>Ga0172380_10005437_pt1 | contig 15474 bp, 14 predicted proteins | sample Leawe162metaG_FD_119747 | JGI IMG/M metagenome (GOLD analysis project Ga0172380, IMG submission 119747) | Leachate microbial communities from a municipal landfill in Southern Ontario, Canada - Leachate well 162 metaG | ecosystem: Engineered > Solid waste > Landfill > Unclassified | place...
GCGCTCGTCCAACGCATCTCGCATTACCGCCCAACGTTGACCAATTAACGAATCTCTTATCATGCATCGAAGGATATTCGATTACATGAAATTGAACAAGTTATTTATTAACGAACTCTTAGCCATGGTTTGATGGTGTTGGGGCGCAGGGCGCTGCAACGCTGGGTGCAATTGCTGCTGTATGCCTCCAATGGGGACAGTGCGACCAACCCGCTGATGCAGCTTGCCGCCACGCGCGCCAAGCTGATGGAACTGATTGCCCAGCAAGTGCGGCCGCGCGACCGGGACTATGTTGATCGCGCCTTCATGGCGGGAATGCTGTCATTGCTTGATGTGCTGATGTAAGAGCCCCTGCTGAACATCGTGGCGCGCATGAGCCTGCATGAGGATATTGAAGCGGCACTACTGGAACGCAGCGGGGATATCGGCCAACTGCTATCCTTGTGCGGGGAGCTTGAAACGTGCGACGCCGTAGCCGTGCAGACAAGATTGCGCACCTACCCCAACCTGACCGCAGATACGCTCAACGTGGCGCAACTGGAAGCGTTGGGCTGGGCCAACAATATCGCCATGTAACGAAGCTCCCGTGCCACGTGATGCTGCACTGAGATGAGAAGCTACACAAATTGCCGTTCGCGCCCTATTGTTTGCAGCGATATTCACAGGAGTCCGGAAAAATGCACACAGAGCTTTCCAAAGATATCACCGAACAGGCATTGATGGGGATCACCCTCCCGCCTTGCCCGGCTTCCCTGACATCCATCATGCGTGAGGCGAAGAGCCCATCCAGCAGCCATACCAATCTCGCGCAACTGATTAGCCGCGATGCGGGCATTGTGGGTCCGCTCCTCAAGTTGGCCAACTCGCCTTTCATCGGTTTGAGAAGCAAGGTGACCTCCGTCTTTCAGGCGGTTAACGTGCTGGGTTTGCAGAGCACGCTCAATCTGGTGCAAAACATTGCTTTGCGGCAGAGCATCGGCGGCGGATCACCAAGCTTTGAAAAGTTTTGGGAGCGATCGAGCTTGACCGCGACGATTGCAGAAAAAATAGCGGTGAAATTCCATCCCGTATCAAAAGACGACGCTTACATTGCGGCATTGTTCCATGATTGCGGTATCCCGGTACTCATGATGAAATTTCCCAAGTATCGCGAAACCGTGATGGCCCAATGCAAATTGGGCAAGGCTATCTGCGATGTCGAAAATGATGTTTTCTCCACCAGCCACGCCGTAGTCGGGAATATGTTGACACGCAGTTGGATGCTCCCCGACCCTGTATGCAAAGCCATTCTGTATCACCACGATCCAGACATTTTTACCTCAACAGGTATTTTCACTTCCACCGTGAATGCCAGATCCAATATTTGCGACTTGATCGGCATCATGCATATGGCTGAATGCATCGCTGATGAGCACCTGTTCGTCATAGATAAAGAGTGGCATCAATTTGAACACCACGTGCTCAGATACTTCGAGATTTCTGCGCAGGAATTCTCCGAACTCAAGGGGGATGTGCTGGCTTATCTGAATGGGGAGTAAAAATTTTCCGCTATGAATATCCGCAAGCGGCTCTTTACCCCGCACGCCATTGCGGCATTTGTCACGGCGGCCATGCTGGCGTTAACTCAAACTGTTGCAGGATGAGTTGGGTCATGGCTCACTACAACTTTTCCGCCAACATCTTTTCCAGCTTGAGTTGATCCGCCGTAAACCCACGAATGCCTTCGGCCAGCTTCTCCGTGGCCATGGCATCTTCATTCATCTCCCAGCGAAACTCGGCCTCGGTCATCCGCACCGGCTGCTGCTTGGTTGCGCCTGAATCGGTTAGCTGGCGCACCAGTTGGCCTTGCGCCGTTTCCAGCTCTTTCAACAAGGGCGGTGCAATGGTCAGGCGATCACATCCGGCCAGTGCCACGATTTCACCCATGTTACGGAACGATGCGCCCATGACAATGGTTTTGTAGCCATGAGCCTTGTAATAGGCATAAATCTGGCGCACCGACAGCACGCCGGGATCTTCTTCCGCCGCAAAATCCTTGCCGCTTTTTGCCTTGTGCCAATCGAGTATGCGGCCGACAAACGGAGAAATCAGCGTCACGCCCGCCTCGGCGCTGGCGCGCGCCTGGGCAAAGCCGAACATCAGCGTCAGGTTGCAATTGATGCCTTCGCGCTCGAGAATTTCTCCGGTGCGAATGCCTTCCCAGGTGGAGGCGATCTTGATCAGCACATGACTGTTATCTACCCCCGCGTCGTTGTAGAGCTTTATCAGTTTGCGCGCCTTGCGCAGCGATGACTCGGTGTCGAAAGAAAGCCGCGCATCCACTTCCGTGGAAATGCGTCCGGGGATGAATTTGAGCACTTCCACACCGACACTCACCGCCAGCTTGTCCATGGCATCGCGCACTTGCTGCTCGCGGTCGCCGCTTTGCGACTTGGCCCAGGCAATGGCTCCGGCGATGAGCGGCACATATTCCGGCAACGTCGCAGCCTTGAGCAACAATGATGGATTGGTCGTCGCATCCTGCGGCCGGTGATGATGTATCGCCTCGATATCGCCAGTATCCGCGACGATGGTAGTCATGGATTTCAGTTGTTCCAGCAGACTGGTCATTTTGCTTCCCTGATGTTGATTGATACGTTAATAAAGCACCCCGTGGCAAGCCACGGGGTATTGGCTGATAGGTTGGCGCTGAACGCAGTGAAGCCCAACATCATCCGACCGCATGCGTTGGGCTTCGGCCTTCGGCCTCAGCGCCAACCTACCAAGCCGCTACGCCGCAAGCGGCGGGGAATTAAACCGAAGAGATTCAAAAAATCGCTATCACAAGCGCCCCATCTTCGGCAACTCACCCACCAGCGGCGCGACGTAATCGATCCACGCCTGCGTCACATCGTTGCCAGCCACATTGATGTATTCATCCTTCATCTCGGTGGCGACACGCGCCACCGTCGACAGCGGCGTGATGAAGCATTCGCTGGCATACGGCTTGCTGCTCAGGCGGCGAATCGCCACCGAGCCGGGCTGCCCGGTGCTCGTAGCATGATTCACCGCAACGGTGCCGACCTCGCGCGCCTCCTGCGCATCTATCGGAGAAACGATGGTGGGAAAGGAGCGCTGCAGGTAACCGAAGGTATCGGCGCGTACGCGCACTTTCTGCCCCGGAAAAGCTTCTTTCACCAAGGCTGCCAGCGTATCGCCCAACGCACCCGAGCCGGAAAGCTGGACGTTGCCGTGCGAGTCGCGCTCGCCGCTGGTGGAAATCGGGTTGCCGTCCTTGTCGGAAATCCCTTCTGAAGCGGCGATCACGCAGCGCCCGTGTTTTGCCATGGTGTCGCGCACATCCTGCTTGAATTTTTCCACATCGAACACGCGCTCCGGCAAATAAATCAGGTGCGGGCCATCGCCTTCCGTCTGGCGTGCCAGTGCCGAGGCAGCCGTCAAAAATCCGGCGCTGCGCCCCATCACCACGTTGACCTTGATACCCTGCAACGCTCGGTTATCGCGGTCGTCGCCCATGAAGGCCAGCGCGACGAAACGCGCGGCCGAAGCGAAGCCGGGGCAGTGGTCGGTAACCCTCAGATCGTTGTCGATAGTCTTGGGGATATGCACGGTGCAGAAATCATAATTGGCCTCTTTCGCCATCTCGGCGATGATATGTGCGGTCTCGGCTGAATCGTTGCCGCCGATGTAGAAGAAGTAGCGCACATCGTTTTTCCTGAACACCTCGAACACTTTCTCGCATTCTTCCTTGCCGGGCTTCAATCGCACCGAACCCAGCGCCGCAGCAGGGGTCGTAGCGACCAGCTCCAGTTGTTCGACGCTTTGCGTGGTGAGGTCGATGAAATCCTCTTTCATGATCCCGGCGATACCGTGGCGCGCGCCGAGAATTCCGGTAATGTTGGCCTGCTGGCGTGCCGCGAGCACCGCGCCAACCAGCGATTGATTGATAACGACAGTGGGGCCGCCCGATTGGCCGATCACCATCTTGCCGATTAATTTCCCTTGTGCAGTCATAGCTTCATCTCCTCGGTAACAGTGTGGGCATATTGTAAATGGTGCATTCGAAAGTGGTGGTCAACCCCATCCAACTCCCCCTTGTCAGGGGGGAGCAATGCTCCTCCCCTGACAAGGGGAGGCTGGGAGGTGTTTGAGCGCTAACGATAGAATTACCACTACTTTCGAATGCGCCATATTGTAAGCGGAATACTGCCCTGCGACATCTCCTTGCTTCGCTTATAATTATCCGTTTTTTATTTCGTTAATCTGAAGGAGCAGTATGAGTTTGTTAAATGTGCGCCCCGGCGACAATCTTCCCCATGAGTGCAATGTCATCGTTGAGATTCCCAAGCACGCCGATCCGGTAAAATATGAAGTGGACAAAACTTCCGGCGTGCTGGTGGTGGATCGCTTCATCGGATCGCTGATGCGCTATCCGTGCAATTACGGCTTTATCCCTGAAACCATCGCCGAGGACGGCGACCCGGTAGATGTGCTGGTGGTTACCCCATTTCCCATCGTGCATGGTGCTATCATTCCCTGCCGCCCGGTCGGCATGTTGAGCATGGCGGATGAAGGCGGCGGCGATGCCAAAATTATTGCCGTACCCACCGATAAACTGACTCCGCTTTACCACGAGATTTTATCTTACGAGGATTTGCCGAAAATCACGCTGGAGCAAATCAAGCATTTTTTTGAGCTTTACAAAGCGCTGGAACCGGGCAAATGGGTGAAGATCAAAGGCTGGGAAGGAATTGGGTCAGCGCATGCAGAAATCATGAATGGCCTCGAGCGCTACCAGAAAAAACTCACGAATCAATAACACATTAACAGACGGGAGCAAAGCATGACAGCACAGATCATCGACGGCAAAACCATCGCCCAGCAGGTGCGCGCCGAATGGAAAATACGCGCCGATGCGCTGAAGGCGCGCGGCATCACGCCGGGGCTGGCAGTCATCATCGTCGGCGAAGACCCTGCCTCCAAAGTGTACGTCGCCAACAAAGTGAAGGCCTGCGCCGAACTCGGCCTGCACTCCGAACACGTCGTCATGTCGGCCGACACGCCGGAAATCACGCTGCTGGAGAAGATCGCCGAACTGAACAGCGACCCGAAAATCCACGGCATCCTGGTGCAATTACCCGTGCCCAAACACATCGACAGCAACAAGGTGCTCGAAGCCATCAACCCGGACAAGGACGTGGACGGCTTCCACCCGATGAACGTCGGCGCGCTGGTCACCGGCAACCTGCGCTTCGCCCCCTGCACGCCTTACGGCGCGATGAAGCTGCTGGAAAAATGCGGCGTGTCCATCGAAGGCAAGCACGCCGTGGTGGTCGGGCGCAGCAATATCGTCGGCAAGCCGATGGCGCTGATGCTGCTGCAACACAACGCCACCGTCACCATCTGCACCTCGAAGACCGTCGATCTCGCCAAATTCACCCGCGACGCCGACATTCTCGTCGTCGCCACCGGCAAAGCGAAGATGATCACCGGCGACATGATCAAACCCGGCGCAGCGGTAATCGATGTCGGCATCAACCGCATGCCCGATGGCAAGCTGTGCGGCGACGTGGATTTCGATTCTGCAAAGGAAGTCGCCGGCTGGATCACACCGGTACCTGGCGGTGTCGGCCCGATGACCATCACGATGCTGGTGGCAAACACCGTACAGGCGGCGGAACGGGTCATGAAGTAATGGTCGAGATATCTGACGGCATTTTGTTTCCACCAAAGAGCGGTCAAATCAGGATCACCTCCACTTTATTCATGCACCATATTTTGCAACGCATCCCCTTCGCCACTCCGCACACGTCCCGATGCTGAAAGCAGATGATGTCCGCAACGACCGATCAGGATAAAACCCACGAGCTGGATAAAACCGCCGCGCCCTTGCCGGATGACATTGGCAACTACAGAATCACCAGGATGCTGGGGCGTGGCGCAACCAGCTATGTCTATCTGGGCGTCGATAAAGATACTTTAAAGCTGGTCGCCATCAAGAAAATACGCCCGGAATGCACCATCGGCCTCCAGCACAAAATGTTCGCGGTCGAAGCCTCGCTCTGTGGAAAACTGAAGCATCCCAACATCGTCTCCCTCATCGAAGCCAATACCGGCGATCCGAACAATGCCTACATTGTTATGGAATATATTGAAGGCGAGTCGCTGGAAAACTTTTCGACACCCGATAGACTCCTGCCGGTCGAAACTGTTCTGGATGTTGTCAGGCAGGCTGCCGAAGCCTTGAATTACGCCTTCCAGGTGGGTGTCATCCATCGCGATGTCAAGCCGGCCAATATTCTCATGAGGCAGGATGGGCTGGTCAAGCTATCCGACTTCGGCTGCGCGCTGCTGTTCAATTCGGATACGACGCAAATAACCGGCGCGGGCAGCCTGAGCTTCATGTCGCCCGAACAAATTACCGGAGTAACGCTCAATCACCAGTCCGATATCTATTCGATGGGTGCGGTGCTGTATCGTCTGCTGACGGGGCATAACACTTTCAATGCAGCCGATAATTACGCGGCCATCAACCAGATACTGAATCACCCGCCGATCCCCATCGAAACGCGCCGCGCGGATTTGCCCAAGGAACTGTGCCGTATTGTCGAGCGCGCCCTGCAAAAAAATCTGGAAGACCGCTATCTGGACTGGAAGGAATTTCTCAGCGATTTGTATGCGGTCTCCGGAATAATGCGCGATGCAAGCCCTGTTGAAGACCAGACTAAATTCGAACTGATGAGCCATTGCGCTTTTTTCAAGGATTTTCTGACAGTGGAAATCTGGGAAGTGCTGCACGCCTCGCTATGGCGCATCTTCGAGCATAACGAACAAATTATCAAAGATGGGGAGCATGGCTTTTCTTTTTACATCATCCTGGAAGGCAGTGTCGTCGTTTCAAAAAAGCAACGCATGCTCAACGTCGTCCATGCGGGCGATTGTGTCGGGGAAAATGCTTGCTTGTACAAAGGCAATCCGATCCGGGGCGCCACGGTCACGGCGCAGGGCAAAGTGACCGCCCTGGAAATATCCAAAGATCGCCTGGATGCGTTTTCGAAAGACGTGTGCATACGCATGGATCGCGCATTTCTCCGCTCCTTGAACGAAAAACTGTCGGTTTCCAATTCACGCGTGTTGCAGTTGATGGGCATTTGAATATGGCGACAACATTCTGGCGATGGCTGCGCCCCGGCCTGGGGCTGATACTCGTTCTGAGCTTCAATTCTACCGCTGCCTCCGCCCAAACCGAGCTCAACCTGCCCCATAACGCACCTGTTGGCGAACCAGCCGCTACGGCGCGCGTGATCGTCAAGTTCAAGCAAGACACCGCACTGCTGCGCAAGCATGCCCTATCGGGAACTGCGGGCGCAAGCCAAACACGCGATGCGCTGACGGCACGCGCCAACACCCTGGGTGCGCGCCTGGGTATGAGGCTGCGTGCTGGCCGCGCACTCGACGCGCGCACGCAGGTTGTGAGCACGGGTGGCATCAGCGGCACGACGCTGGCAGAGCGTCTGGGCGCAGAAGCCGATGTCGAATACGCAGTCGTCGACCAACGGCGCGCCCACTTCGCGCTGCCTAACGATCCCTTGTTCGCCCAAGGGCCGCCGATCAACGGCAGCAAAGGCGGACCCGATGTCGGCCAGTGGTATCTGCGCGCGCCAACCGCCGAGATCACCAGCGGCATCAATGCAATCGGGGCCTGGGATATGACCACCGGCAGCCCGGATATCGTTGTCGCGGTGCTCGATACTGGAGTGCGCCCGGAACATCCCGATCTTGCCAACCGTTTGCTGGGCGGCTACGACATGATAAGCGACGAGCCCACCGCGAATGACGGCGATGGCCGCGAAGCCGATGCCTCCGATCCGGGCGACTGGGTGACGGCGAGCGAAGCCGGTAGCTGGTCCAGCCCGTTCTACCTGTGCAATGTCGAGGACAGCTCGTGGCACGGCACCAAAACGGCCAGCCTGATAGGCGCTGCGTCCAACAACGGAAAAGGCATGGCGGGTGTGGCCGGGGGCGTGAGGTTGCTGCCGATGCGCGTGCTCGGCAAATGTGGCGGTTATGATTCAGACATCATCGCCGGCATGAATTGGGCGGCGGGCTTGCCGGTGCCGGGCATGCCGTCTAACCCGACTCCGGCGCGGGTCATCAACATGAGTTTGGGCGGTGGCGGCGCATGCCCTTGGAGTTACCTCGATGCGCTCGACACCATTATGGCCATGCAAAACCCTGCCGTTATCGTGGCGGCGGCGGGCAATAGCTCCGGCCAGGCGGTCGGCGCACCGGCCAACTGCACGGGAGTGATCGGCGTGGCAGGCTTGCGCCACATCGGCACCAAAGTCGGCTTTTCCGATCTGGGACCGGAGATCAGCATCAGCGCACCCGGCGGCAATTGCGTCAACGAAGCCTATGACAGCCCTTGCCTGTACCCGATCATCGCGGCCACCAATACCGGCCTCACCCAACCGGAGGCCTCCTCATACACAGACAGCTTCAACGCCAGCGTGGGCACCAGTTTTTCTGCGCCGCTCGTGTCCGGCACCGTAGCCTTGATGTTGTCGGTACAACCGTCGCTGACACCCGCAGAGGTCAAAACGGCGCTGCAAAACTCGGCGCGCCCTTTTCCCTCCAGCGGCGCCGGCAGCGCGGTTCGCAACTGCCATGCATCCAATGGCAGCGAACAGTTGGAGTGCTATTGCACTACATCAACTTGCGGGGCCGGCATGCTCGATGCCGCTGCGGCGGTAACTGCGGTCATGCCGACCCGCAGCGTCATCGAATTCTATAACACCGACCTCGACCACTATTTCATCACCGCCGATGCGACCGAAGCCGCAGCCATCGACAACGGCAGCGCAGGGCCAGGCTGGGCCCGCACCGGCAACAGCTTCAAGTCCGGCGGCAACGCCTCCGTCTGCCGTTTCTACGGCAGCCCGTCACCCGGCCCCAATTCACATTTTTATACGGCCGATTCAGGCGAGTGCGCCTACCTCAAGCAATTGCAGGCAAACACCCCGGCTACAGAAAAACGCTGGAATTTCGAAGGCCTGGGCTTTATCTCGACGCCACCGCTAGGCATCACCTGCCCAGCCGGCACACGGCCAGTCTACCGTGCCTATAACAAGGGATTCGCACTAGGGATCGACAGCAATCACCGCATCACCAGTAATATTGCCGCCATACAGGAAGTTGTGATGCGCGGCTGGGACAATGAGGGCGTGGTCATGTGCGCGCCCATTTGAGTTGATGCCCTTCTCTTCGTGTTGAACAGTCACTCCGGTAACAGCCGGCTGGTCGCTCCCAAAGCTGGCCTTATCTGGGAGCGACAGCAGAAGCAGGCGATGATGCTGCCTGCTTATCCGTTATTTGAGGGGCTGGTTTTTCCAGAATCTGGAAAAAAACTTCGTCGCGCTTGATCATGCCAAGTTCGCTGCGCGCGCGTTCTTCGATGGCTTCGGTGCCCTGCTTGAGGTCGCGCACTTCGGCATCCAGCAAGGCATTGCGCGCCTGGGTCTGCTGATTGACCTGATGCTGCGCCTCGACCTGGCGGTTCATGTCCCATACCTTCAACCAGCCGCCCTTGCCCAGCCACAGCGGGTACTGCAACAGCAGCAGCAAGGCAACCAGTATTAGTGTGGCGGCACGACGCATATTGTTCCGGCAATCGAGTATGGGCGAATTTATCCGCCCACGGGCGAATGAATTCACCCCTGCGGCGACTTTTACACTTTAACTCAACTGATAGTATGCCTCACGCCCCGGATAGGAGGCGGTATCGCCCAAGTCCTCTTCGATACGCAGCAACTGGTTGTATTTCGCCATGCGGTCGGAGCGCGACAGCGAGCCGGTCTTGATTTGCATGGCGTTGGTGGCCACTGCAAGATCGGCGATGAAGGAGTCTTCAGTTTCGCCGGAACGATGCGAAATAACAGCGGTGTAGCCGGCACGCTTGGCCATCTCGATCGCAGCAAAAGTTTCGGTCAGGGTGCCGATCTGGTTGACCTTGATCAGGATGGAATTCGCCAATCCCTGGCGGATGCCTTCGCGCAAGATCTTCGTGTTGGTGACGAACACGTCGTCGCCCACCAGCTGGATGGACTTGCCGAGGCGTGCGGTAAGCTGCTTCCAGCCCTCCCAGTCATGCTCGCTCATGCCGTCTTCGATACTGATGACGGGATACTTGTCCACCCAGGTGGCGTACAGGTCGATGATCTGCGCGGAATTGAGGGTCAGCCCGTCCGCTTTCAGGTGATACTGTCCGTCTTTGAAAAATTCCGAGGCGGCAGCATCGATGCCGATCGCCACATCCGCACCGGGCACATACCCTGCGGCCTCGATGGCTTCAACGATGACTTTCAGCGCGGCCTCATTGGAGCCCAATGCAGGCGCGAAGCCGCCCTCGTCGCCCACCGTCGTGCTGAGGCCGCGATGGTGCAGGATTTTTTTCAGGTTATGAAACACTTCCGCGCCGCAGCGCAGCGCCTCGCGGAAACTCTGCGCGCCCACCGGGATAATCATGAATTCCTGAATATCCGCGCCGCCTTCGGCGTGCGCCCCGCCGTTAATGATGTTCATCATCGGCACCGGCATTTCCATGCGTGCGGCACCACCCAGATAACGGTACAGCGGCAAGCCGCTTTCCTCGGCAGCGGCGCGTGCCACCGCCATCGACACCGCGAGGATCGCATTCGCGCCGAGGCGCGATTTATTTTCCGTGCCATCCAGTTCGATCATGGTCTGGTCGATAAAAGCCTGTTCGGCGGCATCCAGGCCGATGATCGCCTCGGCGATTTCGGTATTCACATATTCCACAGCCCTCAGCACGCCCTTGCCCAGATAACGCTGCTTGTCGTCATCGCGCAGCTCCACCGCCTCCTTGGTGCCGGTGGATGCACCGGACGGCACGGCGGCACGCCCCATTACGCCGGATTCCAGTAACACGTCTGCTTCTACGGTCGGGTTGCCGCGTGAATCCAGAATTTCACGGGCGATGACATCAACGATTGCGCTCATACGATTTCCTTTTTCCTAAATGTTTTTCAAATCGAGTTTTTCTTCGATCAACCCTTGCTGTTTAATCATTTCGTCCAGTGCTTTCAACGTTTGCAGCAACACCTTTAGATGCCCGAGCGGAAAGGCATTCGGCCCGTCCGACAACGCTTTTGATGGATCGGGATGCGTCTCCATGAACAGCCCGGAAATCCCCGCCGCCACGGCGGCACGCGCCAACACCGGGACAAATTCGCGCTGTCCGCCGCTGACGTTCCCTTGCCCCCCAGGCAACTGCACCGAATGCGTGGCATCGAACACCACCGGGCAGCCGGTGTCGCGCATCACCGCCAACGAGCGCATATCAGACACCAAATTGTTGTAGCCAAACGAAGCACCGCGCTCGCACACCATGATGTTGTCCTGTCCGCTGGCGTCGCGCGCCTTGTCTACCACGTTCCGCATATCCCACGGCGACAGGAATTGCCCTTTCTTGATGTTTACCGGCTTGCCCGCACTCGCCACGGCCTGAATAAAATCAGTCTGGCGGCACAGAAACGCCGGAGTTTGCAGCACGTCTACGACTGCCGCGACCGGCGCGATTTCATCTATGTCATGTACATCTGTCAGCACCGGCACGCCAAGTTGCGCCTTCACTTCGCCGAGTATCCTCAACCCGGCATCCATGCCAAAGCCACGAAACGACTTGCCGGAACTGCGGTTGGCCTTGTCGTAGGAAGACTTGTAAATGAACGGCAGCTTCAATTCGCGACAGATTTCCTGCAACCGCCCGGCAGTGTCCAGCGCCATTTGCTGCGATTCAATCACGCATGGCCCGGCAATCAGGAACAGCGGTCGATCCAGGCCAACCTCGAATCCGCACAGCTTCATGCCGCTGCCTCATTATCACTGTACGAAATTCCACGCATGGCGATCCCGGCAGCTGGCGGTATTACCCGCACCGCCGCTGCGCGCACCGTGTTCATACCGTCCCCTTGCGGCGCAAGGCCGCCTCGATATAGGATTTGAACAACGGATGCCCGGCGCGCGGCGTGGAAGTGAATTCCGGGTGAAACTGTACGCCGACAAACCACGGATGCAGGGATTGCGGCAATTCCATCATCTCCGGCAAGTCCTCGGAAGGCGTGCGCGCGGAAATAATTAGCCCGGCTTTTTCCAGCACGGGCACGTAATAATTGTTCACCTCATAGCGATGGCGGTGCCGCTCGTTCACTTCGTCACCATAAATCCGGCGAGCCAGCGTGAGGGGCTTGACCGGGCAGCGCTGCGAGCCGAGGCGCATCGTGCCACCCATGTCCGAATCGCTGCTGCGCTTTTCCACCTTGCCTTCGCGGTCTAGCCATTCGGTAATCAGCGCCACGACCGGATGTTCGGTTTCCAGATCGAATTCGGTGCTGTTCGCGTCAGCCATGCCCGCAACATTGCGTGCATATTCGATCACCGCGAGTTGCATCCCGAGGCAAATGCCCAGATACGGTATCTTGTTTTCGCGCGCGAAGCGGATTGCGGCAATTTTTCCTTCGGTGCCGCGCACGCCGAAACCGCCCGGCACCAGGATTGCATCGAAATGCGCCAGCCCCTGCGTGCCGGATTTTTCGATATCTTCCGAGTCGATGTACTCGATATTCACTTTGGTCTCGGTATGTATCCCGGCATGGCGCAGCGCCTCGATCAGCGACTTGTAGGATTCGGTCAGGTCGACATATTTGCCGACCATGCCGATGGTGAGCTGGTGCTGCGGGTTTTCCAGCGCATGCACCAGTTTTGCCCACACCGACAGATCGGCGGGCGGCAGATTCAGTCCCAACTCTTCGCAGACGATACGGTCCAGGCCTTGCTGGTTAAGCATTTGCGGGACTTTGTAGATGCTGTCCACATCCCACATCGAGATCACGCCCTCTTCGCGCACGTTGGCGAACAGCGAAATCTTGGCGCGCTCGTCATCCGGGATCGGTCGGTCGGCGCGGCACACCAGAGCCGTGGGAAAAATACCGATCTCGCGCAACTTCTGCACGCTGTGCTGCGTCGGCTTGGTCTTCAGCTCGCCCGCTGTGGCGATATAGGGTACCAGCGTCAGATGCACATAAGCGACCTGGTTGCGGCTCATGCGCAAGCCCATCTGCCGCGCGGCTTCGAGGAACGGCAGCGACTCGATGTCGCCGACCGTGCCGCCGATTTCGACGATCGCCACATCGGCGTTGCCGTCGTGCGAGGCAGCCGCGCCGCGTTCGACAAATGCCTGAATTTCATTGGTGATATGCGGGATCACCTGCACCGTCTTGCCCAGATATTCGCCGCGCCGCTCCTTGCGGATCACGCTGTCGTAAATCTGCCCGGTGGTAAAGTTGTTGGCCTTGCGCATTTTCGCGGAAATAAAGCGCTCGTAATGCCCCAGATCCAGATCAGTTTCCGCGCCGTCCTCGGTGACGAACACCTCACCGTGCTGGAACGGGCTCATCGTGCCCGGATCAACATTGATATAAGGGTCGAGCTTGAGCATCGTCACCTTGAGCCCGCGTGACTCGAGGATGGCCGCAAGCGAAGCGGCGGCGATTCCCTTCCCCAAGGAAGAGACAACGCCGCCGGTAATAAATATGTACTTGGTCATGGAGGGCGATGATACCGCAAAACGGCCTGCCCTCAAAACTTGGCAGTATTTACGGATATTCACAGGTTTTACGGCAATTGAGCAAAGTGTATACTTCACAACAAATTAAGAATAACTGCTGTTTTCTTGAGCATTTGTTATCGAAAATAGTTTTGCGCAAAGCACGAATATCAACCCATCGTCTATCAATCCAAGGCTTAATCATTATGACAACCATCAAACAAGAAGACCTCATCGCCAGCGTTGCCGATGCGCTGCAATACATTTCCTACTATCACCCGCTCGATTACATCAAGGCATTGGGCAAAGCCTACGAACGGGAACAGTCGCCTGCGGCGCGCGATGCCATCGCCCAGATTCTCACCAACTCGCGCATGAGTGCACAGGGGCATCGACCGATTTGCCAGGACACCGGCATCGTCGTGGCGTTCGTCAAGGTTGGCATGGAGGTGCGCTGGGATGATGCCGGCATGGGCGTGAGCGACATGGTCAACGAGGGGGTGCGCCGCGCGTACCTGAACCCCGACAATATGCTGCGCGCCTCGGTGCTGAGCGACCCGGCAGGCGCGCGCAAGAACACGCGCGACAACACCCCGGCGGTGATCCATTACGAGATCGTCCCCGGCGACAAGATCGAAGTAACCCTGGCGGCCAAGGGCGGCGGCTCGGAAAACAAATCCAAATTCACCGTGCTCAATCCTTCGGACAGCCTGGTCGACTGGGTGCTGAAAACCGTCCCCGCGATGGGCGCGGGATGGTGCCCGCCGGGTATGCTGGGCATCGGCCTCGGCGGCACGGCGGAGAAGGCCATGCTGCTCGCCAAGGAAGCCCTGATGGAGCCGATCGACATCCACGAACTGCAAGCGCGCGGCGCGAGCAACCGCGTGGAAGAGCTGCGCCTGGAGCTGTACGAGAAGGTCAATGCGCTAGGCATCGGCGCGCAGGGGCTGGGCGGCCTCACCACCGTGCTGGATGTCAAGATCAAGGACTACCCGACCCATGCCGCCGGGCTGCCGGTGGGGATGATCCCCAACTGTGCCGCCACCCGGCACATCCACTTCACGCTCGACGGCAGCGGCCCGGCTATGCTGGCACCACCCTCGCTGGACGATTGGCCGAAAGTCGAATGGCAACCCGCCGCCGACTCGCGCCGCGTCAATCTCGACACGGTCACGCGCGCAGAAATCGCTACCTGGAAACCGGGCGAGACGCTGCTGCTGTCCGGCAAGCTGCTCACCGGCCGCGATGCCGCGCACAAGCGTATCGCCGACATGCTGGCGCAAGGTGCGGCCTTGCCGGTGGATTTCACCGGCCGCTTCATCTACTACGTCGGCCCGGTCGACCCGGTGCGCGACGAAGTGGTCGGCCCCGCCGGCCCCACCACGGCGACGCGCATGGACAAATTCACCGACCTGATGCTGGAAAAAACCGGACTGATCGGCATGGTCGGCAAGGCCGAGCGCGGCCCGGAAGCGATCGCCAGCATCAAGCGGCACAAAGCCGTTTACCTGATGGCGGTGGGCGGTGCGGCCTATCTGGTGTCCAAGGCGATCAAGGCATCCAAGGTGCTGGCCTTCGCCGACCTGGGCATGGAAGCCATCTACGAATTCACCGTGCAGGACATGCCGGTCACCGTGGCGGTGGACAGCAACGGCACCTCGGTGCATGAAACCGGCCCGACGGAATGGCGCGTGAAGATCGGCAAGATTTCCTAGTATAGAAACCTATTATTGACCCGGCCATTAAAAAGTTTACGCAGCATACTTGACGTTCGGGTCTTGAAAAAAGGCTGCGACACGTTCCGGATTATTCTCCAACATAGTCATGTGATCCTTCGCGGCGGCACGCAA
>Ga0172380_10005438_pt1 | contig 15473 bp, 21 predicted proteins | sample Leawe162metaG_FD_119747 | JGI IMG/M metagenome (GOLD analysis project Ga0172380, IMG submission 119747) | Leachate microbial communities from a municipal landfill in Southern Ontario, Canada - Leachate well 162 metaG | ecosystem: Engineered > Solid waste > Landfill > Unclassified | place...
CGCCAGCTAGGCGGTCGCGGCCGTAAAGGGTTCGGTGAGTACTACCGACAGCTCCAGGCGCCAAAGCGCGTGATCGAGAAGGACGCTCGAGGGATTTCGGTCGCACGTTGGATCAATTCGGCGGATGACCACTACGCGCACAACTCGAGCCGACTGCGACAACGCGTCTTATGTCCTCATCGGATTCCCCTCTGATGAGAGCACTCGCTATTCGTCGGAGTGCGGACCATGGTGGTCAGGACATACCTCAGCGGACGCCAGCTCAGTTGTCTGAACGCGCCGGAAGACAGGGGATCAGATGTCGATCACCGTTCGAATGGACGACTTATCAGAGGCGACCCTGCGCGGCAGCACGTGGACCTCACCCGACCAACTGACGGCGGATGCACTGAACGCGTATACGGAGCGCGTGCTCATCACTGAAAATCCAGGAACGGGGGAACCAGATCTCGAAGCGTGGATCGTGGAGCGTGCGTTCCGTGTGCTGCCCGGCACGATCGTGAAAGTGGTGCGTCAGCCCCAGCCGCCACCCGGCACCGTGATCTAGACGTTCGATCGGAAGTCCTCGCTCGCACTGCGCTTCGTTTCAATCTGTCGTCTGCACAGGAACCCGGGCTTCGTCCGATTGGCACGATCGGCGAGAGTCCTGAACAGATGGCACATCCCGTCGGCGACAGGCCGAACGCCTTCACCGGCAGCGAGCGCGACCCGATGTTGCGACCGTTCACGTCGCAGACACGGATCTTGACCGGGATCGTGCTCCCGGACTCGTACCCCTTCGGGCGATCGTTCCCATGGTCGTCACGGTCGTCGTCGTCGCGTGCCGGGCAAAGCTGGTAGGTGACCGTGTAGGTCGCCGTGACCGACGCCCCAGCGTTGCCGGCCTTGTCGGCAGCGCCGGCGCACGTCACCGTGACCGTGCCCACCGGGCCACACGACGTCGAGAGCGTCGCCACGGTCGCCACGCCCGAGAGCGCATCCGAGGTCGCACAGCCGGCCGCAGGCACTCCCCCGATGACGCACGAAGCGCCGTTGCTGACGCCCGTCACTGTCCCGTACGTGCATCCGCATCCCACACCCCGCCGCTCGGCGGGCGACTCCGACACGTACCCGTCGTAGGAGGGATCAGCACAAGGTGGCCGATCCCGCTGCTTACCGTCCAGAGGCGTACGCTGATCGAATCGAATGACATCAGGAGGAACGATGCCCCAATGCAAGGCTGAGACGGCGAATCACGCGCGCTGCGCTTCGGGCGTATCCAGCCCCTCCCGCTCTCTATGCCAACGACATCAGAACATCCTCGCGACGGGCAAGGCCGTCGTGAACTTCGACACCGGGCGGAAGTTCCCAATGCCGACTACGCGGCCAGCCGCTACGCCGACTCGCCAGCCCGCCGAAATCGCCACGGGATCTGCCCAAGACCACGATGCGACCCCGTCGATCAAGCGCGGAACAGGAGAGCATGCCCTCGTCTGCGACGCACCGCGCTGCGGTGAGCACGCGCTCGCGGGCAGTGACTACTGCATGAAGCACCAGGGGCTCGCATAGCTCGCAGCAGCAGACGAGGTACCAATCCATGCTCCTGCGCGTCGGCTATGAGTTCGTCTACGACTGCGTCCAACCGACACCGATGGTGCTCGTCCTAAGCGTCCATTACAGCCGCGCTTCGGACATGCTCGTCCCGGACTTCCTGGTCACAAATCCGGCCGTCCCGATCGAGGGCTACCGAGATTCGTTTGGGAACTGGTGCACTCGCCTCGTCGCGCCGACGGGTGAGATCCGCCTGTCGGCAAATGCTGTCGTTCGGGACACCGGCATGCCAGATGCCGTGACACCGGACGCGCGCCAACACAGGGTCGAGGAACTGCCGTCTGAGACGCTGCAGTTCCTCCTCGCGAGTCGCTACTGTGAGACCGATCTGCTCGCGGACGTTGCCTGGAGCCAGTTCGGGCATACCGATGAAGGATGGGCGCGGGTGCAGGCGATCTGCGACTACGTCCACGGCCACGTGACGTTCGGATACGAGCACGCGAGGGTCACGAAGACGGCATGGGACACGTTCAACGAACGCACGGGCGTGTGCCGCGACTTCACGCACCTGGCGGTCGCGCTCTGCCGAGCCATGAACATTCCTGCCCGGTATTGCACGGGCTACCTGGGCAACATCGGCCCCAACGTCCCCGAGGGTGACGGTGACTTTTCCGCCTGGTTCGAGGTGTACCTCGGGGGACGGTGGCACACGTTCGATGCTCGTAACAACGTGCCACGGATCGGCAGGGTGCTCATCGCTCGCGGGCACGACGCGGCGGACGTCCCCTTGAGCCATTCCTTCGGTCCGAACACGCTCACGAGCTTCAAGGTCTGGACCGATGAGATCGCCGATGGCGATCTGCAGCAGGTTGGTCGATAACGTGCGAATGCAGGGACACACGGATGAGATCGAGGCGATCGATTACACAAAGGTGGATTGGGATCGCGTGCGGCACAGCGAGTACCTCGTGCATCAGCGCTTCTGCTACGAGTATCCGGCGCCGATTCACGACCTACGCCATCAACTGATGGTCGTTCCGCCAACGACGTTCGGGGATCAATTGCGCACGATCTACAGCCTCGAGGTGTCGAAGCCCGGCAAGGTAATTACGAGGATGGACGCGTTCTCGAATACTGTGATCGACGTACGCATCCCGCTGGTTGAGGGCGCCATCGAGTTCGAATCGTGGGTGACCCTCGAACGCACAGGGCCGGCACGACCTCGGGTACTTCCTGCCTCCTGGCTGCATGACCCGCGACTGCTCACTCCGACCGAGCGCACCCGCCCGGACGCAGCGATCGAGGAGGTCGCGCTGACGTTGAGCCGGAGCGGGCTGCAGGGTCTCGCTCTCGCTGAACTCGCGAACACCTGGGTCTACGAGACGATGGTCTACACGCCCGGTGCTACCAGCGTGCACACGACGGCTGCCGATGCCATCAGCACGAGACGTGGCGTGTGTCAGGACTACTCGCACCTGATGCTGGCGCTTTGTCGCCGACTGGGCCTCCCGACGCTGTATGTATCGGGTCATCTGCTCGGAGAGGGCGGCACGCACGCCTGGGTCGAAGTCGTGCTACCAGCTACTGACGACTTGGACGTGGCGAACGGATGGGCGCTCGACCCGACGCACGGATGCCGAGCCAACCTCTCCTACCTCACCGTTGCGGTTGGACGAGACTATGGCGATGTCGCTCCAACATCCGGGAGCTACCGGGCGGGGCATGGCGGAGAGCTACAAGCTTCGAAGGAAGTGCATCTCATCGGTCTCACCTACGAACCGACCATCGGGACGTCGTGAGAGTCACGCCAGCACCTCCGCGCGTACTCGTGATGGTGGACGAACCCGTGGTCGATGGCCGTTGGGGTGAATACGCCGCGGACTACCGATGGGCGATCGAGCGAGCGGGCGCGGTGGCGATTCCGCACTACTACGGGATGGGCCCCACCGACATCCCACCGCACGACGGAGTGGTAGCGATCGGCGGCGATGATATCGACCCGGCGCTATACGGCGAGCAACCGAGTCCGGATCTCGGGAGCATCGTCCCTGAACGCGATGACGTTGAACTCACCGTCATGCGCGATGCGCTCGCGCACGGGGTTCCGCTGCTGGCCATCTGCCGCGGGATGCAGCTGCTGAATGTTGCCTGCGGAGGCTCGCTCCTGCAGCACATCTCCGAGGACGCCGGACACACCGCTCATCGCGACACCTCGGAGTCTTCCTGGCACAGCATCGACATCCTCTCGGGTTCGGTGCTTGCGACCATTGCCGGGCGAGGGCCCGTGCTCGTGAATTCGCGGCATCACCAGGGTGTGACGCCCCAGCACCTCGCACCCACTTTGCGTGTCGCCGGAGTGATGGACGATCAGCTCCACCTGATCGAGGCGATCGAGGTTCCCGGGCACCCCTTTGCCCTTGGTGTTCAGTGGCATCCGGAGCGGGAGGAGATGCAGTCCGACGCGGTACCCAATCCACTGGGCGGCCGCATCTTCGATGCGTTCGTCACCGCGTGTACAGTCACCGCACAACGACGGTGGAGCTGACGAGCCTCGCACCAGCATTCCAGTTCGTGGAGGCCTTCGTTAGCCCGCAGCTCGTCACCAGCGCGCCCGAGTTCGTCGAAGGCTTCCTTGGCATCAGCAGCGCTCGATGAAGTCGCACCCGTCACCAGCCCCAGGTTCGCGACGGTGTTACGCAGCACGTGCCTCGCTGAGATCGCAGGACTGCCGGCGAGGGCAGTGTTCGCGCCATGCCATTCCTTCACGCCGACAAGTCGCGATCGCTAGCCGGCTGGGATGCCATCGCCGCCCATCCTGCGGTTGAGAGCAGCGACAATCCGAGCCCCACGCGTCCCCGCCACTCCCCGCTCGCCCATGCGCCAATCCCGGCCACGAGGCCGACGAGGGCCGCAGGAATCCGACCGCCGCCAGGACGTCTCTCCCCGGGATCGCGTCGAGAGCCGTCGTCACCGACAGCACCGCCACCAGCGCCGTCAGCAGAAGTGCACTGATGCCGATCACTAGGCTCGGCGTCGCCAGCCGCGTACGCATGCGCCGGTTGTCGGGCACGCGGCCCAGAACCAGCAAGCCAGACAGCGCCAGCAGCGGCACGACGACGGCCCATAGCAGCACCGGCGTTCTCCTCGCTGCGGACGTCCCCCAGCGTGTCCGCAGCCTCGCCTCCAGAGGATAATCGGTGCAGTGCCGCATGCAGGTACTGTGATCGAACTATCGGCAGGAAGAGCAGGGTCAAATGTCCAACGCGCGCCCAACACAACCCATCCGCGATGAGCACGCGGAACTGATCCCGCATATCGAGGAACTGCGCCACTTGGGAGATACAGCACTGGCCGGCGAAGCCGACCTATCGGCAGACCTGCAGCGATCCGTCGAGTTCCTCATCCAGCACCTGCTCGTGCACGCTGGTGCCGAGGACCGCGTGCTCTACCCGCAGGTCGCCGACATCATCGGCGCTCCGAAGGCGACCGCGACGATGTCCCGCGATCACATCGAAGTCGAGCGACTGAGCAGGGAGCTCGCGAGCACTTCCGCATCAGATCGCGGGACGGTGGCTCGTCTCGCGTACGCGCTCCACGCGATCGTCTCCCTGCACTTTGCGAAAGAGGAGGAGATCTACCTGGAGCTCATGGATGCTGCGATGAACACGGAATCGGTTGCCGTGATGTATCAACGCATGGAGGAGGCGGCTGCCGCCTTGAAGCCGCAGGCATGAGGCCTACGGTCTCCACGCTCTCACCGAACGTGGCACGTCTCATCGGGTGCATCTCCTCCATCGAAGCTGTTGATCCGCGTCGTCGTGGTAGACCTACGGGAACGACGGGCTGGGTGAGGGAACGAGGCTGCGATGACGGGTCGGCGGCTGGTCATGGGGGGCGTGTTGGTGATGGTCGTGGCCGCGGCGGGCGCGGCTGCGTGGCTGCGGCCCGCCGGAACGCCCTCCGCCGACCCGAGCTACCACTCCCGCCCCACGCCCGATTCGCCAGCGCCTTCGATCGGAACACGATCGCAAGAGGGCGCGGACACCGAGAACGCCGGTGCAATTGCCGGGCACCTAGTGTGACGCGGGTTCCATCACCGCCGGAGCGCCTGTCACCACGTCGATCGTGTGCGATAAGGCTTCAACGGCGCTTCATCAAAGAACGAAGGAATGACTTCATGCAGCTGAAGGAAATCGTGACACCGAACCCGCACGGCATCCAGGTCGATGATTCCTCACGTCATGCCGCTGAGCAGATGCGGCGTCACGGATTTGGTGCGGTCCTCGTATATGATCAAGAACTGCTGGTAGGAATGGTCACGGACCGCGACCTAGCCACTGGCTGCATGGCCGCAGGGCATGACGCCGGTGGATGCATGGTGCGCCAATGACCGCAGACCCGATCCCCATCGACTCTAACGCCTCCATCGAAGACGCACTAACGAAGATGGCGGATGCGCAGGTGCGCCGACTGGTCGTGATGGGCGGTGACGGTGTTGCTGGCGTCGTCTCACTCGGTGACCTCGCCATTCGCAGCGCGGACAGCGCGATGGTAGGGCGCACCCTCGCTCAGATATCCGAGCCGATCCGGCAGCCGCTGTCCACATAAGGACTGCGACAGGCAACGAGATTTGTCGACTGTGCGCGCCATCTCGGAGAGCCGCCATGCGATCGTGACGGCTATGGAGCGCACAGCGGGCTGATTCGCGAGACTATGTGCTCCGTTGCCACCTACGTACGGCAGCGTGGCGCCGCTCCTCGTCGTTCCATCGTCGCAGCCGCTCATCCGACGCCAAATCGTGAAGGCGAGGGTGGGACGTTTGAGCGTGTCTTGATCCCCCTGGACATGACCGCGAACGCCGAGCGTGTGCTTCCGTACGCGACATTGCTGGCCAGAGGCCTCCAGATGCCCGTCGTCCTGGTCGCCGTCGTGATGCAGGCGCCGGATTCCGTCGAGATGAACCCGATTCGCAGCGACTCGCAGGACTGGGTGCCCTCGCCGGAGGGATCGGCGCTGCGATCCTCAGCCGCATGCTGAATCGTCTGCAGCGCGACGGCTCACCTCGCTCCTCAACCACCCCCTGGTCTCGATCGCGAAGCGGAAGGCGATCATCCAGCGGTACGTCTCCCGCGTCTCGATCGCGGCCGGCGACGAGCACCTGACGGTCTACGCGAGGTTCATGGAGTAGGGCGCGAACCGACGTGCACCTCGGTTGTCGATCGATCCACTGTCCGGAGTGTCCGGATAGTATCTGTGGAGCTGGATGCGCGCGGACCGGTTCCGCCCTGAACGAGCGGGAGTCGATCAATGCCTCTGTCCCCTGAGGAAACCTACACCGTTTCTCAGTCGCCGCTCTTCCGCATGCTGAGCGGGAGCGCAATCGGTGAAATCACGGCACTAAGCACGAAGATCGAGGTCGCCGCGAGCACCCCGCTGGTGGTCGCTGGTGATCACGCCGAGATGCTCTACGTCATCCTCGACGGGATTGCCACCGTCCAGCTTCCGACACCGTGGGGGCCGCACCCTGAGCCTGTCTCGGCCCCGTACGTGTGTGGCTGGACCGGGCTTCTGCACCCGTACCGCTACCTCGCGACGGTGCGTACCGCCACGAACTGCCACCTCGCAGCAATCCCTGTCCCTCACTTGATGACCATGATCGGGCGACATGATCAGACGAGCGCGCTGCTGCTTGAGCAGCTTGGCCGCGTCGCCCTGCGGCGGATCGAGGACATCCACGCCCTGATCGAGGGCAGGGTTGCCTTCAACGTCGAAGCGGGCGCCTGACGAGCGTATTCCGGCGTACCTACCGCGAGCTGTCGGCGACAAGCGGCGGTCACGACTACTCCGAGTCGCGGCCGTAGTTGTTACCCGACGGGCGGCGCGCAACGCCCGCGGCGGGCCACTTCCCATCAGATCCGCATTCGCAGACAGCTGCGAGCGATGACTCTGGCGCGAGGGGGTATAAGAGTTGCGAGGACATCGCATCGCGATTGCCGCAGGTCGAGAGGGATAGAGATGAACGAAACGGTCGATGAGCACCTTGTGTTGGTGCTCGAGAACGACTTCGCACTTGCCCGGTTGCTGACCAGCCTGCTTCAGGACTTGGGACTTCGAGTAGTCGTTGCAGCTGATGGCTCGGACGCCGCTCGACTAATGACGCGACACCGGGTCGACCTCATTATCCTCGATGCTGGCATACCCCCGCTGGAAGCGATCGAATTCCTCCGAGACGCTTCAACATACCGGCTAATCCCGCCGGTAATCGTCCTGTCGGGACAGCGAACTCGCAGAGGTGGAGGCGTCCACCCGGCCTTCACCGTGCTGCCCAAGCCTTTCGGTCTGGACGAGATCTCCACGCTAGTGACTCGTGCACTCGGAGGAACACCGCCCGGCACCGGCTATGTGCCGCCCGCCTGACTGGCCGTTTCGCTCGTTCGCGATAACCTCAGCCAGGTACCGTTGAGCCTCTTCGAGCGTCATCACGCCCCGTACGTCAACCCCGTGCGCCTTGAGCTGGGCTACGATCTCGTCGAGCGTCGGCTCCCGCATTTCGCGTCTCCCTGCGTAGAGCATCCACTGTGGAGAGTCTACGTAGGCCCGCTAGGGACTAAGGTCCCGTGTTCGTCATCACCGCCACGAGGACGTCAGCAGTGGTGCGGGTGCCCTGAGCTCGCGTTGAGTGTGGCTGTGTCACCGAGGTGGGGTCATGACCGAATGCTGGTGGCGACATGCCACGGTCCGGTGCGGAACCAGTCCGTCAGCAACTCTGCGCTCATCGGGCGAGCGATGTGATACCCCTGGGCCTCTGAGCACCCATATCCAGCAGTGCATCCCAACTCTCGGGCGTCTCCACACCCTCGGCGGTTGCGATTCGGCCAGTGTCGCCATCATGGCGAGGCGTCGCCTACGGACCTCTCATTCCCAACCCGAAAAACTAGTCATTCGAGCGTCCCGCCCCGCGATGCGGAGCGGGGACGCTCGCACGATCAGGCGGCGCGTCGACGCGCGACCGAGACACCGAGGCCGGTCAGCACGGCGGCTGCGACCAGTGAGATCGCCGTGATCGCGAACTCGCCGTCGTCATCGCCGGACACCTGTGCGCCGGTCGCGGGCGGACGAGGGGGGCCGGACAACCGCGCGGGACTGGCCAGCGAGGCGACATCAACGATGGTCGTCTGGCACGAGCCTGCGCAGCGCGCGGACGTCACCGCGCCCGAGCAGGGCCCGGTGCAACTGGTGGTCGTCGTGAAGACCGCCACGCAAGGGCCGCTGCACCGCAGCGGCACGCTGGTGAGGCATGAGCCCTCGCACGCCGTCGAGGTCGTGGGCAGGCACGGCCCGGTGGAGCACACGGTGCTCGTGGTCGGCGAGCACTCGCTGTCGCAGAAAGTTGTCGTCGTGGTGATGCAGGAGCCGATGCAGCTCGGCGGCGTCGCGACGCACGAGCCGACGCAGGACGCGCCGGTCGTGGTGCATGGGATGCCATCGACGCAGAGGCCGGGACTCCCGACCTCGACGGTGGCCGTCACGGTGGGAACCGCCGTCGCAGTCGGCGTGGACGTCGGCGTCGGTGCAGGCGTGGGCGTCGAAGGCGTGGGGTCGCATGCCTGCGTCTCGGTCCGGATCGCCTGGCGAGAGGCCTCGCCGCCCCACCACGCGATCTTGCCGCCGGCACCACCCGCGCCACCGGCTCCGCCTGCACCACCAGCGCCGCCTGCGCTACCACCGCCGGCGCTCCCGCCAGAGCTGCCGCCGCTCGATGCGCCGGCGCCGCCGGGCGGCGTCGCCGAGCAGGCGACGGGCGTGCTGGTCGGCGCGGGGGTCGCGGTTGCGACGACCACGGTGGCGGTCGCGGCAGGCGTCGGCGTGGACGTCGAGCCGCACTGCCATGCGGGCGCAGGCGGGCATGCGAACGGCGTCAGGGACGGCGTCGCGGTCGGCGAGGTCAGCACATCGGTGGTCACCGTGGCGTAGCAGAGCAGCACGGCGCGCGCGACGACCGGCCCGGCGCCGTTCGCAGAATTGTTGCACTGGTTGACGTTCACGGGTGCCGTCGCGGAGACGAGCGAGCCGGGCGTCGTCGCGCAGAGATAGTTCACCCCGCCATTACTGCCGTTCGCCGAGCCGACGCACTGCCCGACGGTGGAGGTCGCCACTGACGTGCCGGTGTTCGTGGGGCTGCACGACCCCACCGCCGGAGGCGATGAGAACGCACCCACGAAGGAGGTGACGCACTGGTACACGGTCGCGCCGGTGATCGGCTGCGCCGGCGGTGTGAGGAAATGATTCACGACGTTCGAGGAGCAGATGAGCGTCCCGCCGCCTCCATTCACGCTCCCGTTGCACTGATCGATGCTCAGCGCGGGCGTCGTGGAGGTCGTGGTCGTCGTCGTGCAGGTGCCGTTGCCACCCTGCACCTGCGCGGGCGTCCCCACGCATCGCATGAGGGTGACGGTGGAGGCCGGCGAGGGTGCCAGCGCCCCGGTGCTGGTCAGGTAGTTCACCACGCTGACCTTGCAGCGCAGCCCCTTCGAGAAGCCGAGTTGGTCGGCGTTGCACTGCGTCGCCGGTGCGGCGCTCGCCGGGGTCGGCGTACCGAGCAGCATCACCACGGCAAGCAGCGAGGCGATCCCCACCAGCGCCAGTGAGGCGGCGCGCCAGCCGGATACGACGCCGTGGAGTCGGGGAGAGGCCCTCATCGCCATTCCAATCATTCGTACCGATGCATGCGCGCGAACTATAGCAGTCTGGCCGGGAGATACCGCTCGCCCTTGCGCAGATCATGCCCGGACCACTTGCGGCACAAACGGCCGTTGCTCCGGGCTACTTCGAAGCGGGGATACTTGGCGCAACGCTAGTTGGCGTCGCCTTCGTACTGCCCTCGCTGTTCATGGTGCTCGGCCTGAGCGCGGTCTACGTCGCCTTCGGCGGACGTGGATGCAGGCTCTCTTCTATGGCATCGGCTCCGTCGTCATCGCGATTATCGCGGTGGCGGCATTCCGCCTCGCGCGCGGGACGAACAAGCGTGACCCGTTGCTCTGGTCGATCTTCGCAGTTCTGTTCGTTGCCACGGTATGGTCGGGCGCCGAGCTAGCGGTGCTGTTCATCATCTCGGGACTGGTCGCGCTTGGTGCTCGAGCATGGCCAGGCGTCCGCAAAGGGTTACCGCTGCTCCTGATAGGCCTCGCTTTCAGCCTCCTCGTCGGTCTTTCTGAGGCGATGCTGGCAAAGGCTGGCGGCGGTGACGGCGACGGCAACGTATTGGTGCAAATCCTTGTGGGGCGTCACAACCCCGATCGCCATGGATTGACGGCCCCTCCAGCTCCGGTGACCCTTCCGCGGGGCGAACGGAGCGGCGAATGGCGGGGTACCTGGAACTACTGACCGCGGCGATTCGGGGGCTGCTAGCCTCCCGCCGGGATCTCGTGCTCGAGAACCTCGCGCTCCGCCATCAGCTGGCGATGTGCGGCCGGCGGTCGAGAGTTCGGGCCGGTGATCGCCTGCTCTGGGGCATGCTCCTCCGACGCTGGACTGGCTGGCGGTCGGCGTTGGTCGTTCTCCATCCGGGCACGGTCGTGCGCTGGCACCGCCAAGGCTGGCGGACGTACTGGAAGTGGAAGAGCCGACCCAGGCGCGGAGGCCGACCCCGGATCGATATCGAGGCACGCGAGCTCATCATCCGCATCGCTCGCGAGAACCCACGCTGGGGCGCAGTTCGCATCCGCGGCGAACTCCTCTCCCTCGGACATGACGTAAGCGCGGCCAGCGTTCGGCGCTACCGGCGGCAGGCGCTCCGACTCCCACCATCGCAACGTTGGCACGCGTTTCTGGAGAATCACCGCCGCGAGCTGTGGGCGGCGGACTTCTTCACCGTGCCGACCGTCCTCTTCCGGACGCTGTACGTCTTCGTCGTGGTCTCACATGACCGCGGCGCATCGAACACGTCAATGTCACCGCGCATCCGACGGCTACATGGGTCTGGCAGCAGGTGATCGAGGCCACGCCGTGGGGACGCAAGCCACGGATCCTCATTCGCGATCGTGACCGCTGCTATGGCGGCGACTTCATCGCCCGCGCGTTGCGCAGCGGCATCGAGACAGTGTTAACGCCGATCCACACGCCGCAGGCGAACGGCGTGGTCGAGCGGTTGATCGGGACACTCCGACGGGAGTGCACGGATCACATCGTCCCGTTGAACGAGCGCCACCTGCGAACCGTCTTGCAGGAATACGTGGCGTACTACAACGACACACGTCCGCACCGAACGTTGGATCTCGAACCACCAGAAGGTGCGCGCATCCCGGAGCGGATCGGAGCCGTCACCGCAACTCCCGTTCTCGGCGGGCTCCACCATCGCTACGAGCGGAGAGCCGCCTGATCGAGGTTGTGACGCCCCACAGGGGGACTGCCAACTCCCCTGTAACCGCCCCTCCGCACCACGTGACCCGCCTCGCCGCAGTGCTGCGGGCCGTGGCGGCAGCGATCGCGGACGTGGCGGCTGCCTGGGAGGGCATGCCCCGCTGCATCCCGGCTTCGTGCGTCGCTGGACGCGACACGTGCGGGGCTCGATGAGTCCGGGGGGCGCGCGGTCACGTCGTCGCTCTTCGCCGCGAAGTCGTCGCGGTACATCAAGATCGAACTGCCAGTGGTGGAAGCGGATCGAGAGACGGTCGTCATCCGTTGGGAAGACCGTGAGGTGCACTGGACGTCCGAGGTATGGGAGCGCTTCGCCGCTGACGAACGGCGCGATGGTGGGGCGGCGGCAGCAACGCCGTCGTGCTTGACGATCCCACTTCGCTCGACGTCGCACGGTCGCGTCGATGCGCTCCGAGGAAGGAGCAGGAGATCAGATCCGGTCACGCTCGCCAACCGAGCGGCAGCCCCTCGACTACGACGCGCAGTTGCTGTGCAGCATCGCGGAGGTTGCGCAAGTGCGCACGGTCGCGTTCGTCGAGGACAGCAGACTGACCGAGCAACTCGGCGTGCCCCACGATGGTTGCGAGGAGCGATGATGCCTGTTCGGCCGTTGACGGGGCGAGCCGCGGTGGGGCACCGGCAGGTTCCCGATCGGCCTCCCTTGGCTGGTGTGCCCGCTCCGCGCGGTCTTGGAGCAACCCCGCCACCATCTCCCGAACGTCACCTATGCTGATCGGCTTCGAAAGGTAAGCATCGCACCCGGCCTGTAGGATCGCCGTCACATGCTCGGGGCGGTCCAGTGCAGTGAGCGCGATGATCGCCAGGTTACGGAGCGCGGCGTCCCCGCGGATCGCCCGCGCGACATCGAAGCCATCGACCTTCGGCATCTGGATGTCCAGGAGCACGAGATCAAACAAATGGCGGCCGTTGCGCAGTTCGCGCAATGCCCGCTCGCCGTCCGGCGCTTCGTGTACCAGATACCCGGAGTCGCCGAGCACGTCCATCAACAGCGCCCGGCTCCGGGCGTCGTCCTCGACTACCAACAGGCGGTGCTTCTTACGCTCTTCCGGCATCGGCCTATCCGATCTTGATCTCGTTCGTGGACGACTTATCTGTGCGCGTCCTTCGCCGCCAGCAACGCGGCCCGCAACGTGCCCGGCGAGACGGGTTTCGTCAAGTACCGGTCGAAGCCCGCCTGCATCCTCGACTCGATTTGCGCGGGGAGGGCATCGGCACTTAACGCGATAATAGGCGTGGTGATTCCCTCCGTGCGGAGTGCCCGGCAGATGTCGTCGCCGGGTATGTCGGGCAATCCGATGTCGAGGACAATCACGTCGAACGGTTCGGTGAGTGCCCGCTCCCGTCCGTGCAGGCCGTCACGCTCGACTACCGTCGTATCACCAGCGGCCTCGACGATGTCTAGGAACAACTCCACATTCAAGTCGTCATCCTCAACCAGCAGGAGACGCATGTTCCCCTCCGCTTCCCCCACCGTGTTGTTGCAGCCATCCGGCGAGCCGACGAGGGTCAATCGGCTTGGTCAGGTGGCGGTCGGCGCCCAGACGGCGAGATGCGCCGTCGTCGTCGTTGACACTAACAACGACGACAGGGATTCCAGCCCACTGGCTTGACGTCTTCAGAACAGTGAGGAACTCCTCGCCACGGCCATCAGGCATATGCAAGTCAAGCGTGATCAATCGGGGAGCGTCGTTGCGCGTCGCGACGAGCGCGCTTTCGATGGACGAAGCAAACTGATAGTCGAGGCCGAGACCCGCGGCCACATCGCGGATCAGCTGGGCATCGCGCGCGTCGTCCTCCACGATCAGCAGCCGGTCGCCACGGTCGTTGCCACCGACGGCGCCGGGCAGACGGACGTGGAACCTACTGCCCTGCCCCGAAGCACTCTCGAACCAGATCCGACCGCCGTGCAACTCGACCAGCCGCTTCGTGAGTGCCAGTCCCAGACCGGTGCCGGGGGTGGCTCCATCGTTTCCCAGGCGCTCGAAAACGCCGAACACTCGATCCTGGTCCTCCGCGGCGATCCCGACCCCGGTATCCGTGACGTCGATCGTCAAGGCATTGCCGTCCGCGACCATCCGCAAGGAGACCACGCCGGATTCGCCGGTGAACTTCACCGCGTTGCTGAGGAGGTTATAGAGGACCTGTCGCATCCGCCCGGCGTCCACCCCGACGAACACCTGTGGGTCGATCTCCACGTCGAAGCGAGCGCCAGCCGCTTCTGCGGCAATGCGGGTAGCTTCGACGACCGGGTCGACCAGATTGCCGAGGACGATCGTCTCGATCCGCAGGTCGGTATTCCCTGACTCGACGCGGGCGAGATCCAGCACGTCGTTGATCAGGGCGAGCAGGTGCTTCCCGGCGTCCCGGATGTTTGCCAGCTGCCGCCGTTGGCGGTCGGATAGCGTGTTGGCAAGGCCCTCCTCTAGCAGCTCGGAGAAGCCGAGGATGGCGTTCATCGGGGTTCGGAGTTCGTGACTCATGTTCGACAGGAACATGGTCTTCGCGCGGTTCGCCTCTTCCGCCTCCACGCGGGCCGCCCGCTCGCGGTCGGTGGCGGCCTCGAGGTCCGCCGTGCGCGACTCGACGCGCTGCTCCAGGGTGGTGTTGAGCGCCTGCAACGCGGCGGACCGGCTTTCCACGGTATCCGCCATGCGATTGATCATGCGTCCGAGCCGCACGAATTCCTTCGGTCCCTCCAGGTCGACGCGCGTGTGCAAATTACCGCTGGCGAGTCCTTCTGCCGCGATGACGAGGCGTTCGAAGGGCCCGGTGACGTACTGGTCGTAGGCGAACCAGATTACGAAGAGGGTCAGCGCCAGCAAGAGGCCCAGCAGCAGCAGGTTCCAGCGCAACGTGTCGAACGCGGCACCGTACGCAATCGATATCGGCGTGCCGATCGTGACGTAGCCGTTCACGGCATGCGCAGCATCCAGCAGGGGGATGGACGCGACGAGAAAGGGGACGCCGCCGATCTCGATCTCGCTCGCAACACCACCCTGCGGGCGTGCCTGGGTCTCGGCCCACGAAGGGTTGCCGCTCGCGGGAGTGGACACCCACCGTTCGGGCTCGGGGTAGCGTGCGAGGATCGTGCCATTGCGATCGCTGACGCTGACCCATGTTCGAGAGGCCGGATCTTCCGGGAGCACTACCTTGCTGAACAGGCCGAGATCGATCGCCGTAAAAACGACGCCCCGCACCTCACCACCCGGGGCGAGGATCGGGGAGGCAGTGTTCACGCTTGTCGTCCTGGTGATCCGTCCGATTTGGTAGTCGCCGACGGCAAACGCTTTCGTCCGAGTGGCTTCAGCGAAGTATCTGCGGTCTGCGATCGTTACCGCGCCCGAGCGCGGCAGCGCACTGCACCAGACGTCGCCGTCCGGACCCGCCACCCCGATGTTCGTGTACCAGGTGCTCGTGCTGCGCACCTGCGCCAGCAACGCGTCGCACGCCTCGCTCGGACCCAGTTCCTCGTCCGGCATCGCGGCGAACACTGCCGCAAGAGGCAC
>Ga0172380_10005440_pt1 | contig 15464 bp, 13 predicted proteins | sample Leawe162metaG_FD_119747 | JGI IMG/M metagenome (GOLD analysis project Ga0172380, IMG submission 119747) | Leachate microbial communities from a municipal landfill in Southern Ontario, Canada - Leachate well 162 metaG | ecosystem: Engineered > Solid waste > Landfill > Unclassified | place...
CCGGGGAGCGCGGCTCACGCTGTCGGCGCTCCCCGGAAACCTCCCTCATCCGTCGCTCACGCGACGGCGCCTGCGGGCACGGGTTCACACACACGGCCGGAGCAAGCACCGGTAAAGGACACCATGTCCTTTACTACACCACCAAGCCGGACGGGTTGGGAAACCTGTTCCCGCCACAGGCGGGAGGGCGGCCAAAGTGTCGAGGGTTCTCCGCTCTCTGTGGCTCCGAACCCCGCGACACTCCGACCGCCCCGGAATGGGCAGCAGCCCATGCTGATTGAACGGGTGACGTGCCCGGCGTCACCTCGGGCGCGCGGACGAATCGCGGGCTATCGCCCGCCACGGGCAAGGCCCGTTGCCGCCTCATGGCGGCAATCGGCTCAGGAGACGGCAAATTTCAGCAAAAGATCGCAGACATCCGTCAACGTTTTCGACGGCTTACCTTCGGCCCAAGCTTTCTCCAAGATACCGGCTATGCACATGGAGTTCTTTTCAAGACCTCCCGGCTGACCTAGCTCTGCTTCGGTTGCAGTCTTCCACTTCGACCAATCGGCCGGCTCGTAATCCGCCTGCACCTGCTCGCCCAGATTCTTCGGCCAAATGACATGCGTGTCCGTGAGCACGGCAGCCGCAGGAAAGGCGTTCGTCGGGTCTTGTCCGAGTAATTTTAGAAGGCGCTCGTTGTCGGCCTTGTGGGTTGCCTTCCACTCGGGCTTGGTGACGTCCCCGTCCGCGTCGAAGATCACGAACACTGGTATCTTCAGAGATTGGGCGATGGCGAGCGGATGCACCAACTTGCTCTTCCCCTCGACCTGCACGATGTGCCCGCCGCCGCTCCTCCAAGCATCCCACTTGTTGAGCAGATAGAAAGCCGTGGTCAGGAATGCGACATCCTCCAATCCCTCCACCAGGAGGATTTTCGGCGCGAAGAACATTTCCCTGAGGGCAGGCTGGAGGGCCTGATTGATCTTCGCCCTCACGCCCTCCGGGCGCTTGTAGCTCGCCTCGCCGAGCTTGGCGGTGAGATACGCGGACAGGGTGTCGAAGGACAGCTCGCTGACGCTGGGCTCGCCGGGCTTCGCCTTCCGCACAAGTCGCACGTCCTCGAAGCCCTTTCCGCTCACGAAGTAGGGGCTGTGGCTGCACGCGAACACCTGCGCGTTCCCCGTGCTGAGCTTGGCAAGCACGTCGGCCAGGTGCTGTGCCTGCGGCGGGTGCTGGAACAGCTCAGGCTCCTCGATGCCGAGAAGGAGCTTGGGCGCGTCCTCGACGTCGTTGCCCGCGAGTTCGTGGAGGAGGGCGAACATGTATGATCGCTGGAGGCCGTGCCCCAAACGGCCGAGTTCGCCGAGAAACTGGGCGTCACCTGCGTATATCTTTGCGAACGGAGCCTCGATCTGGACGACCTTCTTCGGGTCCTTGTCCCAGCGCACCTCAAGCAGGGCGTTGGGATTCGCCCATTCACGGAGGCGTGTCTTCAGCGACAGGGACAGGGCGTTTAGCGCGGGCTGGTTCTCGTTCAGGATTTTGTCATACTCGGCATTCGTGCTCTGCTGGAGAGCCTTGATCTTATCGCCGAACTTCACCGTCGCTCGGACGGTGCGCTCTATAAGGCGGCCCAGCGCGGTGTCCTTGGCCTCAATCTGCTCGGAACTCGCGTCTTTCACCGCAGGGATGAATATCCACTGTATATATTTTCCCAGCTTATGCGCGCCCTTTGAAACTCCGTAGAATTCGTCACCGCTCTCGATAAGAGCGCATTTGTCTGGGTGGGTCGCCTCGTATGCCTGCAAGGCATCGGTCATCGCCTGTTTGCTGCCCGGCGCAGGCAGATCGGTAAAGGTTGCCCTCAGCTCGACGTATTTTGCCTTAAGTTCGGCAGCCGGCTTGCCTTCCTTTTCGAGACTGAAGAACGGGGCGAAATCTGTCATCGCCATCCGCAGTCCGTGCTGGACGACCGTCGCGGCCTGCACGCCCTCATTCCATGTAGCCACCGCCGTCACGACGAGCTTGTCGTGACGGACGTAGTCCTTGAAGTCGGCTTTTGCCTGATCGCTCAAATCGCCGAACGTTACGGTGATTCGGATGGGCTGGGACGTATCCTTGTCGCAAAAGTCCTCCTTGGACAAGGTGAGCAGGTTCGTCGATCCGGCCTTTGCCTCGCGGAAAAAGACGTTCAGGGCGTTGATGACGGTGGATTTACCCGCCCCGTTGGGCCCTACCAGACAGGTGTAATCGCTGAAATTGACGGTTTCACTTCTCAGGCACCTGAAGTTTTCGATTTTGGCGGATAGGAGTTTCATGGGGTAAAGATAACACCATTCTGCCCTTGTGGTTACATCGCGTCAATCGCTGGCCCCAATATGGCGATTCTGTCTGAGGCAAACTCAACAGGCCTCTTTGGGCGTCACGAGCTTGGGCAGGGCATCCGCCGGCAGCGCCAGAGCATCCTCGCAAATCACGATTTCGCTTCCCTGCTTGGAGCCGTGGGATGCCGAGTATCTCAGATTGAAGTCCACGATGTTGCACCAATCATAAATCTGCCGGATTTCCGGGGCATTATCGTAAGTAACCAGCCACTTTACGCGCTCGATACGCCTTAGGAACTGGGCCAAGTCGGCATGGTCGCTCGGCTGGTAGTAGTTCAGGTAGAGCTGCGAGCCTTTTACGAAATAGGGGGGATCAAGATATACGAAGAACCGGGAGCGATCAGTCTCGCTCAGAACGTGGGTCCTCAGAAACTGGATGGCGTCCATGTTGGCCACCTCGATTTGATCGCGGTAGGCTGCGATTCTCTCAATGCGGCGCTTCAGTCCCTCTCGGTTGAAGCGGGCGTCTATCTTCCACTTCCCATCCTGGTTCAGCCCGCCGATGACGCCCCCGTTGGTGAGGATGCCAGAGCGGTTGCATCGGTTGAGGAAGAAGGCGGCGAACCCGCGCTCAAGGGTGGAGCGCCCCTTCGGGGTCTCGTATGCGTCGCGCTGGAGCACCCATTCGTTGACCGTGAGCTGTGCACCATCAACGAGGGCGAGGAACTCGTCCGTATGGTCGAGTATGGACTTCCAGAAGGCCCAGATGTTGCGGTCGGCATCATTGAGGATGATGCGTTCGACCTTGCCGGCCAAGAGCAGGTTTATCGCCGCGCCGGCACCGCCCGCATAAGGCTCGGCGTATACGCATTCGCGAATTCCGTTCGCCTCGATGGTTGCCGCGATGAAGTCGGTGAGAACCGCCTTGCCGCCGGGGTATCGCAACGGGCTGTTAGCTTCCGCCATCTGGGGCTGGGGTCGAGGGTGCCGGTGCCGCGAGCATGACTTTCATGGCCTCTTCGATTTGCGTCCAGAAGCTCCGGAGCTCGGCCGAGGTCGGGGTGACGTATTTGTTGTGGGCGAAGGCATCGAGGGCCAGCACGGTGACGGTCTTGGTGTCGTCGGCAACAAGCATCTTTGCCGCCTTGAGCGCGAGGGGGTGGATGGTGAAATTTGCCGATTCCCCGACGATGTATTTAAGCATCTGTCGCACGGACGGATACCAGTCGGCAGGCTTGTTTTCCTTTGTCCTTGCCCGCTCTATTATTTTCGCGGTCGCCCCGAGGCGGTCGCAGTAATCACCCACCGTCAGGTCGAGAAGGCCTCGAAGGGCGAGGGCCACGGTGTTCGGATGGTCATCAATGGAAATCTTTTTGAGATCCTTTATGAGCGCGTTGATGCGCGGATCGGGGATTTCCGATGCGAACGCCTTGGGGATGAGCGCCGTCGGAAGGCGCAGGGGCTTCTGGGGCGGCTGGGGTATGGCCTTGGGCATCGACTGCACCTTGCCGGGAGCCTGGGCGATGATGTCCTTAACCGTAAACGAGCCCTTGTAGGTCTTGTCGGGCGCGCTTGCGCCGAATTCATCGAAGTATTTTTTGAATTCCTCCGTTTTGTTCAGATTGCGCGAGGTCACCTTGCCGCTCGCGACATCGCTGACGATTTTGCGGAACGCCTTTTTGAACTCACCCAAAGGGATCGTTCCTTTGAGCTGCCGGTGGGCGTCGAACGAGATGCCCAGGAACTCCGCCGCCTCCGTGCTCCGGTATATGCGCTCCAACGTGCTCAACGGGAACTCGCGCGGGTCATTGACCTTTCCCGCGACATCAGCGGGCAGGTCCAGGCTGCAAGCGACCTGATACATCTGGTAGTTTTGGAGGAACTCCATGATCTGGCCGGGCGTGATGGCGTATTCCTTCGACAGTTCCGCAACGGTCGAGCCATCCGCCACTCGATCCGCATAGAAACGAGCCTGCATCACCGGACTCCATCCCTCAACCTCCTTCCGCGTGTGCTTGCTCAGGATAACCGGCGCTGCCGCGTCTCGCGACGGAGCGATGGTGACGAGTATTTTCTTTATCTGAGATATGACCGTTTTGTTCGAAAGCTTTTTGAACTTCGCGCGCTCGCTCTCTGGGGCCAGATTGGGTGAGATCAACAGCTTCAATGCGGCGAGGCGGCGATTCCCCTCTACGACGACGAGCTTGCCTCCCTCTTCGACGGCTATCGGCAACTCTACGCGGAAGAAACCGCGTTCGGTGATGCCCTTTGCCAGCTCATAGACGTTCTCGTGCTTAACAAGCTCGGCAATCAGCTCTACCTGGCTCGGGACTGTTGTTCGCGGGAGAAGCCTCGGGTTCCTGCTATCGAGTAAAAGGCTAGTTACGGATTTCGTGGATTGTTTCCACTTAGAATGGTCAATCATAGGATAAGCTGGGTTGCCCCAGATAGATGCCTCCGCTTGCCTGATGCAATCGTGTTGTTCATCCTATGGGCATTATGCGCACCGCTCCCGGCAACGACCTAAACCTAGGGCACCTCGCGGGCCGGGACGCGACGCTCACCTTTTCCCGCACCGAGCGGGACAAGCACCTCTACGTCTGCGGCGGCACCGGCACGGGAAAGAGCAAGTTTTTGGAGCACCTGATCCGTCAGGACATCGTGTCATGGCGAAAGAGCAAATGCGGGATGCTCGTCCTCGACCCGCACGGCTCGCTCTACGACAGCCTCATGAACTGGATGGCGTGGCACAAGCTAGACCGCCCCGTCATCCCCATCGACCTCCGGCAGGACGATTGGGTCGTATCCTATAACCTGATACGCCACCGGAAGGACATAGACCCCGCCGTGCTCGTCGATAACCTGACGGACGCGATGGCCTACGTCTGGGGCCAGGGAGGCACCGACCAGACCCCGCTCTTCGCCCGCTGGGTCGGCAACATCATCCGCCCGCTCTACGAGAAGGGACTGACGCTCGTGGAGTCGGAATACCTGACCGACCGCGTGGCGAAGCAGATGCGATACCTCCTCACCGACGACATGGCGGACAAGTCCGCCCGGCAGGACTGGCAGTTCGCGAACACCCTCACGCCTCGGGATCTGGAGGCGCAGATAGGCAGCACGGTGAACCGCCTCCAGCGGTTCATCCACAACCGAACGATGCGGTCGATGTTCGGGCTCGGGGGCGACTCCCTCGACCTCGGCAAGGCCCTTGAGGAAGGTCACATCATCATCGTCTCCCTATCCACGGAAGGAGCGAAGGTCTCGCCGGAAAACGCGGAGCTGTTCGCGACGCTCCTCCTCTCCGACCTCTGGACGGCGGCGCAGGTGCGCGGCAAGCGCGAGGGCATAAAGCCCTTCTACGTCTATCTCGACGAGTTCCAGCGGTTCGTCACGCCGACCATCGCCGAGAACCTCGACGAGGCGCGCGGCTACGGGCTTCACCTCACCATGGCCCACCAGTTCCCCCTGCAACTCACCGACAGGGGCGACAACGGCAAGCGGGTCTATCATTCCATCATGGAGAACGCCTCGTCGAAGGTCGTCTTTCGCCTCTCCGACGAGGAGAACCTGAAGCCGATGGCCAAATGGCTCTTCATGGGCGTCATGGACCCGGACGAGATCAAGCACCGGATGTATTCCACGAAGGTCATGGAATACCGCGAGGAGCTGAAGGAGACATACGGCGAGAGCCGGTCGGCAGGAAAGAGCCGCGGAACCCAGCGCGGCAGCGCCACGGGAGCGGGGGCGGGCGGCACGCGGAACTTCATTGGTGACGACGCCACCGTCGATCCAGACTCAATCAGCCAATCAGAGAGCGAGTTCGCGTCGTCATCGGCGAGCGAAAGCGAGTCCTGGTCGGAGAGCGTGACCCGTTCCCGGAGCTACGTTCCGACCATCGTCCCCGTGCTCGGGAAGGAGCTGTCGCACGTCCAGTTCCGCTCGCTGGAGGAACAGCTCTTCCGCTCCATGGCCGTGCTCTTCGACCAGAAGCAGCGGCAGGGCGTGGCGCGGCTCGTCGGCATGAACGCGCCGGTGTCCATCAAGACGCCCGACGTTGCCAAGATGCCGGGCAGCGCCGACAGGACGAGGCGATACATCGCGGGGCTGTGCGCAAAGCTCCCGTTCGTGCTGCCCAGCGCCGAGGCCAACAAGCTAATCGAGAACCGGGCGGCGACGCTCGGGGACGATCTGATCGACGGGGCCGGGGGCGAGCCGACGACGGCCAAGAGGAAGATATGCTAGACCTAGCCGTCTCCCTCGGGGGCGTCGGGGAATAGCCGAGACCAGGGACATCGCAGCGCTGCCTGCATCCGAATCATGGTGGTGACGAGGACGTTCGTCCGCCCCGCCTCTATCTTCTGGAGCACGCGGGGGTGGATGTCCGCCAGCTCGGCGAACGCCTCCTGGGTGAGCCCCCGCCGAAGGCGCTCCTCGCGCACGCTCTTGCCCAGCCGAGAGAGGGTCTCGTAGTGGAGTTTTGCTGATACGCGCGGCACGCCACAATATGGCCACTTTACGCCTTGACCGCCACGCTACTATATGGTGACTCATGGGGTATTCTATGCGTTTCCCTTCACGGGAGCGCTTTTTTCTCACCAGTAAAGCGCCATATAGTAGCGCATAACGCTCCAATGAAAGCCGTGCCCTCGCTCCGCATCAAACGCTGGCTCCTCGCCCTGTGCCTCCTCTCGCCCCTGGCCCTCTCGGGCTGCATGAACACGTCGTCGGGAAGGCCCATCGACGCCGACAAGGTCGCCCTCATCCAGAAGGGCAAGACCACACGCGCCGAGGTCGAGGCTCTCCTCGGCCGGCCAGAGATGACGATCATGCTCGGTGACGGGAAGCGCTCCCTATCATACGTCTACTCCTCGACCAAGATGGGAGTGAACCCCGCGACTGCGATGCTCGGACCCTTTGCCAAGGCGAGCGGGACGAGCCGCACGCAGACCCTCCAGGTTACCGTCGGCAGGGACGGCGTGGTCGAGGACTACGAGCTGGGCGACTCCACCCGCGACATCTCAGGCCAAGGACTGAACGTGCAGTCCACCACCCACTAGCCCCGAAAGGAACCACCATGAGCAAGCCATGCAGAAAATGCCAGGACCTGTGCAACAGCCTGATCGAGACATTCTCCGTGGGCTCGATAGCCTCCGGCACGGGGTATGTCCGATGCCCCAAGTGCAGGGGCGACGGGAGCCTGCGGGACGGCAGGTCGTGCCACCGCTGCGACGGCAGGGGGAAGGTCGAGTGCCCGCGCTGCGGAGGGTCGGGCACCCTCGACTGAGCGCGTCCGCGATCTCCCGCGCCATCACGCGGACTCCGCGTATAGGCGGGGGCTGAAACCGGTTTCCCGCCCGGCAGACGGCCGCCGCCCGCGCTCCCGCTCCCTGCGCTCCGCTCCATTCCGGCGGCCAGCGGCGCCGAGCCGCCACGGGGCCTCCTGCATTCCCGCTGCGCTCCGTCTCGCGAAAGCGCGGGCGGCGGCCGACTGCCTCCTCCCTTCTTTTGGGAAAAGAACCAAAAGCCCTCGCCGTCGGAGACGCCGCGAAATGGGATTTCGCGTCGACTCCTCCGTGCTCGGGCGGGTTGCGCCTGCGGCGCGGGACAGCGGACGGCAATTGGCGTGCCTCCTGCGGAGTGGATGCGGTATAGTTAACGACATGCGCACATCCCCGAAGAATGCATATCCCGTGGTCCTCCAGGAGCGAGACCTGGGCCTGCTGCGCGGGCTCTTCGAGTCCCGCACCATGACGGCGGCCCACGCGGCCGCCATCTACTTCGACGGCAGCCGGGAGGCCGCAAAAAAGCGGATACAGAAGCTCAAGTCCGCCGGCATCGTCGGCGAAAGGCGGAGGCGCGTCTTCGAGCCCGCGCTGCTCCTCCTCACCCCGAGGGGGACGGACGCCATACGGGAGCGGGGAATCCTCGCCGAATACCCGGCGCTCAGCGGCGCGGCGCTTGAGAAGCGCGGACGGGTGAGCGACCTCACCATCCGCCACGAACTCGCCGTGATGGACGTGAAGGCGGCGTTCTACGAGGCGATCCGAAAAGTAGATACGCTCTCCGTCGCGGAGTTCACGACCTGGCCCCGACTGCACCAGTTCGAGGTTTCTTCGGGACACGGGAGGCCGGAAGCTGTCGTGCGTCCCGACGGGTTCATCCGCATCCACGAGAAGGAGGCCGACGGAGGGGTGTCGGAGCACACGTTCTTCCTTGAGGTTGACCGTTCGACGGAGACGCAGGACGTGCTCGTCTCGCGAGCGCACTGCTACCTCAACTACTACAAATCCGGTGGCTTTGCCGTGAAGAACGGGGCTCCTCGCTCTGACTTCAAGGACTACCCTTTCCGCGTCCTCATGGTGTTCAAGACGGCTGAACGGAGAAACAACACCGCCGAAAGGTTACTCCAGGGCACCCCGCCCATCCTGACACAGGTGTATCTCTCGACACTGGATGAGGTGGGGAAGAATCCTCTCGGGACGATTTGGATTCGCCCGGTGGATTATCGGGAGGCAACTGTGGTATCTGGAGGAAGCCACTTCAAAAAACTCTCTTTTGTGACAATCGTGGAAATCACTAAAGATCACGGCAATTTCATGTTATGACCTTTAGGATTAGGTTCGGTAGGTGTCCGTATTCATGCCCCTTTTTTTGGGGGGGCGGAGTATTGCATGAATTATTTTAATATGCTAGCATTTGCAAGCAAGCAATTTATGGACATTTCAAGCTTGTATTCCCCTGAAGAAGGGCGGCACCAATTTTTATTGGTGCCGTTTTTATTTCGATAAAAATATTGACATCTTTCGGTCGCCGATATCCTTTTTCCTAAATTCGGGTTCCTATGGATTCCCGAACCGTTCGTCTGTTCGACCGTTCGCAGGTTCGTCTGTTCGCAAGTTCTTTGGAAGTTCGACCGTTCGCAGGTTCGTCTGTTCGCAAGTTCTTTGGAAGTTCGTTTGTTCAAAAGTTCGATCGTTATACATCGTGTTAGAAATTGACTTTTGAAATGTCCATTAAATTATATTCTACAGTTCTTACTGTAGTTCTTGCGATTAAGCTCTACCCAAACTTGTCCGATTCAGTTATCGAGCATTTAGTAGTAGCATTGATCTTCGCTATTCTCGCTTTATTTTGGAGCAATAGACGAAGAAGAAGGAAATAATTATTTTAAGGCGGTGCGATGCGATTCATCGCACCGCCTTTTTTTGTATTTTGAACTTATGATTATCGGCGATATTACCTTAGCAAACTCCGAAAATGAGTTGCCGTGCCTTCGGGCCATTCTCGCTAGAAAACAAGAATTCCCAAGCGAAAGAGCTGTGCTCATATGCGGAACCCATCAAGAGCCAGCTGTGCGTGAGCACTCGGACTACCTTGAAATAAAATCTCTTCCCCAGGCAGTGCATTGGGGGGTAATTGCGGGATTAATTCATGATGACTTTTTGGTGCCATTTTTGAATGATGTAGGTAGAAATACCGAGAAATGCATTATTGTATCATATCGGAAAGAAGTTCTAGCCTTGTCGGCTGATGTTTCGCAAGCTAGACGGGACCGCGTTCAATTTATGTTTTGGGCAGTTTTTCGTAACCCGAGTCTGATTGGCGCACAGCTCCTATCAGACAGTTCGAATGCAGTGAACAGTTCTGCAACCAATCTCCCCTTATCAAAGGCCGAAACATTGGATGTAATCCGAAGCGTATTAGAGAAAAAAGGCGGATCCCTGCTTGCCTCTCAATTACGCCCGCTGCTGGCTAATGAACGGCCTGATATATTTACCGTAGTCAGGACGAGTCAATCGGCGAATCTAATCTCAAATATTACCGAGCTAGCGGAAAGGGAGGGGCTGATAAGAACCGAAGATTGGAAAGGGACAAAGCGAGAAAAAATAATTCTTATAAAACGCGATACGCCTCTGGTGCACAAAGACAAAGAAGAGCATCCGCAGGTTGTTGTTATTGCAGATAAAAAGACTGAAATTCGCGATAGGAGCCAACAGTTTTTCGATATTCTCTGGGATGCTAATTTCGGGCCGTATGCGACAATTCGTAGTAAACTTTACGATGTAATTCAGGCGCTTGTCTTGGAACGCAAGTTTCCCCCTACAATCCTGCTCAGGAAAGCTGTATATGAAGTAAGGGGAACTGAGGTTTCTCGTAAGATCGTATGGGAAAATGTATTTAAATTTTTATATAATTTATTTTCAAGGCGGCCTGTTTTTCATGCCGAACAGGGTGGCGAATGTAAGTTGCTATCCCCTGAAAATATTGAACACATTGAACACGTTGTCGTTGGCTTAAGTGATCAATGGCGCGATGAACTTGATGCTTGCATTTTAGAAGTGCTAATTGAAAAAGATGGCCGAGTAAGGAATTCAGAATTAGCAGATATGGCAGTGGTGCTTTTCAATATTCGAGCCGAAGAGGGTCAATTCCCGGTCGCGAGACTTATCGCACGTTTAGCCCGAGCTAGGAGGATCGCCGCAGACTCCAAGGGTTACTACTTTAGTGTAAATAAATGAAAAGCGACCCTTTCGGGTCGCTTGATTTTACACGCTAAAGCGTGCTTTTAATTGCTCTCCAGTCATATCCGTTGGCTGCTGATTCCGTTCGAGAGCCACCCGTCGCACAGAGCGATGCGTGGATACCTGCATCAAGACGGATTGCGCCAACTCATCGCCCGGCGTATTCCTTTCTGTCATAACCCAAATCCGGCCAGTCGGCTTCAATAATGAGACAATAAGCTCCACCTGCCTCTCCGAGCATTCCGTCCCCATCAGCGCGACCGCCGACGGGAACCCGCTCTGACGCAGCCACCACACCGAATCGAAGTCCCGGACGACGATGAGGTCGTCGCAGGGCCCCTTGACGCGGTGGCCGTTGTAGAGGAGGAGCGACCTGTCGAAGGCGTGCCGCACGCCCTCCCGCACCCGCTCCGGCGGGAACAGGTAGCGGGGGTTCCCCTCGCTGACCGCCCCGTCGTCCGCGACCATCCCGGCATAGCCCACGAGCCTGCCGTCATGGTCGTGGATCGGTATCGCTATCCTGCCGCCTAGGAGCCCGCGCGAGCAGAACCCCACGCCGAAATGGGCGTTGGTGCGATGCTCAAATCCCCTTCCCGTGAGGGACGGGTGGACGTGCTCCAGGTGCTTCAGCTCGAAGTCGAGCGGTGCGTTCACGACCGCAGCCGGGCCCTTCGGCTCGACGGCGGGCCGCGCGGGCATGGCGGACTTTCCCTTGGGCTGCTCCTTGGCGTCCTCGGTGAAGAGCGCCTGCTGGAGCTTGATCGCCACCTTGCGGATGGCGTTCCCGTCCCCGAGATCTGCCCCCTCCATGAGGCAGGCGAACTCAAGGGCGTTGCCCTTTGCCCCGCAGCCGAAGCACTGGAAGATGCCCCGCTCCAGATTCGCCGAGAACGACGGCGCGCCCTTCCTGCTGGTGTGTCCCGGCAGCGGGCACGGCCCCTGATGCTGGTCGCCCCTGCGCCTGACCTCTATGCCGTAGTGCCGAAGCACGTCCCCGAACCTGAGCCTCTCGCGAAGCTCCTTGAAGTTGATCCACGTCCTTCCCGAATTCCTGTTCACGATGCGTCCTTTTTGTTGATGGTTTGATGATGAGCGTTCCGCCCACTATTAAACCACGGCTCGGGGCACGGCTCAACGTGGCCCGATGGGGTGCGCCTGCTTGTATTGACAAAACAAATACAAGAATGTATAATAACCAAAGAAGGGCTGACGGCTACATGAGGCCCACCACATGACGTGGCTGGCTCTCAATAACCGTCAACCGAGGATTCTTACATGTTCGCTAACAAGGAAGGGCGCCCCCGCCCCGACGCCGAGAGAATCGGCGAGAGGGCGGCGGCGCTGTCAGACGAGGAGATCGGCTCATTGCACGAGAGGGAGCAGGTCCTGCGCGACGTGGTGAACAGCTTCGCCGCGAGGATCGAGGCCCTGCCGGAGAGGGATCGGAAGGCCATGCTGTGCCTGTTCTACGGGGAGATGGCGGACGTCACGTTCGACTTCCGGCTCTCGCTCGAAACGAGGCTCGCGCGCCAGAGGATAGCCGCCGCGAAGACACGGGACGAGAAGCGCTTCGCACTGCGGGCGTTCCAGTCCGTGATGCGGGACGTGGCGATGATCCACGGCATCGAATAGGGAGTCAGGGGCTGCCAGCACGGCAGCCCCTTTTCACATGTCGTTTGAGAGGCGGAGCGATTCCACAGCCGCGCGCAGGCGCTCGATCTTCTCTTCCTTTTCCTCGGTGGTGTATTCCTTGCCGCCGATCCGATCTATCAGTCTCTTTTCGAGGGCCGACAGGCTCTCGTCGAACTCCACGAACGACACCAGCTCGCGCATCGCCCTGTCTATGCGCTCCTGCTTCTCATCCCGCTTCGGCGGGGCCGGATTTTGGTATTGGGCCGCCTTTGAGACCACCTGCTCGATCCTTGATATCTCGGACTGCGTCGGGATGCGCAGGGAGAAGCGAAGGGATTCCAGCACGGTCTGGCCGCCGTCCGCCCCGACTCTGACCAGCAGAAACGTGAAGAAGTAGTCCGTGCCCTCGCGCAGGCTCTGCACGGTGGCGTTGTCCCGCCGTGCCTCCGCTATGCAGACGCCGCTGCCTGCGACCCCCGCGTTCCCGGCGAACCCGCCCTCGGCCCTAAACCCCCGTATCAACTGGTCTGCGGGGAGTTCGCCCTCTATCTTCCACGATATCTCCGCCGCGAGCCCGACCGCCCTCGTCTTGACGGTGAATCGGTCGCCCTTGTGCGTCTGGTTCGTCTGCGATTCCTGAAGGGCCTTTTCGATCTCCATCTGGCGATTGAGGAGCGCCACCATAAAGGCTTCCTCCGCCTCCTTGAAGGGGGCGGAATTCTCGACCGATTTTATGTCGCATAGCTTCATTTGCTTATAGTTTTCCTGCACCAGTTTGTCGCTGAGGCGCTCTAGATAGATGTCCTCGATTCTTACTTCGCATCCGTATCGCCGGAATTTCTTCGCTTTGGCGTCCCGCAGGAGTTGGCGGCACGATATGTCGATGTGCACGGACTGCCCCTGGCCGTCCCGGCTGATATGGCACAGGGCGGGCCGCCTGTCCCGACCGGCGATCAGCCTGAACGAACGGCCACGCTCGCGGAGGAGAGGCAGCAGAACCTCGCCGTGAAACTCAGAAAGGAGCTTCTCCCGGTTGGACTCTTCGAGCATCCCGCCCGCCTTGAACGCCTTCGCGTTCGTCTTTTCGTATCCGGCCACCAATACGTATTCCACGTCGAACCCGCAGCTCGTCTTTGCCGTGAAGGTTCGCGTCGCCTGAAACCGAGTCCACACGGAGGTCAGTCCGTGCTCGTATGGGTCACGCGGGGCGGGGCGAAATATGCGGGTCAGCCAATCCATCTGAGTATCTTGGCTTCTATGTCCTGGCGTTTGACCGAGTATCTCTCCCGCGAGCGGCGGATGATGGCGTCGCGCCTGCCGTGCCGCTCCCCCTGCGGGGGCAGGGTCTTGCCGATGACGGGCTCGGCGTCGCGCCCGTCGGAGAGTAGCTTGGCGCACACCTCGCCGTTGCTGAGACCAGAGAGTTGGCTTGCCGCATATGCTTCACCTAGCGCCTGTTCAAACACCTTGGCGTCCTCGTGTCCAACCCGGAAGACGGCGAATGAGCCGACGTTGCCCATCACCGCGTCCGCTATGACCGGCTTGAGCTGCCTCAGGTATTGGTGCGAGAGGGTGAGGCACAGGCGGTATTTCCTAGCCTCGGACAGGATTGAGGCGAACGAGTCCGAGACGAACGACTGGAACTCGTCCACGCACAGGAAGAAGTCCCTCCGCTCCTCCTCCGGCACGTCGGCGCGGGACATGGCGGCGAGCTGGAACTGCGTCACGAGGAGCGCGCCCAGGAGGTTCGCCTTGTCCGCCCCGAGCCTCCCCTTGGACAGGTTGGCGATGAATATCTTCCCGCTGTCCATCATGTAGCGGGCGTCCATGCGCCCGCGCACCTGCCCGAGTATGTTCCGCAGGTGCGGCGACATGAGGAGCTGCCCGACCTTGTTCTGTATCGGCGCGACCGCCTCCTGAACGAGCCGCGCGTCGTAGCGCTCGAACTCGTTTTCCCAGAACGACCGAACCATCGGGTCCCTGACCTGCCGCACCACCCACGCGCGATATTTGGCGTCGGAGAGCATCCGCTGGACTCCAAGCAGGCTGACGTTTTCGCAGTCCAGTATGGCGGAGACGGCGGCGTATAGGATGTATTCGAGGCGCGGGCCCCATGAGTCGCCCCATATGCCCCTGAACGCGCCCACGATGCCCGAGGCGACGAGGTGCCTCCTGTCCGGCGGCACCTGCCCCACGAGGTTGAGGCCGACCGGGAACTCGGCGTCCGAAGGATCGAAATACACCACGTCCTCGACGCGGTGACGGGGGATGTGGTCGAGGAGATCGGACGCCAGATCCCCGTGCGGGTCTATTATCCCGACGCCGCGCCCGGCCTCTATGTCCTGAAGGATCAGGTTGCGCAGCAGCGTCGTCTTGCCGGTCCCGCTCTTGCCCACGGCGTAGAGGTGATGGCGGCGGTCGTGATCCGAAAGGACGAAGGGCACATGCTGCCCCCACTTCTCTCCCGAACCTAAGACGACGTGCTCGCTCATATTACAATCGGGCCCCAACTCCGCGGGGAACAGCAAATCCCCGATTCGCGCGCCGACCATTCACGGCGACGCGTATTTGAATTTTGGCGACATTCGCTTTTAACGAGCCGCCAAGGTAGCAGGGGCTCGGCTGGAAACGAATCTAGCGGGACGCTTCAGTAATGGGGAAAGTATACCACAGGAGAACGTGCGCGACGTGCGCGTCGCGCCAAATCATCCAAGGCTCCGGCCGTGTGTGTGAACCCGTGCCCGCAGGCGCCGTCGCGTGAGCGACGGATGAGGGAGGTTTCCGGGGAGCGCCGACAGCGTGAGCCGCGCTCCCCGGAAACCGACCGAAGTCGGGGGTGCGAACGAGGGGCCAAACCGATTGAAACACGTTGCCTGGCAAGGGCGGAACGGATTGGGCAGACATCCCCACCGTGGGGAAGGGCGTGGGGAACCCCTAGGACGACGGGTTTTCAGCGAAGAACGTTCGAACTTTGTCCAATAGGCTCCGCCATTTTACC
>Ga0172380_10005441_pt1 | contig 15462 bp, 15 predicted proteins | sample Leawe162metaG_FD_119747 | JGI IMG/M metagenome (GOLD analysis project Ga0172380, IMG submission 119747) | Leachate microbial communities from a municipal landfill in Southern Ontario, Canada - Leachate well 162 metaG | ecosystem: Engineered > Solid waste > Landfill > Unclassified | place...
GGAGGAATCAGCTATTATTTTGACAATTTCCGTATTATTTTCGCTCATTTTTGAAAGCATCTATTTATTTCTATATTTATCGAAATAAATATAAGCACTAATTCTATTTTTGTCAATATGATTTTATAAATATCGAAATAGAAATAGGTATAATAGAATATGACATTTTATCTTTTTCCTATTAAGAAAAGGTGTAAATAAATAACAAATCAATAAGTATCAGTAATTCAACTTAAGTCTAAATTATAATATTATGATTCGTATTCATTTAATTCCACAAAAGTATAATAAAATTTAATCTAACAATGGGAGTTTACTAATTTTGTTTTGAGCGGCTTCATAATCTCGTTTGATACAATAACTAATTATTTGATTTATAAGTTGATTGAGCATAGAAAGAAAAATAAAGTTTTAAGTGAATACATTATTTCTTTCTTCTTGGGGATTTCCAACATTAGCGAATTCAAATCAAATATAGTAGATAATGTTTATTATTATCTCTTCTATGGAAATAGTAGAAAATATATATCAAAAAAAAATTATAACGTCTTGACATAAAGCGAAAAGAAGCCTATTTTTGATGACCTTTTTATTCCGCGGTAGCTCAATGGCAGAGCATGCGGCTGTTAACCGCAGGGTTGTAGGTTCGAGTCCTACCCGCGGAGCGATTGAAGTAATTTCGCTTCAAAAAAATGGGTCAACATCTGTTGACCCATTTTTGTTTTAAATATACATAATCGAACTTAAACAATAGATCCCCCCAACTCCGTTAATTAGAATAAAATTATTTCATATAGTGTTTTCCATGACTTTTCAAAATTTGAGTAAAATTCTCACTTTATGTTATTTTAATCAAGTCAAATATTGAAAAAAAGTTTACTTATTGAATTTCATTTGCAATAATTATTTTATTTTGATCGAGTTCCAATTTTGTTTCATATAATTTAATTGGAAGACTTACTAAACTTCTTATTCTATCTTTATCAAAATCGCTTGTTCGAATACCAAAATATATTCCCGTAATTGTACTGATATTAATTTTAGTAATCTTATCGATTATTCTATATTCATTTTCGTAAGACCAGAAATTAATTTTTTTTGATAAAGCGTCAGTAGGTGTCGCATCTGACTCGAAATCTAATAATGGAATATTTTTACCATATCTGACTTTATATAGATTTTTATATTCTTTGGAATTTATTGTAACTTCAATCGCTATACCTTTATGTTGATTCGCATAGTGTGTCCAAAGTAATATTGGAGTATATTTATTTGAAAACGAACATATTCACAATTCATTTTTTTTCATTAATAAACCGCTGAATTTTATCTTTTAAACTGACACTTGAATTATATCTAATATATTCAAAGTAACCTTCCATTGGATCATTTAATGCATTCCATTTGGATAAATAAAATTCCTTATTTCGTAATATATCTTCAATCCTGCTATAATTTTCAAGATTTCTAAATTTATATAATTTCATTTACTTTATAAGTTTAATTATTCTTTTGTAATTTTATATTTGATTTACAAAAATGCCGTTATTCATTCAAATCAAATTTTGTTGCTGATATACCATGGTACAACAATAATTCTTTTGCTTTTTCAACACACTTTTCTTTGGACCAGTTTTTACCGATATAAAGATTGTTTGATAGTAATGCCCCACCATACTGAAATTCTCTCCCATCTTGATGAATTGGTCTAACATTAATCAAGTAACTGTTTCCACTATCCTGAAGTTTAATAGGACACTTGGAAGCGGTAATTTTCCCTTTTTTTATTAACCAATTTGCGGTTTCAATTAAAACTGAGACTGCATTTTTGCAGTATATTGTTTCATTCTCAATCATTATTTTTCTTTCTACGTGACGACGAGATTTTAGGATAACTGGATTTCTATATTTAGGAGGAATAATTATTAAATTATCTCTTCTGGAACGTGCATTATTGCAATACCTATGAGTCAATCTGGCGTTGTTAGGAATTGTTTTACCACCAGTCCAATATTGGATAATATGATCAATTGCGGAATCATCAATATCTATTATTTTCTGGTTACAAATAGCACAAGTAGGATTAATTTTGAATAAAATTTCTTTAATGTAAGTGGAGAAACATCTTGGTTCTTTTTCAGTAACTGGAAATATTTTCTCTAAAGAATTTCTCCATTTATTAAAACGCATATTAACAGCCTGTGTAGAACTTGTTGAAAGTTCTATTGAATCAATAAATTTTTGATCAGAGGTCATCAAATCAATAAATGCTTCTCGTATAGCATCTATATTTTGCATTGCAATATTTTTATCTATTCTTGCAAAAGAGTCCATTAGAATATCATAAAGTGAAGCGTTAAATTTCTTTTTTTCCCAGCAACCATTCGGTTGTGTTTCATTTCCAGCATAAAAACGCTTAAAAGAATGTTTACCTAAAAACGATTTAATAATAGAGATAGTATTCTTAAAAGCTTCTAACAACTTTGAAGCTTCATGTTCTGATATGTTCCTATATTTTTCCATATCAGCATTAAGAAATTTTTTTATTGGTGGTTTATAATTAATAAAAGTACTGTGATAAAATGCGGCAAATCGTAGAACAAGTTCCACATCTCGCATTCTTCTTTCTGGCTTTTTTATATCAAGAAGTTCACGAAATGTTTTATCTTCAGACATTTTCCAAAGCAGATCATTATACTTTCCTCTGTAAATACAGTTTCTCAGTTCTTGGTCATTTAGTGAAACAGAACCCGTATTTAATCTTTCAAAAACTTCAAATTTCAAATCTTGTTCAGATTCTTTTCGAAATGTAATTGTTCGTACTTTGTAATACCTTATTTTTTTTTGTAATTCCTTTGCGATATCCTTAAAAAATAGACCATTTAGTTCAGTAATTACATTAAGTTTGCTTAATCTAAAATCTTTACCAAAAGGTAATTGTGGGTCTGGAAGTTTTCCATCTATAAAAGAAAAAAAAGTAGTTAATCTTTGCTGTCCATCTATAACATATTCACGATTATCTTTTTCTTGTGATAAATAAATTACTGGCAAAGGAATATCAAGTAAAATCGATTCAATTAACTTACTTGCTTTTAATATATCCCAAACAAAACCTCTTTGGAAATCAGGTTGAATATCTAAATCGCCATCTTTCCATCTACGATAAAGAGAATCAATTTCAGGATCTCCTTGCTCTGTATAAACCCTCCTTTTTTGCTGCGGGATATCTAAAGATTCTGAATCATTTTGTAATAGATCTTCAGATAATTCGTTATTATTATCCTCCATCTTATATCCTAAGTTTATTTTTAAGATGCTCTATTCGTTATGATTAAATTATTTGGTGACCAAAGTTTAATTAAAATACATTTCTGCAAATTAGCGTATATTAAATTTATATTATGCACAATATCTGTAAAAAAATAATAGGTAGAGTTTTATCGTTAATTGTACTTATATTTCAATTTTTCAAAAACTATGGATTTCTTTTCTGATTTAAATTTAATTTAATAGGATTTATTTGTCAAGGTTAATCATTTCTTTTAAATAGAAGCAAAGGATTACATAAGAATTAAAACGAGAAATATTGCTTCTCATTTTATTAATAAATAATTTTTATAATTTCGATTAAATTGCATTTACTTCTTCCGATTCTGGAGACGGTCGAGATAGAGTTACTACTCAACGAATTTACGGTGCTTCTTATTTGTTAATTTTTCTATTAGCTCCAATGCAGAGATATAAGATGCAAGATTACCATTCGATGATATAAACTTTCCAGCTGCTATGTAACTTACTTTAGTTTCGTCCTGAACTTTTAGATTAGGGTAATTCTTTTGCAAATCTTTGCCACCGCCTATCCAAGTAACAATTTTCTTTCCATCTGCCACACCTGATTCACCAATGAGTGTAGCCCCCGCACAGTTACTCACCGTATATTCTGTATTATTATTTTGGCTCTTTATAAAATTGACAATATTCTTATTTACAACTTGAGCTTTCATATCATAAGCACTCGGCACGATGATGACATCTAATTTAGGGCATTTGCAAATGTATAATCTGGAAACATTTTTAATCCCTCTTCGCTCGTTAAAGCATTATAGTTTTTAGCGATTGTTATTACGTTGAACATTTGCTTCCCAGCTTCGGAGTGCTTAGTGAATACATCTTAAAGAGCCGTTAATTCCGTTGTAAGCACTCTATCGAACATAAGAACGCCGATAATCTGCAGACCGGGTTTCATTGGTTTTAGATTTTTTGATAATGCATTTCTCTCTTCCGGTGAAAGATTAGGGTAAGAAGTAGAATCATTTTTATTGCCAATATTTGGAGTGTAGCTTGCTAAGGAGTCTTCATAGCTCTGTGATTGAGTTTTAGCTTGCAAAGAAGATTCCGTTTTCGGTTTCTCTGACTCACAGCCAATTAAAATTACATCGATTAGAATTAAATATAAATGATTTTTTCATTTTTTCTCTTTCAAATTTTGCCCGCCACATTTATTGGACGGTAGGCATTAATTAATAAGACCACATATATTATAATAATTTCCCACCTTTTTTGCAAAGAAATGGTTTATAATATTACAATTTCGTATATATATGGTATATGAAAACAGAACTATGTAAACCATGCTGTTAGTAATGTTAGTACTTGATAAATATATCATATATGAATTATGGGTAAAATAAACCAATTAATACAACAGTGGCAGAAAGGGACAGTCAAAACCGTTAAAGAACTATCAAGTCTTGGCTACAGTCCCCAAGCATTGAAAAATTATACAACCTACAAGTGGTTAAGCCTTTTAAGCCGTGGAGCTTATAAGCTATATAATGATGAGGTTGATTGGCAAGGCGGTTTGTATTGTATCCAGAAAAAGAAGAATAATACAATCCATATCGGTGCAAAATCTGCATTAGAGTATAAAGGGTTTGCACATTATCTATCACTGGGGAAAACAAAAGTTGAATTATTTAGAAATGTTAATGATTCTTTGCCCCGATGGTTCACACAACAAAACTGGATGAGTGATCTAAATCTATCGAAAACAAGTATATTTGACTACCGAGGTCTTAGAGCATATTCATCAGCTATTGTAAACAAAATAGTTGTAGAAATATCTTCACCTGAATTAGCAATAATGGAGATGCTCTATCAAGTACCAAAGGTTCATTCATTTGAAGAAGCAGATTTAATAATGGAATCTCTGACAACGCTTAGAGGAGATTTACTCCAAACTCTATTGGAGAAATGTAACTCGGTAAAAGTAAAAAGAGCATTTTTATATCTTAGTGAAAAGCATAATCATTCATGGCTTCAAGATATAGATCAAACAAAAATCTATCTTGGAAGCGGGAAGAGAGAAATAGTAAAGAATGGACGATTAGACAAAAAGTATAATATAACTGTACCGAGAGAGAATGAAGGATAGCCCACTTTTTAAACAGGCAGAATTATTATTAAGAATACTTCCGATTTTAAATCGTGAAAGTATTTTTGCGTTGAAAGGTGGAACGGCAATTAATTTTTTCGTTCGAGACTTACCTAGATTATCAGTAGATATCGATTTGGTTTATTTACCTATAAAAGGAAGAGATCAATCACTTCTAGAAATTTCTTCTGCATTAATAACTGCAGAAGAAAATATTTTGAAACTAATACCTGGAACTAAAAGCTATAGAAAAACAAGTAGCGATTACACGATTGGATTAATTATTAGAACAGATAGTGCAAATGTAAAGATAGAGCCTAATACTGTAATTAGGGGAACAGTATATAAACCTGTTGAATATAATTTATGTACTAAAGGAGAGGAGTTATTTGAATTATCAGTTAAGATTAACTCCCTTACAGTAGAAGAACTTTATGCAGGGAAAATATGTGCAGCATTAGATAGACAGCATCCAAGAGACCTGTATGATATAAAGCTTCTTTTGGAAAATGAAGGTATTACAGAACCAATGCGAAAAGCTTTCATAGTTTATTTGATAAGTCACAATCGACCCATAGCAGAATTGCTAAGACCGAACCTAACAGATATAAAAGAAATTTATAAAAAAGAGTTTGTGGGAATGGCATTAGACAAAGTTGAATTAGATGAGCTTATAAGTGTGAGAGAGATATTAATAAAAAAAATAAATAATTCGCTAATTGAAAATGAAAGAGAATTTTTAATTTCATTTAAATCACTTGAACCGAAATGGGATTTGCTTGGATTGGCTGAAATAGAAAAACTTCCGGCTGTTAAATGGAAGCTAATTAATCTTCGTAAGATGGATAAAAAAAGGCATTTGGAATCATTAAGAATATTAGCAAATTGTCTTATGAAAAAGATATGAGGCTCAAATATCTCATCGAACCTCACTCTCATAAAATAATTTATGAACCTCATATTTGTCCGAATTATAAGAACATAATTCCATATCTTTTCTAAAAAAAACCATTTTACATATTGCGGAATTTTATTTCGGTTCCCACATACATCTTTTCGGAGAAACTATTGCTCCTTCTTTTTTTAACTGCTCCATTGCTTTATCTACTACTTTACGATCAAGTCCGGTTAATTCAGTAACTTTTCCAGCATTTAAGGGAGCTCCCTCTTTTTTCATAGCTTTTAGTATTGCTTCTTTTGCTTCCATTTTTTTCTCCATAAGTTTATATATTATTATGATGACTAATATATATCATAGTCCAATTAAAATCCTCTATTCATAAGTCGGAGAAATTTAGCAATTTAAAATTTTCGATTTCCAAATGGAAGTTGACCTTTCAGTTCAAAAAATCTTTGTAATAATTCTGTTTCTAATCTTCGAGGTTCAGGTGGATTACCAGTGGGCATAATCCAAATATTGAAGTTTTGCCAATTACTTAAATGAAAAATAATTTCTCCCCCACAATGCGGACCGTTATCAGTAGTTTTTCCGTTAGCATGATTAAGTAAATCATTTAATCGAGTGCGTAACGATCTGGGTGTATCATTTCCTGCTAAACCATAATAAATAACATCAACTTCATCTATCCATTTATTGGTCAATTTTTGTTCTGACCATGGTCTAACAATATTCATATTTTTCTGAACCGTTTCTTCATCTAATAAAATGAACCTATAATCTTCCGGTATGGTAATAGAATAAATACCGCATTCATTTAGTTTATCATTATCAGGAAATCCGTTAGAAATCAATTCTCCTATTGTGCCCAATTCAACAAATTTATTCTCAGTAAGAAAGGATATCTTTGTTACATCCTTTTCGTTCAATGAATTGTTTATACTATTGTTTATTTCATTTAAGATAGTCATTTCAGATTCAGTCTGAGGTTCAGAATCAGTTTCAGAATTAAGTTCACATTTAGTTTCAGCATTATTTTCAGTTTTAGTTCCATTTTTGGGGTCAGACTTTTCGTTTTGAATGGATTTCATTTTATCTTCGTCTCTCCCTACTAAGCCAACCAAAGTGCTATTGCGAAGAAAGAGTTTTGGATAGTTTTGAGTTCTTCCATGAATTTGATAATCAGTCATATCTGAGCGATCACGTTTAACATAATTTTCCCGAGTGTTCACTAAAGCTGCTATTTTGGTGGTTGTCATGGGCGAGTTACTGGATTTTAAGATATCGATTATTTCTTGATGAAGTGTCATAATTCTCTCTTTATTTTTTTTGATAATTGAATTAATTGAGAAATTTTTTTTCGATTTATAATTAGTTTAATTCCGGTTTCGATAAATTTTCTATAAAATCTGCTTCAAGTGCATCACCGTTTCGATTAACAACCCCCTGTTTTCCATTTATCATATAATTGATTACACCTTCGGAATAATTTGGTTGTATATCAGATATCGGTTCAAACGAAAACGAACCAATCAAGTCCATAATCCCCCATAATCCACCGATACGAAAAGGGATAATTCCTTCTTGATAAGTTCCAATTTCATCAAATTTGAATTCAATTAACTCTTTATCTTGATAATCAACTGCGCCCCAGCAGCCATTTTTCTTAACAAAGAAATAACCTTCCCGAGTATATGCAGCATCTTCGTAATCCCCAGATAGATATGGTTCCCCCTTTATATCAATAAATCCCGCTTTACCATTTAGTTTAACTGCGGCAAAATCACGATGAAAACGTGAGACCTTATCATACTTAAACGGGATTATTTCTTCACCTTTTTGGTTTACAAATCCGAATTTTCCATCCTTTACTGCCCTAACTAATCCGCATGAAAATAAATCGTTATCATAAACACTCTCTTTGAAAAGTTCTATTGGGCAAGATTCAGTACAATCATGATCCGCCCCATTCTCATCAATAATGAATTCCGTTACATTTGCAAATTCTGAATCTAGTATGCTGATTTTTGCACAACTTTCATTATAAGTAAATGTTATAACTGCACCGGATAATTCTAAAAGTTCTTTACCTTTAATATTTATAATACATGACCCATTTTCTCCTATAACTGAGGCAAGTCCATTAGAAAAATCAGAACCGTACATATATTTAATAGGTATAACAATCTCTCCATTTCTATCAATGTAACCATATTTTTTCTTCATAGAAATAACTGCGAGATTATCATGAAAATTGCCAATCCCAGCGCCCGGGAACCACTTTTTAATACCGTCAGCGAAACATAATCCTTTTTGCAAAAAACCATTGTGTTTTCTATAAACTACCGATGAACCTTTTATACAATACCCCTTAACGAAAATTTCATGTTCTGCTTTCATTTTCTTATCCATGTTGTTATATGAATTTTATAGAAATTACAAACACAAAATAAATCTTAGTAATTTCATTATTAGTATCATGAAATGATATTAATTTTATTATATAGAGTGAATAAAGGGAGATTTTTCCGGAGAGAATTATTCTAACATTTAATTTTTCCTTATTGAAGTAAGAAAATAGAATAGAAAAAAATGGATTTAGTTATATTTGAAGTAGTAGTTTATATACAAACATTCTTAAATAAAGTGCGATTATAAAATGATCGAATTAGAAAAACTTGGTTTCGATAAATGGTTTCAAGGAATCATTGATTCGAAAAAATTAAATGAACGTCAAATAGTTAGAGTAATTTCGGTAAACAAAAATAGTTATATGGTATCTAATGGAAAAAATGATATTTATGCAGAATTAACCGGAAAATTTTTATTTAATTCGGAATCCCCTGAGGATTTCCCGACCGTAGGCGATTGGGTTTATGCCCAATTATTTGATGACGATACTTTCGCAGTAATTCATGAAATAATACCCCGAAAAAATTTATTGAAGAGGAAATCTTCCGGGAATAAAATCGATTATCAGTTGATAGCTGCAAATATTGATAAAGCAATAATCGTTCAAGCGTTAGATAACAATTATAACTTAAAAAGATTAGAACGTTATTTGGTAATGATAAACGAAAGCCATATCACCCCGATAATATTTTTAAGTAAGAGTGATCTATTAACCGAAGAAGAAATTCAGAAGAAGGTAAGTGATATAAATAAATTAACTCCCGGAGTTAAAATCGCCTCTTTCAGCAATATAAGTCTTTTAGATATCGAAACTATTAAAACATATTTCTCCTCTGCTGAAACTTATTGTTTGATCGGCTCTTCGGGTGTAGGTAAAACTACATTATTAAATAACCTTATCCATCAAGACTTATACAAAACTCAACCTATAAGAGAAAATGACGGTAGAGGACGACATACTACTACACGAAGAGAATTAATAGTTATTGAAAATGGAGCGATAGTAATTGATAGCCCCGGAATGCGTGAACTTGGAATTATTTCGGCTGAATCGGGACTTGATGATACTTTCAATGAAATAGCAGAACTTTTACAAAAGTGCCGCTTCGATGATTGCACACATACGATAGAAAAAGGATGTGCGGTTTTAGATGCTCTTCATAAGGGAGACATTTCTCAAGAAAGATATGATAATTATATTAAGATGTATAAAGAATCGCAGTATAACGAAATGTCATATCAGGAAAAAAGGGCAAAAGATAAAAAGTTTGGGAAGATGATGCATAATTATCTAAAGAATGATTTCAAAAAAAAACATTGAATGATAATAAGTTAATTTCGGTTAGTATATTTTTAAATACTTTTTTTATCCCCAAAAGTTTTTTTTAAGGAGTAATGTTTCCCTTCTTTGAGCTCTTAGAAGTAAGGGCAAGTATTTTTAGCATTGCCTAACTTTCTTTAGTTTTTTCATATACTTTAACATTTTTCGAAATTACTTTTGCTACCTTCCCCACTTTAGGAGTAATAATCATAGTGCCTTGATTATTAGAAACTTCTTTAACAACTTCGGAAGTGTGTGTTTTAAAACAGCTAATGGGTTTTATATTTCTACTGAATTTCATTTGTACTCCATATTGAGATCGACTGTATTTTAGTCTTTTAATGGTCTAAATCCATTAGCTGCTCAATGATACTAATGAGAGTTACTTTACCCTTTCGCTATGCTATCCATCTTCGAGGCGAGGTTAAAATCGAGTGAAGTTATTCCGCTTGCATCGTGTGTAGATAGTTCTACTTTTACTTTATTATAAGAGTTTGACCAATTCGGATGATGATCTAAAGATTCAGCTATGATTGCCGCCTGTGCCATAAAGCCAAATGCTTGAACAAAATCATTAAATTCAAACTCACGGAAGAGTTTATCATTTTTCAATGACCATTTTGTATGTTTTTCTAAGAAGAGTTCTATTTCAATTTCAGAGGCTTTTGATAATGCCATTGTCTATTCCTTTTCTTTAATTAATATAGATAAAAGAACTGATACCGTTAATGTAACTAAAATTACTATTAAGGATATTGCAGCACTAATATGAATAAAAGCAGTAATCAGCATTTTTACTCCGATGAATAGGAGAATAAATGAGATTCCGTATTTAAGATAACGAAATAGATGAATAATTCCGGATAGTGCAAAAAACAGTGAACGTAAACCAAGTATAGCAAATAGATTTGATGTAATTGCAATGAAAGGGTCTTGCGTTATCGAAAGCACAGCAGGAATTGAATCGAGAGCAAATATTACATCTGTGGATTCAAGCATTACAAGAGTTATGAATGCAACCGTTGCATATAATTTCTTTTTATGGAATACAAAAAAATGTTTATTACTTGCCTCTGTATCGATCGGAAAGATTTTCTTTGCCATGCGTACAAAAATATTTTTGCCCGGTTCTGATTCTTCATCTTCTGAATAGAGTATCTTAAATGCAGTATATAGCAATATCGCTCCAAAGATATAACTCATAAAACTAAATTTATCAAGCAGCTCTACGCCGGCAGTGATAAATAATATTCTAAGAACAACTGCTCCGATGATTCCCCATTTAAGTATAACAGGCTGATAACGATCTACAATTTTCATCGCGGCAAAAATCATAATAAAAACAAATAGATTATCGACCGAGAGAGAATATTCGATTAAATAGCCTGTAATAAATTCAATCGATTTTGTTTTACCATACGGAAGGAAAAGATATATCAATAGACCAAATATTAATGCAGTGGAAATCCATACAGCGGTCCAGATTAGTGCAGATTTTACTCCCACTGCACCAGATCGGTGATCAGTTACAAACATATCGATTATTAAGACAATCGAAAAAATAACAACAAATCCTATCCAAAAAAGTAAATGTATATCCATAATTGTATTTCAGAATAATTCTATAAGAAAATTATTCGTTTCCCAGAAGAAAAATATATTTAATAGTACAATTTAATCTAAAGCTATATTAATAATTAGTAATATTAACCCGATTCAGTGAATGTTCCGCAGAATGCACTAAAAAATATTTTAGAATAGGATGAGAATATGCTATATTGGCGAAATATTTTTAACATTTTCTCACGGTTTAAGTCATGCAAAAAATAATTTCAAGATTTTTTTTCATTTTATTTATAAGTGCATCTTTAATTTATTCGCAAGATGCAACATTTAAAAAAATTGTCGAGTTAGGGACAAAAGATAATCAATCTATGCGTCATTTAGATTATCTAACTAATGTATTCGGAGGCAGAATCACCGGCTCGAATGCTTATAACAATGCCCGCGATTGGGTAGCAAATGAATTAAAAAGTTGGGGCATGGAAGTGGAGTTCGATTCAGCTGGCACCGTCCCTGTTGGATTTAATAGAGGTCCTTGGTTTGGAAAAGTTATATCTCCTGAACCGATGCTTTTAGAATTTGCCACTCCATCTTACACAGCCGGAACTAAGGGTAATCAAAAAGGGCATGTAGTAATTCTTCCGGCAGACGAAAAAGAATACAATGCAATTAAAGGTAAGTTAAAAGGTGCTTGGGTATTGATTGAGGGAATTAATGATGGACTCCCGCGTGATAGAGATTCGATAAGTCCACTTACAGTAAAACTTACAGAAGCAGGGGCACTCGGAACAATAATGCTTACAAAATCCCCTATCCGTGTTCTCGATGCAAAGACTGTAACAGCTTGGGAAAATCTCCCTAAGCTTTGTGATATAAGATTATTAGATACTAACTACAATAAAATAAAATCACTCGTTGCAGAAGGTAAAGAAGTAATTTTAGAATTTGATATTAGAAATAATTTTTATCCAGGACCAATTACATTTAGTAGTGTAATCGGTACGATTAAAGGTACGACCTATCCCGATGAATATATTGTTCTTGGTGCGCACCTCGATTCATATGATGTTGCGAGCGGTGCAGTAGATAATGGTTCGGGTGTAGCAAGGATGATGGAAGCAGTTCGTTTATTAGTAAAATCGGGTGCAAAATTAAAACGCTCATTGAGTTTACAGATATATGCAGCCGAAGAGAGAGGTTTACTAGGTTCCAAAGCATGGGTAAATAAACATAAAGATTTACTTCCAAAAATTACTGTAATGCTTAATCATGATAGTGGTACAAATCCAGTTATTGGTTTGGGCGTACCAAGTCCAATTTATGATGCAGTTCGTCCGGTGGTTGCTCCTGTTGAAAGTTTAAAACTTGTCTATCCATTTGCTTTAACGCAGACTGGTAAATACCGCAAGGCAGGAAGAGGCGGAACAGATAGTCATTCATTTAATATGGAAGGCGTTCCTGCACCGTGGCTTATTACTCGTGGACCGCATCAATATGGAACAATTTGGCATACAGACTTAGATAGTTACGATCAAGTTATACCTGATGCACAGGAACAATCTTCTTTGATGATAGCATTACTCACCTATCAGATTGCAAATATGGATAAAATGCTGCCCAGAGAAGGAGCATTTTTAGAGGAGGGGGTTTATGCTGATTTTAATACAAGCAAAGGAAGATTTACTGTTAAGTTAGAGTACGAAAAAACACCGATGACAGTTTCTAATTTCGTGGGATTAGCAGAAGGCAAAATAAAAAATGATGCGGTTGCCGAAGGAAAACCATATTTTAATGGTACATTGTGGCATCGAGTAGTCCCTGCTCAATTGATTCAAGCAGGTAAATCGGTAGGAACCGGATTTCAAAGCCCTGGATATATGTTTCCAAATGAAATTGTTGATGGACTTAATCATAATGAAGCCGGTGTAATTGCAATGGCTAATGCAGGTCCCAATACAAATGGAAGCCAGTTTTATATAACCTTATCACCTGCTGTTGCATTAAACGGAAATTACACGGTTTTTGGTCATGTAGTCGAAGGTATGGATGTAGTTAATAAGATAGCGCAAGATGATAAGATTGAAGCTATCTCAATTACCCGAATCGGCGAGAATGCATTAAAGTTCAAACCAAATACTGAGTCATTCAAAAAGTTAGTAAAAGAAGCTGAAGGAAAATAATTTTAACCTAAAGATTCGTTTCCCCTATGTATGATTTTTCTTGCCGTAAGGGAATACTTATATTGTTGGAAATGAATAGTTTATATTATCGGAAGTTTACTCCAGAAATCCATAGTTTTATATGTAAGTAGAACTTGAAATGCCACCCCTCATAAGGTGGCATTTTTTTTGCCTTCTATACCTTTCGAGAAAGGATTTTTCTAATTTATGAGAAGTTAATAAGACTCAATATCTATTATTAATTAATTTTTAGAATAACTCCTCAAAACGAGCAATAAACGAGCTTTAAATAGGTAGAATCATTTAAATTATTAGGAATGATTATTGCGGTAATGGGTTATTCTAAAAAATAATTGCTTTGAGGTTAAAAATAATGAGTAGTATTGAAGAACTAAAATTAAAAGTTCAAGAGAAATTCAAGAATTGGGAAGAAACCAATTACAAAAAATCTACGAACAAATTCCCTGAAAGATTAAAACAATTCACAACACAATCATTTACAGAAGTTGACCCCCTTTATTATCAGAACGATTTAGCTGAAAACTACAATGAGAAATTAGGATTCCCGGGTGAATATCCGTTTACAAGAGGAATTCAGCCGACAATGTACAGGGGTAGATTTTGGACTATGAGACAATATGCGGGATTCGGAACTGCAAAAGAATCGAATGAAAGATATCGTTATTTGTTAGGGCAGGGACAGAGTGGTCTATCCATAGCGTTCGATCTTCCAACTCAAATCGGTTATGACAGTGATGACCAGATGGCGTTAGGTGAAGTTGGTAAAGTAGGTGTGGCTATCGATACATTAGCCGATATGGAAATATTATTTGATCAGATTCCTTTAGATAAAGTATCTACTTCAATGACTATCAATGCACCAGCGGCAGTATTACTAGCAATGTATATTGTTGTAGCAGAAAAGCAAGGAGTATCGAAAGAGAAAATTAGCGGTACAATCCAGAACGATATATTAAAAGAATATATCGCACGCGGAACATATATCTACCCACCAAAACCATCAATGAGATTAATCACTAATATATTTGAATACTGCGCAAAAGAAGTTCCTAAATGGAATACAATTTCGATTTCGGGATATCATATTCGTGAAGCAGGTTCTACTGCCGCTCAAGAAGTTGGATTTACAATCGCAGATGGTATTGAATATACTAATGCTGCAATTAAAGCAGGATTAAGCGTTGATGATTTTGCCGGACAGTTATCATTCTTCTTTAATGCACATAATGATTTATTAGAAGAAGTAGCAAAGTACCGTGCAGCACGCAGAATATGGGCTAAGATTATGAAGGAGAGATTCGGAGCAAAGAAAGAAAAATCTTTAATGCTTCGTTTCCATACACAGACTGCAGGTTCCACTCTTACGGCTCAACAGGTTGATAATAATATAGTTCGTGTTACGATACAAACATTAGCGGCAGTATTAGGCGGGACACAATCATTACATACAAATTCACGCGATGAAGCTCTAGCATTACCGACCGAAGACTCAGTAAAAATCGCTCTCCGCACTCAACAAATTGTTGCTTATGAAAGCGGCGTTACAAACACAATCGATCCTCTCGCAGGTTCCTTCTATGTAGAAGCATTAACTGACCAGATTGAAAAAGAAGCAGAAGAATATATTAAAAAA
>Ga0172380_10005442_pt1 | contig 15455 bp, 12 predicted proteins | sample Leawe162metaG_FD_119747 | JGI IMG/M metagenome (GOLD analysis project Ga0172380, IMG submission 119747) | Leachate microbial communities from a municipal landfill in Southern Ontario, Canada - Leachate well 162 metaG | ecosystem: Engineered > Solid waste > Landfill > Unclassified | place...
ATGCCTGTATCTGATACTTCGAGAATAACATGTTTTTCATCCTCCAGCAGACTTATTGTTACCTTTCCGTCTTTAGTGTATTTTATTGCATTATCAACAATATTGTTAAGAGCATTAAGGATTATTTCTTTATCAGAATAAAGCATGATTGTTTTTTCGGCATTTTTCAATTTGAATTCAAGGTTTTTCTTCCTAGCTTCAGCCATATAAAGTGTGAAAGAATCTTTGACAATATCATTTAAAACTACGTTTTCCTTTTTTAATTTCACTACTTCCGCCTGAAGCGTTGATAAATTTAATATCTGATTAAGAGTGTTATGCAATCTTTTTCCGCTATCAAATATTATTTTTGACATCTTGCCCGTTTCTTTATCCTTAAGTTCTTCATTTAAAATTTCAGCAAATCCAAGTATTCCGTTTAATGGTGTTCTCAATTCGTGACTCATGTTAGCGAGAAAGCTTGATTTCAGACGATTCATTTCTTCAGCGTTTTCCTTAGCTTTTATTAAATCGCCAATCAAGTTCTTTTTATCTGTTATATCTTCTTTTATGCCTATAAAATGTGTGATTTTTCCTTCATCATTATGAATAGGTGATATTATTGCAGATTCCCAATAAATTTCACCGTTTTTCTTCTTATTATGAAGTTCACCATGCCAGTCCTTCCCAGATTTGATTGTTTCCCACATCTCTTTGTAAAACTCAGATGATTGCTCACCTGATTTTAATATTTTAGGATTTTTTCCCTGAACTTCCTTAAATGTATATCCTGTAATCTCGCTGAATTTTGGATTTACATAATCAATGTTTCCTTCAAAATCAGTAATTACTATGCAAACAGGGCTTTGTTCAATTCCGATAGATAAACGATGAACAAGTTCCTCAGATTTTTTATGGTCAATATAATTACTCAGTTCACGTGCAATCAACTCCATTAATACCTGACTTTTTGCATCATAAGCGTTTTTCTTATCAAAATTCTGAACTACGATCGCCCCAATAATATTTTGACCACTTTTTAAGGGAACTCCAAGCCATGATTCTGCTCTACTGCCAATTAGCTTTATTTTCTTCTCGTCAGCAAATCTTTTTATACTTTCTTTGCTTAGCAGTAAAGATTTCTTTTCTTTAACAACAATACCTGTCAGAGATTCTTCAGCGGACCATTTTTCAATTTTTTCATCATTGCCTTCTTCAAATGGCGAGTAAAGCATTTTTGATTCTGAATCGTATAATGCCACAAAAAAGTTAGATGCATCAATCACCTTGTTCAGTTCATTCCTAGTGTTCTCAAAAAGTTCGTAAAGATTCTTTGAGTTTACCACTGCATTTGCAAGATTATACTGTATCTCTTTAATTCTTTCGACTTGTTTTCTTTCGGTAATATCGCTGAAAGTTGAAAGAATGCATTCTTCTTCTCCAAGCTCAAGAATTTCCATGGAAAGATATGCAGTAATCAAATCACCCGATTTTGTTCTGAAATTGATTTCTTTGTCTTTTATCGAACCTTTTTCTTTTAATTCGGTTATAACAGCTTGCCTTGTAATACCGTCTTCATAAAGATTAATTTCATTTACATTTTTTCCGATAATTTCATCATAAGTATATCCTATTAATTTTGTAAAACTGTTATTTATATTCATCATTACACCATTTTCTAATCCAGTGATTGACATTGCTGACGGATTAGAGCTAAAAGCAATAGCAAATCTTTTTTCATATTTTATTCTTTCCTCTTCTGCTTTCTTTCTTTCAGTAATATCATAAACTATTACAATTCTTGCGTATTTGCCGTCAAATTCAATTTTGTGAGAATTTATTTCTACGTTCAATATCTCACCGTTCTTCTTTGTGTGGCGCCATTCTCCAGCATTGTTAAATTCATTTGAAGTTAACTCAACATCGTCAAGTAATAACTTAATATCCTCCTTGGGGCGGATATCTCTTAGAGTCATGCTCAAGAACTCGTTTCTAGTGAAACCGTATTTTAAAATGGCTGAATTGTTAACTTCTAAAAATTTTAGTGTATCAAGTTCATAGACCCACATCGGCTGCGGATTATTCTTGAATAAATATCTGTATTTTGCCTCACTATCTTCAATAGCTTTAAGTTTTATACGTTCTTCTGATTGGTTTCTGAAGACGAGTACAATTCCTGTTATTTCGTTCTTTTCATTCTTTATTGGTGCTCCGCTGTTAGCTATCGGAATTCTATCACCCTTTTTCGAAATCAGCAATGTATTGTTTTGAAGATTTACAATTAATCCTTCCTTTAATACAACATCAAATGGATTCTTAATTTCCTCACTTGTAATCTCGTTGACAATATTAAAGACTTCCTTCAAAGGTTTTCCAAAAGCATCTTCTTCTTTCCAGCCTGTTAACTTTTCTGCAACAAGGTTTATACTTCCGACATTACCGTTTAGGTCTGTAGTAATAACTGCATCACCAATACTGTAAAGAGTAGTCCTGAACTCGTCCAGAGTATTAGATAATGATTTTTCAGTATTGTACAATTCCTTAAAAATATTCTTTTGTCTGATATTATAAAGCACTGTAAATCCTGTAATTACAAACATTATAAAAGCAAAAGTGAAAATATACGTGGAAAGAGAAAGAAGTTTTAATTCTTTAAACATTTCTTCTTTGTCAACTTTTGTTACCATAATCCAATTTGTATATGGTATTTTTCTGATAAAGGAAAATACTTCTACGCCTCTGTAATCATTTCCTTCAAAAATTCCCTCAAATCCAAGTGCACCCTGTACAGACGATAACTGACTTTCAGAAAGGTGATGCTTTAATTTCATAGCAGTACCGTCTTTATGTCTAAGATTATTAAGATATAATACGGAATCACCATCTTTTCGCAATATCATCGTTTCTGCGGTATTACTCGATGTTGGCCATTTTTGAACTAATGGATAAAGGTATTCGTGCGGATTAATTCGAATCAAAATAACTCCGAATACTTCTGCTTTATCATTTATTAATGGGGAAAATATATCATAATGAATTGCGTTGTGCTCTTTGCATGCGTTTAAGTCGGAAAATACAATTTTCCTTTCATTAACGCACTGCCTGTGAAATGGAATCATAAAATCATCAAGTTTTTTCTCGTCAATAAAAGTAAAAAGTATTTCACCTTCGACGGAAAGTAACTGAACATCTAAATATGAGTGACCGTCTCTCGTCAATCGTAATCTTTCTTCTATTGCTTTATTTAGTTTGGAGTCCGATTTATTATTAAACCACTTTTCAAATTCTGTCCATACAATTCTTGATTGTGAAAAGTATTTAATATCGTGTCCTCTTTCACGTATCCACTCAGAAATCTGTTCGGATTTAAGATTACTTATAGCACGAAGTTCTTTTTCCTTTTCAGTCTTAATAATCCTTTCATAATTTCTGTAGAAAGCTAAACCTCCCCATACAACGAGTGAAGCTACAATAACCGCAAACAAGATAAAATAGCGTTTCTTAATTAACTTTGGTCTTTTTTTAATCTGCATTTAATAACTCCAATAAGTTTGAATAAATATTTCTTTTATTCTATACGATAGACCCTGAAAATATGATATTACACTCAAAATTGTATTCAATATATAATTCTTAGTATTGTTAAACCATGTAATTAAGAACGGATACTTACTTCTGAAAAATGAATTTAAAAGAAATCAATATATTTTGAAAAGGTATTTCATATGTCATCTTTATTTTAAAAATTCAATCATAAATGCGGTGATGTTTATTTTTCAAGTTTATTTATAATTTTCGAAAACCAAACTTTCATTACTTTTCCACTTTAAAAACCCCTTTAATTTTGGTATTTTCTATGTTAAAATTGAAATTACAATTAATTAATTATATATGGCAAAATTAGGAAAATCATTAAGCAAAGCTCAAAAGCACAGCACTGAAGATAAAATGCTGGAATATTATTACAAAGGAACGCAGTACTTTCAGAATAATAAGAACCGTGTATATACGATTCTGACGATTCTGGTAGTTATTATAGCCGTAATATTTATATATTTTAGAAATCAAAGTCAGAAGGGTGAAACTGCTGCGCTTGAACTTTCCAAAGTAAAACAGTTTTATGCAATGGATATGTTTCCTGCGGCAATTAACGGTGATTCACTCGGCATATCAAAAGGACTGCTTTATATTGTCGATAATTATGGTTCAACTGAAAGCGGAGAGACAGCGAAAATAATGCTTGCGAACAGCTATTACAATTTAAGGGAATTTGATAAAGCTGATGTATATTTCAGAGATTACTCAGGTAATAATGATTTATTCAAAGCAGCCTCTCTAGTCGGCATTGCTTCTGTTTACGAAACAAAAGGCGACTGGAACAATGCAGCAAAGTATTATGAAAATGCTTCCAAGGTCTCGAAATCTGTACCAACTAACGATGAATATATGTACTATGCTATCAGAAGCTATTTTAATGCAAAAGATGCAGATAATTTAAATAAGTCAATAAAATCTTTTAAGACCGAATATCCAAAATCAAAATATCTTGGTATGCTTGCAAGGTATGAATCCGGTGAACAATCTTAATATAGAAAGATGAGTCTGAAAGAAATAATTAACGAAGACCTGAAGAATGCTATGAAAGCTAAAGATGCATTCCGGACTGAAACTATAAGAAGTATTAGAGCTGAAATCCTGAGGATGGATAAATCAGGTTTAGGCAGGGAAATGAATGAAGAGGAAGAATTGCAACTTCTGAATAAACAAGCCAAGATGCGCAAAGAATCTATTGATATGTTTAAGAGTGCAGGAAGAGAAGACCTCGTTGAAAAAGAATCAAAGCAGCTTCAAATAATCAATGAATATCTTCCGAAACAGCTTACAAGAGAAGAAGCAGAAGCCATTATTGAAATGATTATAAAGGAAGCAAGTCCTGTTTCTTCAAAAGATATTGGAAAAATTATGGGTCCTGTTATGAAGGAACTGAAAGGTAAGTTTGATGGAAAAATTATTCAGGAGATTGTAAAAAGCCGTCTTGGCTGAATGATTGAATGCGCTTGATATCATAATATTAATTCTTGTTCTACTTCCTGCAATATTCGGTCTGAAAAAAGGATTAATAAAAAGTATATTATCGTATGTAAGTATTATAGCCGGAATTATTCTTGCAGTTAAGTTTAATTCCGGCTTTGTTTTGGTGTTGAAACCTGTCATTAAAGACCCGAAGCTTGTTCAGGTTGTTATTTTCGTCGGTATTATTCTCACAATTTACCTTCTTGCAATTTTCATTGGAAGTAAAATATCAAAGATGAATGTAGTATCCGAAACCTTTGATAGAGCCGGTGGTTTTATTTTTGGCGGATTGAAAGGACTTCTCTTTGCAAGCATACTACTTATAATTTTTGACAGTTTCTCTTTTATATCACAGAATCAAAAGAGCGCTTCATTTACATTTCCTTTTACTATACAGGCAGCACCCGCAACATATAATTTAATAAAGAATATACTGCCATTTAATAAAAAAGATTTCGACGATATAATAAAATACGGTGAAAGTGATTCCGTGAAAGTCAAAACAAAATAGATGAATATAATAGAAGTTCAAAGAAAACTTGAATTCGATAAGGTATGTGATAAACTGAAAATGTACTGTATATCGCAGTATGGTAAGGAAAAGATTGACCGGATTGAATTATACACTTCAGCTGTTCTGCTAAAAATTGAGTTTACTAAGCTCACATCATTAAAGAAGTATATAGAAGCAGGCAACGATCTTGATTTAGAGGGTCTCAGAGACGTTAGAGAAGATGTAGAACGATTAAGAATACCGGGTAATTTTATTCAGACAGAAAAGTATAACTGGATAAAATCTTTTCTGAGAATAAGTCGTATAGTTAAATCTCAGGTCAAGTATTTTCCTGATGAAGAAGAAAATGATAATATAAAGAAGCTTGCCGATGGTCTTTATGCGGATAAAGTCCTTGAACATTCAATTGAATCTACGGTTGATAATAATGGAGAAGTCCGTGATTCAGCATCAAGAAATTTGAAACGTATCAGGGAAGAACTTATTGAGAAAAGAGAAAATCTGAGAAAACTCCTCAGTAAACTGCTTAAAAGAGTATCCGAAGAAGAATACACACAGGATGATTTGATTACACTTCGTGACGGTCGTTCTGTAATTCCTGTTAAAGTCGAAAATAAGCGCAAGGTACCGGGAATTATACATAGTTCATCCGCTACTGGTTACACTGTATTTATTGAACCCGCTGAAACAATAGATCTGAATAATGAAATTACAGAATTAACATTTGAAGAGAAACGTGAAGTAGAAAGAATCCTGCGTAATTTATCTGAATCAATCGCAAGATATTACAATGAACTTAAAGTTAATTCTGAAATTCTAGGAGAACTTGATTTTATTAGGGCTAAAGCACTTTATGCGATTGAATTCAATTGTGTAGAACCGGGATTTAAGAAGGATAAATATTTACTAAAAAACTGTTACCACCCGATTTTAATTCAAAAGCTTGGAAAGAATAACGTAACTCCCCTAAATCTGGAGCTAATTGATGAAACAAATACAATTGTAATAACCGGTCCTAATGCAGGCGGGAAAACTGTTGCCCTTAAGACTGTAGGACTGCTTCAAATGATGTATCAGGCGGGTTTAATGGTTACTGTTGAAGAAGGGTCGTGTTTTAGAATATTTTCAAGGTATTTTGTAGTAATTGGTGATGAGCAATCTATAGAAAACAGTCTTAGTTCTTTCAGTTCACATCTGAAAGAACTGAAAGACGTAATAGAGAATTCTGATTTTAATTCACTCGTACTTATTGATGAAATATGCAGCGGTACAGACCCTAAGTTTGGCAGTGCGCTATCCGCCTCAATCCTTAATTATTTATCTGATAAAAACTGTTTTACTATAGTAACAACACATATCGGAGATCTTAAAATATTCGCTCATAATACTGATAAGTTTATAAACGCATCACTGGAATTTAGTTTTGAAAAATTATCTCCCTCATTTAATTTTAAGATTGGTATTCCGGGTCAAAGTTATACTTTTGAGCTTGCGGAGAAATTTAAAATACCTGCTGAAATCATTGAATTCGCGTCGTCGATGGTTGTTGATGATCAGTACAAGATTGAAGATATGCTGAGCGAACTCAATAACTCGAGGATTGAATATGAAGGACTGCTCAAAGAGAATCAAATTAAGAAAAAGGATATTGATGAAATGGCAAATGAGTACAACTCAAAATTATCCCGCATTAAACTGAAGGAAAAAGAGATTATAAATAATGCACGGGAGGAAGCAGCAAATATCCTTGAAGATGGAAGAGGTATAATAGAAAAAGCAGTTAAAGAAATTAAGGAAAAGGAAAAGACTGTATCCGAGATTAAGAAAGAATACACGGAAAAATCTAAGAAACTTCTTCCTGGAAAAGGTGTACAGGAGACTGTTTCGGTGCAATTGAGAGTAGGAGATGTAGTTAAAATTAAAAACACTTCTACTAAAGGTGAAATTACTGAAATTTTAAAAGAGTTGGCAGTAATCAACACAAATGGTTTAACCCTGAAATCACCTTTAAACAAACTCGAGTTAATAAGCATTGGAGATTTAAACAGGCAAAGTGATTACAAAATCATACTTCACGAGGCATTTGAAACAAATCTCGATATACGGGGAAAATACGTTAATGAGATTGCGGATTTACTTGAAAAATTCATTTACGAAGGGCATATTAACTCAGTTGAGGAACTTTCAATAGTGCATGGTAAAGGAACAGGAAGTCTCAGAAAAGCTGTGCATGAGATACTCAAATCAAATAAATTTGTTAGCAGTTTCAGGCTTGGTCATTGGAATGAGGGTGATTCAGGAGTAACAATAGTCGAAATTAAAAAATAGATATGCATAAAAGAATTCTAATAGTTGATGATGAAGCTTCTATTGTTGAAAGCTTATCGCTGATACTGCGTCATGCAGATTATTCTGTAGATTACTGTTACGATGGTGTTTCTGCATTAAAGATGTTTACTGAAGGAAACTATGACCTTATTCTACTCGATATCAAGATGCCGAAAATGGACGGAATAGAAGTTCTCGATAACATTATGAGATTGAATCGTGAACAGCTTGTAATAATGATATCGGGTCATGGAAATATAGAAACAGCCGTTGAAGCAACTAAAAAAGGCGCATATTATTTTCTGGAAAAGCCCCTCCCTGATATATCAGAACTCCTGATAATAATTAAAAATGCTCTTGAACTGAAGCAGAGCAAAGATGAACTTTCAAAATACAGGAACGAACTCCTAAGTGCAAATAAATTAATTGGAAAAAGTAAAGATGTACAATCCGTAAGAGAGCTTATAGAAAAATACAAAGACCTTGACCTTAATATACTGATAACCGGTGAAAGCGGAACTGGCAAGCTCCTTGTTGCAAACATGCTGCATCTTGACTCTAAACGTGCGGATAAGCCATTTGTTATAATTAATTGCGCATCACTCAAGGGTGAAAATGTTGACGAGGAATTATTCGGTTTAACAAAGGACGGAGATCCAAAAATAAAAGGCAAACTTGAAGAAGCCGAAGGAGGATCAATTTTGTTTGATGAAATATCAAACATTAACACTGAAATTCAATCAAAACTATTAAAAGTTATTGACGAATCCAAATACACAAGAGTAGGGGATTCGAAGGTACGGAAAACAAATGTAAGATTTTTATTCACTACAAACAAAGATTTACCTTTTGAGATATCCGAAGGCAGATTCAGAGACGATTTCTATCACAGGATTAACGTGATGAACATTAACATTACTCCATTAAGAGAACGTACCGATGATATTAGGGTTCTTACAGATTTCTTTATCAATCAAGTATGTAAGGCATACAATATTAATCTTAGAAAATTCTCGAATGAAGCTTTGAATAAACTTAAGTCATTTAGATGGACCGGTAATGTGCGTGAACTTAAAAACTTTATTGAAAGAATAATATTCACTGTAGATAATACAATTATTGAAGAAGAAGATATTGAAGTTCCAGAAACGAAACACACTAAGGAATTAAACGACTTGTTAAACAGAAATCTTTCTTTGAATGATTTTCAGAATGAATCTGAGAGAATATTCCTATTGAAGGTGTTAAAAGACTATAAGTACAACATCAGTCAGACTGCAGAGGGGTTGAAGATTCAAAGGAGCCATATGTACAAGCTGATGACTAAGTACAATATACCGACTCCGACAAAAACTAAGTGAAGAGTTTCAGGTCTAAAAGGAGTTCTTTTTCTATCCTGTCAATGATGTAATGGAAATCGTTGTGTGAGTGCACAAAATCAAGATTGTCTTTATTCACAATAATTACTTTTCCAAATTTATAATTCTTAATCCAATCTTCATAACTTTCATTCAATTCTTCAAGATATTTTATGTCAATGGATTTTTCGAATTCGCGTCCTCTTATTTTTATCTGGTTTATTAACGTCGGGATGCCAGCCTGAAGATAGACTAATACATCAGGAGGTTTTAAGAAAGATGTCATATCGAAGAATAAGTTTGAATAAGTTTCATAATCTCTGTCCGACATCTTACCGAGTTTGTGCAGATTTTTAGCGAATATTTCAACATCTTCATATATACTTCTGTCCTGTATAACTGAACCGGGCTTTTCAGTCAGTTCTTTGTGAGTATTAAATCGATGTGCAAGAAAATATATTTGCAGGTTAAAAGACCATCTCGACATGTCTGCGTAAAAATCGCTGAGATAAGGATTGTCAGCAACTGACTCGTAATAAGGCAGCCATTTAAATTTATCTGCAAGTAATGCTGTTAATGAAGATTTCCCGGAACCGATATTACCTGCAATCGATATAAATATTTTGTTATTGGACACGTTATACAAAAAAGGTCAGTTTGATAATAACTGACCTGTTTATGAAAGATTAGTCTTTTGTTTCTGCTGCGGGTGTTTCTTCTGCTTTCATTTCCGGAGCAGAAGCAGGTGATTCTTCTATTACAGAATCAAGTATGTTTCTTTTCTTTTCCTTGATCTTTGTAGCAGCTTTACCAGTTAAACCCCTAAGGTAATAAAGTTTTGCTCTGCGGATTCCTCCGTGCTTTTCGATTACTACTTTTAAAATCTTAGGTGAATTGATAGGGAAGAACCTTTCAACGCCGACTCCATTGGAGATCTTTCTTACCCTGAAAGTCTTGCTTAAACCGCTTCCTTTGATTCCCATCACTATACCCTTATACTGCTGTACTCTTTCCTTGTCGCCCTCAATAACCTTAACGAAAACTGTTATTGTATCGCCAACGCGAAAGTCGGGTAAATCATTTCTTAACTGTGCTGCTTCGACTAATTTGAGTTTGTTCATTTAGTTAATTGCTCCTGTAATTATTGTTTATTTGATTTTTTAATTCTTCTGTATTTTGATAAAGCTTTTTTATTCCGCCATTCATTTATCTTACTGTGATTTCCCGATAATAAAACCTCAGGGACTTTTAATCCGTCATATTTCTCCGGTCTGGTGTATTGCGGACAGTCAAATCCTGATTCCGTCTGAAAAGTGTCAGTTAACGCCGATTCTCCGTCTCCAAGTGCACCCGGCAATAATCTCGCGACTGAATCTATGAACACAAGTGCTGCCACATCTCCGCATGAAAGGACATAATCGCCGATTGATATCTCTGCCGTTACAAACCTTTTAATTACACGCTCATCTATTCCTTTGTAATGTCCGCAAATAAGCAAAACGTTATTCTTAAGTGAATAATCATTTATTGATTTCTGGTTCATCCTTTTTCCCTGCGGTGAAAAATATATTATTTCGTCATAATCATATTTTTCTAAAAGTATGTTCACACACTTAAAGATTGGCTCGGGTTTTAGTATCATGCCTGCTCCACCGCCGTAGGGTAAATCATCTATCTGTTTGTACTTTCCTTCGGCATAATCTCTTAAATTATGAACATGAACTGATATGAGTCCTTTTTTTCTAACCCTCGATATCAAACCATTTGTTAAAGAACTTTCAAGTATCTTTGGATTGGCTGATACTATGTCAAACCGCATCATAATCAATCAATCCTTCGATAAGTGCTACATCAATCTTCTTATTTACTACATCAATCTTGGTGACGAACTCTTTGAGCAAGGGTATCATCACTTCATTTCCCTTAGCTGTTTTTACGAATAAGATGTCAGAACTACCAAAATTATCTATCCGTATTACTTCTCCGATTATACTTTCTCCTTCATAAACTATACATCCTAACATGTCATAATAATAGTAAAGCCCTTTCGGCAGCTTTACTTTCTTCTTCTCATCGATGCAAATCAGCATATTAATGTAACTGCTGATTTCATTTATATCGTCGTACCCGTCAAGTTTCAGCTTTATAAAATTACTGAAAAGCGAAACATCCTTAATTCTAAATAAATCTTTTTCCGTTTTGGGGTTAATAATCAATTTATTCAGACTTTCATTAAAAATATAAACTTCCCTTAGTTTCAAAAACCTTTCGGGAAAGTCGGTCAAAGGTATTACCTTTAACAAACCTTTAACGCCTACAGGCTTAGTTATTTTGCCTATGAAAATAAGTTGATTTAAATCGTCCACTGTGTTTTAAATTAAGACATGAAATCATCAAATCCCGGCATAATCATTCCTTCGAAATCCTTGCAGTCAAATCTACATAACCATAGAAACGGTTATTAACTATTAAGCTTTTGCTTCTTCTGTTTTTGTTTCGGCTTTTTTAGCTTTTGTTTCTTTATATCTTAATTTTCTTGCTTTAGCCCTCTGCTGTTTTGCAGGTTTATCTTCAAAGAACAGATTCATCTTTTCTTCCATCTTTTCCGGACTGATCTTTGATTTCATAAGGCGGAATTTCATCATTACACCTTCTTTTTTCAGCAAACTTCTGACTGTATCCGTAGGTTTTGCACCGTTCTTTAACCAGTAAATTACCCTGTCTTCTTTCAGCGTAATCTGCATAGGTTCAAGATGCGGATTGTAATGTCCTACTGATTCAATAAATTTGCCGTCGCGCGGTGAACGTGAATCTGCAGCTACGATTTTGTAAAGCGGGATGTTTTTCTTTCCCATTCTTTTAAGTCTTAACTTGACCAATTAAAAATGTCTCCTTTCGAGTACGTTTATGTATTAATTATTCTTAAAATTTAATTTACGTTGAGTTTGTTCATCACATCTGGTGGTAGTTTCATACCTTTCAGCAAGTTCTTCATCTTGCCGCCTGAAAAATTCTTCATCATTTTCTTCATGTCCTCAAACTGCTTAATCAGTCTGTTGACTTCCTGTATAGTTGAACCGCTTCCGTTTGCGATTCTTCTTCGTCTCATTCCGTTTAGTATTTGAGGATTCTCTCTTTCTTTGAATGTCATTGAAAGAATTATCGCCTCAATTCTGTGAAAAACCTTTTCGTCTATTTCTTTATCTTTTAACGCTTTGCTTGCACCGGGTATCATTGAAATCAATCCTCCTATTGAACCCATCTTCTTCACCTGTTTTATTTGAGATAAGAAGTCATTAAAATCGAACTTGTTTCTTCTGAGTTTTTCCTCAAGCTTAACCGATTCCGAGATATCGATTTCCTGATGTGCTTTTTCAACAAAAGATATTATATCGCCCATTCCGAGAATGCGTGATGCCATTCTATCCGGATGAAACTGCTCGAGTGCTTCGAGTTTCTCTCCGACGCTGACAAATTTTATGGGTTTTGTAACTACTGCTCTTATAGAAAGTGCCGCACCGCCTTTAGTATCACCGTCGAGCTTAGTAAGAACTATACCCGTATAATCGAGCTTATCATGGAAAGCTTTTGCTGTATTAACTGCATCCTGTCCTGTCATCGAGTCAACCACAAAAAGTATTTCATCGGGTACCATTGCCTTTTTGATATTGGCAACTTCATTCATCATTTGTTCGTCAATAGCAAGTCTTCCTGCTGTGTCGATAATCATCGTATCTCTTGCATTCTTGCGTGCGAAATCTTCTGCCAGTTTTGTTATCTTTACGACGTCTTTTTCATTGTCAACTGAAAAGACAGGTACATCAATCTCTCTACCCAGAACTTTAAGCTGTTCAACAGCAGCAGGTCTGTATATATCACACGCTGCAAGCAGGGGATTACGTCCTTTTGATTTTAAATACTTTGCGAGCTTTGCTGCAAAGGTTGTTTTTCCAGAACCCTGAAGTCCTGCAAGCATAATGATTGAGGGTATTCTATTCGAATGTACGATATCGCTTTTGCCGCTGCCCATGAGTTCAATTAATTCATCGTTAATAATCTTGACGATTAATTGTCCGGGAGTTATGCTATTTATTACATTCTGTCCTAAAGATTTTTCCTTTACGTTTTTTATAAAGTTTGTCACAACTTTATAGTTCACGTCGGCATCAAAAAGTACACGGCGAACTTCACGTAAAGATTCATCTACGTTTTTTTCCGTAATCTTTCCCTGACCGCGAATTTTCTTAAGAACCGAATCGAACTTATTTGTTAAATCCTCAAACATTAAGTATTTTTATAACAAACCTCAAATTTAACGAAATTATAATCATTTTTCAATGAAAATATGCTTCTAAGTCTGCTGAAAATCAAGTATCCTGGTTTTAAAACCGTCTCCCATAACATCGTGTACGTCAACGAGAACCATAAAAGCCCTCGGGTCTTCTTCTTTAACTAATCTCCTTAAACTGCTGATTTGTCTTCTGTTTACTACTACAAACAAAACGTTTTGCTTTTCCCCGCTGTATCCGCCTTCACTCAGGAATATTGTGATTCCTCTGTCAAGCTCAGTTATTATTCTGTCTTTAATTTCTGATTCATGTTTAGTAATTATGTATGCGCCCTTTGTATATGGTAATCCTTCAGCTGTTAAATTGACAATTTGAGTAGTTATGTATAGATTCAGATAACCCCAGATTATCAGATTAAGGTCAGTAAAAATAATACCTATTGAGAATATTATTAACGTTTCAATTATCCAGTAACCCGTACCGATTGAAATCCCGAAATATTTCTTTAATATCGCTACAGGAATATCTGTTCCTCCTGTTGAACCTCTGAACTTAAATATTATCCCAAGACTAAAGCCGAGCAAAACCGACCCCGCCAGTGATGCAAGCAGTATGCTGTCAGTAAATGCCCAGTACTGAGTATTTATATAGTCCCTCATTAAAGGAAAATTCTTGTAAAGCATTTCAGGATTTAACAGATCGGTAAAAACAGCCCCCAAAAGCATACCCAAAAAGGACTTTAATCCAAATTGTTTACCGAGAAAAAACCATGCTAATACGAACATTGGAATGTTCAGAATAAGCATTGATGTACCCGCGGGAATACCGATAAAATGGTATATTACCTGTGCAATACCTCCAACGCCTCCCGGTGATACTTTGAATGGTATCAAGAACCAGGCGTAAGCCATACCAAAAATAACTGCACCAAAGATAATACCAATATAGTCTCTGGTATTTTCTATTAATTTTCGTTTAGGACTTTTCATAAAATATTATTAAAATTATTCGTCTGTTAAATTGGATGTCTGAAGATATGCAATTTACGAAATCTAAATATCTCATTAAAGGTAAATTAAAAAAGGCAGATATTTTAGTATCTGCCTTTAAAAGTAATTTATATTAAACGGCTATTGAATCAATGAACCGACTCTGCTCCATCTAATCGAACCGATTAAATCAAAGAAATTGGCAAAAGAAATATTTGCATCCCAGGACCAGTAAATAATAAATGCTTCTCCTACAACATTTTCCATCGGCATAAATCCCCAGAATCTGCTGTCAAGTGAGTTGTTTCTATTGTCGCCCATCATCCATAAATAATCTCGCTTCACTTCATACATACCTTCGTTCATCCTTATATCATCAACCGTGAGCGAACCATCCTTATTAAGGATTACATTACTGTACCCTTCTCTTATAATAAACATTTTGTACCATTCAAAATTAGTACTGTCAATCTTTATCTTATCCCCGGCTTTCGGAACACGAATTGGACCGTAGTTATCTTCATTCCATCCCGAATTTTTAGGAAATATCCTATTATTAGCAAGATTTGGAGGCTGTAAAGGAGCAATAAATTTCGATTGCGGTGGATTAGGAAATATTTGTCCATTCCTGTAAAGCACTTTATTTATAACCTTAATTTCATCACCCGGTACACCTACACAACGCTTAATATAATTCAACACCTCACGCGATTGTTTTTCATCTCTCTCACCGGGAAAATCAAACACAACCACATCTCCGGGTTTTGGGTCTTTGAATCCGGGAAGTTTAACATAGGGTATTCGAACATCGGTAAAAGGAATATTTCTCGGTGTAGTAGCACCGTAAGTATATTTTGTCACGAGCAAGAAATCACCTACAAGCAGTGTATTTTCCATTGAACCCGTGGGTATTCTGTATGCTTCG
>Ga0172380_10005443_pt1 | contig 15455 bp, 15 predicted proteins | sample Leawe162metaG_FD_119747 | JGI IMG/M metagenome (GOLD analysis project Ga0172380, IMG submission 119747) | Leachate microbial communities from a municipal landfill in Southern Ontario, Canada - Leachate well 162 metaG | ecosystem: Engineered > Solid waste > Landfill > Unclassified | place...
GACAACCACGCTGTATTCGGCGCTTCAGGAGCCCAACCAGGAAGATGTAAATATCATCACCGTGGAAGACCCCGTGGAATATCAGCTCGGCGGCATCAATCAGGTGCAGGCGCGCCCCGAAGTCGGCCTGACGTTTGCCGCCGGTTTACGCTCTATTCTTCGTCAAGACCCCGATATTGTGATGATCGGGGAAATCCGGGACAATGAAACCGCATCCATCGCGGTACAGGCCGCCCTGACAGGTCACTTGGTGATCAGTACGCTGCACACCAACGACGCCGCCGGTGCAATTGCCCGTATGGCGTATATGGGAATTGAACCGTTTATGCTTTCGTCGTCTCTGGTGATGACTCAGGCGCAACGTCTTTACCGCAAACTATGCCCTTTCTGTAAACAGTCCATAGAGATTCCGGAAAAGACGTTGCGCTTTAATCACCTTGATCCGGATCAGTTTAAAGACACCACCTTTTTCGCAGCCAAAGGATGCCCCAAGTGCGGCGGACTGGGCTACAAAGGCCGCGGTGCAATCATGGAAATTCTACTCTTGAACGATGAGATCCGGGCGAAAATTCTGCAAACATCCGAGGCGAGCGCGCTGCGGGAAGTGGCTGTGAAAAACGGCATGAAAACTTTGCGTGAAACCGGCCTGTCGAGAGTGCGCGACGGCCTGACGACGATTGATGAAATTTTACGGGTAACCACTGGATAATCAGGAATTATTGTATGGCAGCATCTAAAAAAAAGATAAAAACAAGAGTCAGCGGCGCGCGGAAAATCAGGCTCAAAGAACTCCCGATGTACACCCGTCAGCTGGCGGCAATGCTTTCCTCCGGAATGCCGCTGGTGCAGTCCATCGTCGCGCTCGAAGAACAGACCCCAAATAAGCATTTCCGGGCAGTCCTCACGGGCGTGCGCTCAAGAGTAGAAGGCGGAGGCATGTATTCCGACTCGCTTGAGGAGTATCCACAGGTGTTTGATGAACTTTATGTAAACATGATGCGTGCCGGCGAAACCGGAGGTATGCTGGCGGAAACCTGCGAGCGCGTGGCTACTTTTCTGGAAGCCTCTAACCGCCTGCGTGCCAAGGTGAAATCCGCCATGATGTATCCAACCGTGGTCATCTGCGTAGCCCTGATTATTTCAACCGGCCTGATCGTCTTCATTGTACCGACCTTTGCCAAAATGTTCTCCGGATTCGGAGCGGATCTCCCTAAACCGACCCAAATGCTGCTGGATCTCAGCAACTTTATCCGTGATTACTGGTACATCGTTATCGCTGTCGCAGCCGCAACGATTTACAGCCTGCGGCGCTACGTCCAAACGGAAAAAGGAGCCTACACAGCGGATCTCCTCCGGTTACGCTTCCCCTTGCTCGGCAAGCTGGTCCGGAAGATCGCCATCACCCGCTTTTCGTCAACTTTTGCACAGCTGATGTCCAGCGGCGTACCGATCATTCAAGCAATGACTATCGTCGGCGTGGCTACCGGCAACAAGGTGATTGGTAAAGCAATCTTGGACGCGCGTTCCAGCGTGGAACAGGGAAATACCGTTTCAGCCACACTTAAAAGCAATAAAGAATTCCCCAGCATGCTCATTCATATGCTCTCCGCCGGTGAACAGACCGGTAAAATGGAGGAAATGCTGACAAAACTTGCTCAATTTTATCAGGAAGAAGTCGATACGATGCTTGAGGGGCTTACTTCCATGCTCGAACCGCTGCTGATGGTGGTCATCGGGGTGTTGATCGGCGGAATCGTACTGGCCATGTTTATGCCGATTTTCAAGATGACCGAAGTGGTAATGTGAGAAAGAATCCGTTATGAAAAAAATCCGGCAGGAGGAAGAGGAGCGGGCTGTACCGTGGACTACTATGATGGGGCTCCTCGGCGGACGTCTAGCCACGATCAGCGGATTTCTTATTGTTCTATCGTTTGTCCTGAAACAAGACAGCATTGCGTTTTACGCCTTTATCGCCTTCGCGTATATCATCACCATCCCTTACTCACTCTGGATGCGAAATCAGGATCGAATGCGCCGTCTGGCTCCGCTGCAGTTTCTGGTCGACCTTGTCTTTGTATCCGGTCTGGTTTATTTTGCCGGCGGCTTGCAAAACGACTTCCTGATTCTGCTTTATCCACTGATTATTCTGTCCGCAGGCATCATTCTGCCGCTTAAGCAGACCATACAAATCACCGTACTGGCCATTGTCTCCTATACACTGGTTATTCTGCTGATATCACAAAACATTCTGGTGCAATATCCGTCAGCAATAGCAGCGCGCAACCTCGTTGAAACCTCCGGCGCTATGGCACTGCGTATTGTCATTTTCATTTTCTTCGGCATTGCCAGCGCCTATGTTTCGCGCCGATGTGATTACATCAGCAAAAAAGAAAAACAGTTTCGCGATATTACAAAGATTATCTTCAAAAACGTTAAAACCGGTCTGTTGCTGATCGATGCCGATGACCGGATTTTGATGGCCAATGACCGCGCCTGCATCCTGCTGAGTCGTGACGAATCCGAACTGACCGGCAAAGCATTCGCCTCCATCCACATGAAACCTTCTGAACTTAAAAACGGCGACACGGACCTGCGGGGCGCTTCTGATTACTTCCGCCGTTCCGACGGGTCTGTATTCCCGGTCAGCATTGAAGATGCACGGCTTACTTTGCCTGCTGAAGCCGTTCCGCACGCCAACGCTCCGGCGGGCGGACTGGTGGATGCCCGCATTCTTAATTTCAATGACCTTTCCCATTTTCTGCGTCTGCAAAGCCAAACCCGTCAACTTGAACGCATTAAGGCCGCCGCTAATATGGCCAAAGAAATGGCTCATCAAATCCGTACGCCACTCACCGGCATTTCCGGAGCCGTCCAGCTTCTTCAGCTCAATCTTAAGAACAGCACGAAAGATGAAATCCCCGCCAAAGAACGCGAAGAACTTTGTCATCAGATTGTTATGGAATCAATCCGCATGGATAAGGTCATTCAGAATTTTCTCGATTACGCTGAATTCTCACCAAAAGACATTCGTGATCTGATCCAAATGGATATTGAAAAAGAATCAAAGCGGCACTGATTCCGGATTGCTCCTCCGCCCGCTTTCCCGTTGTTTCGTCGTCCAGCAGCCTTTCCACCCGAATCGGAAACATCATTTTTTAAGGCAAGTCACCCTGCCATTCCTCCTACTAAATATATATAGACGCGTATTCTCAAAAATGATATGTTGTTTGCGTTTTCAAATATAAGAAACGGAATGGGCTATGCCGCGGATACTGATCGTAGACGACGAACCAACTATTTTAAACCTGCTCAATAAAATTCTCATTGGGCAGGGTTATGATGCAACTCCCGCCAGTAACGGCGAGAAAGCATTGCAGCTCCTTCAGACCGAAAAGTTCGATCTGATGATTTCTGATATCAACATGACCCCGATCAACGGAATGGAGCTGCTCCGTAAAGCTTCTGAAGCATGGCCGGATATGGGTGTGATCATGCTCACGGCCTACGGTACCGTCGCCACGGCTGTCGAAGCCATGAAGGAAGGTGCGTTTGATTACATCACCAAACCCTTCAAACTCGACGAATTAGTACTGACCGTTCAGCGGGCGCTCGAATATCATAATGCCATTACAGAAAATAAGGATCTCAAAGCGCGGCTCGAACACAAAGAGCATCTTGGGGGCATTGTAGCCGAAAGCCCGGGCATGCGCAAAGTTTGCGAAATGATAGAACGGGTGGCTCCCACCTCTACCACCGTATTGATCTATGGCGAAAGCGGAACCGGCAAAGAACTGGTCGCCCGGGCTCTGCACCACTACAGTCCGCGGAAAGATGCAACGTTCATGGCGGTCAACTGCGCTGCCCTGCCTGCTCAGTTGATGGAATCCGAAATGTTCGGCTACGTAAAGGGCTCCTTTACAGGTGCCAACGCAACCAAGGCGGGTCTGTTTGAAACAGCGCATGGAGGAACTCTTTTCCTTGATGAAATCAGCTCGATGCCGCTTGAAATCCAATCAAAACTGCTGCGGGTGCTGCAGGATAAAAAAATCCGTAAAGTCGGTGGGTCTGATCATACGGAAGTGGACGTACGAATCATTGCCGCCTCTAATGAAAAACTTGAGACCCTCATCGAACAGGGGAAATTTCGCGAAGACCTCTATTACCGCCTCAGCGTCATCAGTATTGATATCCCGCCGTTGCGCAACCGTCCTGAGGACATTTTACCACTCGTTGATCATATCATGCGGCGGGAACTTGGCTCCGATACTGAACTCCCTCTGATCGACCACGAAACGCAGAGTATCCTCGACAACTACAACTGGCCAGGCAATGTGCGTGAACTCGAAAACGCAATTCAGCATGCTCTTACCTTTTCGCAACAGGGAAACATCGTCAAAGATACCCTGCCAGCCAAGATCGTCAACACGGTTGAGGAAGGGCTTAAATCAGGCGTTATCACCAGCCGTCATGATTTATTTAAAGGTAAGTCGCTCAAAGCGTTCCTGCACGACAAAGAAAAAGAATTCCTCCAGCGGACCATTGAGAGCATGAACGGCGACAAGGAAAAAGCGGCCAGTGAACTGGGAATCAGCCTTGCCACACTCTACCGCAAACTCCCGTCGGATCTAAAAAAATAAGCAATATATTATGCGTTTTTTGAGAATTCTTAAAACCATGGTGAATTCCAGATGTCAGGAATTTCCCGACAGCAGGTTAAGGCTCTGTTTCAATAAGCTATAAGATGTTTTTATAAAACAACTTGCAAATTAAGATAATGGTTGGTAAATACACGTACAGGTTGTCAGTAATTTTTGGCATAGGGATTGCTCAATAAGCCTAGTCCGATTTTTAAACCGGTGCACAAAACAAAAGACTGAAATCACAAAACGGAAAACCGGTGGTTAAAAAAAAAGAAAAATAAAAGGAAAAAAATGAAAAAGATGAATAAGAAGGGTTTCACCCTCGTTGAAATCATGATCGTCGTAGCGATCATCGGTCTCTTGGCCGCCATCGGTATCCCGTCCATTATCGGCGCCTACTCAACGGCGCAGGAAAAAGCCAAAGCCCGCAACATCGCGGAAGTGAACAAGGCCAAAGCCGTGTTGACTCTTCCCGCGGGTACCATCACCGGCGCAATGGATGCATCGGAATCAACCTCGATTGCGGCTGGATCAGCTGGCGAAACCAACCTGCTGGCCGCTCTGAAAATTCAGAGTCTGACCGATCTCAGCGTTGGCGGAACGACCATTAACGTCGGATCTACCGTCGGCGCAACCACCTCCTACTAACGGAAGATGGTTAAAAAAGCCCGGGGTATCCCCGGGCTTTTTTTGTTTTTTATCGCGGCTCCGAAAAGGCCTCCAGCGCAGTTCGTGCCCTGCAATGAAACGCTCCGGAAATATCCGGCAGAACAAGCATGGCCTCCAAATCCATCCTCGCAGCATCTATATGACCGGCAACAAGCCAAAGATGGGCGCGTGCCTGCAACGCTTTCAAGCGACAAGCAGGATCAACCTCCGGGTTCTCTATCACGGCTGAATAATCGGCAATGGCGGCATTACTGTCGTGCATATTCTCCAGAGCCAAACCCCGTAAGATTCGCATTTTTGCGCGATCATTGACCCGCATCAACTCTTGCGCCAAAGCAGTATTCAAATCGCTGATAGCTCCTTCATAGTCGCCCTGCTGCACTTTTATTAAAGCTCTGTTATTCAGCGCATCCGCGTATTCCGGACGCATTGCCAAGGCTTTATCAAAGCATCCAAGCGCTTTTTCATAGTCGTTACGTTCTATCAGTACAATACCGAGGTTATTTTGCGCCCCCGACTGACTGGCGTCAGCGGCAACCGCATAGCTCCAGAGCGACAGCCCGTTTTTCCAAACATTGGAATAAACCGCCGACTGGGCACCGAAAATCAGCAATAACGCCGCCAGTGCGCCAAAAACAGTTCGCCGCATCGGTCTCAACCGCACCAGCCCGGCAGACAGCAGAATAGAAAACGGGACGGCCGCCAGATAAGTAAAACGGTCGGCAAACATCTGCGACCCGCTTTGAGTAATTCCAAGCATTGGAAAAATCAACAGCAGAAAGGCTCCGAAAGTTCCAAAGATTGGACCCGAGCTCAGCGAGAGAGACCCCGCGGTTGCGGGGCAGAGACCGAAGGAAGCGGCAAAAAGCCTCTTCCGGAACAGGAAAAGAAAAATGCCTGCCGCTGCCGAAAGAAACAAAGCCGCCAGTACCTGCCAAAAATCCGGATGTTTTTCGTAAAGCGGCGACAAATTCTGCGGCGAGACCGTTTTGAACAGATAAAACCATATCCCGTAAACGGCCTGTCCGATCCGTTGAACAGGACCGTAAATCTCCACCGGAGCCATTCCACCATCCGCCCGCTTTGCTAAAAACGCCGTCACACCTGTCACCAGCGAAAAAGCAAAAAACGGAATTTTTTCAAGTGCACAGAAAAAGGCCGTGCGTATCGAATAAATTCGCCGGAGAGGAACCCAGTCCAGTAACAGCAACACCGGCGGAAGCATCATGCCGATCCCTTTGGTAAACGTCGCCAGTGCAAAACACAGCAGTGCAGCGAAAGGATAGCGGTTTTGTTCAGTCGCCCGTAAATAAAACAAAACGGTCAACAGACAGAATAGGGTGCAAAGCAGATAGCCGCGCGTAGCAAGCCATACCGCCGTCTCCACCCGAAGTGGATGAATCGCCCAGAAAAGCGCCGCCAACGCCGCCGGAACATAAATTTCACTCCGCGCGGGGCGGATTCGCCCCGCAAAAGTCAGACAGAGCCGATAAACCAGTACGGCATTGACGGCATGTATCAACAAATTGGTCAGATGCCAGCTAAACGCATTTAATTTCCAGATCTTGTAATCCAGCGCACAGGTCAGCCAGGTCAGCGGTTGCCAATGGCCGTAACGAAACGTTGTGCACATCCATTTCCAATGTTCGGAAGACAGGCTTGTATAATAGGGGTTTTCAACATACAGCGCATGGTCATCCCAATGCAGAAACCCTCCTCGCAAAGCCGGCAGAAAGAAAAGCATCGCCAACCCCGCGATCAGGAGCGGCCATAAAAAACGTTTCGAAATCAATTTCATGTCCATTGTTTTAATGAACTGTCACAATTCCCGCCAGTTCATTATTTTATCTATCCGTGCGGCATAAACTATGCTTATAATATACCGTTAACTTGCTCCCGGAGGCTGTATTATGAAAAACGCGTTTACTCTCATTGAAATTCTTATCGTCGTAGCCATTATCGGTCTCATTGCCGCTATTGGCATTCCGTCCTTTATCGGCGCACGTCAAGGCGCGGAAGACAACATGAAAGAAGTCAACATATCCGCGGTTAATGCCGCTAAAGAACAGTGGGCTATTATCAACAATAAAGCAACCGGCACGGCTGTGGTCTGGACCAACATTTCGGCGTATATCGGAAACAGTATCACCAATCAGTCGCAACTGACGATTGGCGGCAGCACAATCACCCTGAACCCCGTCGGCACCAGCGCCACCTATTAGAACTTTCCAATATTTGGAAACCCTGCCGTCATTTCTTCCAATGTTTGGAATAAATCGCTGACTCTGACGTAGTCAGTTCCGATGCTCGGAAAAAATTCAGGCATTCTTTTCCGAACATTGGAAAAACTCGACGAACCATCCGTCTCCAAGTAAAAAGAACCCGTGAAAAAGGAAATCATTCAGACCCTAAATGCCCCGGCTCCGGTCGGCCCCTACTCGCAGGCCGTCAAAGCCGGTAATATGCTCTACTGTTCCGGACAGATTCCGCTAAATCCATCCGCCGGAGCGATTCCTGAAGGAATCGACGCACAGACGCGTCAGGTGCTTAAAAACCTTGAAGCGGTTCTGAAAGCCAGCAGCGCGGATTTTTCAAACGTCGTCAAAACCACCGTCTTCCTCAAAGACATGAACGACTTCCCGATCCTGAACGCAATCTACGCCGAAGCCTTTGGCGAAGAGTTCGCGCCCGCCCGCTCCACCGTACAGGTTGCCCGCCTGCCCAAAGATGTCCTCGTTGAAATCGACGCCATCGCCGTTCTGTAACCCATGAAGGCGTTCAAAGCATACGATATCCGCGGCGTCTATGGACGCGACTTCGATTCTTCCAATGTTTGGAAAATCGGGTTTTTCCTGCCGAAACTTTTAAACGCGAGCACCGTTCTGGTCGGGCGCGACGCGCGCGTCAGCTCACCCGAAATGTTTGAAGCGCTCTGCGACGGCATCACCGCCGCCGGCGCAAACGTTGTTTCCGTCGGACAATGCACAACGCCCACCATTTACTTCGCCACCGCGACAATGGGCTTTGATGCGGCGGTCATGATTACCGCTTCGCACAATCCGCCGGAATACAATGGACTCAAAGTCTGCAAAACCGGAGCCCTGCCCGTCGACTATTCCACCGGCCTCGCCGAACTCGAGCAGATGATCTGCACCGATAGTATTCCCGCAGAGAAACAGGGAAAAGTTCGCGAAATCGATGTGCGCGGCGACTACCTCGACTTCCTCCGGCAATACCTCCCCGATCTCTCCAAACTCAAAATCGGCATCGACTGCTCTAACGGCATGGCCGCCCGGCTCATCAAAGAACTGCTCGGCAAAAAACCGAAATACATCTTCGATGACATCGACGGCACCTTTCCAAACCATCCCCCCAATCCACTCGAAGAGGAAAACTGCGCCGACCTCAAAAAACTGGTCGTCGATAACAAACTGGATATCGGCCTGATTTTCGATGGCGACGCCGACCGTGTGATGTTCGTTGACGAGCGCGGACGCTATGTCCAGCCCGACCTGATCACCGCCGTGCTGGCCGAATATTTTCTCTCCGATGAAAAAGGCCGCGTTTTGCATGACATCCGCACCTCCAAAGCCGTCACCGAACGGATCATCGAACTTGGCGGCGAGCCGCACATGTGGAAAGTCGGCCACTCCTTTGCCAAAATGAAAATGCGCGAACTCGGCTGTATCGTCGGCGGCGAGCTGGCGGGGCATTATTATTTCCGCGACTTCTTCAACTGCGACTCCGGCATTCTCACCGGACTGATTGTTCTCAGTGTCGCCGCCCGGCTCAAGGCCGAAGGCAAACCGTTTTCGAGTTGCATCGACGGCCTGATGCGCTACGCCAACTCCGGCGAAATCAACTTCCGCATTGAAAACAAAGACGAAGCCATCGCCGCGCTCGTCAAAAAATTCACGAGCGAAGAGAATCCGGCAGCAATTTACGACTTTGACGGATACCGGATTGAATTCGCCGACTGGTGGTTCAACGTTCGCAAGTCCAACACCGAGCCTTGGCTCCGCCTGCTCATCGAAGCCAAAGATCCGGCAACTCTCGCCGCCAAACGCGCCGCCATCGAAACGGTGCTGAGCGAATTTGTGAACCGGTAAACTCCACTGATCCGCACTGATTTCCGAACATTGGAAAAAATCTTTTCTATCAGAAGTTCTTAACGTAATTTCCAGCGCATGAAAGAACTGCTATCGATCTACGCCATCCTGCCCATTGTCTATTTCATGTACCGAGCCGGAGAACTCGCCGCCGAAAAAGGTTATCGTCCAGTAAAATGGCAACTTCGAGCGTATGCTACGGCTCTGTTCGGCGGTTTTACTCTACCATTTTCCATCTGCTTAATTTCATTACTGGTGAATTTCAAGATGCAGAATAAATCAATATTGGTTTTTTTCCTCGTCACTCTATACCTGATCGGCGTTCTTACTGCAGGGTTCACTCTCATTCCCCACCTGAAAGACCGGAAATCTCTAACAGGAAACAAAAGAGCCTATCGTGCGTACGACCTGAAAAACGCATTTTTATTTCCAAGAGTCATTCCGCGCGGCGGGTTCCTGTGGAGGACGATTTCGTACTGGATACTCATCTATCTGATCGCAGCACTACTTAAGCTTGTATCCTTACCTTTTCGCCAGTCTGCAATCGCAACGCTTCTCTTTGTAATTATTTCTCTCGGAGTCGCCTGCTTTGGATTGCTGTATTTCCTCTCTCACATCTGCATTCCACGAATCCGCGATGCCGGGTTATCCCGCGACACGTTCATACTATTATTTTTCCCCGGCCTCGGTCAGATTGCATTCCTCATGCTGCTTACCACACCAACCCGCACAACAGGTCGCTCATCCATCTGACTGTTCCAATCCTTGGAAGATTTTTTTCCAATGATTGGAAACCCAGATCGTTTCATGGTTAACTCTGCCGCATGACAAGCTTCGCCTACGCCGCCGAATTGAAAAAGACCTTTCGCTGTTACGGACATTTTTACCGTTTGCATGTGGAGGGGATTGAGCCGCAGCTTTGCCGGAGCGTGCTGGAGATTACGTCGCTTCCGCGCGAAGCGGTCGGCGCAAAAAGCGATCCAAATGATTTGTTCAGCGATTCCGCAGCAACGCGCAATCCGCCGGATGCGGTGGTGATTATGATGAACCCCGGTTCATCACGCCCGCTTGAAGATGGCGATACGAACAGCCTGCTAACGATGCCTTTGCCGATCGGTTTTCAAAAACCGCTCGTTCTAACCCAGCCGGATAACACGCAGTATCAGATTATGCGCATCATGGTTTCCAAACATTGGAAACATGTCCGGGTTCTGAACATCTCCGACCTGCGTGATCCGAAAAGTCCAAGCTTTATCGCTAAAACGAAAGTGTTGGCGGCCCTGCCTGGCGGCGACGCGCACAGTCTTTTTTCCAATGTTCGGAAAAATGAACGGGCGACGATGCTGCGCCGTAAGCCGGGCTCGCCGCTTATTCTCGGCTGGGGTCAGGACGCCGGTTTGATCCCGCTGGCAAAGCAGTGCCTTGCCTGCATTGAGGGCGAAGAAGTGATCGCCGTGCCCGCCGGAAACGATCCGGTGCTGACCGCGCATCCCAGCCCGATGCTTCAAAGTAAAAAAGAAGAATGGCTCGACGCTATTCTTGCTTCATTCTAATCTGTATTGTGCTCAATAAAAAACAGCCTTTTCATCTGATGGCGAAACCGTCCGGTCCCGATTGCAATCTGGCCTGTAAGTACTGCTTTTATCTCGAAAAAGAAGTCCTCTTCAACGAGCAAAAAGTCCATCGGATGAATGATGAGGTGCTTGAGGCCTACATCAAGCAGTACTGCGAATCGCAAAATACACCCGAGATTCTCTTTGCCTGGCAGGGCGGCGAACCGACCCTGATGGGCGTAGAATTTTTTCGGAAAGCCGTTGTACTTCAGAAAAAATATTCCGCCGGGCGCCCGGTGCAGAATGCGTTTCAAACTAACGGCACGCTGCTAGACAACGAGTGGTGTAAATTTCTGGCCAAAGAAAAATTTCTGATCGGCCTGAGTCTCGACGGTCCGCGCCACATCCATGACAAATTCCGTGTTGACCGCGGTGGCAAGCCGACTTTCGACAGAGTAATGAAAGCACTCAAGCTGATGAAATCACACCGGGTAGACTTTAACACGCTTACCTGCGTCACCCGTCAGAATGCACAGTATGCGGTGGAAATTTACAACTTCCTGAAAAGCACCGGCAGCACCTTCCTGCAATTCATCCCCATCATTGAACGCAAGCCTGATGATACCGCCGCGCGCCTCGGCCTGAAACTCGCGCTGCCGCCCGATCTCGCCGACGACGACAACGACGACCGCGTGATGCCGTGGACCGTTCAGCCAAAGCAGTACGGACAGTTTTTAATCGATATTTTTGAAGAATGGGTGCGTCGTGATGTCGGCAATGTCTTTGTGCAGATTTTCGATGTCATGCTCAACGGCTGGATGGATATGCCGCCGCCGCTTTGCGTCTTTGCCGAGCGTTGCGGCAGCGCTATGGTTATTGAACACAACGGCGACATCTATGCCTGTGATCATTTTGTCTATCCGGACTTCCTGATCGGCAATATTCTTGAAACACCGATGGCCGATCTGGCCACCTCGAGAAAGCAGCGGAATTTTGGTAACGACAAGTTTGATAAACTCCCCGATTACTGCCGAAAATGCGATGTATTTTTCGTATGCCACGGTGAATGCCCGAAACACCGCTTCATCACTTCCCCGACAGGGGAACCCGGTCTTAACTGGCTGTGCGAAGGCTACAAAATGTTCATGCACCACATCGATCCGTACATGAAAACCATGGCACAACTCATCCGCAGCGAGCGCCCCGCCGCTGATATCATGTCCATGATCCCGCCGAAAAAATAAGTTTCCAAGAGCCGAACTTCTTTGGCTTTTTTGGTTTGCCGGACATTTTAACAAGGAATACTCTCTCTCTTCCTTAAAAAGAGGCTGTATGAACTGCGAGTTAATTAAAAAATGTCCATTTTTTAACACATTGGATTCACAGGCTGTGAAAGTGTTAAAAGAAATTTACTGCATAGGAAATCCCGCCATCTGCGCGCGCTGGCAGGTCGCCAAAGCTGTGGGTCGCGAAAATGTTCCTCTGGATCTCACCCCGAATCATGACTACCGGGTTCAAGGGATCATTGAATCGGTTTTGTCCGGGCAATAAAATCGGCAACAGCCGTCGCAGGATGATGATAGCGAACTTGTTTTGAAGAATACCCGTACTGTACCGCCTGTTGCGGACACCAGTGAAAACAGGCATAGCATTGTTCGCAATGTCCCAGCCACTTCGGCTTACCGTCCGTCATCTCGACATTCTTTACCGGACAGATCTTTTCGCAGATTCCGCATCCGTTGCACTTGTCATCAGCGCGGAAAAACCGGTCGGCGCGCGGCATAAATTTCCGGAACAGCGGATAAACCGCCCGGCTTAGCATCCGCCAGGCGGCTGCCGATGTTTCAAACTTCCCGCGCGGCGATTGCTGAAGCTCCACAGCAATCTGTGTTATTTTCTCTTCGGCAGCATGGTTGATCTTCTGCTGTTTTCCCGGTTCCGGCGCGCCGCCGAACGGCGGATAGTTTTCCGGCATCTTAACACCCCATCCGGCAGCCAGATCAAGTTCGCGCTTTTGCAATAGACTCCGGAGTGTCGACAGCGTTCCGCCCATGTTACCGGCATACGTAACGACCGAAAAAATGTACGTGCCCGGCGCGGCGTTGAGCCTTTCGATAAACCGGACAACCAGCGAGGGCGGCCCCCAGGCGTAAACCGGAAAAACCAGCCCGATGCGCTCCGCCGGCGGCGGAGATTTTTGCCACTCCCTTCGGTCGTTGCCCCGCAATAACGGGGCCTCTCTCGCTTCGCTCGGATCCAACCATTGGAACATCGGAATTAGTTCGGTGTCGCCGCACTGCTTCGCCAGCTCTTTGGCAACCGCCAGCGAATTTCCCGTTCCAGAGAACCAGTAGATTATCGTCTTCATCATTCCTCCTTCCACTGCGTGTTCTACATCCTTTTCCTATCAACTCAGCACCGCATCAAGTAACGCTTTAGCGAAAACATCCTTTGGCGAACAACGTCGGTAAACTCCCGCCTGATGACAAACAAAGTCGCGGCGTTCCAGCTTATCCAAATGACGAAACAGCGCCGCTCGCGACATTCCGGTTTTTTTTTGAAGCATCTCGAAACTTCCGCCGGCATTATCGATAGCCCTCACTACTTCAATTCGTCGGCCATGCGAAAATCCGGTTGCTTTCCATATCATTTCAGAAGCTGGAACGCCTTGTGAAAAACATATCCTTATTGCGTTCAAAAAACGGGAGGGAAACCCATCTGGAAAAACAGGTTCTGCACGGTAGATCACATTCATTTCTTTTCTTCGGAAGGAAATAAGACCGCTGGCATAAAGTACTTTAAGCTGATTGCTCGTATTGGTTCGGGACATACCGCTTTTGACTTGCGCATCGGACACACACAACTCCCCATTCTCAAACAAAAGTTGCAATAACTTCAACCGGGGCTTATTGGCAATAACCCTGCATAAATTCCATAATGATGGACTGTTTTTCATATTTGTCACTTTCAATAGTCCCATACGTTTAAACGTATGGGACTATCCAATAAAAACAGTGGTATTAAAATGATTTTTGTTAAATAAAACTACTTCCCCCTCAATAGTTTTTTGACGGCACCCTCAATCGCCTTGCGCTCTTCGCGGACGGTTTCGACGACGGCTTTCGCGCGGTCTTTGAGCAACTCCCAATCAATGCCGAGCGGCGCGCCGAGGTGCGTCTTCTTCTCAATCGCCTTAACCGGATCCATGTTCGCCAGCTCGCCGAGGTGTTCTTTGACGCGATGATAGGCATCGCGGAACGGCATCCCCTGTCCGACCAGCTCGAGTGCACGGTCGGTGGCGAAAACATCCGGAGTAAATCCGGCCAGCAGCTTTTCTTTGTTCACGCGGATCGCTTGAATAAACGGCGACAGCACGCGCAGGCAGGCACGAGTCATGGAAATTCCTTCCATGAACGGTTCCTTGGCGTCCTGCAAGTCGCGGTTATAGCCGCCGGCCGAGCCCTTGATCAGATCGTACACGGCGATTTCGCAGGCCTTCACCCGCGTGGCGCGGGCGCGCACCAGCTCGATGACATCCGGATTTTTCTTCTGCGGCATAATGCTGCTGCCGGTCGTCAATTCGTCCGGGAGCGTGAAGTAGCCGAACTCCGGCATAGTGAACAGCATCAGATCCTGCGCCATGCGCGAGAGCGAAAGCATCACCTGACTCATCGCACCGAGCACAATAGATTCCAACTTGCCGCGCCCGTTATTGGCGTAAAGTACCGTGTGTGTCGGACGGCTGAATCCCAGCAGATCGGCCGTCAGTTCGCGATCAATGGCGAGCGGCACGCCGTAGCTGGCGGCCGAGCCAAGCGGACACTGGTCGTTCAGTTCAAAAGCATTCACCAGCATCGCGCAGTCGTCGAGCAGGCTTTCCGCGTGCGCGGCGGCCCACAGACCAACGGATGACGGCATGCCCGGTTGCATGTGGGTTCTTCCAACCATTGGAACTTTTTCATTTTTCTTCGCGAAGGCCAGCAGCGCGGAAATCAGTGCGGCGGCTTCATCGAGCGTTCCGAGGATCTGTTCGCGGGCATAGAGGCGCAAATCGACGGCGACCTGATCGTTACGGCTGCGGCAGGTGTGAATTTTTTTGCCGAGATCGCCCAGCTTTTCGGTCAGCGTCCGCTCGACCGCCAGATGAACATCCTGGTCGGCGAGACGGATCTTAAATTTGCCCGCGTCGGCCAGCGCGACAATTGCATTGAGCTCCTGGATCACTTTCTTGCGCTCAGCGGCGGTGATAATGGCGGGCTTCATTTTTGAAAGCATCGTCACATGGGCAGCAGTACCGATGCAGTCGGCCTGAATCAGATTCATATCCAGCTCCACATCGCGCCCGGCCGTAAACGCCAGCACTTCCTCGTTAATCGTCCCCACCGTCGTTTTTTGTGTTTTCATAAATTCGATCCTTTTCTTTTGATTTCTACCGCACCACGGCCGTCGAGCTAGGGTGCCATGATATAACGTCATTGTTTGAA
>Ga0172380_10005444_pt1 | contig 15455 bp, 13 predicted proteins | sample Leawe162metaG_FD_119747 | JGI IMG/M metagenome (GOLD analysis project Ga0172380, IMG submission 119747) | Leachate microbial communities from a municipal landfill in Southern Ontario, Canada - Leachate well 162 metaG | ecosystem: Engineered > Solid waste > Landfill > Unclassified | place...
TGATCGCGGCGGCGCCCGGTGATGTCTATAACAGGTTGATGCGCGACTTCGAGCGAACGCTGATTCGCCGGGCCCTTGCGGCTTCCGCTGGGCGCCGCGTGGAGGCGGCGACCCTGCTCGGGATAGGCCGCAACACCATTACGCGGAAGATCCAGGAGCTTGGATTGCAGGCGAAAGATTAGAGCTCATTTCATAGATATCCGCACACGCGGATATCTATGAAATGAGTTCTAATAGCTTCCTCTATAATCGGCGACTGTTCCAACAGGACGCCGACTTGCATCCCAACGACGCTACGAACGCCCCCCTGAGCATCGCCGATGTCGCCGCGGCGTTAGGCGATCTTGCCTGCCGCTTCGACATCGACGTGGTGGAGCGGTGCGACTCGAGCAACGCGCTCCTGCTGCAGCGGGCGGCGGCCGGGGCGCCCTCGGGCAGCGTTCTCGTCGCCCGGGAGCAGACTGCGGGACGCGGCAGGCGCGGCCGCAGCTGGCTCTCCGCGCCAGGCGATAGCCTCACCTTTTCCCTGCTCTGGCGCTATTCCGCCGCCACTTCGCTGGCTGGTTTGTCTCTTGCCGTCGGCGTCGCCCTGGCGCGGGCCCTCGAACAGCTTCCGCTTGCCGGTCTGTCGCTGAAGTGGCCGAACGACCTCCTGCTCGGCGAGGGCAAACTCGCCGGCGTGCTGATCGAAGTGGTGCCGAGCGATGCGCAGGCGGTGGTGATCGGCATCGGCCTGAACCTGCGCTTGCCCGCGGAGATGCCCGCGGAACTGTGCGCACGGTCGGCCGCGCTCGCCACGGCGCTGACACCCCTTCCCGCCGTCAGCGATCTGCTCGCGCGCCTGCTGGTTCAGCTGCACGGCGTATTGACCAGCTTTGCCGCTGACGGATTCGCCAGACTGCGCCCGGAGTGGCTGCGCCGCCATGCCCACGAGCAGCGTCCCGTACAGCTCATCTCAGATTTTGCGGCTCCGCTCACCGGTGTTTGTCGCGGCGTCGACCAAGATGGCGCGCTGCTCCTGGAAACACAGGCAGGGTTGCAGCGCATCATCAGCGGCGAAATCTCGCTGAGGGACGCGGTAACATGCGCTGTGCCAAGGGTGCTGCAATGACCCTGCTCTGCATCGACTGCGGCAACACCCGCCTCAAGTGGGGCCTTCGCGAAGGCGAGACCTGGCGCGACCAGGGTGCCGTGCCGATAGGGGAAATCGCTACGCTGACCCGGGAGCTTGCCTCCAAGGCGCGTCCGGCGCGGGCCATTGCCTGCAACGTCGCCGGTCCGGCGGCGCGGACGGCAGTCGATGCACTGGCCGAGACCCTGGGTGTGAAACTCGCCTGGAGTTCCAGCCTCGCCCAGCAGTGCGGCGTGAAGAACGGCTATCAAGAGCCGGGACAACTCGGCGTCGATCGTTGGGCAGCCCTGATCGGCGCGCGCGCCCTGCGAGCTTCGGCTTGCCTCATCGTCATTGCCGGCACGGCGACGACCATCGATCTGCTCGACGCCGGCGGTGTCTTTCGCGGCGGACTGATCCTCCCGGGCATTGCCTTGATGCGCAGCTCGCTCGCGGCCAATACGGCCCAGTTGCCTGGCGGGGGCGGCAGCTACAGCGACCTGCCGCGCAATACCGCCGACGCCATCTTCAGCGGCTGTCTGCAGGCGACGGCGGGAGCGATCGAACGCATGTTCAAATGCATCGCCGTGGAGCGCGATGCCGTTTGCCTGATTTCCGGTGGCGCTGCGACGGAACTGCTGCCGCTGCTGGATCTGCCCCTGGCGCGGATCGACAACTTGGTGCTGGAAGGATTGGCGCGCATGGCGCAGGAAGACAATTGAATCGCGCCGAATCAGGCAGACAATGGTACATTCGCCAACGCACCCGCGGCGGTCAAGGCTAGCTGGATACCAACCAACAGGAGAGACGAAATGGCTGCACACAAAATAATGCTCGACGAGTCGGAGATGCCAACCCACTGGTACAACGTCGTCGCCGACATGCCCAACCCGCCAGCGCCGCCCGTCGGACCGGATGGCAAGCCGGTCGGACCGGAGATGATGTTGCAAATCTTTTCCATGCCCATCCTCGAACAGGAAATGTCCGGGGAACGCTGGATTCCCATTCCCGAACCGGTGCGCGAGATCTATCGTCTCTGGCGTCCGTCGCCGCTGTGCCGGGCCGAGCGACTGGAGAAGATCCTGGGGACGCCGGCGAAGATCTACTACAAGAACGAGAGCGTGTCGCCTGCCGGGTCGCACAAGCCGAACTCGGCTGTGGCCCAGGCCTATCTGAACAAGCAGGCCGGGATCAAGCGCATGACCACCGAGACCGGGGCCGGGCAGTGGGGTTCGGCCCTGGCGTTCGCGGCGCAGATGTTCGAAATCGACTTGCGCATCTACATGGTCAAGGTCAGTTACGACCAGAAGCCTTTCCGGCGTTCGATGATGCAGACCTGGGGCGCCGAAGTATTGTCCAGTCCGACCAATCTGACCCAGGCCGGGCGCAATGCGCTGGCGCGGGACGCGAACAATCCGGGCTCGCTTGGGCTGGCAATTTCCGAGGCGGTCGAGGAGGCGGCAGGGCGCGACGATACCAAATATGGCCTGGGTTCGGTGCTCAACCACGTGCTGCTGCACCAGACGGTGATCGGCCTCGAAGCGAAGAAGCAGTTCGAGAAGATCAATGTCTATCCCGACATGATCTTCGCGCCCTGCGGCGGCGGTTCGAACTTCGCCGGCGTGACCTTTCCCTTCTTCGCCGACAAGGCGGCGGGCAAGAAGGTGCGCCTGGTGGCGGTGGAGCCGAGTTCCTGCCCGACCCTGACCAAGGGCCACTACGCCTATGACTACGGTGACGAGTCTGGCTATACCCCGATCATGCTGATGTACACCCTGGGCCATGACTTCATGCCGCCCTCGATCCACGCCGGCGGTCTCCGCTATCATGGCGATTCGCCGCTGGTGTCGCAACTGCTCAAGGAGGGATTTATCGAGGCGGTGTCCGTGCCGCAGGTCGCCACGTTTGCCGCCGGCGTGCAGTTTGCCCGCGCCGAGGGCATCATCCCCGCGCCCGAGTCCAACCACGCGATCCGCGCCGTTATCGACGAGGCGCTGAATTGCAAGAAGACGGGGGAGCCCAAGGTGTTGTTCTTCAATCTGTCGGGTCACGGTCACTTCGACATGGCTTCCTACGACAGATACCTGTCCGGCAAGCTCGAGGATTATGACTATCCGGAAGCGGCGATCAAGGCCGCCCTGGATCGCCTGCCCAAGGTCGGCTGAGGCGCAAGCCCGCCCGCGGTGCCGCATGGGCGGGATAGAACAGCTTAGGTCGGGAACGTGGTCCCTGGTCGGACCCGTTCCCGGGTTTGAGACATGATGAGCCTGCGCACCTTTTTCATCTTCCTCGTACTCGTCAATGTGCTCTTCTTCGCCTGGGCTCAAGGTTACTTTGGCGCGGCCGAGGAGGGTCGCGAACCGGAGCGGCTGGGCCGGCAACTGGCGCCGGAAAAGCTCAGGGTAGTGGTCGCCGCGGCGGCTTCCGGCAAACAGGTAGCTGAAGCCTGTCGCCTGATCGATGGCCTCACGCCGGAAGAGGCGCAACGCTTACGCAACGAGACTCAGGACAAGGCACCCGACTTGAAACTCACCAGCGAGCCGAGCGAAGAAATGACGCGCTATTGGGTACTCATTCCGCCGCTGCCCGACCGGGCTAGCGCGGAGAAGAAGTTGGTGGAGTTGAAGCGCCTCGGCATCTCCGGCTTCCAGTTGATCGAGGACGAGGGAGCGCTCAAGCTGGGCGTGGTTCTGGGCGCCTTCAATAATGAGGAGGAAGCCAGGCAATTCCTTCAGACCCTCGCCAAGCGCGGGGTGCGCTCGGCCAAGCTACAGCCGCGCGAGAAGACGGTTGTGAAGGTGCAATTGACGGCAAAGGGTGCTGCCGATTCGCTGGACGAGAAGCTGCGCGGGCTGCTTGTGCCGTTCAGTGCAGCCATTTTGTCGCCCTGTGCGGAGAAGCATTGATCATGGCGCAGCCAAACGGTTTCATACTCGGTCTGACAGGTGGCATAGGCAGCGGCAAGACCGCGGCCGCGAACATACTCGGCGAACTCGGCGCTGGCGTGGTGGACGCCGATGCCATAGCGCACCAGCTGAGCGTGCCGGATGGCCCCGCCATCGCCCCCCTGCGCGCCGCCTTCGGCGATGCGGTGATCGGTGCTGACGGTGCGATGGACCGCGCTGCCATGCGCAATCTGGTGTTTTCCGACCCGGATGCGAAGGCCAGGCTCGAGGCCATCATTCACCCGCTGATCCGCGCCGAGAGCGAGCGCCGCTGCCGCGAGGCGTTCGCCACGGGCGCTCCCTACGTGGTCATGGTGGTGCCGCTGCTGGTGGAATCGAATAGCTACCGAGAGCGCATGTCGCGCGTGCTGGTGATCGATTGCCCCGAGGAAACCCAGGTGGCGCGCGTCATGGCGCGCAATGGCCTGAGCAGGGAGGAGGTCCTGCGCATCATGGCGACGCAGGCCGGGCGCGCGCAGCGCCTGGCGGCGGCAGACGACGTCGTAGCCAACGACAAGAGCATGGAGGAACTGCGCCGTGCGGTAGAGATATTGCACCGACGTTACCTGGATCTGGCCGGCGCCAAACGCGCCGGCATCTGACCAAAGTTGAGATTTGGCCCCGAATCGGTCAGAATTGCTCGATAAACCACTCTTGGCCGGCGCGTGATTACTTACGAATATCCTCTTAGCGAGCGCATTCGCACGCTGCTACGCCTGGAGTCGTTGTTCGAGCGGGCGCATTATTTCGTTGATGCCGCCGATGCGCACGATCACCATGAGGCTCTGCTGACGTTGTTCGAAATCCTCGAAGTGGCCGGGCGTGCCGACCTCAAGTTCGATCTCGTGCAGGAGCTCGAGCGGCAGCGGCAAACCCTGCTTTCATTTCGCAACAACCCTGAGATTTCCGAAAATGCGCTCGAGGGCGCGCTCTACGAGATCGAGCAGGCGAGCGCGCAGATGCTGGCGATGCACGGCAAGATCGGCCAGTACCTGCGTGAGAACGAGTGGCTGATGGCGATCAAGAATCGTGCCGCGATTCCGGGAGGGGTTTGCGAGTTCGACCTCCCCGCCTACCATTACTGGCTGCATCGCGACACTGAACAGCGGCGCAAGGGACTGACGGGCTGGCTGGCGCCGATACTGCCCATCAGTGCCGGCCTGTCCATCGTCTTGCGGCTGCTGCGCGCCTCGGGCCGGCCCGAGGTCCAGACGGCGGCAGGCGGTGCTTACCAGTTGATGCTCGCCGGACGCACGGCACAGATGCTGCGCCTGCGCGTGGGCCGAGGCGATCCCTACATTCCAGAAATCAGCGCCAACAAGTACGCGCTGAATATCCGCTTCACCACTCCCGATGGCGATCTGCGTGCCCGTCCGGCTGAAGTGGATGTCAGCTTCGAACTGACCTTCTGCAACCTGTGAGTTCGTCTACGAGCTTGTCAAAGTCAGCGCCGCGCTCGGTCGCTTGCCCCACCTGCGGCAAACCGGCACTATTGGCGCCGGAAAACAGCTACCGCCCGTTCTGTTCCGAGCGCTGCAAACAGATCGACCTCGGCGCCTGGGCCAGCGAGCAGTATCGAGTGCCTGAGGCGAAGCCTGCTGGCGAAGAGGACTCAGGCGCCAGTTAGTTCCATGCCGCTCTGATTGCCGCGATACCGTGGGCGCCGGCGGCCCAGGCGGCTTGCAGGTCAGCGCGCGCCAGCCCTCCCAGCGCATAGATCGGCAGCGGCGAGTCGGCGATGAGGCAAGAAAACTTGTCCCAACCCATGCCGGTAAGGCCAGGATGGCTGGCGGTCTCCCTGACCGGCCCGAGCACCGCAAAATCCAGGCCCAGCCTTGCCGCCTGCGCCAGTTCCCCGGCGTCGTGGCAGGAGGCCGCAACCAGATGAAAATCTGGACGCGCCGACAGAGCCGCCAACTGTGCCGCAGTGAAATGCACGCCGTCGGCGCCGACCTCGGCCGCGAGTCGGCTGTCGCCATTGCACAGGACGCGGGCACCGAAGCCGTGGCAAAGCGCGGTTGCCGCGCGATAGAAAGCCGCGCGTTGAGTCGGCGCCAGCTCTGGCTCGCGTAACTGCACGAGGCGCAGGCCTGCGCTCACCGCCACCCGCAGGGCCTGCAATTGCCGGTCCGCGCCGATCTTGCTCGCCTGGGTGATGCCATAGAAGTCGGGCAGGGCCAGCGCCGCCAGGACCGGGGCGTTGGCCGGCAGCATGGGTGTCGCCGTTGTTGCGCCGGGAAGCTGCCATTGCAGCGCATCGTGCTGCAGGTCGCGTACCACGCCGTGCCAGGCGACGACGCGGAAAAAGTGCAAACGCACCTCAGCGTGCTCGTACGAAAACTCGCGGGTGATCCAGGGATAGGCGAGCGTCACTCTGATGTCCAACTCTTCCTGCAACTCGCGCACCAGGGCCGCGCGCGGCGTCTCCCCGGCCTCCACCTTGCCGCCGGGGAATTCCCAATAGCCGGCGTAAATGCTGCCGGGGGGGCGTCGCCCGAGCAGAAAGCTGCCGTCGGGCCGCAGCAGCACTGCGGCGGCGACCTCAACGATGTTCGCCATGCTCAGCCGGACTTGCGCCGACTTCGACCTGCGTGGTCGCGTGCAAATTGCCAGGCGCTGCGGCCGCTGCGAGAACTGCGGGTCAGCGCCCACTGCAGCGCCTCGCCGCGCGCCGCTTCGATCTCACGTCGGCTCAGACCATACTGAGCGAGCCAGTGCGCGCAGATGGCCAGATAGTGATCCTGGTCGAACGGGTAGAACGACAGCCACAGACCGAAGCGCTCCGACAGCGAGATCTTCTCTTCGACCGTCTCGCCCGGATGGATTTCGCCGCCGGTGTGCTTGGCCTCGAGATTTTCGGCCATGAATTCGGGCATCAGGTGGCGACGATTGGAGGTCGCGTAGAGCAGCAGGTTGTCGGGGGTGCCGCTGATCGAACCGTCGAGCACGCTCTTCAAGGCCTTGTAACCAGGCTCGTTGGCTTCGAAGGATAGATCGTCGCAGAAGATGATGAAGCGCTCGCGTCTATCCTCTATCAATTCGACGATCTGCGGCAGGTCCGTCAGGTCGTTCTTATCCACCTCGATCAGGCGCAGGCCTTTCGGCGCGAACTGGTTGAGCACCGCCTTCACCAGTGAAGATTTGCCGGTCCCGCGGGCACCGGTGAGCAGCACGTTGTTCGCACTCCTGCCGGCGATGAACTGGCGCGTGTTCTGGGCGATGCGCGCCTTCTGCTCGGCGATGCCCTGCAAATCGTCAAGGCGGATAACGTGCGGCCGCTTGACAGGGTAGAGGCCGCCGCTGCCGTTGCGCCTCAGCCAGCGGTGAGCTACCGCCTGCCAGTCGGGGGCTGGCGGCGGCGCTGGCAGCAGTGATTCGACGCGCGCCAGCAGGGCTTCGGCGCGTGCGAGAAGACGTGACAGGTCGTTCATGGAGTAAGCTTGCGGGCTGGAAGATCCGGAACTTTAGCAGAACCATGTTGCGACGTTTCACCCTGATTGCCACGCTGCCGCTGATCGCGCTGCTTTCCTCATGCGCCCTGCAGCCCGGGGTGCCCACGGGTGGAGAGCAGGTGCGCCCCTGTCCTGTCTGCCCCACACCGGAGCCGCCGCGGCCAGCGGCGCCACCCCTGCAGAAATCGGCCTGGGACGAATTGCCCGGCTGGGGCAGCGACGATCTGGCGCCGGCCCTGGAGGGCTTCCTCGTTTCCTGCAAGACGCTCGGGCAGCGTAGCGCCTGGCGCGAACTGTGCAGCGCAGCGGCGGGTCTCGATCGCAGCGATGCCGGCGGCTTGCGCAACTGGTTCGAGGCCAGCTTTCAGCCCTGGGCTCTGGTCAATCCCGACGCCAGCAGGGAAGGACTGATCACCGGCTACTACGAACCGGTGCTCAACGGCAGCCGCACGCGCAAGCCGCCCTTTCTGCATCCCGTACTCGGCGTGCCGGCGGACCTGATCGATGTCGAACTCGGGAATCTCTATCCGGAGCTCAAGCACATGCGCCTGCGCGGCAGGCTCGAAGGGCGCCGCCTGGTACCCTACCTCTCGCGCGCGGAGTGGGAGCAGGAGCAACGCAACGACCCGGCCCTGCTCTGGGTAGACGACGAGATCGACCTATTTTTCATGCAGATACAGGGTTCCGGCCAAGTCCGCCTCGACGACGGCAGCGGCGTGCGCGTCAGCTACGCCGACCAAAACGGACACCCTTACCGCTCGATCGGCCGCTGGTTGATAGAACAGGGTGAGCTGAAGGCCGACCAGGCTTCCATGCAGGGCATACGCGCCTGGACGCAAGCGCACCCCCAGCGCCTGCGCGAATTGCTCAACGCCAATCCGAGCATGGTGTTCTTTCGCGAACTGCCGCTTACCGGCGGCGGACCTCCCGGCGCGCTTGGTCTGCCGTTGACGGCGGGGCGCAGCATCGCCGTGGATCCGCGTCACCTGACCCTGGGTGCCCCGGTCTGGCTGGCAACCACCTATCCCAACAGCAGCCGCCCGCTGAGACGGCTGGTGCTGGCGCAGGACACCGGTGGCGCCATCCGTGGCGTCGTGCGCGCCGATTTCTTCTGGGGCTCGGGTCTCGAGTCGGGTGCCCAGGCCGGCAAGATGCGCCAGAAGGGGCAGATGTGGGTGCTTCTGCCTAGGGGCTCGGGAACGAACTAAGTTGGTGCGGTTTTCCTTCCGCGACACCAATATGGTGCCTGCGTCGCGCATGTTGGGCAACGGTTTCTTATAACGCACTGAATAGCTTACTTTGGCGATTCTGGTGCGCTTATTGCTGCATGCCATCATCTAGCGCAAAGAGGGCCCCAAGATGGACCAATTGAAAAACGCCAGCGACGTCCTGTTCATACTTCTCGGTGCCATCCTGATCCTGGCAATGCACGCCGGTTTCGCCTTTCTCGAGTTGGGAACGGTGCGCAAGAAAAATCAGATCAACGCCCTGGTGAAGATCCTGGTCGATTTCTCGATGTCCACCCTTGCCTACTTCTTCATCGGCTACAGCATCGCCTACGGCGTCAACTTCTTCTCCGGCGCCGAGATCCTCGCCCAGAAGAATGGTTACGAGCTGGTCAAGTTCTTCTTCCTGCTCACCTTCGCCGCCGCGGTTCCAGCCATCGTCTCGGGCGGCATCGCCGAGCGAGCGCGCTTCAATCCGCAACTCGCAGCGACCTTTCTGCTGGTCGGATTCATCTATCCCTTCTTCGAAGGCATCGCCTGGAACCACGCCTTTGGTCTTCAGGCTTGGCTGAAAGCCAGCTTTGGCGAGGAGTTCCACGACTTCGCCGGGTCCGTGGTAGTGCACGCGATGGGTGGCTGGATAGGACTGATGGCGGTGGTTCAACTCGGCGCCCGGCGTGGACGCTATAGCAAGGACGGCGTCGTCTCCGCGCATCCGCCTTCCAGCGTGCCCTTCCTGGCTCTGGGTGCGTGGATACTGACCGTCGGCTGGTTCGGCTTCAATGTCATGAGCGCGCAACAGCTGGTCAACGTTTCCGGTCTGGTGGCGATGAATTCGCTGATGGCCATGGTCGGCGGTACGCTGACCGCTCTGCTCGCCGGCCGCAACGACCCGGGCTTCGTGCATAACGGACCACTCGCCGGCCTGGTGGCAATCTGCGCCGGTTCCGACCTGATGCATCCGATAGGCGCGCTGGCCACCGGCGGCGTTGCCGGCGCGCTTTTCGTGTGGATGTTCACGCTGACCCAGAATCGCTGGAAGATCGACGACGTGCTCGGCGTTTGGCCCTTGCATGGTCTTTGCGGCGCCTGGGGCGGCGTCGCTGCCGGCATCTTCGGCGTCAAGGCCCTGGGCGGAATCGGCGGCGTCAGTTTCGCCTCGCAACTCGCGGGGACAGCCCTGGGAGTGGTGATCGCGCTCATCGGCGGCTTTCTGGTCTATGGCGCGCTGAAGCGGATGGTGGGTTTGCGTCTCGATGCCGAAGAAGAATTCAACGGGGCCGACCTGTCCATCCACAAGATCAGTTCATCGGCAGAGCGCGAGACGTCGTGGTAAGCGTTGGTCGGAAGTAATAAAGTCTGTCGGACGAGAATAAAGTCTGTCGGATAGGCTTCAGCAGTTCGACGACGCCCGGCAGTCGACGGGCTTCGTTCTTAACTAACCGCTGCCCGATACAGCGGGTCCCCTAGGGTATCGCTGCCCAATCGGGCGAATGCCTGAGACGCGGAAAACTATCCCTCTCGAACGGATACCGCCAGCCGACGCAATTTATCCCAATGCGCTTGTAGCGTATTCAGGGGAATTCGAACCGCCACTGTCCGCAATGCCTTCGGCAAGTACTGACCGGTAGCGACATACAGCTTGCGCTCCCGCAGCATCGCCAGCCGCGGACAAAGGTTGAACCCCAGATGGTCAGTTTTAAGCGCGCGCCGACAGCCTTGACAGCTCAAGTCGCGGTATGACGCAAAGATTATCGGACTGCTGTCCGGATTTCAAGCAGGAATCATACATACACTGCAACAAAGGGATGGACGACCGCTATTGAGGATTGTCGCGAGTGGCAGCTCATTGCCGGGAAGAGCCTGATGGGGTAGCTTACCGTAAGCAGCCGCAGACATTACCCTACGGCTGCTATCAAGTATTGGTCAGGAATTCGTGCTGTCGGCCATGACCGGCCACTCGACACGCGGCTGAAATTTTGAGATTCGTCGGAGGCTGCACGACGGCTTTAACGCGATCAAGTCACAGCAAATCAACCTAAAATCATAACACCTATGTCATACGCGACCTCATGGTCCCATATCAAGGGGTTTTCACCATAATGCGACAGACAGCTGCCGCTCGTACCGAAACCTAGCAACCAAGGTCCCAGCTTGCGCGCGACAGGGTTCATTTCGTTGGCTAGCGCCGATCGGACGACATCCAGGGCCAAAATCCCCGCTGGTAATTCTGCGTAACAATGGTTTACTTCGGCTTGGGGATTTGGCTTATTGAGTTATTGTTGGCGATCAGGTAAGGTTCCCGGCTGCTGGAGTTCGCCCCGGGCGGGATCGGGCTCTGCCATTTGGCAAGCAATTTTCAAGGGGGCGTGCTTTATTCGAGTGGTAATCATGCCTCGCATTCGCAGGTAGGTCACCTGCAAGTTTAGCTATCGGGGTAGTAAGATACAAACGAGTCAATGAATGTACTCACCGCAACCACGTGCCAGTATCCGCACCACCGGGTAGACACAGATGCTTAGGAAACTATTTGGCCGCAGGCCGGAAAACACAGCAACTTCGTCAGCGGCTGACGCGTTCGATGCCGAGCAAATGCAGCAGCTCTTCGAGCATTTTCCAATCGGCAAGAAGATCCGTTACTACCCGGAGAATTTCAGTCGCATCTTCTTTAACACCGTCGTCATCGCGTACCGCATCGATAACCACTATCTTTATACGCGCGATGCCATCATCTGCGGGCCCGATGGTGCGCCGAAGGGACTTCGCCGCGACGATGGGAAGCTCGTCCCCTTGCAGAGTTGGACGAGCTTTTCCATGCTGGTACCCGACACCACCGAACTCGAAAAGACACTCGACTACTTCACCCGTGCCGACCTTGGCCGCGGCGGCCAATTCGGTCGCGGCAACATCATCACCTTGGTCGGAACGGTGATCGACAAGTGCGTTCCCTTGCTCGAAACCACCGTCGAGAAGCGACAGATCTTGCACGATGGACCTTATGCCGAGACCCAGACCGTGCTTATTTCGCCCGATCTCGACACCTTGGTTCTGGCCGACCGGCGCAAGAAGCAGCGCGTTGCTTGCACGATTCCCGCCTACCTGTTCTACGCCAAAGAGAGCGCCTTCTGTCTTTGCGTGATGCGGGATTTTTCCGAGCTGACCATGTGTCTGGGCAAAGACAGCCTGGGAGAGAACATCCCGGAACTCGGCTGTCGGCACAGCGTCGTCGTGCAATTCAGTCTGGGGTCCGAAGGCAAGATCTACCGCATCCGCGGCAGCGTCTTTCGCCGGGGCGACGAATTTTGCGTCGTCGAGATCGAGCAGATCGATCGCGACGGAAGATTCGACAAGATTCGCACGGTGGACATCATTGAAATCAAGACGGCGCTGCTCAACGAGCAAGCGTGAGCGGCATCGGCAGACGGCAGCAAGGTGAGACGAGTTCAGCTCAAGCTTGCCCGGATGGCCGAACGCCTGCCGGGCGTCTTCTCGCTCAGACCGGGTCGGCGTTGCCCGTGACGAGAGATCTCGCCAGTTGCACCGCTAGCAGTGGTGGTCGCGGTGGCTTCTGTCCGAGGCGATAGCGTAGCGAAAGCGCATTCGATGCCAAAGTCGCCCGCGGTCGATATCGAAACCGAAGTCGAGCGTCAGGAAACGACCGAGCTGTTCCGAGCCACGCGGCTCGCGCAGGTCGCCAACGTGGTAATCGCGGGGCTGCTCGCTTACGCTCTCATCAGCCTGGGAGTTCCAGCCGCCGAAACGATAACTTGGTGGAGCATCGTCTTGCTGGTTGCGGCGATCCGCCTGGAACTCGTGCGCCGCTTCCGACGGGCCGAATGGGATGACCAGGCGTTGCGCCGGTGGCGGCAACGCCACGTTCTTGCCACGGCCGTCATTGGCCTGGTCTGGGGCGTAGGGACGACCTGGCTGGTCTGGTCGGCGCCGACTCGTGCGGCGCAGTTTGTCGGCTTGGTCCTGGGTGGCATGGTGGCCGGTGCAATTCCCATCCTCGCCTCGGTGCTGGCGGCATTTCGCGTCTATGCCTTGGTCGTGTGCGTACCATTTATCGCCGGCATGCTGCACAAAGCCGATTCGCCGCTGTCTTGGTCGTTTGTCTTGATGTGCCTCGTCTTTCTGCTCACCGCGCTGGTCAACGGGGATTCCTTGCACGAAAAACTCGGCTCGGCGATTCGCCTGGGAATCGAAAAGACGCGCCTGCTCAGCGAATTGAGCGCCCATGGCGAAGAACTTGCCAAGTCAAATGAGGAGTTGCGGCGGTCCCTCGAGCAGCTGCGCGAAGCGCAAGACCAACTGATCGAGTCCGAGAAGATGGCAGCGCTCGGCGGTCTGGTTGCGGTCGTCGCCCATGAAATCAATACGCCCGTCGGCGTCGCGGTCACCGCGGCCTCAGCGCTGGAGGAGCGGAGCACGCGCTTGGCGACGCGTTATCGCGACGGCGAAATGACGCGCTCGGACCTCGAGCGCTATCTGCTTGCCAGCGAAGAGTCGAGCCAGATGATCGTCGCCAATCTGCAGCGGGCGGCGACCTTGGTGCAAAGCTTCAAGCAGGTGGTGATCGATCAATCGACCGAGGTCAAACGGCATTTCAACCTGCGCGCCTATCTTGAGGAGACCATGGCCAGCTTGCAACCGGTGCTGGACCGCGTCAGCGTGCACTGCCAAATCGATTGCCCGGCGGACATCGAAATTGAGGGCTTTCCCGGAGTGCTCTCGCAAATCATCACCAATCTCGTAACCAATGCGGTGGTCCACGGGCTCGATGAAAGTCCTGGCGGAGCTGTTCGCATCGTCGCCGCCAAGCTAGACGACCAACTGAAGATCGAGTTCAGCGACAATGGCAAGGGGGTCAGTGCCGATAATCTCGGCAAGATCTTCGAGCCATTCTTCACCACCAAGCGTGGCGCCGGCGGCAGCGGCTTAGGCTTGCACATCGTCTACAATTTGGTCACCCAAACGCTGCGCGGCACCATCGCTTGTCGCAGCACGCCCGGCCAAGGCACGACCTTCGCCATGGCCTGGCCGTTGATCGCATGATCGGTGCTGGCGGCGCGAATTCGTTGTTGGGGGCCATGGTCTTTGCTATAATCGCAAGCATGATTGGTTCCAGAAGCCGCTGATTTGTCGGAAGATTAGCAATCGAGGAGGCCTCGTGGCACAGCCAGCAAGGCGTGAGAATACCGACAATGCATTTCGCTTCGCCCCCGAACCGGCGGAGCGGCGCACGGGTGGCAGCGCCTGGAAGGTGCTGGTGGTCGACGATGAATCCGAAGTTCATGCGGTCACCGAGCTCGCATTGCGCGACGTTTCTTTCGATGGTAAGCCGCTGTCGTTTCTGAACGCCTACTCGGCGGCACAAGCGTTCGGCATGATTGCCGAGCAAAGCGATATTGCGGTAATCCTGCTCGATGTCGTGATGGAAACGCCCGATGCGGGCCTCCTGCTGGTCAACCGCATCCGCAGCAAACTCAACAACAAGCTGGTGCGGATCATCGTACGCACCGGGCAACCCGGCCTCAATCCGGAGCTGCAGACGCTCGGCGCATACGAAATCAACGACTACCGGACCAAGACTGAATTGACGGCGCAGCAGCTGCAAAGATCTCTGACCGCGAGTCTGCGCAACTACCTCGAACTGACCAGAATCGACGAAGAGCATCGGGCCATCGAAGACAAGCTGATGGTCAGTTTTTCCGACGGCCTGAAGAATTTCCGCAATTGGATCGCCATCGACAGCAATCGCATGGCGCTGGAAAAGACCATCACTTCCGGCGCTTCTTGGATCGAGATGCCGGCCTTGGAACAATTCATCGACGGCGTGTTGAGCCGCACCAAGGTGTTGCTGCACGAGAGCCGGCAGGCCATTTCGCCGCAACCGCCGCAAAGTCAGCCGGCGACCGGCCTGAGCCATCAGGCGGTACCGCAGCAGGCGGCGCCGGCAACCGTCGGCGAGCAAAGCGAAGACGACAAGTACGACCGGACTTCGCGCAACGAAGCGCTGTCGATCTTGCGCGGCATGTGCGAATCGGGTTCGCTGATCACTTTCCATTTCAACGGTGGCTACGAATTTCTGCTGACCTCCTTGCGCGCGATCTCGCCCGATGGCAAGAGCATGATCTTCGAGGGCGGCAGCAATCCGCAGATGTATCGCAAGCTGCTGCAGGCCAGCAACATCCAGTGCATTTCCAGCCGCGAACGGATCAAGATTCGTTTTCAGCTGCCTTCGGTGCAGCCCATCCAACACGATGGCCGGCCCGGCTTTGCCGCCGAGGTGCCGGAGTTTCTCTTGCGCTTGCAGCGCCGCGAGCACTACCGTTTGCCGATTCCGTTGGCCAACTCAGTGCGCGCGGCGGTTCCGGTGTTGCGCCCGGACGGCGCGTTGAAGAAAGCGCCGGCGGTGGTATTCGACCTCAGCCTGAGCGGCATTTGCCTGATCGTTTCGCCCGAAGAAGCCAATCTCCAGATCGGCGACGAATGCACCGGTGCGGCGATCAGCTTGCCCGAAATCGGTGCGCTGGCCTTCGATTTCAAAGTGTGCAACAGCATCGACATCACTTCGTCCAGCGGCAAGATTCTGCGCCGCTTAGGCTGCGAGTTCGTCAATCCTGCTGCGGCACTGACCAAAGCTGTTCAGAGCTACGTCCTCAATAGCCAGCAACGCGGTTCGCTGGCCCGCAAGTAGGTATCTCGTGCAATCGAGCCA
>Ga0172380_10005445_pt1 | contig 15454 bp, 15 predicted proteins | sample Leawe162metaG_FD_119747 | JGI IMG/M metagenome (GOLD analysis project Ga0172380, IMG submission 119747) | Leachate microbial communities from a municipal landfill in Southern Ontario, Canada - Leachate well 162 metaG | ecosystem: Engineered > Solid waste > Landfill > Unclassified | place...
CGGCAACGGCCGCGAGGCGGTCGAGCGGGTTTCCGAGCAGCCGTTCGACGTGATCCTGATGGACTTGCAGATGCCGGTGCTCGACGGCCTGGATGCGACCCGCCAGATCCGCAAGATGGTAGACAAGCACGACGTCCCCATCATAGCGCTCACCGCCAGTGCCATGCCCGGTGATCGTGAGCGTTGTCTCGGGGTCGGCATGAATGGCTATGTCACCAAGCCGGTCAGCAAGCTGGATCTCTACAACAACCTGCTGCAGTGGGTGAAGAGTGCCAGCGGCGAATGCCGGGTACCGCTGGAGGTGAAGCCGCCGGATCTGATGGGGGTGCTGGATCTGGAGGATGCCCTCAAACGGCTGGAGCAGGACAAGGAGGCGCTGCAGATCCTGTTCAAGCTGTTCATGTCCGAGCACAAGGATGACTTGTGGGAGATCCGCTCCGCCCTGCGCCGCCAGCAGCCCGACATCGCCTGCCGGTTGCTGCATACCCTGAAGGGGGTGTCGGCCAATATTTCGGCCTCCCGCCTGCAGATCATGGCGGGTGATCTGGAGTGGCGCCTGCGCCAGAATGAAGAGCTGACCGAGCCGGATCTGGAGCAATTGCAGCGTGTATTCAGTCTGACTCGGGATGAGGTGTCCCACTTCTTGTTGACCGGTGAACAGCAGGAAACGCCATACACTCCCTTTGCACAGCGAGATGATCGCTTATTGTGACGGGATAAATAGCAATTATTCTCAAGCCAGCCACTTCAGGCTATCATGGCCCTCTCGTATCGCCCCCTTCTGGGGGCGATTGCATTGCGTTTCCCCGTGACGGGCGGCAGCTTCTGGCTGATCGCGACAAAGGATATCTACGTGAGCGTATTCTCAAGGCTGGGCTGGTTTTTCAAGGAGCAGTGGCGGCGTTATCTGGTCGCCATCTCGCTGCTGATGATGGTGGCCCTGTTGACCGTGATCCCGCCCAAGGTGGTGGGCTGGGTGGTGGATGGCATTGCCAAAGGCTCTCTCGACAACGACACCCTGATGGGCTATCTGGCGGGGTTGTTTGTGCTGGGTCTGCTCATCTATCTGCTGCGCTACGTGTGGCGGGTCATGCTGTTTGGCGCCTCTTACCGGCTGGCCTATGTGCTGCGCAATCGCCTGTTCAGCCACTTCACCCGCATGAGCCCCGATTTTTACCAGCGCCACCGCACCGGCGATCTGATGGCCCACGCCACCAACGATATCCAGGCGGTGGAGATGACGGCCGGGGAAGGGGTGTTGACCCTGGTGGACTCCATCATAGTCGGGGTGCTGGTGCTCTCCATCATGTGCAGCCAGTACTCCTGGCAGCTGACCCTGCTCTCCCTGCTGCCCCTGCCGGTGATGGCGTTCTTCATGAACCGTTTTGGCACCCAGATCTACAAGGAGTTCAAGGCAGCGCAGGGGGCCTTCTCCCGTCTCAACAACAAGACCCAGGAGGCGCTCTCCGGCGTGCGGGTGCTCAAGTCCTATGCGGTTGAATCCCTGGAGGACAAGGGCTTTGCCGAGCTGACCCGGCAGGCGGGGGCGTGCAACATGGCGGTGGCCCGCATCGATGCCAAGTTCGACCCCGTCATCTATCTCTGTATCGGCTGCTCCTACTTTCTCGCCGTTGCCGGTGGCAGCGTGCTGGTGGTGCGTGGCGAGCTGACCCTGGGGGAGCTCACCAGTTTCACCATGTATCTGGGCCAGCTCATCTGGCCCATGTTTGCCATCGCCTGGCTGTTCAACATCATAGAGCGGGGCAGCGCCGCCTACTCGCGCATCGAGAGCCTGCTGGCCGAGCGCAGCGACATCGAAGAGCCGACTGAGCCGGCGGTATGTGTCTCTGCCTTCCCGCTCCAGGCCAAGGGGGTGAGCTACCAGCTGGAGCAGCGCACCCTGCTGCGCAATATCGATTTCACCCTGCACAGCGGCGGCATGCTGGGGGTGGTTGGTCGCACCGGAGCGGGCAAAAGTTCCTTGCTCAAGTTGCTGATGCGCCTCGCCAACCCCACTGCCGGCGAGCTCACCATGGGCGCCGTGCCCATCGCGCAGCTGGCCCTTGGCGAGCTGCGTGGCCAGTTTGCCTATGTGCCGCAGGAGCCGTTTTTGTTCTCCACCACCATAGCTGCCAACATAGCCCTAGGCCGGCCAGACGCCAGTTTGGAGGAGATAGAGCAGGTGGCGCGCATCGCCTGTGTGCATGACGACATCAGCCGCTTCCCCAAGGGCTATGAGACCGACGTGGGGGAGAAGGGGGTGACCCTCTCCGGCGGCCAGAAGCAGCGGCTCGCCATTGCCCGCGCCCTGCTGCTGGAGGGACCGATCCTGGTGCTGGACGATGCCCTGTCGGCGGTGGATGCCCATACCGAGCAGCAGATACTGCAAGCGCTCAAGACCCATAGACGGACACTTATCCTGGTCAGCCACCGCATGACGGCGGTGGAGCAGGCCGACGAGATCCTGGTGCTGGAACAGGGGCGCGTCAGCGAGCGGGGTCGCCATGGCGCCCTGATGGCTCACAACGGCTGGTACGCAGACATGGTTCGCTATCAGCGGCTGGAACAAGACGTGGAGGAGGGCCTGTGAGCATGATGATTAGACGAGTGGTTTCCCTCATCTCCAACCCTTCTCCCGGGGAGAAGGGAGCAAAAGCGCTGCACTGGAGGCAAGTCTGTGAATCCAACGATTAAACGCCTGCTCGCTTATTGCGCCCGCTATCCCCGCTGGCTTATTCAGGCGGGGATCTGCCTGCTGCTGGCCACCGGTGCCGAAGTGGCGGGCCCCCTGCTCATCAAGCTGTTCATCGATGACTACCTGGCACCGCGCCAGCTGGTGTGGCCCGCCATCGCCGCCATCGCGGCCGGGTATCTCAGCCTGCAGGTGCTCTCGGCGGCGGGTTTCTACCTGCAGTCCCTGCGTTTCAACCGCATTGCCCAGGCTGTGGTGCAGACCTTGCGCGAACAGGTGTTTGCCACTGCCATCCGGCTGCCGGCCCGCTACTTTGACCAGCATCGCTCCGGCTCGCTCATCTCCCGCATCACCAACGACACCGAGGCGATCATGAACCTCTACGTGCAGGTGATAGGCCTGCTGGTGCAAAAGGTGGTGCTGCTGTGCGGCATCCTCATCTCCATGGCGCTGCTGGATGTGCGGCTGATGCTGGTGTGCGCCTGCCTGTTGCCGGCAGTGGCGGCTGTGATGTGGCTCTACCAGAAACTGAGCGTGCCCGTGGTGCGGGCGACCCGCAGCCTGCTGTCAGAGATCAACAGCCGTCTCAACGAATCGCTGCAGGGGATGCCGGTGATCCAGGCCATGGTGCAGGAGCGCCACTTCGCCAACGCCTTTGCCGAGGTGAACCAGCAGCACTGGTCGGCGCGGCTCAAAAGCCTCAAGATCAACGGCATTCTGCTGCGCCCCCTCATCGATTTGTTCTACATGATGGTGCTGATAGGCCTGCTCGCCCTGTTTGCCCGCGAGGGCCTGAGTGCGGGTGGCGCCATCCAGGTGGGGGTGCTCTATGCCTTCATCAGCTATCTGGGGCGCATGATTGAGCCGCTCATCGAGATGACCAACCAGCTCAACCAGTTGCAACAGGCCATGGTGGCCGGGGAGCGGGTATTTGCCCTGTTGGATGAAGCGCGCGAGAGCACCGAGGGCGAGATGCGCCCGCTCAAGGGGCAGGTGAGCTTCGAGCGGGTGAGCTTTTCCTACGATGGCGAGCAGCAGGTGTTGCGTGACGTGAGCTTTACCACCAAACCGGGCCAGATGCTGGCGCTGGTGGGTCACACCGGCAGCGGCAAGTCCACCATCATCAGCCTGCTGATGGGCTTCTACCCGCTGGATCAGGGCTCCATCCGCTTCGATGATCACCCGATGGCGAGCCTGTCGCTCTCGGCGGTGCGCCGCAGCATCGGGCTGGTCCAGCAGGATCCCTTCATCTTCGTTGGGACTTTGGCGGAAAACCTGCGGCTCGGTCGTGACGGCATTGACGAGGCGCGCCTCTGGCAGGCGCTGACCGAGGTACAGCTGGCCGAGTTCGTGCTGAGCCTGCCGGAGGGCTTGAACACCCTGATGGAGGAGGGGGGCAAGAACCTCTCCGCCGGCCAGCGTCAACTGCTCTCCTTTGCTCGCGCCCTGGTGGGCGATCCGCGCATCCTCATTCTGGACGAGGCGACCGCCAGCGTGGACTCCCAGACCGAGCTGGCCCTCTCTTCGGCGCTGGCGGCGGCACGGCGAGGCCGTACCACCATCGCCATCGCCCACCGCCTCTCGACCATAGTCGATGCGGACGAGATCCTGTTGCTCTCTCGCGGTCAGGTGAACGAGCGGGGTAGCCATGGTGAGCTGATGGCGCTGGGCGGCCATTATGCCCAGCTGTTCGAGATGCAGAGCCAGGGAGCCTGGCTGGAAGAGAAGCGGGCCTGATCGGAGCATCTGCTGTGAACCAGTAACATGGAATAAAGAGGGAACCCGTGCGGTTCCCTCTTTTTTTGTGCCGGTCAAATGGTCGTAACCGTGATCCCTGTGCTTGTCGAATGACACAGATACAGGCAACATGCTGTTTACATTAACTCATCGGATCAGTTCGCATATGGACTTGCAACGTTTCAAAGCCAATCTGGCGCTGCGGCTATTTGCCTGGCGTTATATTCCCGTTATCGGCTTTTGTGCCCCTGTCATTGAAGAGATGAACGCCAAGGCGTTGCGTATTCGCATCCCCCTTGGCTGGCGCACCCGCAACCACCTGGGCAGCATGTATTTTGGTGCACTGGCGACCGGCGCCGATCTGGTGGGCGGTCTGCTGGTGATGGAGAAGGGACGGACGAGGCGCAAGAAAGTGCACTTCGCCTTCAAGGATGTGCAGGGGGAGTTTCTGAAGCGACCCGAGGGGGATGTGCAGTTTGATTGCGCGGCCGGGGAGGAGATCGACGCCATGATAGACGAGTCGCTGGCGAGCGGTCAGCGCATCAACCGCCCCATCCAGGTGGTGGCCACCTGTCCGTCATTGAACGGGGATGAGGCGATGGCGCGCTTCGTGCTGACCCTGTCGATCAAGGCCAGCTGAATGCGAGAGGGCGCGTCGGCGCCCTTATTCAAGCAGGGATCAGAGGATCTCCGGGCTCACACCCGCTTTCACCACGACTTTCATGCCATTGAAGTTGACCACTTGCTCGGCCACTGTGCTGGGTAGCGCTTGCGTGCTAGAGCGTCGGGATCAGAGGATCTCGGGGCTGATGCCTTCTTTCACCACCACCTTCATGCCGTTGAAGTTGACCACTTGCTCGGCCACTATCTTGCAGCGCTTGCGGGTCTCGACCTGACCGTCCACTTCCACCAGACCGTCGGCGACGAGGGCCTTGGCCGCGCCGCCACAATCGGCCCAACCCTGATGCTTGATAAGGTCACACAAGGCAACGAAGGGGTGGCCTTCGAGCAGAAACGTCTCCATGGGAAATCCTCTAGATGGATGAATGGCTGAAACAGCAGGGCGGTTATTCTAGGCAGTTCGGGCCGTCAATGAAAGGGCAAGGGCGCCTGTCTGAGGGCAATTGTGGTCGCAACTGAGCGTCTGGACCTCTTTCTGGACGTGCAGGCAGGACTCAAGGCCAGCAACCGCAGCCGCCATCTCGGTGGAACATGAGGTTGCACCATAAAAGTCAGCCCGGCGGGGCCGGGCTGAAGGAGGGTCGGTGATCAGCGCTTAGCCAACCTTCACCACAGCCTCGCCAGTCACGGCGAGGGCCCCGGCCGCCGTCACTATGCGGGTGGCCAGGGTGATGATGGGCTTGTCGCTGCGCAGGGCGATGATCTCCACCTCGGCCGTCACCTCATCCCCCACAAACACCGGCTGCTTGAAGGAGAGGCTCTGCCCCAGGTAGACGGCGCCCTTGCCGGGCAATTGCTGGCCCAGCAGCCCCGAGAAGAGGCTGGCCAGCAACATGCCGTGCACTATGGGGCGCTCGAACGGCGTGGTGGCGGCAAAGGCCGGGTCCAGGTGCAGGGGATTGAAATCTTCCGACAAGCCGGCGAAGGCCTCGACTTCGGCCGCGCCGAACCGCTTGGTCAGACTGGCTTTTTGCCCAATCTCAAAGGGGAGTCTGCTCATGCGGGCTCCTCCTCAGGGGTCTTGGCAAAGACAGGGTTGAGCCGCACCTTGACGTAGCCGCCGGGGGCCGCCTCCAGTCCCTCGCTCGGGATGCGGGCGGGCACGGGCGTGGCCTCTTCCTCTCGCGCCTGGATGAAGGCTGCCATCTGGGGCCACCAGGAGCCGCTCTGATGGGTGGCCTGTTCGAGCCAGGCGGCTGGCGTGTCACTGCTCGCATCGCTGTGCCAGAAGCCGTATTTGTTGGCCGCTGGCGGGTTGATGATGCCGGCGATGTGACCCGATTCGGCCAGAATGAAGCGCTGTTCGCCGCCAAACAGCTTCATGCCCTGCCAGGTGCCCTGCCAGAGGGCGATGTGATCGTCCATGGCCGAGACCAGCAGCACAGGGGTCTTCACCTTGGAAAGATCGATGCGGGTGTGGCGGATCTTGAGCTCCCCCTTCACCAGCTGGTTCTCCAGATAGAGGCGACGCAGCAGGCTGTTGTGGGTCTTGCCTGCCACGTTGGTGCTGTCGCTGTTCCAGTGCAGCAGATCGAACGCCACCGGGCTCTGGCCCTTGAGGTAGCTGTCGATGTAGTAATTCCAGTAGAGGCTGTTTTCCCGCAGCAGGCTGAAGGAGACCGCCAGCTGGCGCCCGTCCATGATGCCCTTGGCCTCATTCTGGGCCTCCAGCGCCGCTATGATGGGCTCGTGGATGAAGATGCCAAGCTCCCCCGGCTGGGAGAAATCGAGCAGTGTGGTGAACAGGGTGGCGGAGCGTACCCGCTGCTTCTGGCGCCGCGCCGCCAGCCAGCCCATGGCCAAGGAGAGGGCTGTACCGCCGATGCAGTAACCTATGCCGTGCACCTCGCGTTCACCGGTGGCCGCTTCCACGCCGTCCAGCGCGGCGATCACCCCATCGACCACGTAGTCGTCGAGATCGATATCGGCCTGCTCTACTCCCGGGTTGCGCCAGGAGATCATGAAGACCGTCTGGCCCTGGGCGACCAGCCAGGCGACCAGGGAGTTCTGGGGCCGCATGTCCATGATGTAGTACTTGTTGATGAAGGGCGGCACTATCAGCACCGGCGTCCTGGCCACCGTCTCCGTGGTCGGACTGTACTGGATCAGCTCGTAGAGCTCGGTGCGCTGCACCACCCGGCCCGGCGTCAGCGCCAGATCCCGCCCCAGTTCGAAGGCGGATTCGTCGGTCAGGCGGATGTTGAGCTGATCGGCGCTGCGCTCCAGATCCTCGGCCAGCAGGGCTAGTCCGCGCACCAGATTCTGGCCATCGGATTCCAGAGTGAGTCTGAGCAGTTCGGGGTTGGTGGCCAGAAAATTGCTGGGCGCCATGGCGTTGAGGTATTGGCGGGTGAAAAATCGCAGCCGTTCCCGGCTCTTCTGGGGCACCCCTTCCAGCGCATCCACCGAGGCCAGCAGGTGCCTGGCGGTCAGCAGATAGGATTGCTTGAGGTAGTCATAAAGGGGTTGATCGCGCCAGGCGTCGTCTTTGAAGCGGCGATCGCTGCGTTCCGGCGTGATCACCGGCTCGCTCTCCTGACCTGCGCTTTTGAGCAGGGTGTGCTGCATCAGCTTGAGCTGATCCTGCCACCAGTTCATCTGGGCGTTGATCAGTTGCCAGGGTTGCTGACTGCCCTGTTCCAGTACCTGGCCCAGATCGTCCAGATTGGTCTGCAGCAGCGCCTGCGCCGTGCGCTCCGTCTGTGCCTTGGCCATGTCCAGCAACTTGTCGTTATAGTGGGCCAGGGCCTCGAACAGCGGGCCGTAAGATGATTGGCTCATGTTCTCTCCTTCACCCACACCCGTGACAGGGCGAGCCTGTCGTGTCGGGTCATGGGGAGATGTGGCTGCCCGCAGCGGGCAGCCAGGGGGATATCAGGCCTTGCCCGTGCTCTTTTTGATGCCGTCGGCCGCCAGGGTATCCAGCTCTTCCTTGAACTGCAGACCCAGCGCATTGAGCTTCTGGATGTCATCCAGCATCTGGCGGGAGAGCTGGCTGGCGGTCTCCAGCTGCACTGTGCCAAGGGCCGCCAGGCTCTGGGCATCCTGCACCTTGCCGGCGGCCTGCAACTGGCTCAATCCCAGTTCGGCATAGGCATTGGCGGAGGCCAGCTGCAACCGGGTCAGCTGTTCGATGTTGCTGGCCAGCAGCTGGTTATAACGGGTGAGGGGGGCAGCAAAGCCTTGCATCTGCTCGGTAAAGGTCTTGATTACGTCCATATTCATCGCGTGTCTCCGTGGTTGGCAGAAGGGTATTGCAAAAGGCCGATGGGCCCATTCTTCGGTTACATCCGTTCGACTACATCCTTAAGTCGTTACGTGTCGTTTGCTCTGTTCAAACGCACGTTTAGGCATTGTGTTACCAAATGAGGCTTGATGTAAATAATATAAATGTTAATTTTTGCTTAAAGTTTGATTCTGGTCTGTCCAGTTTGTGCGAATGAATTCAGACGGGGGATGACGCAGCAGCACCTGCCCGGCCTCGTTCCCGCACGCGAGTGCTGATAGGCTGGCCTCCCTCCCTGATTGTTAAGGAAAGCCCCGATGAAACCTGCCCACCTGCTGCTTGCCTGCGGCTCCCTTGCCCTGGGTGGTGTCGCCCATGCCAGTACACCCATTCAGGTCTCGCTGCCCGGCGTCAATCTGCCCGCTTCCCATCAGGTCGAAGGCGCCAGAGCCTCCTTTCTCTATGGCCGCACCGGTCAGGTGAAGGGAATAGATCTGCCCATCTTGGCCCTCTCCGACGTGGATCAGTTCAGCGGCCTGCAGCTTGGCGTCTTCCTCGGTGCCGGACGGGTGCGTCACCAGTTCAACGGGGTGGCCATCAACGCCGTCAACTGGCACGAGGGACAGGACAAGGGGATCAACCTTGGCTTCGTCAACCTGACCAACAATGTGCAGGGCCTGAACTGGGGCGCCGTCAACATCGCCAAGGGCAACGCCCTGGCCAACGTCGGCTTCGTCAACTATGCCGAGCGCACCACCTTCCAGCTGGGGTTCATCAACGCCACCAAGCATCTGGACGGGTTGCAGATAGGCCTTGCCAACTACGCCGAGAACGGCATTTTCCCCATACTGCCGCTGATCAATTTCAAGAAATCCTTCTAAGGCGCGCTCCCGGCCTTGCTTTAGGGGACGCAGCCATTACCCTGTGCTGCATTGATAGCGCGCAGAGGTGACACGGGCATGACAATGGAACACATGGACGCCATCGGTATCGGCTGGGATGTGAGAGGCTGGCAGGGCAATGCCCAGGCGGTGGCCGTGGTGGGCTGGCAGGCGCGCGAGCAGCGCCTGCACTGGTTTGGGGTGTCACCCCTGTTCCGGCTGAGTTCGCGGGTGGCGCCGGATCTGGATGCCCTGCTGCGCCCGGCGTTGCAGGACGAGATGAACCTGATGCAGGTGCTGGCTTGCCCGCAACTGGCGTTGGGCATCGATGCGCCGCTGGCATTTCCACGCGCCCTGGGCGATCTGCTGGCGGGGAGGGCAACCGAGTGCGTCGTGCCCCAGCGCGAAATTGACAACCCTTATGCCTATCGCGACTGCGAGCGCTGGCTGCACCGGCAATATGGCAAGAAGCCGCTCTCGGCCACCTTCGACCGGCTCGGCAACAACGCCACCCTGGCGCTCGCCATGCTGCCCCGGCTGGCGGATTTGCAACTGGTACCCAGGTTACAGCCAGAGGCCGATCGCGCTGTGCTGGAGGTCTATCCCGCCCTGGCCAAGGTGGGTGGCAAGGCGTCTGCGGTCAGGGCCGAGCTGCAACCCCATCTGCCGGCCGATGTGACGGCGGGCACGGATCGCTACGATGCCGCCATCTGCGCCCTGATGGCGCTGCAATACGCCGCCAAGGGGAGCGTCTCCCTGTTGCCGGCACTGGTGGCGCCGCCTGCCGAGATGGCTTTGGACGAGGGTTGGGTCTACCACTTCGCGCGCCCTTGAGCAGAAGGCGGATCTGATGGTTCCAGCGGATCTCGCCCTCTTCCCGCTCCGCTCCCGCCGTGCTGGCGGGCGCTGATATCGACTGATTGCCCACCGGGATCCCATTTTCTTCCCCTTCAACACCTGCCTCGCCATGTGCTGATTTATTGTTCTCATATGCCATCAAACAAGAAGCTGAAACCACCTCATGAGCATGAGTCGCGACCCCTCATCCGATCAACATCTGGCAAGGCAGGAAAGTAGGGGCGATGGTGGCTAAAGAGGCAGGTCTGGCAAATGGAGCTTAGATCGGCAGTTTTTAAGACCAAATACGGGTTTGTGCTGCACAAAAGTGGAAGTTCAATATCTTCATCCGATATATTGCGCCTTTCCCCTGACTCTTCTCTGCGGTGATGTCGATGAAACGCATTCTCTCTATCCAGTCCCACGTGGTATTTGGCTGTGCCGGTAACAGTGCCGCCGTGTTTCCCATGCGCCGTCTCGGCATGGAGGTGTGGCCCGTCAACACGGTGCAGTTTTCCAACCACACCCAGTACGCTGCAGGCTGGCAGGGGATGGCGATGCCCGCCGGTCACATCAGCGCCCTGAGCAAGGGGCTGGGGGATATAGAAGTACTGGGCCGGTGCGATGCCGTGCTGAGCGGCTATCTGGGCTCGGCCGAGCAGGGGGACGAGATCCTGACCGTGGTGGCTGCGGTCAAGGCGGCCAATCCTGACGCCATCTATTTCTGTGATCCCGTCATGGGTCACCCGGAGAAGGGGTGCATAGTCGCCCCCGGGGTGACCCGCTTCCTGACTGAAAAGGCGTTGCCAGCGGCCGACATCATGGCCCCCAACCTGCTGGAGCTGGAAACACTGTGTGATACCCACCTGGGGGATCTGGCCCAGACCCGCGCCGCAGCGCATCAGCTGCTAGCCCGGGGAGTGAAGATGGTGCTGGTCAAGCATCTGGGTCGCGCCGCTCGCGAGCCGGGTCGCTTCGAGATGCTCTTGGCTACCCCGGATGGGGATTACCTGATCGCCCGTCCGCTCTATGAATTTGCCCGTCAGCCTGTGGGGGTGGGGGATCTCATCAGTGCCCTGATGCTGGCCAACCTGCAGGCGGGCTTTGATGCCGTGACGGCGTTTGAGCGCACCAATGCGGCTGTGGATACTGTGCTACTGCACACCTGGCAGGCGCAGGCTTACGAGTTGCAGCTGATCACGGCGCAGGCGGCATTTGCCGAGCCCGTGATCAGCGCGCGCGCCGAACGGCTGGCCTGATGCGGCCTCCCTGTGCGAGCAGGGTGTAGTGATCATCAGAGTATTCCAGCTAGTGATCACGCCTGGGCCAGCTGGTCATGTCAGTGCCAGGTCCTGCGGGGGATGGATGTGTGACCCGCTGGCCCTGGCTGTTTGCTATGAGAGCCCGGCGCCCTGTCTTGGTCCGGTCCCCTGGCACTGTGCCACCGCCTGATAGTGTTCCACCGTGGGGAAGGGGTCGTAGAAGTGATGCAGCAGCGCCTTCCATTGCTGGTACTGGACCGAGCCGCGAAAGCCCTGGGTATGATCTTCGAGCCGCTGCCAGCTGACCAGCAGCAGATAGCGGTGGGGATCGGTCAGCGAGTGCTGCAACTGGTGCCCGGCATAACCCGGCATGGCGCTGATGATGGCCTGGGCTTGGCCAAAGGCCTGCTCAAAGGCGGCAGCCTGGCCCGGAATGACCTGCAGATGAGCGACTTCCAATATCATGGTGACTCCTTGTCCTGAGAGGGGAAGGGGCATTCCAGCAGTTCGGGACGCAATAGACAAGGCCAGCCGCACGGCTGGCCTTGTCGTTGTTGATCAAGGGTGCGTTTTATCCATTGATCAATGGTGGGGATGGCGGGCCCGATAGCGCTCTGCCATGGCGTTGGCCGCGATCATGGCGCCGTAGACATCCTGCTCGTTCACGGCCATGGGCATGTTGCCCATGGTGTCGAGGGGATCGCAGGCAAGCGCTGCCACCTTGCGCCACTCGCTCTCGACAAAGCGGGTCAGCCCCATCTCCTGCAGCGTCATGGGCAGACCGGCAACATGGATGATGCGCATCACCTCGTCGAGCTCGGCCTGGGGGGCGCGCTCCAGCACCAGCTGGGTCAGCAGGCCGAATACCACCTTCTCTCCGTGCTGAGCCCTGTGCAGGTCGGGCACCACAGACATGCCGTTGTTGACCGCATGGGCCGCCGCCAGACCACCGGCCTCGGCGCCGACCCCGCTCAGGTAGATGGTGGCCTCGATGATCTGCTCCAGCGCCGGTGTGGTGACGTGATGGCGCACCGCGTCCATCGCCATATCGATGTTCTCCCCCAGCAGCTCATAGCAGAGCCGGGCCAGACCCAGCCCGGTGCGGGAGGGGCGCTTGCCCACCAGGTTGATGCCATCGGCCCGATAGCAGGCGCGGGCCTCGAAATAGGTGGCCAGCGCATCCCCCACGCCGGCGGCGAAGAAGCGGGCAGGGGCTGCGGCTATGATGGCGGTGTCGGCGATCACCACGTCCGGGTTCTGGGGCAGGAACAGATAGCGCTCGAACTCGCCCGCCTGATTGTAAATGACCGCCAGCGCGGTACAGGGGGCATCGGTGGAGGCTATGGTGGGGAACAGCACCACGGGGCGGCGCAGGTAGAAGGCGACCGCCTTGGCCACGTCCAGGGTCTTGCCGCCGCCGATCCCGACGATCACGTTGGCGCCCTGCTGTTCGGCGATATCCAGGAGGCGGCGGATCTCGATGTCGGTACACTCGTAGTTGAACTTCTCGACCGCCCCCTTCAGGCCCGCTTGCAGCAGGCCGGCCAGCGCCTCTTCACGTACCCGCTCCAGGATGAACTCGTCGCTGACGAGCAGGGCGTTGTCGCCAAAATCTTTCACATGATCATGGAGTTGGGGCAGAAGGTCGTGGCCGATGATGAACTTTTTGGGGGAGGTGACGGTACGAGGCAGGATAGGCATGCAGGATTCCTCAAGGCAGTGAGTGGCACCCGATTGGTATGCAAACGGGTCTTCCTGCCACACCATACGCCTCGTCAGCCATCAGGTGAAGGGAGAGTGGGGTTCATCCCTTGATTAAATTAATCAAAGTGCATATTAGATGGTTTATCTGGGGTGAAGAGATGCAGGCTGCGAGGTGTCGATGGCCAGCCTGCGCCCGCTATGGAAGCCGGGCGCAAGGCCATCTTTGCAGGGGAAACTCAGAGCTGCTTGTAGAAGAAGAGGGTAGCCGCCAGGGTGCCGTCGGCACTGCGGGCAAAGTCCGGGATCTGGCCTGCCTCCTGATAGCCCAGCTGGCGATAGAGGCTGGATGCCACGTCGCCGACCCGGGTATCGAGCACCAGCAGGGTACGCCCGGCGTCACTGGCCCCCCGCTCCATGGCCGCCATCAGGGCGCGGCCGACCCCCTTGCCACGGGCGTGACTGTGCACCATCAGCTTCTCCACCTCGGCCCGGTGGCGACCGTTGGCCTTGGTACAGAGCGCCAGTTGCAGGGCGCCGACCAGCTGATGCTGCTCGAAGGCGACCCAGAGCCGGCGGTTGCCTGCCGCCAGCTCCGTCTCTATCCCTTGCCAGTATCCCAGCCCCTGCTCTTCCGTCAGCGGCGGCAAAAATCCCACGGAGGCGCCGCTGGCCACGCTGTCTTGCAGCAGGGTGATGAGCGCAGGCTTGATGCCCAGGGTGGTATCAACCTCAACTATGTCCATCGAGAGTCCTCGTCAAACGTGGTCACAACAGCGGGCTGCGCCGCTGTGCGGCAAACAGAGATAAGGTATCCGTGTTTTGCCGCATGACGGGTTAGCCTCGCCGTTTCTGACGCGGATTTCAAGCCGAAGGCTCCCGTTGGTTGCGCCGGATCACGCTTGCACCGCTGCGCTATGCCTCAGCGGATGAGACGCTGCTCTGCCAGCCAGGCAAACAGCAGGCGGGAGACGGGGGAGATCTCGGCCAGATGGCGGCTGTCCAGCCAGCGCAGCTCGGCGATCTCGGCCGAGGCGACAGGCGTACCGTTGGCCTCGCCGGTGTAACAGCGCAAGCGGACCTGCACGCCTTCGGGTTTGCCATCGGCCTGGGCGCTGAATTCGCAGGCAAGGCGCAAGGTGTCGGCTTGCAGGGGCACGCTCAGCTCCTCCTCAATTTCCCGCACCAAGGCCGCTTCATCGCTTTCTCCCGCCTCGCGTTTGCCGCCGGGAATGTAGTAGATGGCCTTGCCGTGGGAGCGGGCGCAGAGCAGTTGCTGATCCTTGAAGGTCAGCCAGGCGAGTTTGTCGATCATGAGGGCACTTTCTCTGAGTTGAGGGTGAGGCTCTGCTCGCACAGGGTGCGATAGGAGCGGGTTTCGAGTTGTGCTGAGGAGAGGCCGAGCCGTGTGGCCAAATCCTGCAACTGCTGGCGATAATCGGGCAGCAGGGCTTCATCGTCGGTCATGATGGCCAGCTCGGCAAAATCGCCGATCCCCTCGAGATGATCCCGGGTGACATGGAAGGGGCCGACAAAGTAGATGCTGCGCCGCTTGCTGATGGCCAGTACCTGCCGGTAGCCCAGGGTGCGCAACATGCTGGCCGCCTTGTCGGCGTCCGTGATGTTGACGGCCTCGCAGCGATCGGCTTCGGGTCCCTTCACTATCCAGAGCTGGATGCCGGAAGGCTGCATGGTGCGGATCACCAGGCTCTTGCCCTCTGCGGCCAGGCTATGTTCTGGCGTGTCGAAGTAGCTGTCCTGTTCCTGGTTGTCTTCCAGCATCACCTCGGGGTTGAGGGCGGCGAGGGCGCAGGTGAAGGCATCGACATCGCTCAGCCGGTACTTGAACTCGACCTCGAAGCGGCCCTGAAAGTGTTGTGATGACATCGGCAGGCATCCTTGAGTGTGCGGTTTTGCATGGCAGGCAGCCTAGCAAAGTTGACCGGCAGGCCCAAGGGGCAGCCGTGCAGTCTGTGGAAACGATCTGTTTCTCGCCGCATTCGCTCTCAGTAGATCCTCTCCCTGCGTTCAGCTTGATCAGCTGGGTGCCTTTGTTCTTGATCCATGACTTTGTTCGCGTGAGGCAAGGGGGCCGTCAACTGGCCGTGAGCCTCTGCCCACAGACGCGCCGGCAGATGCCGAAAAGTTCGGGCTGGCGCACAGGATGGGGCGCCCGGGCTGGGCGGGGGCGGGTCCCTGTGGTTTAATCCTTGCCACTTTCGCGGTAGCGGATCCCGTCTGGTGGGTCGGCTGCCCCCGCTTTGGCAAGATGCAGGTGATCAGATGCAAGTGACAGCAGAGAGCAAATTTATCGGACTTGGGGTGGCGGGCAACTTCGCCGGTCATCTGGAGCAGGCGGGAGAGGCCTCGGATTTCGTGGCTGTGGTGGTGCGTGACACCAGCGCCCCCAAGGCGCTGTTCCCCTTCTATGTGCCGA
>Ga0172380_10005446_pt1 | contig 15453 bp, 17 predicted proteins | sample Leawe162metaG_FD_119747 | JGI IMG/M metagenome (GOLD analysis project Ga0172380, IMG submission 119747) | Leachate microbial communities from a municipal landfill in Southern Ontario, Canada - Leachate well 162 metaG | ecosystem: Engineered > Solid waste > Landfill > Unclassified | place...
CTGTTTAATATTCTCAGCGGCCAGTTCTCCCAAATTCACTATAGCCTTATCATCTCGGGTCATCATTACTTCCCTCCAATCACCATCCCGCATCTCGGGCAAACGACCGTCCGTTTCTCTTTCCCCGCGGCCTTCCGGCATTCTGGGGTATGGTAAATTTGCCAGCCTCGCGTAGGTATAAACTCCACCCCGCACGATGCCAGGGCACAGATCCGGGGCTGGTAGATTTTCTTCGGGGTAGACATGGTTTTATTTGCCTTCTACAAATGCACCAGGAGCATTGTCCGTAGACTTTCTGCGCTGCAAGAATAATCCCCTTGACTTCAAGTTCCGTTGTCAGAGCCACCATCTCATCGACCCACATTTCTCCAAATAGTAAGTAACCCCGATTCAGCCCCCGGGGTACGAGGCCCTGTTGGCAGAACTTAGACCGCTGATGACCGGAACCGGCTATGTTGCGCCCCGCGGCCTTGGACCTTCGCTGCGCTCGAAGACAGTCCGCCTTGGTCCCCGGGTACAGGTGCTCCGGGGGAGGATAGGGAGCCGGTTGGTGTTATTGTTGAAATGTTTGCCATATTCCTTTTCTTATTAGTTTATTCCTGTTATTTTGGTATGAATTTTTACATAACCTATGGTAATAATGGGTTTTAGCATCTACCATATTATTAGGGTCATCATAACAATGACAAAATTGGCAACTTCTCCACTTAGCATTACCACACGCCATGTATGCCTTTTCTCTTTCGTGAATCAGGGAGTGATAGCTGGCATTTTGACATACCACAAGATTATTGTTAGAATTATCATGTCTTTTCCTATTGTTGTGGTGGATGATTACATGAAGAGGGAGAATTTTGCCAATAATGTTTTCAACTATAAGATATTGCTCAGGTACATAACCTTGCTTATCCCCTCTCGGGTGACCTGGCATAGCAACCATTATATAGCCTTGTTGTATAATTCTTCCTCCTTTCCAAGAAGCAGACTCTTTACCTTTGCGGACATGATGTCCATTTAGATACTTCCGTGGTTCTCCTTTAATTGCACCATTAATTGCAGAATTTTGACGGTACATCGGAGTTTTTCGCCCACAACCGCAATGACAATATCCATAAGGAATCTGGACTCCCTCGATCTCCTGGTGGGAAAGGGGCTTGCTGGGCTTGCTCATATCCACCTCAAATCTCAAAAGGAAGTTGAGTGCAGATGAAGCCGGCCGCTTTTCGATGCCCGCCGCCGCCGTGACGCTTGGCGATCTCTCCGCAGTCCACATCGTCTCGGAAGGTGTAGAGGTTGACGAGCCACTTCTTGCCAGGGAGCCGGGCGAAGGAGATGAAAAACAGATGGTGCCCCGGGGGAGCCGGTTCAAACTTCATACTCCCACCGGGGCCATTGTTTACGGCCAGGGCCGCAATGCCGTCCAAGGTGGTAATGAACGCATGGCGGGCCATGAGCTTTTCATCTTGCTGGTGCTGGTAGGTGAGAATGGCATTACCTTCCCCAATAAGACCCTCAAAAATTGGTTCAAATTCAGCAGCCCGTAAAATCATTTCCCAAGTCCCTGCGGTATCGGGATTAGCAGGGTCGGTAAGTTCTTTCCGTAAGCCATATTGGAAAGGTAGGATGTCAGAAGTCCAAAGAACATTCCTTTCGTCCCAAACATCGTAGCGACCCAAAAGGAATACGGCGCAGGGCATCGGCTCATCCGGGAAAAGGTATTCCCAAGTGAGTTCACACCCAGCCTTGCCCACCACCCGGAGCCCCGGAGTCACAAAACCGGCTTCCCGAGCCTTATCAATGGCGGTCTTGTGGTGGTCAATCCAAGTGAAGTTATGGTGTGGCTTACCACCTACCCAAAAGATTTGAGGCTGGATACAGAGTATCCGTAACCTTTCCATCTGATCCATAGGCAGGGAGAAGTCGCACATAATAACATCTTCGCCAGGAGACACATCCGCCCAGGGGAACTCATCCTCGTAGTCAATTCCCACCATCTTGCACTCCGGATACCTGTGCCGCACGATGGCGCCTGAACAGTGACCATCGAGGTCGCCGCGGTGATAAAAGCAGATCATACCTTCACCCCTCCATCCAGCGTGAACACCCGTTCCAGGTATAGCCCTTTCAACCGCTGGTACTTCTGGCGGTGCTGGTCAGCGATGATCGTGGTGGGGTTCGCTTTGGTGTGGCCATATTGCACGGGTCCCGGATGATGGCCTCGGCCCTCGTAGGCGATGCGCCGGAGACGCTTGGAAACAGTACCATTCATGCTGCCACCTGTGTCAGTTTGCCGTCTGCAAGCCACCATGCTTGCGCTCTGGGATCACCAAAAACATCGTAGATACAGTCAGCGGTCATAAACACCATGATCTGATCGAAATTTTCAAGGTGGGCCAGGAGGAAATTGTAGAACGCCTCAAAGTGTTCTGTGTCCAGGATATCAGCCTCGTCAATAAGCAGTATCCTGGCACCCACCAAGCGGGAGAGGGCGTACTGAAAGGCGACGCCGACTCGATACTTAGCTGACTTGCTCAAGGTGACGTAGGGGGAGTTCTGCAAGACAATCGACAAATCCCCGGTGAGGTGCAAATAGCGACCTGGGAAAAGGTAGGTAGCCGCCTCGTCCAAGAGATCGTTGACCCCATCCAGAGCCTCAGCGATCATCTGGGACGGGATACCGTCTGGCGCCAAAGCCTTCTGCAGGGCGTCATAGATAATGACTTCTTGCTCTGCGGCCGCCAGCTTTTCCATCTGGCCCTTGTAGATACCCAAGGCGATATCGTAATCATAAGCAGCCCTCTCGAAAGCACTGCCCCGGTTAATCCGGTTCTGGCGGGTAGCGATCTCAACGTCCAAGTCGGCGCCGGCATCGGGCTCGGTTGCCAACTTGACCAGTTCTTCTTCCAGGGACGCCTTGCGGGCCGTTGCGGTTTGGTATTCAGTAACCTGCTTGTTGGCCTCGGCCAGTTTGATTGTGATCTCGTCTCCGGCCTTGATCAATCCTTGTCGGTTGGCCTTTAAGGACTCAATCACCCCAGGGTCAACCGGCGCACTCCCCACCCTGCCCCCGGCTTTAGGGCAAGCCATAGATTCCAGGGTGATAACAGGGCAAGTGGCCGGGAAGAACTGTTCCTGTACCATGGCCTGTTGCATTTCTTCGGTGTTGATCTCCAGAGCACACTTGTTGCCGGCGAGGTCCTGTTGTAACTGTTGAATGAAATTATCGGGGGGAGGCGGGGGGAGAGTTCCGATCTTTTCCAGTTGACCTTTGACCGTTGCTAACCGCTTCGCCCGAGCTTCCCCGGCCCCTTTCTGGCGAAGCAGACCATCCTTCTCTTTCTGCAGGTCCTTCAAGGTGGCCTCGATAGCCGGAAGATTCAAGGTGGGGATATCGTACTCTTTACCATCAATGACAATGATCTTCTCCGGCTCTACGGCGCCCTTGAACTCATCCCGGAGCCGCTTGGCCTCCCGGCGTTTGGTCACGCACTCTTTTTCTGCCCCAGGGAAGCCATGGGATACGGCCATTTTGGAGACGGACTTGATGATACCCAAGGGAGAGGTCGCTAAAGGTTGAGTATTTTCATCGTCTGTCTGGATTGCTTCCACCGCGGGCCACCGGCAAATACGGCTAAGAATATTATCTTCCGTGGGGGCCAAGCCAGGGATCACTTTGAAGAGTAATTCTCTGCGTTGCGCTTCGGGCCAAGATAGGAAAGTGAAGGGGTCCATCAAAATCGCCGGGGCCAAGCCGATATCAGGCACATCCCCCAGGACCTGCGCGGAAGTTTTCAGCGTCTTACGCCGGGTGAAGGCGTGGCCGTTGGTCATAAAAATTGACACTTCCGTTACATTGGCACCTTCCCGAATCATTGCGGCCTGTTCCTGTTGGGTTTTGAGGCCACGGGCTTGACCACAAAAACCCCAGAGTAACGCATCACGGATGGAAGACTTGCCGGCCTCGTTCTGGCCCGCGATGAAATTAAGAGGTGCGGCGAGTTCGAGTTCCAACTTCTCGATCTGCATGAAATTGGTAATGGATAGGCTTTTTATCATTGGTCCCCCTTAGAAAGGAATTTCGTCTTCTGGTTCTGGTCCACCAAATTCCGGAAATTCATTAATAATCGGCTTAATGTTCAACATTTCCGCCAACCGAGTAATCCTTCTCCCGTTACTCACCCGGCCGGCTGCAGCTTCCAAAGAATCCCACTCGCCCACGGTAATGCAGATATCCCGGGCCCGAGAGATGGCGGTATAGACAAGTTCACGGTTGAAGAACCCGCCGAAACAGGAATGAACGGGAAGAATAATTACTGCGGATTCACTGCCTTGCATTTTGTGGTAAGTCAAACAGTAGGCCAGCTGTAGGTTATGAGCCTTCCTCTTGATCTTCACCATGCGGTCAGGATATTTGAATTCCACCCCGATCTCGTTGTCGTTGATGAACTTCACTTCTCCCAGATCACCGTTGACCACGAACTCGTCACCGATCATTTTGTTCTTGCGCTGCAGCACCTTGTCACCCACCCGGAACGGAGTACCCGGGACCGGGGGGTGCATATTAAGAGCGTTCTGCAGCAGGGTGTTAATATCCAGGCAGGACAGAGCGGTGCGCTCATTCATGGGGCTCAAGACCTGTACGTCCCAGACCGGATCGTAACCCCTCGCTGGCAACCGTTTAATGGTCAGGTCCTGGATGATTTCCAGAATCCGGAACGGGTCCGATTCCTCGATATGCCGGAAGTTCAGCCCTTCCTCTGGCCGCAACTCAAGGGAAGGGGTGACTTCCCTGCCGTCTTTAATCGCGTGGCAGGCCTGCACGATGTCCCCGGTGTTGCGTTTGATCTCGGTCAGTTCGTAAGAGGGGACGCCGGCCGTCAGGAGGTCCCGAAGGACGGCACCGGGGCCGACCGATGGTAACTGATAATGGTCGCCTACGATAAGCACTCGGGTCCCCTGGTTGATGGCCCGGAACAGGCTGGCGGCCAGGGAGATATCCACCATGGAAAATTCATCAATAACCACTACATCGTTAGGTAATGGGTTCTTTATCCCGTAGGAGAATCCGAACTTAATTTCACCCTTCCACTGGTACGGTTCCGGCCCCAGGAGCCGATGGATAGTCATGGCCGGCACCCCGATCATCTCGGTCATCCGCTTGGCCGCCTTCCCCGTGGGCGCCGCCAGGGCAATGCGCTTGTTCCACGCGGTATATTGCTCGATGATACGCCGGAGCAGGTACGTCTTGCCGGTTCCGGGAGCTCCAGTGAGGATAAAAACCGGATGCTTCATGGCCAGCACGAACGCTTCCATCTGGTCCGGGGCCAACCCCTGAAGGTCAACGGTGACGTGAGGGCTCCAATCTTCACCCTGGGTTAAGAGTTTTTGAACAGCACCGGCCACGTCTCGCTCATCGTCAGCGAACTGCGCCAAAGCCACCATGTCATCCTTAATCCGGATAGCATCGGCCTCGATCAGTTTGACGCGCACATCCGAACCCGGGGGAAAGCCGATCAACTCTTGAACGTCTCCGATGAACTTCTCCCCCGGGAGCCAGGTATGGCCGGCCGCCGCAGCTTCCATTAGGGCGTAGAGTGATGCCGCTTGACGCCGTTCCGGCCCTTCCGGAGCATACCCAATGGAAGTCGCCACGTGGTCAGCCGACGCAAACCCGACACCGCGCACGTCCATTAGGGTCATGTATGGGTCCTTCCGTACCCGGGCCGGAGCGTCAGAGTGGTGTGTTTCGATTAAATAATTGATACAGTTCTTGGGGAGATGGTGGCCGCCCAGCATAGTTTCAAGCTCTACCGCCGCTGCCTCCCGGTCCTCGTTGGCCAGCAGGTTCTGGGAAATCTCCTGGGCCCGTTTTACAGTGAGCCCCTTGATGACTTCGGCGGCCCGCTGGGGGTCTTGCTTCAAGATGGTAAGGGCATCGTCTCCGAACTCATGGATGATCTGGCGCCCCACCGCGGGGCCGACCCACCGGGCCACTCTAACCAGATACCGAAAAATGCCTTCCTGATCTTGGGGAGTTTCCGCAGAATACCGTTCAAACCGAAACTGACGCCCCCATTTAGGGTCTTCAACCCAATCACCGGCCAGGCGATAATCCTGACCGATGACGGGTTCCGCCATATTGCCAAGAACGGGGTCCCCGGAAGACAGCATGCCTATGAGGAAGCCGTTCTTGGCAAATCTGATGTCTGATAATGTGCCGGTGATCGTTTCAATGAGGCCCTTTTAGATATCAGCGTACTTAGCCGGTGCCTTACTGGTTCCCGCCGTCGTCTGTCCCCCGGCGTTCCCGGCTGCCTTATATGTAGCCGGGTCCAGGTAGCTCTTGAAGGGGTTCAACTGGATACCGTGTTTGATCTGCTTCGTCACCTTGTCTTCGTAATCATTGGCTTCGAGTTCGATCAGGAAAGTCATACCCTCCAGGAGCTTCCAGTTGACGTTAACGGTCGCCTTATCCTCCCGGGAGATGAACCCGGCCCGCTTGGCCACCAGGAGCCGCTTGTTTTTCTTCCAGTCCTCTTCCTTCTCATGCTCGATGGGGATGCGGTCGTAGGCTGATTTGCCCTTGTCGGGGCCGTCGATAATGGTGAACAGAATGACGGCCTGAGCGCCGGTGTAGTCCTTCCAGTCCTGTTTCTGCGCTTTAACCTTCTTGATCTTGGCGAGGTGTTGGCCGGGGGAGGGCTGGCCACCGCTCTCGATGGACTCGTAATCCACTCCCTTCATACTGACGGAAGTGTTGAGTAGGCTATCATCCAAATATTCAACTTCTGCCATGGGTGTTGTTCTCCTTCGGTTTGGGGTTAAAGGTGATTAAAACGGGACCCTGCCGCTTTCCAGGTACTTAATGAAGTTCTCCGCTTGCTCACCGGTCAGATCCAGGGCGCTGGTAACATCGTACAGCTTGAGGTCCTTTTCCCATTCCGGCTTCTGGATGTTGAATTTCTGCTTGAGGGCCACGATCTGATCCAGTTGCGCCTCGGTGACCTTATCGGAAGTGCCAGCCGGAGGCTGGGCCTCTTCGGATTTCTTGGTTCCGTCCGCCGCGGTTGCGGTTGTCTGTTCTGAGGCAGTCTCGGAAGGTTGGGCGACCTCAGCCGGATGGTCTTCTTTCACCGCGCCGCCGCCTTCCGCCTCGACCACCGGGTCCTTAACCTTCTGCGCCATCGTGTCGAAGTATTCTGACAGCGCAGTTGCCTTGAAGATGTCAAAGAAATCAGATCGGCCCTCATCGGTAATCAGGAACGGAAAGCGTTCAGGGAACGGCTTGCCGCCTACGGGGACCCGTTGCTTCAGCTTAATCTCAGCAAACCGGCCCTCGTCCTCGTTGAGCAGATGGAAGATGTAGTCGAATTCGTAAACAAGGTTGGGGTCCCCAGCAAAAGTTTCACCGATTACCTTCATGAAGTCGGCGCCACCGGAAGTCCCGGCGTATTCCTTTTTCATCCGGGCGATGATGATGACGTTCATATCCATGGCCAGCAGGCGCCGGATAAAGGCGTTCTTCTCCCGCTTGGGATGGATGTAGTCATTCGGCTGGTTGGAGTAATACTCCCGATGGTGGCCCTTGCTGCCCGGCTGCCGGAGGAGGAAGCGATTATTCCACTTGAAATCCACCTGGTCGTTGTATGTAGTGATATCGTCGATCACCACGGTCAGGCGGTCGCCGGGGTCCTCCATGAGGGCCTTGATGGCGTCAGTGACATAATCGACCGTCGCCACCTGGCCCGGCTTGGGGAGGTACAGGTTGCCGGGATAAGCCGTCTGGTAATTTTCAGAGGACCGATGATTATCAATGTACGCGCACCGGGGGAAGCCGAGGGCGCTGAGGGTTTTTCCGGTTCCGCTCCCCCCCATGATCATGACCTTTGCCCGTCTACCGGGAGGCCGCGCAGGACCGAAGAATTCGTTCATAAGTTCTCCTTTAAAGTGTGGAATATCTACAGGCCTGGGCGGCTCTGGTGGTAATTCCAGCAGGGTTTCGATGTGCAACTCCATCATCTCTTTCCTGCTTCGCAGGGGCTTTGGCACTAAAACTGCCTGGATAGAGACCCCTGCGGGTAACGCGTACGGCAGGGTGATGCGGCCCGAGAAGGTTTGGCCTTCTTCGGGGTTGAACCAAAGTTTGCCGACCAGATCCACTTAGGCGATCACCGGGACTTTCTGCCCGAGTTCAGCCATGGCCGCCACCAAGTAATCCTTGATGTTTTGAATCGCTTCCAACCGCCACTGGCCCCCGTCCGCCTCATGGAGGGACAGTTGGGGTCCTGAGCGCAACCGCAGAACACAGGAGATGGCTGGCTGCTCAACTTCCAGGAAGGTACGGTACGGTCGCAGGATGACCGGGTTGGGGACCTTTTCTTCAGCCACCAGAGTTACGCCCTTCTTGACCGTGACGGCCTGACTGATACCGTCGTCCTGAGAAGTGCGCCCGTCCTCTTCCTTGATGGAAGTAACGAACCGCAGGAGCGCGGCGCTGGCCTCATCCTGCACGAACATGGCCTGCAGGGAAATGATGAACGTCTCCGGGTCCTGCCATTGCCCGAAGGGGTAGCCGCGGGTTTCGGGTAATTTGGCGATCAGGAAGGTGTCCCGTTGTTGAAAGCCCCCATAGAGAGCGCCGATCAGTCGGACTTCGGCATGAGACACGACATGCAGAGAAGTCGCTTCTCCGTCAATATCATCGTAGCCACCGTTACCCATAGACCCATAGTAATCTTTAATGCCGGTGAGGGTGTGGAGGTAAAGAGGTTCAGGTGACGGATCTTTTACCGGGACAATGGTCTGGTCCGTGTATTGCCGGCCCCCAAAAGTCAAATTCTGGACCGGAGCCTGATTCTTAATCCATTGTAGGGCGTCTTTAATCATTTCGCCTCCTGTTTGCCAGCCATCGGCACGACATTCTCTTTCGCCACGGGCTGCTCAAAAAGCCCGCTCTGCTTCGGGTTGTACTCCGTGGCCACGTTCTTCTGGCCCTCTTTGCCGAAGACCAGTTGAGTTGGGTAGGGGTTGACTGAGGCCATTTTGGAGACGCAAGCGATACTCACTGCGCCGTAATCCCGGTCCTCATCCGGCTTGATTTTGATCGTCAGAGTGACCGACCGAACCGCCGTAGCTTTGGTATTGGGGTCCTGGATGTTGTCGAGGACACGCTGTAGTTCAAGCTCAAATAGCTCGGCCGCAGCGCCTTCCCCGAGATTATCCAGGGCGACTAATTGCCGTTCCTTCATTCCTTTCCTCCAAGCCCCCGGCGCCATGCCTTTACCCATCATGGTCACCGGGGGCGGTTGCGGGGGCCGTGCGAGCCCCGGTTGCGGGTGTGCAGATCGTGATGATGGGACATAAGGGGGTCGGTCGCTCCCACCTTCCCCTTTCGACTTGCGGGGTGGATTGTGAACCATCCCCAGGACGAATCGGCAATTTGCGTCCCACCTAAATTCGTTTTCGCCCAGCCAGCTTCCGGGTCGGCCCGACATGGCTTGGACTTCCACCTTGCAGATCATCACCGGGGGCCGCCCTCAAGTTGCGATAACTTGGTTTGGCCTGTTGGCTCCCTGCAGGGGGCGTTTAAACTATGTCTGCATAAATATGTCAAACGGACCTAATAGTCAAGAAAATTTTAGGCCATCCCGAAATAAAAGAATGGCCTAATGTTTAATTATCTGAACAGGTGCAATTATTCCGGATAAATCGCTTCCAGTACCTTGTCGCAGACCTTGAGATGAGTGCGGGGCATGATCGTATCAGGGATCGTCGGATTCAGGGATTTCAGCGTGATAGTTTCCGGGGTCAAACGGATATAGCAAATCATGGCCTGGCCTACCTGATCTACGCATATCACGATATCTTCATCTTTAATTTTCCGGAACGACTCCTTCTGAACGATGAATTTCGTCCCCTGTTTAAAGGCTGGCATCATCGACCGGTCATCTACTTCAACAGCATAAAGATCATTTAGCATGTCTCCTCCGCCCAAATAATTAACCTTTCCAAACCGCTCCCGGATCAACTGTGGATACGGGAAGGTTCTCAGGGCGGATGCTCTTTCCACAACCGGGACCGAACGGGTGGCAGTAAGCAGTTCCTCCACCGACTTGCCAAAGACGGGAGCCAGCTTTTCCAGATGCCCCAGATTCCATTCCCGCTCTTCTTCAAGCAATCGGTAGAAGTTCGCTGGTTCGATTCGCGCCAATCGAGCGATTCGGTGCGGGGACTTCCCACTTTCTTCCAAAAGCCCCCGGATCGTCTCGGTAATTTTCTTATTCCGCTGTTTGATGTCATCCATGACCCCATATAATGCAGAAAACGGACCAAATTGTCAATTATATTGTATCCATAGCGTTTCCGGGCAATAGGTCTTTATGACAGGCGGTATTTCGTCTTAATATTGGAACATAATGTTTAAATTCCTTGCCAAAGTCAAGTCTTAAATCAAAAAGAAATTCTTGACAATTATGTCCACTTGGCATAATACTGCAACCCATGAGAGCCAAAGAGAAGCGCAGACCCTTGCCCCACCCCCTTCCGCTGGACATTGCCGGCATCCTGGGAGTTGACCGAAGTTTTATTTGTCATATCAACACAGGCCGCAAGCCGATTCCCCTCCTGATGGCAGTAAAAATCATGGAGCTTAGGGGGGTGGATGGTCGTCTTTTTGGAATAAAATTTTTGGACCTGAAGCCCGAGCTTAGGGTCGCAGTTCCTTATCTGCAAGAAGGATAAGCACCATGGCTTATGAAGATTATCGAGAGAATCATAAGGAAATATTAAAGAAAATTTTGAAGGTTTGCTCCTGGAACCAAGTGAGCAAAGACCTTTATGAGAAAGGTAGGTCGCGCATCTATGTCGATGATATCGGGATTTTCTTGTATAGGCGGCTGGCGGGTGTTTGGTGTCGCACCTGCGGGTTGAGTCACAACCGGATCACGACTTCGATGCTCCGGGAGAGGCTGATTGTTTTCCCTGATTATACTTTAAATTTATTAATAGGGGGATAACTTATGTTTCATGAATTTTTAATTTTATTGGATTGGTGCCCTGTCTGGGCGTTTTTCGTGGCGGGGGTGGCGGGAATTTGGCTGTGTCGGTGGCTAGAGAGGAAGGGTCTCGCCTGATGAACTTCTCCATTCGCGTCAACATCGCCCCTCTCCCCAAGCGCCCGGCGAATACCATCCAAGAGGCCAAGGCCCTGGGTGAGATTCGAGTGCAATGCGTCAAGATCGCTGAGTTGTTATCACGGGAACTTACCCGTCTCGTCAATCAATCCAAAAATTTTTGAGGTGAAAGATATGGTGGAACACTCGCACGACACCCTGCTCCCCGCCGATGATGTGAACCTGGAAATCCAACGGTTGCGGCTGGCCTATAAACGCCTGGCAGAGATGTTCTTAGAATTTGGCGTGGGTAGCGTGGGGATTCGAGAACACGCTATCCGGTCGATTTTTGACTCCTCCCTGGAAGCCCTACGGGATATGGACGGCATACAGTGGTGGATTTGTGAGCCCACCGGGACCGCCGTGGGGATCATGGATGAAATAAAAGGTGACCTCGCCCGGGTGGAGGGGTCGAAGTAAGTGGGCAACGAACCGGAGCCGTTCATAATCGTCGTTGACACCCGAGAGCAACGTGGGTACACGTTCGCTTGCATCACCCCGCAGCCCAAGATAGAGACCGCCACGTTACGGACAGGGGATTACTCTCTCAAGGGATACGAAGATCAAGTCTGCATCGAAAGAAAAAGTTTAATTGATTGCTACGGCACCTTTGGCCAGGGCCGGGATCGCTTCCAACGAGAGCTTGAGCGGATGGTGACTTACCAATTTGCCGCGGTAATCATCGAGGCGGATTGGCATACCATTATCAAGCGGCCTCCTGTTCGGTCCCGGTTAAAACCAAAAACGATTGTCCGATCTATCGCTGCTTGGTGTCAACGGTTTAACGTACATTTTATGCCCTGCCCTGACCGTGAATTTGCTGAACGGTACACACATATTTTACTCGAACGCTTTTGGAAAGACCGTCAAACCGAAGAATTTCTTAGGAGTAAGAATGGCAAGTAATCCCACTCGTGATGAAATCGTGCGTCGCATTGACCCGATTGTAGAGTTCGTAAAGCATGGCGGCGTGGTAGGAAAATATCGTAGTGCCGATGGCGAATGGCAATCAGTCCACTCTATCGACCGAGAAGACAATAACCCCTCTGCAGCCATCAATATTAGCCCTGACCCATCGAAACGGGGCATTTATACTGATCACGCTCCCACCGGCGACGGAGCCAGGTCATTTTTCGACATGTTGGCCGGGATGACCGGCAGCCCGTTTATGACCGGCAGGGAAGCATATAATTTTTACGGTAAGCAGACCGGGGTGCTCACGGGGGAAGGCCGGGGGAAGAGTGGTGAATTTAAAACGCCGCCCACCATGGCAGATATCGAAGCGTACCAGAAAAACCTCACTCCCGAGATCGTCCAGTACATGAAAGATAAACGAGGGCTTAATGAAAATAGTTTAACGAAGCACATGATCGGTTGGGACCTCAAGAAAGAGCGTAACGCCTTCCCGGTATTCGATGAAACCGGGGCTTTGGTCAACGTCCGATATCATAACTCGAAAAAAAAACCGAAAACGCTGAATTGGCCAGGGTGCGGGGGAGCGAAATTATGGGGGCTTGACCGCCTGACTAAAGCCGCTCCGGGAATTACCGTGGTGGCTTGTGAAGGCGAATTTGATGCCATGCTAGTAGAGCAAGAAACTGGCCTACTCGCCGTCTCATCCACCAACGGGGTCGCCGCATTCAAAAAAGAATGGGTCCGGCACTTCCACGGGTTCCATGTGGTCATACTCTATGACGCTGATAAAGAGGGCCGGGAAGGTGTGCCGAAAATCCTGGCTGATTTCAAGCCAGCAGTCGAGTCGGGTCAGATACCCAGTATCAAGGTGGTTTGGCTATACGACAAGATTGATAAGGCGCACAAGGACTTCACCGATTGGATTGTTAAGGACGGGGGCTCAGGTGCCCGGCTGAAAGAGTTGATCGCTCAGACCGAGCCGCACACCTACTTGAAACCCGTCAGTTATATCGAGTCGTCGATCACCTTGGACAGCTTCGAGCAGGTGGACCAGGGAAAGTACGCCGGAAAACGAGTAACGGTCCCCATCCAAGTGTTCGGGGAGAACACCGTCGCCTACCACGCCCTCACCAAGATCAAAGTTTCGCATTGCCTGGACCTGATCAACAGCAAGTGCAACGGGAAAAAGGGATGCGAGGGGGCCTGCGGGGGGGAGATTGAAATTCCCCTGGGGGACCGCCTGATGATTGCCGGGGTGCGCGCCACCGAGGGGCAACTGCAGAACCACCTTCGGGCCTTTGTCTGCGATAAGGACAAGCGGCCGGCACTGACTTACAAGGATGAGGACCGGCTGACCATCCGGGAGGTTTACGGGCACCAGGTGGTCGGCGCCATGGCAGCCGAGCGGATAGAGCTTGTCGAGCACCCCGTCTATGTCATCGGTGGCAGCCTAGTGGAGATTGGGAAGTACCAAGCCACAGGAAGAGTCCTCACCTCCTTTCGGGACCAGCAGCCCACTATGTTGATAGACCAGATGGAGCGCCTGGAAGAGGATTACCAGGCATTCACCGTGGAGAAATACCGGGCCAACTTGGAGAAGATCAGGGCGATGGACCCGGATGAGATTGCGGAAGACTTGGCTGTCCATGTGACCCGAATTTATGAGCGCCCTGACCTACATCTCGGGTGTCTGTTAATCCTTTGTTCCCCCTTGGGCTTCGAGTTTCCGGGGGAAGGTAATATCCGGGGGTGGCTAACAGGTATCGTGGTGGGCGACACGGGCACCGGCAAGACGACGGTGAGCGAGGGGTTATTCAACTTCGCCAAGGTGGGGAACCGGGTGAGCGGTATGACCGCCAGCAGGACCGGGATAACCTACGGGTGTGAGCATGATGAGCGCCGCGGCTGGCGGATTAAGGCCGGGGCCTTGCTCAAGGCGAACAGGCAAGCTCTCATCGTGGACGAGGCTCAGGACATCGCATCGGAAGACCTCAAGACCATGGCAGAGGGGATCGACACGGGATTGGTACGCATTGATAAAATCCAGAATAAGGTGTTCGAGAGCAAAACCCGTGTTCTGTTCGGCTGCAACCCGGTCAACCCAAAATGGCATGCAGGGCAACGCACCATGGACAGTTTTCGGTACGGGTGTGAGGCCATCAAGGGCATTTTCCCCGACATGATGATCAGGCGAATTGATTTTGTCATGTTCGCCGCGTCCTGGGATATCGAGGATAAAGAGAAAATTTACTTCCCTGAGAAGCCCGACACGGCGCAGCAGGTGGAAGTTGAAGACCTGCAAGCCCTGATCTTCTTCGCCTGGAACCTCAAGCCCGAGCAGATCGTTATTGATACCAAGGTCGCCCACTACATCCGCCAGATGGCGAAGCACATGAGCGATAAGTACGGCGGTGCCGACGACCTCCCCATTGTCTATTCTGAAGACTTCCGCAAGACCATGGCGAGGTTATCCGTGGCGTATGCAGCCCTTGACCTCTCCACCACGGAAGATTTTGACCAGGTGAATGTAGAGGTGCGGCACGTCTCCTATGCCTATGAATTACTTGACCGGATTTACCGGGCGAGGAACTGCAAGTTGGAGAAGTATGCCAAGGCTTACCGGCAGACTCATGGGATTGCCGGGATTGAGAAAATCATAATCGACATAGATAAAATACTTCATAATGACGGCAACGAACAGCATCAAAATTCCGGTAAACGCTTCCATCATATTTTCTATGAACTTCTGAAATGTCAAGATGGGAGTTGCGTGCGTAAGGCCGACTTGATGGATGAATTTGGTGTCGATTCCAAAACCATCCAAAGAAATATGCAGTTTTTTCGTGATCATCACTTGATAGATGTCAATATTCAAAAAGGCTATAAACCGGCGCCGAGATTCAATCAAGTTTTCGATTATCTGGAGCGTCTGGACTCAAAAAAATATTGCTTTGAAACGTATTGGCGGGAAGTTTTTGGAGAGCAAGGGGATTAAAAAGTTTTTTGAGTGACCTGTTAGATGGACATTGAAAGGTAGATGGACATCGAATAAAGCCTTAAATATCATGTTCTTAGGCGTTTTTTTGAGCTTCAATGTCCATCTACAGGATTTTAATATATATAGTGGTTTTGGCAAATTATGATTGTGTGCTCGTGAAAAAGTGATCTGGGCGTGCGATACCCCCTAAATTGAAAAACGAAAACTTTTAGCTGGACTCCTTAGATGGACAATGAGGGGCAAAAAAACGGATAACTAAATGAATTAATTAAAGATATTCGATGTCCATCTAAAATATTAGTTATCAATTACAACCATTTTAAAAATCAACTCCCTGGCCCCGCCAGGATAACCCCAAAAAAGGAGAAA
>Ga0172380_10005447_pt1 | contig 15451 bp, 9 predicted proteins | sample Leawe162metaG_FD_119747 | JGI IMG/M metagenome (GOLD analysis project Ga0172380, IMG submission 119747) | Leachate microbial communities from a municipal landfill in Southern Ontario, Canada - Leachate well 162 metaG | ecosystem: Engineered > Solid waste > Landfill > Unclassified | place...
CCGTGAAGAAAACAGCACCACGGAAGACAACCGTGAAGAAAACAGCACCACGGAAGACAACCGTGAAGAAAACAGCACCACGGAAGACAACCGTGAAGAAAACAGCACCACGGAAGACAACCGCGAAGAAAACAGCACCCCGGAATCAGAATGCGTTGAGTGTAACGCTTGGCGGGTCTTTCATGGGTGAAGGTTCTAGAAAAATCGACTCTTGGTTAGAAAAATAATCGAAACATTTATATTTTTTTGTTTCACAATTATATTGATGATTAAAAACAATTCAATGGCTTTTCTTCTTTGTATTTTGGTTATGTTTAGTTTGGTTATTTTTGTCATTGTTGTCACAGATAGATTTCCGAAAGAGTCTAACGCGCTCGAATTTCAAAAAACAAATGCGTTTTTTGAAGGTGCACAAGAAATACCCGATATCGATATTGTGTATACTCAAAAAACGCAAGAAAATGGTTTATATAATGCAAATTTGATTTACGATGGGGAAGGCATGGCAGAAGTTTATTATATCTATACCGATAACGACATTGCTAGATTTTATAAGGCATCATATGGAAAAAACGACCACCAGATTAAAATTTTGTTATCTCCATGGCTCGTGTATGTAAACTCAAAAATGAAATTTGAAATATATGTGTTTGTATGCGACCCGCACGGAAATAAGTTTAAAAAACATTATACATATGAACCTGTAATTAAAACGGAAAATGAAATTCATATGGATGATGTGCATAGCAATTTGGTAGACTACTGCAAATCAAAAGGAACATGTTGATACCGGTAAGTGAACAACCATACCAATTTATATTTATTTGAGTAGTATACTATATCATGGATGAGAGACTATCGAATTTAGTAACAAGTGTTATTGGTCTTACCGATACAATTTCAACGTTGGAAAGTATCAGGGACAGGCTCGGAGCAGATTTCACAGACAAAGAGAGAGAAGTTTTTGAGTCGTGCATCTCGATGTATGTTAACGCGCGCTATCAAAATCTCACACAAATCGGTTTGGTAAACCCACAACCTGTGACGCAAGATACCCCCCCCCATGTCGAAGGTGGTTCAGATGATGGGGATGTGGGTTTTGACAAACAACAGAACGACAAACCCCCCCAACGCGATGCAAAGCGCGTGCCACAAAAACAACACCAGAAACCTGCTCAAAGTGGGGCGATAAAAAAAGAACAAGATTATCCCGATTGATATTTTTTAAATCTTAAATTCTTTTTTTTATATTTTTAAGTATTAATAGTGATTGTATTTGAAATGTGTTCAATATACCACCACACAAATAAAAAACAGGCGTTGTTTTTTTGATATTTTGCCGTCGTATATTGCTCGAAAAGATTAATTAACTATAAAAACATATATAAATCTAACTATGTCTGCAGGTGGTATAGCATATTTCGTACTTGGCTTACTGTTCTTTGCTATGTTTTACATACTTTTCGGCACAATTGTTGATAAAAATGTAGAAATTGGGAATGAGCAAATATATGAGGGGTCGTTGCATACGTCGCAATTGAGGGTTGATAGCATTGGCTACCTTATAAAATATTGGCTCGTGTTACCGTTTATATTTTTCATCATGATGGGATTATTCTTGCTTAAGACTGCATTGCGAGAACAAAGCGGAGAGGTGTATTGATGGCTGATTTTGAACTTATTCGTGCCATGGGTATAGTAATGGGTGTTGTTATTTTTTCTTTTATAGCATTCAATACGCTTGGCGCGCTAGCCGATGAGATTGATTATCAAATTTATAAAACAAACATGGACAATTTCCCAAAAGCAGAGTCAACGTTACACATTTTCCATGATACGTTGTTTTATTCGTTGTTAGTCATGAATTTAATCACCATTGCGTGGTTCGTAAAGTTGTTTATAGCAAAGGTAACTGTTTCGAGGGGGAATCAATATTATTAAACGAATTTTTATTGTATTATTGTTAAGCGTGGTTATGCTTTGTGCTACCGCGAGTGGGATTATAATTAACAGTGGTTTTGAAACTGGCGATTTTACTGGTTGGGATTTGTCTTCTTATTCAAACATTACAATTTCTTCTGATGAGAAACACAGTGGGAGTTATTCCGCAAAGTTTCATGCGTTTGCATCGGGTGATGGTTATTTGTCTTTGGGACAGGTTCCAACCCCGTACCCGTCCAATGTATCCGGATATTCTTTTTGGTATAAAATAGATTTTGTTAATGGATCTAAACACGAATTTGAATATGACATTATATTTTACGATATACCACAAATAACAGATGTAAAAACAAATGTTTCTGGTTGGACACAAATTTCTGGAAATATTGAAAACAGCGGGATTTTATTGTATGTTGAGTTTAGTGCTGATGCAACAATCGGACCAGATAGTGAATTGATTGTATATCTTGATGATATTGAATTTTGGTATGTTGATGCCAATTTCACTGCGAATAAGACCGTTGGTTGCAGTCCGTTGTCTGTAGGTTTCACTGACGAATCTACGGGCGTAGTCACTGGATGGTCATGGGATGTAGATGGTGACGGTAGCGAGGACTATACGACCCAAAACGTGAGCCACGAATATTCATCTCCGGGTATATACACGGTCAATTTGACAGTCACGAACACCGGTGTGTCTGACAGCGAAGTGAAGACCGATTATATAACTGTTGCCAGTCAACCTATATCTGATTTCACATCCAACGTTACGAGCGGGTATCCCGGTTTCCCGGTACAGTTCACCAACCAGTCATACACAGATATAACGGGCTGGTACTGGGACTTTGGTGATGGTGAGACGAGCACAGATGAGAATCCGATTCATTGGTACAACGTGACTATCGGAAATACACCAACAAGTTATACTGTTGGGTTAAATGTAACCAAATTGGATGGGTATGCGTGGGAAAATAAAACAAATTTCATCGTAGCATATCCATTAGAATCAAATTTCACCTCTGATTATGCTCCTGCAGCTGCGCCGCTCACCGTTCATTTTACAGATACAACCACAAACGGTACGCCAACATCATGGTTTTGGGACTTTGGTGATAGTACAAACTCGACATCACAGAACCCAACAAAAATATATACCATGGCTGGAATATATACAGTTACATTAAACGCGAGCAACGACTATTCATATGATACAGAGACCAAAACAAATTATATTGACGTTTTGGCAACATCGTTGGTTCCAGTGGTTTCTTTTTCAGCAACCCCGCGTGAAGGAACATATCCGTTAACCGTAGAGTTTACTGATACAAGTACTGGTGCGCCAACGTCGTGGTCATGGGCATATAGAAAACCCGGTGGTTCGTGGACAGAATTTAACACAACTGAAAACCCAACCACGATATTTACGTCTGCAGGGTTGTATTCTATACGACTTAACGCAACGAATGTCCATGGAACCGGTACTAAAACAGAGGTTCATTATATCGCTGTAGACACCGGTGTTATGTTTGATTCTTTTAATAGTTATGGATATAACTATGATGCTGTTCGCCCGGTTATTTCATCAACGGGAGATTATAGTATTTATACCCTTTACCCAGAACAAAACGGCGTGGTGCAAGGGAATCTGAATTTTGCATTTTATCCGAAAGTGGAAATGGTGCATGCATATAAAGATATTATTACTGGGCAGTTTTACGGTGGTGCTTATATGGCATCTCAGCCGAGCACGTCTGTCCGCGCATTATACACAACCGATAGAGTAACTGCATCGTATTATGCTGCTACAATAAATGGTTCGTATTATCATCTTTATTTTCCATATACAAATTTGGGTTCACAATACGACCCAACATATCAGTATTATTTCACGTTGTTTGCAACACAGATTCGTGCAGATGCGCAGGGGAGATGGACTGGGTTGTATGGCACACCAGTTGTAACTTCGGTAACTCCGGTTACGTTGAATATCCCGCGAGATTCGTATGTTAGGACGTGGCACCCAGATGCCGGTGGGCATCTAACAATAGATATGTATTCTAATGCTTCATATCGGATAGAATTTTATGTTTCGGGAACCACGTGGCAATGTTATTCTAACGGTGTTTTACTGTCTTCTGGAACGTTGCCATATCTGGCTGTGAGACAGGATGGCACACCTATTACAACTTCTGGGAGAGTTACACCAAACACAGCTGGATATGGATATAAGACAACAACTGTACAATTGCCACAGGGTACTAGTATTTATGGTTGGAGTAATTCGGAATATGTTTTGTTGGATGATATAGTTACTGGTTGGTTCCCCACACGATCTGCATCTGTTGGGGGTTTGCCAGATGGGTGGTCTGTTGTTGGAGACTTGTTCGGGTCTGGGCAATCTGGTGTATATACTGATAGAGGTGTAAAAGTTTATGACCACGAGATGCATTTCACGTATTCGAATGCCAATAATGGTATGACTATTTATATAACATCTCCAGAAGGCGTTGATATCGACACACGGTCAGTTACCGGGTATTCCGGAGTAACTACATACAACATTACGGAACTTTTCAGTGGTCAACCGTTTGGGTCATATGTAGTTTCGACATCAGATGGGTTTTTTGATTATTTTAACTACATTGCGGGGTCATTTGACACAGACACTGCCATATCGTGGTCTGTCCCAAGTGCGGTTTCGAACGATGTTGTGAATATTACCTATAGCATTGATGCAACACAGTGGGATGTTGACGAATATGATTATTTCGTTCGAGTCTACAAGCCAAGTCGGGATCTTGTTGAGGAATATCCTGTAACATCTGTTACAGCACCATCAAATGTTTCGTTTCAAGTTGCATTGTCATATGCAAACGGGTATACATCATCTGGCTCATACAGCGCAGAAATATATGTTTATGATAAAGACACCGGTGTGTATTCACTTGTTACAAATTCTTTGTTGTCATTTGTGTATGGAAACACTATACCCCACATAGGAACAGCCGTGTGGGGGAGTGTAGCATTGTGTGGTGATGGTGGGAATATTACAGGTACGCCAACGGTTACACTTGAGTTGAACGGTACAGAACAAACATATAATCCCGGTGAAGATGGTCTGTTTTTATTTGACATGTTAGAACCAGAGACACAATACAATATAACATTACAAATTAGTGGAGGTGGGAATTATAGCGATGTTTCGTCAACTGTTACAACAGGGATTATAAACAGCTTGACATGGATTGATTTGTGTGCCGACCCGGTTTACACATTGAGTCTTGACATATATGACATATCGACCGCTGCCAAAATTTTGTCGCCAGTAACAATTATAATTTCTACTGGTGGTGCACAATTTGCCACACAGGTTACAACTACGGGTAGTGCGACATTTTCGTTACCAGAAGATGATTATTCCATAAGTTTGTCCGCAAGTGGGTATCAGGCATATACCGCAACATTTACAATTACTGCAGATATGTCTTCTCCTGTATATATGCAACCACAACAGAGTTACAGTGGTATTGAATATTCTATACCACCTCGTTCTGTCAGATTTGTTTGTCAGGACACATTTGGTACACGGTTGAATAACGTTCAGGTTACTGCAACCGGGCATGCAACATCTCTACCAGATTGGGGCATTTTGTCTGTTATTTTCGGATGGGTAGTTACATATACTGATTCTTCTGCCAGTTTGTCAAACGATACCATGTCGGGTTACACTGGAAATGATGGGGTTGTAACTTTCATGATGACCGACATTCTCCAGTATGAGATGCATTTTGTAGATGCGTCACGGAGTATAAATGACACGCTACGTATAACTCCGAAAGACGATACGTACATCATAACCCTCGGGACAAAACCATTTGTTGCGCAATATGAGTGGGTTAATATCACCATGTATACAGAAGATACAAATTCGAGTTATGCTACTTTATACGGAGATTATAGCGACCCAAATCTACACACCATAAGCACAACATTTTATGTGTGGAATGCTACAGGCGTATTGTTGTATCAAAATGAAAGAACAGGTGAAAACTCGTTTACCGAATCGTATGCCGTACCGCACAGGTCCGGGTCACAATATCGGTGGGCGATAGTTGCAAACCAATCCGATTATGGGACAATAACGAGGTATGGCGCAGTAACACTCCACAGCAGGATAATCGAACTTGGTTTGGAGGAAATGTATTATACATGGATAAGTTTGATTCTCTTATTCTTGTTGTTACCAATGTTCAGCGGTAGGAATGCGCAATACGGGTATGTTATAATTCCACTCATTGGTGGTGTTTTCTGGTATATCGGTTGGTTGCCTGTTACGTATCTATTGATTACCGGCGCGATTATACTTGGTATAATCATGTACCTGTCAAAGAGAAAGGCGCAAGGTGAAGGAACATGAGGGCGTGGGATTTTGCATTATATTTTACAATATGTATTAATTTGGCTATAGCTATAGTTTCGAATCCTGCTATAAACATTCTTGGCACAAATCCTGTGTATTACACGGAATATCAAAGCCAATTTTTGTTCAATTTAAACGATACAAGTTCGTTTAATGCTACTGCAGCAACCCAAACGACAGATTATGCTGCGCAGGCATCTCTCGGCGCATCGTTTGTATCGTTTATATTATCAATGTTGACTGGTTTTGTAGCGATATATTGGGTGTTGGTGAACCAGTTGTATATTCCACCACTGTGGGCTGGATTTTATCAGGTCGTGGTGTATGTCATTTATGCACTTGGGTTTTTGAGTTTGGTTACAGGGAGGCATCCGGATGGTCAGATGTGATATTCGGTTAATTTTGTTGGCGGTTATTTTTTTAGTGTGCGGGTTGTGTATTACACCGGGTTCGGCGTACCCACCCTTACCACAATGTTACATATTCAACGGCGGGTTTGAAGATGGTGGAGATCTTGAAACATATGGCGAATGGTTTATATTATCGAACCAGTCTCAGAATGGATATTCGTATGTAGAAATTACAGATGACTGGTATGACCCGTTGGGCGTTGGGGCGCATTCTGGAGATTATATTTTGTATATGAATCTTACAGGTGGACCGATGCACATGGGAGAAATTTGGGTTCGAAATTTCATACCGATTGCAGATTATATAGACGAAATTGATATACGGAATTTTGACACCTTGGAGTTTTATGTGTATATTGACCATGAACTTGCCGGTTCACCAGATGTCAGATATATAAGCGTTGATGTTTATGATTTCGATTATGTTGCTTACAGTAATCTTATGTTATCTCCAATGACTTTTACCGAGGGGTGGAATAAAGTATCTGTAGATATATCTAAAATCTATACATTTGGTCAAGGGCTATATGTTGAGATATATTTTGGTTGTGGATATGGTGGGCAATATACAATCTGGCTTGACGATTTCTGTTTAAAAGCAAATGCATCACCATCATGTGTGATTATAAATGGTGGTTTTGAAAGCGGGGATATTGATGGTTGGTTATATTGGGCAGGGCTTTCTGATTATACCGAAGGTGTGCGGGCATCGGATGAATATTCTCGTTTTGGTGAGTATAGTGCAGAGATAGTTGTTTCTGGTTTTACATCGGCAAGTATGTATCAGTATATAGATTGTTGTCATGACATAGCTACGATGGATTTTTCATATAGGGCAACTGGTAGTGGAGATGGCGTGTCTAGGCTCGCCGTGTGGTATGAACGGGAGTCAGCCCATTTTGAAGGAGGAACTACACAGCCATGGCAAGATGCGAGTGTTCTATTATATATGGACGAAACATTTGATGGTGTTTGGACAGATGTTACTATCGATTTAGAAAATAATCAGATGTGCACTTTTTACCATGGTAAACAACCCGGTCGGATTATTTTTTACTTGGAAGATTACGACAGCGGAGCAACCGCGTGGATAGATGGTGTAACAATAACACCCGAGGAGTATCCGGTTACCGTTGGCAACGCGATTATAAATGGTGGGTTTGAGACTGGAAATAATATTGGTTGGTGTATGTACGACGAAACGCATGGCACCGGTGGCGGTGGAGACCAAACCGTGGATGTTCGTACGCCAGAATTGCCAACGGTCGCTTATTCCGGAGATTATGTTGCAAGAATCCATAGATACAATCCGTGGTGGGTATCTGATGGGAATGCACTGATTGCAATGATGCATCAAGACATATCTCCGGAAACAAGCGCAACGATATCTGGTGATTCTCTTATGTTCTATCATAACATCTTGGTGAATGAGATATACGAGGAAGGTTTTATTGACCAAGAGGTGTGGATTTTTGCGCTTGGAGAAGACGGTGATTTTTCTGGTGATATGGAACAATTTGTTTCAACTGGTTATACCGAAGTCACTGATGGATGGGAACGTGAAGAAATTGATATATCTTCGATAACTGATAGGACGTATGGGATACGCGTTACTTTTTTCACAATGACCATGGACGGTGAAGTGGAGTGGTTGGTTGATGATGTTTATATTGAAACCGAAATCCCGGTAACACCATGTTTGGACTGTCCAACCCAACCGCCTCCAATACGAAAACTCGACGCGAAGTTTGTCCGGTCGCCTGCACTGGTGCAATGTCCTGCAACCGTTACGTTCACAGATGTCAGTGAAGGGTCAATACTACGCGCATATGGAGATTATCAAACAGTTGAACAGCCATACACCAGAATATGGGATTTTGGTGATGGGACGGTTATACAAGACGGCAACGCTGTTGTAGAACATACATATACCACGCAAGGCAAATATACTGTTACGTTAACTATATATAACGATACTGCGAGAAGCACTTCCAAGATATATAATGGTGTCTATGTCGAAGGGGCAGTGTTTCCTAACCCAACAACAACGTTTGGCGCAGCCGCTCAAACCATCAGTAATTCGAACTATAACGTAACGGTGTATTCCCTTACGTTACCGACAGCGTATACAGGTCTATTCAACATGGAAGAGACTGCTGATGCATGGTTCTTATTTTGGGGGCTGGTGTTTGCGTTCATATTCATGGCGATATTCATCCGTGCTGGCGACACGTCGTTGGTCATGTTGTTTGCCCTGTTGGTTGCAGGTAGTGTCATGGCAGTAATCCCGAGCGAATTCCAGTTAATCGGGCAGGGTATGCTCGTTGTTGCCATCGCCACGGTGATATACATACTCATCAAAGGAAGGTTCAAGTGATTTAAATGAAATGGCTAATGTTATTAATTGCAGCGGTTGTCGTTGTCGTGATGTTATTTTTAGGGTTGCGGTTGATAGATTCCGGAACCAGCGAACTGAATAACGAAACTCTCATAACACCAGAATATAACGCGACAACTGGTATAGTGAACATAATATATGTCGGCGGGATGGGAATACCTGCTGCGCTTGGCGTAATAGCGTTTGTCGGGGTTATGGTATGGTTAGTTAAGGTGGTGCTGTGAGAAATAATTTTTTCCTTGGTCGTGATTTCATCGTAAGACGTGTGATTTTCTTCCTCTGTGTGTTTGTTGTTATTTTTTATCCTACACTGGCTGATCCAATTGTAACGAATGGTGGTTTCGAAACTGGAACGTTGGCTGGTTGGTGGTTGTCAAATTCGAGCACGAGTTATACAACCACAAAAGTTGTTGATACAATATCTGCAAGTGGAGATTATTCATTACAAATGGAAGTATTTTCTAATGTAAGTTCTCAGACAAATTATGCTATGATACAAAATTCTATCTCTGATTATTATGGTCCTACATCTGTAGGATGTTTATATAACATTGAATCAAAAACGGGTTCGACACAACAAGCATATGGATATTTATATGGTGATCCGTATTCATATGGATATGTAGAATTCCCACAAAATTCTGGATGGCATTATGTAGAATACATATCTGGGGGTATTGATATTTTATTTTGTCAATTCCGTGCTTTTGCAGAATATAATTCGATGGGTGGTGTTGATTCATCAATAAAAATTCATATAGATGATATTGCGGTCGTTTCGCACCAAGAAATTATAAACCCGGGGTTTGAAGACCGACATTTGTGGGGATGGACGATATCGGAAAATGAATATTTGTGGGGGTGGACGGTTACAGAGGAAAATATATTTTCTCTTTCGTCAGAACATGCACACAGTGGAAACCAATCATTAAAATTGAAACGTGATATAGGCGATTCTGGTGAGTATGGGTCTATTAGTCAAATACATATCCACAGCGAGATCTTTGAAGAATATGGTTATGTATCGTTTTGGTATTATGTGCCGCAATTAGATGATGGTTCTATATTAACGGTAAACATTGTTGCCGGAGGAGGCGGAGGAGAAAATGGTGGTTCTACGGCATCGTATCAAATTTTTTCTGAAACGACAGGTTGGCAGCAGGGGAGAGTAAACATAAGTGATATAGACAACTGGGAGGACAATAATTGGGCAGGTTATGGGAAAATCCGGGTTTCTCATGAAGATTCTGGTGGTATACAATCTGGTGTCACTGCATATTTTGATGATTTTGAGTTTGGATATTATCCATGCGAAACCGATATTAATATTATAAATGGAAATTTCGAAACGGGTGACTTGACTGGTTGGAGTTCGTTTGCAGATGGTGATGGCAGTATTGGAATTGAAGATTCAGAGTATGTGATTGATGGTGATTATAGTATTGGTATGTTTTCAGGGACATCATCATATGTTGGGTTGTATCAACAGTTTGATAACATGCGGTGTGTTAAGTATTTAAGCTTTGATTTGGTCACCTCTACAGAAGATTGGGATAATGATGCGCGTTTGACTGTACTTATGACCGATACAAGGTGGGATAATTTTTTTACATTATATGGTACTCCGTTGGCACCATATGGGTCTGGAATTATGCATGTAGTAATAGATTTACAACGGTACGATTTACAAGGATATGACGTTTTATATTTTAATCTCTGGTCTGATTCTAGTTATGGTACTGGTTCGGTGTTTATTGACAATATTGAATTTTTATATGAACAACCAGAACATAAATATATAAATTCGGTGTGGGAACTATCATATCCATCCGTAGTTGGTGGATATTCGTTTGAATTAACCCGTGCAAATTGTATGCACAATGGGTATATATATCAAGTTGTCCCATATTGGTTTTCTGAATGGGCTGTTTATGCAATCCAGCGTTCGATAGATGGATATGTATGGGAATATGTCACTACAAATATCGGAGATGGTATTGCGCAATATTATCCTATTATGGAACCCCACCATATCGGCAATATCGTGTCACACAAAGGAAATTTATATATGGTTGGGCGTTCTGAATGGAACGATTATATATATAAATCTACAGATGATGGATACACGTGGAGTTGTCTTGGAGAGGTTCCCGGAGAAACCAGTGTGGATCATGAATCTTTTTCGCTGGTTTCGTTTGGGGATTATATATACATGACACCACCAGTATCATATGGTGAATGTCCGGAGACATATGTGTATCGGTCAACGGACGGTGTGGTATGGGAAAAAGTTGCAGATATATTTTATGGGTCTTCTGGTGGATTTACATTTAATAATAAGATATATATTTATGACATGTATGGGGAGTTTTATTCGAGTGCAAACGGCGAAGATTTTGTGTTGCATGCAAGGACATCCCCAATGAATGAAGGTTTAACTGGTCCAATCTATGTTTTTTCGAATGAAACGAAGGTTTTTTTCTTAAATGGAATCGGAGAAATTTTTACGAATACTAACGATTGTGATTACAATTCTTGGGTGAGAAGTTATACGTTGTTTGAACATGAGGGCGATTATGTTTCAATCGGACCACAGATGTATGGCAACATGCGAAGAGACGATGACAGAACGTGGCATTTCCCGTCGGCAATATATAATGGAACTGCACTTTTTGTTGGTGGCGGAGTGTTTGGATATACTTCAATCCCAGATATATGGGTGAGTCTTGACGCGGTTGAATATGTCCCAGAACCAACTCCAACTCCAACACCAACACCCTGTGTAGAATGCCCGACACAACCACCACAAGAAGTATACTTACGACCAAACTTTGTCCGGACACCAAAGATTGGCGATTGCCCGCTTACCGTAACATTTACAGATACAACGGAAACAAACGGTATAGAATTGGTTTCAAGGACATGGGATTTTGGTGACGGGACTATCGTGTATGATGCGCCTGCAGTTGTAGAACACACCTACACATCTCCGGGGAAATATAGTGCGCAACTTATTCTGAATGATGGTGTGGTTTCAACAACCAAAGCACAATACAACGCGGTTTATGTCGAGGGAGCAGTGTTTCCAAACCCGACAACAACGTTTGGTGAGAATGCAGAACGGTTGCAACTTGCCAACTTCAATGTGACTGAATACAGTATTGTTTTACCGACAGCGTATACAGGTCTGTTCAACATGGAAGAAACCGCCGATGCATGGTTCTTATTTTGGGGGCTTGTGTTTGCGTTCATATTCATGGCGATATTCATCCGTGCTGGCGACACGTCGTTGGTCATGTTGTTTGCCCTGTTGGTTGCAGGTAGTGTCATGGCAGTAATACCGAGCGAATTCCAGTTAATCGGGCAGGGTATGCTCGTTGTTGCCATCGCTACGGTGATATATATACTCATCAAAGGACGGTTCAAGTGATTTAAATGACGGTGGGAGACAAGTTGGGGAATATAATGATTGATAAAAAAATAGTGTTGATATTGTTAGTTGTGTTTGCCGCGCTAATATTGCCTGTTAGCGCATACACCGGAGAAACGCCATATCTAGAAGATGGGTATGTTTACCAGAAGTTTCTTACTTCTGGTAATTTTACACCGCCTGATGGTGTAACAACAGTTGATGTCCTACTCGTTGGCGGCGGAGGCGGCGGCGGTTCAAGACGGCAAAGCGCGGGCGGCGGTGGAGCTGGGGGTCTTGAAGTATTTGAGAATATCACTGTCACCCCGGGATCTGAAATCGCCGCCGTAGTCGGAGCCGGAGGAGCCGGCGGTGGTTCCTCTGCGCCAGCAAAGGGAGCTACTGGCAGCGATACGACTTTTGGTACTGGTGAAAGCCAGATGGTCGCAAAAGGCGGTGGCGGTGGCGGAGCATATTCGAATACCGGTGATTTAACACACGGAGTTGATGGCGGTTCCGGGGGTGGTGCCGGTGCGCTTGAAGAATCCGGCACTCCTGGCGACCCCCTTGGATCACAGGGATATGTCGGCGGTCGGGGGTATCCAAGCGCAACCGTAGCAAACCGGGCTGGCGGCGGCGGCGGCGGAGCTGGCGGTGCTGGTGGAAATGCCGCGTCGGCAACCCGTGGAACAGGTGGGGTTGGTCTCGCAGTTTGGGGAACGACGTATGCCAAAGGAGGAGATGGTGGCGACAAGAACGTTGGTGCAGGAACAAACGGTGCAGCAAATACCGGGAATGGTGGACGCGGTGCCGGTGGCGTGGACCCTGCCGCAAACACCGGTGGCAACGGAGGCTCCGGGATTGTCATTGTGAGGTGGGCATACACTGGAGAAACGCCATATCTAGAAGATGGGTATGTTTACCAGAAGTTTCTTACTTCTGGTAATTTTACACCGCCTGATGGTGTAACAACTGTTGATGTTCTCGTAGTAGGTGGTGGTGGTGGTGGAGGTTCTCGGCGTATTAGTTCCGGAGGGGGTGGAGCGGGTGGTCTTGAAGTATTCTCAAATGTTTCTGTAACTCCCTCATCTGAAATCGCGGTTGTTGTCGGTAACGGGGGGTCCGGTGGATATGATGGTGGTGCGGCTAGGGGTACTACCGGAGGCGACACCACGTTCGGCACCGGAGAAACACAACTTGTTGCAAAAGGAGGAGGAGGCGGAGGAGCTAATTCAGGTGGCGAACCGTGCGCCGGATTAACTGGGGGATCTGGTGGGGGTAGTGGTGGGGGATCGGATACCTACAACGTCGGTGCAGATCCGATAGGTACGCAGGGGAATAAAGGAGGTAATGGATATTATTCTGCCACAGAAACCAGCCGCGCCGGTGGTGGTGGTGGAGGTGCTGGCGGTGCTGGTGGAAATGCCGCGTCGGCAACCCGTGGAACAGGTGGGGTTGGTCTCGCAGTTTGGGGAACGACGTATGCCTCCGGTGGAAATGGGGGACAGCCAAGTATATCTGGATATGGAGCATCCGGGGCTGGAAACACTGGAAATGGTGGTGCCGGAGCTGGTGGTGGGACAACCGCTACAAACACCGGTGGCAACGGTGGGTCAGGTATCGTCGTTATCCGGTGGTTAGACTGTGTTCCGCCAACTGCCGCGTTCACAGCGAATGTAACGACAGGCTGCAGTCCGTTGTCTGTCGGGTTCACGGATGAATCTACGGGCACAAACCTATTGTGGTCATGGGACTTTGGTGATGGGACTATATCTCCGTTTTGCATGGATTCTAATGTTGTAACTGATGATGCAGATTGGCACTATAGACATTCTCATACAAGTGTTTTAATGCCAAATGGAAGTATACTTTTGATGGGTGGATATTATGATGTTCCACCCCCGCTCTTTGGTCAGATATTTTTAAATGATGTTTGGATAACACACGATTTTGGTAACACTTGGCAATTTGTATCAAACGCATCGTGGAGTTTGCGTTCTGGTCACACTTGCAATGTCATGCCAAATGGTAGCATTTTGTTAATTGGTGGTGAGTATGCTTGGTATGCAAATAGCGACGTTTGGATATCATCTGATTACGGATTGTCGTGGGGTTTGGTAACAGATACTGCTGAGTTTGGTGAACGTACTCGCCACACATCTGTTGTTTTGGATAATGGTAGTATACTTGTTATTGGCGGTTCAAACCCATATGATGAATATAAGGACGTGTGGATATCGTCTGACTATGGGTTGTCTTGGGATTTGGTAACTGACGACGCCGAGTTTGGCGAACGGGAAGGCCACACAACGGTTGTTTTGGATAACGGGGATATATTGTTGATTGGTGGCAACGTTGGTTTGTCGGTTTATAGTGACGTGTGGATATCATCTGATGATGGTTTGTCGTGGGATTTGGTAACAGACGGTGCTGCGTTTGGCAATCGGACTGAACATACGAGTGAATTGTTAGATGATGGCACGGTTTTGGTAATTGGTGGTGGGTCTGGTGTCTGGTATTCTTCTGGTGATTTCAGCGTGTGGGAAGTGGCTATCGATGACCCGCTTTTTGGCGGTGTTTTGTCTGCTACATCTGAAGTTTTGGATGATGATACAATTTTAGTTTTAGGAGGGGGTGAATATAATAGTGTTTGGGAACTTGTGAAGATAGGTTGTAGTATTGGAAACGTGAGCCATGAATATTCATCACCGGGCACATACACGGTCAATTTAACAGTCACCAACACCTGCGGGTCTGACAGCGAAGTGAAGACCGGGTATATAACCGTTGGCAGTCCGCCAACTGCCGGGTTCTCTGCGAATGTAACGACAGGCTGCAGTCCGTTGTCTGTCGGGTTCACGGACGAATCTACA
>Ga0172380_10005448_pt1 | contig 15450 bp, 16 predicted proteins | sample Leawe162metaG_FD_119747 | JGI IMG/M metagenome (GOLD analysis project Ga0172380, IMG submission 119747) | Leachate microbial communities from a municipal landfill in Southern Ontario, Canada - Leachate well 162 metaG | ecosystem: Engineered > Solid waste > Landfill > Unclassified | place...
GAGCAAGGTTTGTAATTTTCGCATACCAAGTGGTATACTCACTCCATATGAAACCACATGTACTCATCGTTACAGCACATCCGAGCTCAAAAGGATTTACACATCAGATTGCAAATTCATTTAAAGAAGGTGCTGAGGCTGCAGGGAAAACTGTGGAGATACTCGATCTATATAAAACAGATCTTCAAATGATGTTTTTAAAATTTGAAGAACCTAAAGATATGGCTTTGCCAAATCCTGTGCGAGAAAAGTTGCAAGCAAAGATTACTGCTGCAAACGAACTCGTGTTTGTGCACCCTCTATGGTGGATGGGAACTCCTGCTATCATGAAGAACTTTTTGGATAACGTGATCGCTTCGCACTATGCTTTTTATTATAAAAACGGGTGGCCAGTAGGTATGCTTACAGGAAAAAGAGGGCATGTGTTTATAACGTGTGACGGGCGGATGTGGTTGTACTGGCTTCTCGGTATGCCGTTTCGGATTAACTGGACTATGGGGATACTTAGATTCTGTGGCATAAAACCGACCACTTTTAAGGTTTTTAGTGAAAAATACAAGCGAACTGAGGCCGAAAAAACAAGCTTTTTAGATAAGGTGAGAAAGATAGGAGGAAAACTCTGGTAGGGATTGATAAATCTTAAAAATAGTGTATACTGATACACCATGACATATACACTAAACGCACAAGCATTCCATGCAAGTACAGATATGACAGGCCGAATCAAGGCTGTTGTATACGGTCCAAAGTACCCATCAACATCTATCACTGTTGACGCAAAAGAATTTACAAAGCTTTTTAAAGCTGCTGGAGAGTCTTCAGTTATCACACTTACAGGATTAGATGCTGATCAAGATGTTCTTATTCACGAAGTACAATCAAACGTTGTAAAAGGAACTATTATCCACGCTGATTTGTACGCCGTACAAAAAGGACAAAAGATTACTGTTCACGTACCACTTGTATTTACAGGAGTTTCTGCCGCTGTAAAACAAGGAGCTAACCTAGTTAAAGTTCTTCATGAGGTTGAGGTTGAGGCAGAAGCTAAAAACCTTCCACACGAGATTACTATTGATATCTCATCACTAGTAAACATGGATGACCAGATCACTGTTTCAGACATCAAACCTATGACAGGGGTTGAGATCCTATCTAACGGAGATGATGTTATCGCTATTGCAGCAAAACCAGTTGAAGAAGCTGAGGAACCTGCAGTACTTGATATGTCAGCTATCGAGATATCAGATCAAAAAGGTAAGAAAGACGACGAAGAAGCTGCCGCATAGGTTTTATACGATAAACGAAAAAACAAAAAGTACAACATTCGTGATGGACGGTTGTACTTTTTGTTTTTGAGTTTTATGCTTGCAATCCAGTCATTTATGATATACTAGACCTTATGAAATACGTTTTGAGTTTAGCTCTAAGTATAGGTTTTTGTATTGCTGGTTTCTTAGCGGTATATGGTATTCGTGTGGATGCTCAAGCGCTTGACTGTACGGATCCAAACAACAGAACACAATGTCTTGCAGAGCTTGAGAAGGCTGAAAAAGAGATCTCGGAGCTTAACAAACAGCTTGATAGTAAGAAAAAGGAGGCTAGTTCCATAGCTCGAGATAAAGCAGTTCTTGAGTTACAAACAAAGCAGGCTCAACTTAAGATAAAAGCTCATGAGTATTCTATCGCAAAGCTTGGAAAAGATATTACAGCTAAAGAGAGTAACATTAAGCTACTTACCGGTCGTATTGAAAAGAGTAAGGCAAGTCTTTCTGAGATGATTGTTCGAAGTCATGAACTCGACTCTTTTTCTCTTGTAGAGGTTTTGCTTGCACAAGAAAACATGTCTCGATTCTTTCAAGATATGGATGCATACGGTTCAATACAATCACGTATACAAGATGAGATAGGATATATAGAAAAAGATAAAACAGAGACAGAGAAAGAAAAAGTTCAACTCAACGAAAAGCGTGATGAAGAGTTTGATTCAAAGTATGAGATAGAGGCTCAGAAAAAAGTTATACAAGCTGCTGAAGCAGAAAAGCAACGATTACTTAATCTGAACAAAAAAGAGCAGGCTACATACCAGGGTACTATCGCAGAAAAAGCAGCTCAGGTAACTAAGATTAAAAACGCACTCTTTGCACTCCGTGATACAGGATCTATTAAGTTCTCGGATGCTGTAGCATACGCTAAGAAAGCAGGAAAAGCTGCAGGGGTTCGTCCAGCATTTATCCTTGCTATCCTACAGCAGGAAAGTAACTTAGGTGCAAACGTAGGTTCTTGTTATATGACAAACACAGAAACAGGCGCTGGTATAAAAGTAACATCAGGTACTGCAGTTGCAAATGTTATGAAGCCGACTCGAGATGTTGCCCCATTTTTAGCTATTACAAAAGCACTCGGAAAAGATCCATTTACAACACGGGTATCATGCCCGTTCACAGTTGGGTACGGAGGAGCTATGGGGCCGGCACAGTTCATACCTTCAACATGGCAGATATTTGCTGCACGTATAGCAAAAGCTAACGGTGGAGGGGTAGCCAATCCTTGGAATGCTGGAGATGCGTTTACAGCATCAGGTATGTACCTTGGAGACCTTGGAGCTACTGCCCAAACAGCTTCAGCAGAACGAAATGCAGCCTGTCGATATTATTCAGGAAAAGCGTGCGGTTCTAACGGTAATACTTTCTACGGAGACCAGGTTATGGCCCGAGCCATCAAGCTCCAAGCAGATATTGATTTAATTCAGGATTAATGTATAATAGGGTTCTATGAAAACAGCTATACATCCAAAATACTATACAGAGTCTACATTTACATGTGCATGTGGAGCTACATATGTTATGGGTTCAACTAAGGAAAAACACGCTATCGAAATCTGCGCAGCATGTCACCCTTTCTATACAGGTAACGAAAAGATTGTAGATACTGCAGGACGAGTAGAGAAGTTCAAAGCTCGACAAGCAGCTACTACAAAAGCTCCAGCTAAAAAAGCTACAAAGAAAGCAGACAAATAACTTTTTACGTACAATCAGGAAGAGCCGTTATAGGCTCTTTTCTGTTATACTAATAACAACTTTATGGAAGATCTAAATCTCGACGAATTAAAAAAAGATTTTAAAACAAGCTTTTTTGCCTTGGAAATAGAGCGACTACAAAAAGAAAAAGATGCGCTTATAGAGATGGCACAGGATCCAGACATGAAGGCTATGGCAGAAGAAGATATGATAAATATTCAAGATCAGATTGATGGTAACGTTTCAAAACTTCAAGATATTCTAAAGGAAGAAGAGGCGGCGGATGAGTATCCAAATGAAATTGTTCTTGAAATCCGTGCTGGAGTAGGTGGTGATGAAGCTGCGCTTTTTGCTGCTGACTTGGCCGAGATGTACAAAACATACTGTGAAGCTAAGGGTTGGAATGTACAACCTGTGGACGTATCTGAAAACGGAATTGGTGGATATAAGGAGGCGAGTTATGAGATTCGAGGCTTTGAAGTGTACAGGTATTTTAAGTATGAGATTGGTGCACATCGTATTCAGCGCATCCCTGCAACAGAAAAATCAGGACGTATTCATACATCGACAGCTGTTGTGGCAGTTTTGCCTATACGAAAGAAAGTTAAGTTTGAGATTAACCCAGCGGATCTTGAGATGGAGTTTTCACGGTCAGGTGGAGCAGGGGGACAAAATGTTAACAAAGTAGAAACGGCTGTGCGTTTGATTCACAAGCCGACAGGTATTGATGTGCGATGTACATCAGAGCGAAGTCAGCTGAAGAACCGAGAGAAGGCGTTGTCTATCCTTCAAGCTAAGCTTGCCTTAAAAAAAGAGGAAGAAGATGCTGCAAAGTTTTCAGGACTTAAGAAAACTCAGCTTGGAACAGGGGACAGATCTGAAAAGATTCGAACATATAACATTTTACAAGACCGAGTGACTGATCACCGATTGAAACAATCATGGCACGGTATTCAGACTATACTCGCAGGGCAGATTGATAAGATGATGAATGCTATCGTTGAGTTTTTTGAAAATGGCGGGGAGGTGACGGAGGGGACAGACGACGAAGAATAATTTTTAAATAAAAAAGGCCCACCTTACTCGCTGCGACGAGGGGTGGGTTTTGACATGAGGCTATGAGGCTTACATGTAGGTTCAGGACTTGGTCTGGTAGAATTTTCCGTCTTTGTCGCGGATGACATAGACGTTGACCGCTGGACGGGTATCCCACTTCAGTTTCGTGGACGAGAGGATGGGTTTTCCATCACGAGAGTCTTGGTAGAATTCACCGAAGAGAACAGTCATGCCGTCCCACGTTTCTTTCTTGCTTAGGACTCCTTGAGTTGTCCAGTCGCCGAAGAGTTCCTTGGAAAAGAAGATAACGTCGTCCATACTGGCCTCTTTGAGAACTCCGAGGCTTGTCTTTGGTTCGTTATCTGCCATGCCGAGGTGGTATAGGTTGATCGGATCAAGTCCGTTAATGTTAGCACCAAGGAATTTGTAATCCCCGTCGGGAAGAACCGGAAACCGATTCTTGAGGTTGACAGGTGTCACCAAGCTGATGATGCCAGCCATAACGGCCACAATTGTGATAATCCACATGAATGATTTCTTCATATAAGGGTCTGTGTGAGTTGTCTGAATCGGATTGGGAGGTACGACACCTCTTTATTTCCATGCTATATATTATAGCATTTTTAGGGGTAAAAGTCAACTTTCTGCTCGAAACCCTCCTCTAACCCCTCAAACCCCTGAAATCCCCAATAATCGCTTGATTTATCCTTGGAAATTTGATATACATATATCTTATATGACACAACAAAAAACAGCAGATGCACAAGCTATGTTTGAAGCAGGAGTTCACTACGGAACTCTACGTTCAACACGTAATCCTTCAGTGAAGAAGCATATTTATGGAACAAAGGCTAACGTTGATATTATCAATATCGAAGTTACTGGAGCACAGATAGATGCAGCTCGAGCATTTCTACAAGATCTTATTGCAAACAACAAAACTATTCTTTTTGCTGCAAGTAAAAACGAGATCATGGATCTTTCAAAAACGTACGCAGAGAAACTAGGAAAGATGTTTATCTCAGGACGATGGGTAGGAGGACTTCTTACAAACTTCGAAATCATCCGAAAACGAATCAATCGTATGATTGAGCTTACAGATATGAAAGCTAAAGGTGAACTTAAAAAGTACACTAAGAAAGAACAATCACTTATGGATAAAGAAGTTGCTCGACTTGAGAAACTGTTTATTGGAGTTAAAGATCTACAAAGTATGCCAGCGGCCCTGCTTGTTCTAGATCCTAAGAAAGAATTTATCGCGGTTGATGAGGCTATCGCTATGGGAATTCCAGTTGTTGCAATCGCAAACACAGATTGTAAGATTTCAAACATTACATATCCTATTCTTGCAAACGATTCATCACGATCATCTGTAGAATACATTCTACACCGATTGTTTGCATAGTTTCGAAGATAATTTATTTATAAAAATAATTCAAACGTACATTACATATGGCAATAACAGCAGATCAAATCAAAGCACTTCGAGACAAGACAGGTATATCTATGATGGCTTGTAAAAAAGCTCTTGAAGATGCAGAAGGCGATGAAGCAAAAGCTCTTGAGATTCTCCGAGAAAAAAGTGGAGAGCAGGCTGCTAAGAAAGGAGATAGAGAGTTTGGAGCAGGAGTTGTTGAGGCGTATATTCACTCAAACGGTTTAACAGGAGCTATCATTCAAGTTGCATGTGAGACAGACTTTGTTTCTAACAACGCAGAGTTTAAAGCAATGGCAAAAGATATCGCTATGCAAGTTGTAGCGCTTAATGCTAAAGTTTTGAAAGATACAGATGTAACACCTGAGGTTACAGCAGCATCTGCAGAAGAAAACGGTGGTGAAGCGACGGACGCAAGTATGCTTGCACTTCTGACACAGCCATTTATCAAAAACGGTGATGTAACTATACAAGGTCTCCTAGATGCAGCGATGCAAAAGTTCGGAGAACGAGTAGAAGTTATCAAGTTCACACGATTTGAAATTGGAAAGTAAATAGTGTATACTGGGAAAATGATTCCATAAGAATCATGTTTCCTTAATGCCGCCTTAGCTCAGCTGGTAGAGCAACTGTTTTGTAAACAGTAGGTCCCCGGTTCAAATCTGGGAGGCGGCTCCAAATAAGAAAAAACTATATCTCGAAAAGGTGTAGTTTTTTCTATTGCAGAATATATGTTTTTGTGGTTATATTATCGTATATCTGGCAACGTGCCTGATAGTGTTGGAATAGTAATTTAACCCATGTAGACTTATGTTTCTTCAAACAAGCAAAGAAGTCGTAGTGTTTGTGGTTCAGCAGCTGGCACCAAAAAAGATCTATTTAGCCCGTATGGCTCGAAATAAGTTAGGGAAAGACATCCTTAACGGTTTTGGAGGCAAAGTTGAATTGAATGAAGGATATCGTGATGCTTGTTTACGAGAGTTTGCACAAGAGAACATGCAAAAAGCATGGCTTCGTTTTAGCGACCTTAGACCCCGTGCACTTGTAAACTTCCGGAAATCCGATAGAGCCATCAAAGATCCTCCTAATCGGTCTCTCGCAATATACACAGTGTCCACCTATTGTGGCACATTGACCGACTCCGATGAGATGGTCGATGGAAATTGGTATGCGAACATTCCTTATGAGAGGATGCTACCCACAGATGGCTTGATTCTTCCAAAGGTGTTTTCCAACGAGCCTCATCGTTTCTCCGTAAATATTTTTTTCGACGCTGAGGGAAGAGTTGAAAAGTCAGAATTTTTTGACGGCGACTATGCATGTTCGGGTATATAACTGTCTTTAAATCTCTCTCATATCAACCGAGATGCACTCACGCAGTGCATCTCGGTTTTTTACTTGCATAATTTCAAAAAAATATCAGAGACATGATATACTTACTCCATGTTCGGTATCACCTCACAACCGCAAAGAAATGCACAAGGTCGTATAACTTCAAATCCTCACGAAGAGATTCGTCGAGGTGCAGGATCTTCTACATATGATGGTGCAGCTGCAGAGCGCATGAAGATGGAGTACTTGCGAAAAGAGCGAGAGCGTCGAGAAAAAGAGCGTAACAAGCTGATGTATGATGGTAAGAACAGAGATTATATACGAGCGACACAAGAGAGTGAACGGATGAAAACTGAGACAAAAAGACTTGAGTCTGAACTTGCAAAACATACACATGATTCTGAAGGTGTAAAGTTACTTGAAGCAAGAACAGTTGCGGAACTTCCTGCATTTAAAAAAGAAGAATTGGAGCTTGTGCAAAAGATACAGAAGGTAGAGGCAGAGTTGCTTATGTATAAAAACAGACACCAACAAGTATTGCAAAAGATATCTCATGTTGAACAAACAGATAAAAATCTTGTAGTTGATAAACATAAACGTGAGGCATATGTAAGTGAATTGCAGGCAAGGTATGATGCCTCAAAACGCAGGTTTGAAGACATGTCAAAGCAGGCAGAAAAACTCAAGGTTGAAGTGGATCAACTTAAAAGACTTATATAAATTTATACACAATATTATTACAGATATATACCATGTCAGAAAGATCAGCACACAAAAAAGTAGCACTTATCATCATGGATGGTTGGGGACATACGCTTGATACTGAGCATAACGCGGTTCATCAGGCACATACCCCTTTCTTTGATCATGCACTTAAAATGTATCCTCACACGCTTCTTGAGGCGAGTGGTTTAGCAGTAGGATTACCAGAGGGTCAGATGGGTAACAGCGAGATAGGGCACACGACCATCGGTGCAGGAGCTTCTATAGATACAGATCTTGTTACTATAGAAAAGTCGATTCGCGATGGTTCATTTTTTAAAAATACTGCTTTTGTGCAACTCGTAGAACATGCAAAAAAACACAACTCAAAAATTCATATGATTGGACTTTTGAGTGATGGAGGAGTACATAGTCACAATACTCATGTGTATGCGTTTTTGCAATTTGCCAAAGAACAAGGCTTACACAAGGAGCAAGTGGTGTTGCATATATTTACAGACGGACGGGATACTGCGCCTAAAACTGCATCAAGGTATCTCCGAGAACTTATAGTAGAGATGGAGAAAACTGTTGGGGTGATTGGAAGTTTTGGAGGAAGATATTTTGGTATGGATAGAGCAGGAAATCATGATCGTATACAGATGGTGACAGATATTCTGTTTTCAGGAAAAGGAAAAACAGTGAACATACATGAGAAAAGTTTACCTGATTTTATGGACCTACAGTATGCAGAGGTTGATCCAACAGGAAAGATTGACGAATATCTCGAGCATTATCTATATACACACCACGATGGTAAGGCAGAGCAAGAAGAAATCAAACATTATATTATTACAAAACATGACGGAGTATTTTTCTTTAACTTTAGAGCAGATCGAGCGAAACAACTTACAACAGAGATTTTAAAAAAGCGAGAAGAGATGGATTTGTTGTTTGTAAGTATGACTCAGTACGGAGAGGAGATTGATACAGTGGTTGCATTTGCACCAGCAAAGATTGAGACAAGTCTCGGGAAAGAACTTTCTGCGGCAGGTATCACACACGCACACATATCAGAGTCTGAAAAGTTTCCACACGTTACTTTTTTTATGAATGGTCAAAGCGACAGAACAGAGATTGGCGAGTTGCATGTAAAGATTGATAGTCGAACAGACGTTGCAACACATGATCAAGCTCCTGAGATGAAAGCGAAAGAGATTGTTGATGCAGGGCTTGAAGCATTGAAGACTCATGATTTTTTGGTTGTGAATTTTCCAAACGCAGATGTAGTGGGGCACACGGGAAATATAAATGCGATCGTTAAGGCAGTTGAGGTTGTTGATGCTGAATGTAAAAGACTTGTTGAGGGAATCGTTGCTATGGGAGGAATTGCGATCATAACAGCTGATCATGGAAATGCTGAAGTGATGATTGATAAGACAACAGGAGATAAACATACAGCACATACAACTAACCCTGTGCCATGTATTGTAACTTTGAGTTCTGATGTGAGGCTTCGAGATGGAGGAACACTAGCTGATCTTGCACCGACAGTGTTGCAACTGTTTGGGCTACCGGAGACGACTAAGATGAAGGGAAAGGGGTTGATTGTGTAAATGAAAATGCCCCGCGAACGTGTGGTTCGCGAGGACTTGGGTTGAGGTAAGGGTGCTAAGATGTCGAGACACCTCCAAGAGTCACACTCTGGTAACATTGAGCCATCTCACCTGTAACGAGGCTAAACTTTTCGAGAGTATTCCAATATTTTAACAGTGTGGCACGAAGTTTCTTTTCCTGACAACCTGGTCTATTGATATGCTTCAAACCTTCTTGTTCTTTGCCGATTAGACCAACTCGTAGTTTACCGAGGTAATCAATCTGTTTTGCTAATCTTTGTAGTGTTTTCCAACCATAAGAGGCACACATAGATGTGAAAGGTGCCCCTACTTTATCATCTCCGTAGTGTTTCTTCAGTAGAGGAGAATCCTGGTCAAATCCTTTCCGATGATCTGCATCGTGTAGCTCACAGATTTTGTAGAGCAATGCATAGTCTTTAAGGAAGGACCGTATGGTCAGAATCTGTGCCTTCTCAAACGTCAACGCAGCATAACGTGTAAAAACAAAGATTCCAAGACTTGTTAAAACCGCGAGAACTCTAGTAGGTTCTGAAACTTCGTTTTTCAAAACCATGTTGATGCCTATCATTATGGAGCAGAAAAGTCCAACCCACCCAAGTATAAGTATGATTCTTCGGTTGTAATACCGTCCAATATCCTTATTAAATACATGAGGGTTAACTTGGAAGTGATTGGCTCCTAACCACCATCTGATAAATGTAATATCAATCTTCTGCATAATATGTGTGTTTTCTGTATCAAGGTTCTTCTCTGACAGTATCTAAGATCGTGCTTGCGGGCTATTATTCGGGATCAACCAAACTTTTTTGACTTAGATATATAGAAACGAGAATATTTCCATACGGATACTACAATACAACATGTTATATGTAAAAGCAATATCTCTTTTGGTACAGTTTATGTAGTTGGAAAATATGAAAAATAGAGTACAATGCCAGATATGATCACTAAAGGTCCGATTCTGGCAACGGCGCGAATAGATATACCAAAGGAGCAGAAAAAGTTTCTATATCCTTTTGATTTGAAATTAGTGAAAAATCTAAAACAGATTCAATTCCCATCACAGGTTACTTTTTTTATTGGAGAAAATGGAACAGGAAAATCTACAATACTTGAGGCAATAGCTTTGTGTGCTGGATTTGGAAAAGAGGGAGGAAGTAAGAATATGCATTTTACTACAGCAGATGACGCTCTGTATAATGGTGTGCAACAGCTGGCAACATACATGACACTCTCATGGAGAAAGAAAACGCAAGATGGATACTTTTTTCGTGCAGAAAGTTTTTTTACTGTTGCAAATCATATTGATGAGATGGCAAAAGGTCCTATGGCAGGTGCAACATATGCTTCTTATGGTGGAGACTCTTTACATAAAAAATCTCATGGAGAAAGTTTTCTAACATTTTTTACTGAGCGTATGGGTAGCGGAGGTTTCTTTATTCTCGATGAGCCTGAAGCAGCTTTGTCACCTCAGAGACAACTGGCTTTACTTTCTATTATTCATACGCTTTGCAAAAATCCTGAGACACAGTTTATCATTGCAACGCACTCACCGATACTTCTTGCATACCCTGGTGCGACGATATATTCTTTTGATACTCAAAAATTAGAGACAGTTTCATATACAGATACAAAACACTATCAGATCACAAAAGATTTTTTAGAGAGTCCTGAGAGATTTTTTAAGCATTTGGATATGTAAATGAAAACACCTCACGAAGCTTTGTGGCTCCGTGAGGATTTGGGGTGAGAGTTAAGAAGGCATCACTCCTGCAAATTTGAAGCATGCGCGCTTAATACTGTCATCCATCCCTGAGACAAGACTAAACTTTCTCATGAGCTGAAGTGCTGTATTAAAGTCGGCTCGAAGTTTTTCTTTTTCAGGTGAGGTTTGAGCAACACCAGGCAGGTTCGCACCAGCGAATTTGATTTCTTTATCTACCAACGACTCATTTTTTGCCAGCTCTATCAGGGCTAACCAGCCATAATGGGAACAATTGCTATTTTGTGGCGATCCTTTGTCGGTTGCTTTCATGCCATTCGCGTGGCAAATGTCATGATCCGTATATGGATCCCAGGCGGTCTCAAGACGCTTACCTTTCAGTCTGCAGAATTTTACCAATGCCGCATAATTAGTAAGGATAGCTTTCACCATTACCAACTGATCGACACTGAGTTGATAGGCTGTGCGAGACCAGATGAAGAATCCTGTCCCTAAAACCATCATAGCTCCGTCACTAAGACTGAAGCCTTTGGTCGAGAGTTGATAGGAACTAAGGAGTGCTAACACCAGAGCCAACCCCCCAAGGAGTCGAAGGAATCTTCCGTTTTTGTGAGTCTTGATGTTTTCATCAAGTTTGATATAGGGGTAACCTTCTGCATTTGCAGTGATCCACCACTGGATTGCTTGAAGTGGGATATTCATAACGTTTTTGTTCACTTATCTTTTTGTTTCAATGTCCTCTATCAGAATTCAGATCGTGCGACTAAGCTATTATGCTCGGGACTAACCAAGCTTTTTTGACTGAATATACAAGAATACTTTTTCATTGTACTCATATATTATATCATATTCGACTGTATAAGTCAAACACGCAAAAACCCTCATGACCATTACGGCACAAGGGTTTTTTATCATCTTACAATCTCGCAAAGGGATTACTTACCAAACGCTGCTTTCCCGGCAAACACTGCCTTCTTTCCCAAACTCTCCTCGATTCGAAGAAGTTCATTGTACTTAGCAACTCGGTCAGTTCGACAAAGTGATCCAGTTTTTATCTGGCCACATCCTGTTCCTACAACAAAGTGTGAGATAGTTGTATCCTCAGTCTCACCGGATCGGTGTGAGATAACAGCTGTCATACCTGCTTTATGTGCCATTTTCACAGCCTGAATAGTTTCTGACACTGTACCTATCTGGTTTAGTTTGATAAGGATTGAGTTACCAGCTTTTATATCGATACCTTTTTGTAGTCGTTCGATGTTTGTTACAAACAAGTCATCGCCAACAACCTGCACTTTCTTTCCAAGTAGTTTTGTAAATCCAACATATCCATCCCAATCATCTTCTGCAAATCCATCTTCGATCGATGCGATAGGGTATGCAGAACACCAAGTTTTGTAGAGGTCAGCCATTTCTTTTGAAGATAGAACTTTACCTTCTCGTTCAAGATGATACATGCCATCTTTGTATAGTTCAGTTGATGCAGCATCGATTGCTATCATGATATCTTTTCCAAACTTGTATCCAGCAGATGTTACAGCAACTTTGATGATATCAAGTGCCGCTTGGTTTGATGGAAGAGAAGGAGCATATCCACCCTCATCGCCTGTTGTAGTGTTTAGGTGTTGATCGTGTAACATCTTCTTAAGATGATGAAATACTTCCGCGCCCATACGAAGTGCTTCACTGAAAGATTTTGCTCCAACTGGCATAATCATAAACTCTTGTAGGTCTGTAGAGTTTTCTGCATGCTTACCACCGTTTAGGATATTCATCATAGGAAGTGGAAGAGACATAGGTTTTCCAGTTTTTGCAATGTTAGCAAAATACGCATACAAAGGTCTTTTAGTTGACGCTGCTGCAGCGTGTGCAAAAGCAAGTGATATACCAAGTATAGCGTTTGCACCCAGGTTTGCCTTGTTGTGAGTTCCGTCAAGTGCAATCATAGCAGCATCTAAAGTTTTTTGATCCCATGTTTTACCAACAAGAGCTTTTCGAAGTTTAATGTTTACGTTTTCAACTGCTTTCAAAACTCCTTTACCAAGGTATCGTTTTTTATCACCGTCTCGAAGCTCTATAGCCTCATATGATCCTGTAGATGCTCCTGATGGAACAGCTGCTCGTCCAAAAGACCCATCTTTAAGTGTCACGTCAACTTCTACAGTTGGGTTACCTCGTGAGTCGAGAATCTCTCGTCCTGTGATGTGTTTAATAGTGAATCCAGAAGTTTTCTTTACTATAGTTGTTTTCGGTTTTGCTGACATATGTGTATATATTGTATTGTTTTGTATATTAAAATTTAAATAATGATGTACTCTATGATATCATATAACCATATGCTTAGAAGATTTACATGGAAGACTATCTTGTGTTTGGTTGTTAGTGTGGCTTGTTTGTCTGTATCTACTACACGGGTTATGTCTGCATCTATTACAGACTTGTATGTTCCTGATACGTTTAGATTTACTAAAGATCTACGTGTGAACACGTCTGTACCCCCAGATGTTGCATATTTACAAAACATTCTCAACTTAAGTACTTCAACACGGGTCGCTGCAACAGGTATAGGTTCAAATACAAACTTATCGTCTTACTATGGTAGTAAAACACAAGATGCGGTTGGTCGATTTCAAAAGATATTTGCAGTAGATATAGAGTATGAAAGAAGTGTCAGTACTTCAAGTGCAACATCTACAACGGTTATAAGCTCAAGTACCGTAGATATATTTACTCGGGCTGTGCTTAACAAGCTCATTGTTATATATACAGGTGACAGACAACGATACTATGAAGATCGAAGGAATGGTGTGTATGCAAGTACCACTGAAGAAAGTTTTTATACAGAAGAGGGAACAGAGATTCCTCCTCCTACGCAAACGTCAAGTTCAAACACAGGCTCGGGAAGTGGAAATACAGGAGGATCATCGAACTCAAGTTCTGGAGGTCTTGGACAGAAACCTCATGAGCTTATATATAAAGGGAAACAACTTATGTTTAAGTACTCGCCACAAGGTATGATACTTCGTGCTATCGGTGGTGATGCGCTTGTGAACAGCGTCTTTAGTCACACTCCTGCCGGAAAGGTTGGACAACTTACAGGTTCTGGAGGTAGTGGATCGGGTGCAGGAGGTATTGCCGCCGCTCTTGGTATCGGTGCTGGAGCAGCGGCTCTTGGAGGGGCAGGATCTGCAGCAACAGGTCTTATGAATTTTGGAGGAAGAAGTACTGCTATGACTACGTGTACATGTAGTAGTAATCTGTTGATATATGTACAAGATGTACGAGGTATGAATCTTCCTCTTATATATCAACCAGGAGTGACTATGCTGTATCAGATGTATCAGCCAAGGTCTGGCGTAAACATGCTGGGGTCATATATAACTGGAGGTCAATGTCTCATATATTCAGGTACAACATGTACAACTGGCGGTACTCCTGTTGGGACTATGACCAAACTTGGAACATCTTTGGCTATATAAAGCTGATGTGGTATATATAGGCTACATATATTATGTCGATATTCCATAGGTTAAAAAAAGAACATCCAGATAGACCGCTTTTTGTCCTTGCTCCTATGGCAGATGTGACAGATGTGGCTTTTCGAACTGTGATTCAAGAGGCAGGAGGGTGTGATGTGTTGTGGACTGAGTTTGTGTCTGCAGATGGTTTGGTACGTGCTACTGAGATCGGAAAGTATAAACTCAAAAAAGATCTTTTGTTTACACCTGCGCAACATCCTATCGTCGCGCAACTTTTTTCTTCTACCCCAGAGCATATGTTTGCTGCTACTAAGCTATGTCTTGAACTTGGTTTTGATGGAGTTGATATCAACATGGGTTGTCCAGATACATCTATAGAAAAACAAAAGTGTGGCGCTGCTATGATGAAGTATCCAGATCTTGCGCAAGCAGTTATCAAGGCTGCCAAAGATGCTGCGACTGTTGATGGTGTTCGTCAGATGGCGATATCAGTAAAAACTCGTGTTGGATACAACTCTGTCGAACTTGATACATGGATACCTGTTCTTTTGGACGCTGAAGTTGATCTTATAACCATACATGCTCGTACTCGAAAAGAGATGTCAAAGGTTCCAGCGAACTGGGATCATGTTAAGACTGTTGTTGCTATGCGTGACGCGTGGGCAAAGGCTCATCCAGATACAGTTGCACCGCTTATCTTTGGAAATGGTGATGTAGAAGCTGTTGCAGATGGACTAGGGAAGTGTGCGATGAGTGGAGCAGATGGAGTTATGGTAGGACGAGCCATGTTTGGTAATCCGTGGTTTTTTAGAGATTTGCTTAATGGTCCGAAAGCGAGTGAGGTAACAAGAAAGGAGCGTATAGAAACACTTGTGAGACAAACTGAAATATTCGCAAGAGAATTAGGTGATGTAAAATCTTTTGCACTTATGAAAAAGTTTTTTAAAACATATATGACAGGGTTTGAAGATGCGGTGGAGATACGCGGGAAGATTATGGATATGGAAACTGCGGGGGAGGTTGTGGAGTTTTTACGATCGAAGGTGCAGATGTCTTGAAAATGAAAACC
>Ga0172380_10005449_pt1 | contig 15441 bp, 13 predicted proteins | sample Leawe162metaG_FD_119747 | JGI IMG/M metagenome (GOLD analysis project Ga0172380, IMG submission 119747) | Leachate microbial communities from a municipal landfill in Southern Ontario, Canada - Leachate well 162 metaG | ecosystem: Engineered > Solid waste > Landfill > Unclassified | place...
AGTACCCTTCACAGGTTTGCGAGCAAGCGAATTGCGCGTACGGTAGATAGGAGATAGACGCATGTACACCAAGACAACGATCAGCCAGCTGAAAGAGGCTGTCGCGGAATGGACCAAGGCGAATGAGCAGAAATTCCAGACGGAGCGCAAGGAATTCAGGACGGAATCCGGAATTCCGATAAGCCGGGTCTACACGCCACTGGACCTGGAAGCGAAGGGCTTCGACTATTTGAAGGATGCCGGGCTGCCGGGAGAATTCCCCTATACGCGTGGCAACACGCCCGTCGGCTATAGAGGCAAGCTCTGGGGCGCCACCGCCTACGGCGGAAAGGGGGCTCTCGAGGAATCCAACGCGCTCTGGAAAGCGCAGGTCGCGGCCGGTGCCGGTGCCATTTTCGTTGCTTACGATTTGCCGACGCAACTCGGTCTCGACCCGGGAAACTCCAAGGCGGTGGGTGAAGTTGGGCGGGTCGGCATATCGATGCTCAGCCAGAAGGACTGGGAGGTCGCCTGGGACGGCATAGACTTCGCAAAGGTCGGCGTGGCCCAAGTCCTGAACGCTCCGGCCATCTTCGGTCTCGCCAACCACATCACCCTCGCGGCAAGCAAAGGCATCCCCGTTGGCGAGGTCAGAGGTTTGCAACAGAACGATATATTGAAGGAATACATGGCGAGGGGTAACTTCATTTTCCCGCCGACCCCCTCGATTCGCCTGACCAGCGACATCCTGCAGTACGTCGGAACCAATATGCCAAACTATCAGGCCGTAACGGTCTGCGGTGGGCACCAAACAGAGCGCGGCGCCACCAAGGTTCACGAGCTCGCGCTGATGATGATCGATGCGACCACCTATCTTCAGGCCGCGGTCGATCGCGGCGTAGATGTCGACCGTCTGGCGCCCGGCCTCATGTTCTTCCCGGGCAGCGATCATTTCGCCTTCTTCGAGGATGTCGCCAAGTTCAGGGCGATGCGGCGCATGTGGGCCAGAATTGTGCGGGACCGATTCAAGGCCAAGAAGCCCGAGTCGATGCAATGTCGTATCTATGCCGCAGGCGGGGGCCTGGGGCTACACCGGGAGCAATACCTCAATAACATCGGCCGCATCGCATTGGCCACGCTCGCGGCTTCTTTGGGCGGGGTCGAAATGTTCGATACGCGTTCCTACGACGAACAGTTCGGCATCCCGACCACGGAAGCCCAGGTCAACTCCATCCGGACGCAAAACGTCGTCGCTTATGAGACCGGTGTCGACAGCGTTGTCGACCCCCTGGGCGGCTCCTATTTCATCGAGTCGCTGACCTCGGAAATGGAGGAGAGAGCGTGGAAAGTCATCGACGAAATCGACCAGCAGGGGGGAATCGTCCGCGCCCTTGAGACCGGCTACGTGCAGAGGATGATCTCGAAGGACGCCTACGAATGGCAGAAGCGCTTCGAAAACGGCGACATCAAGCGGGTGGGCGTCAATATTTTCGAAAGCAACGTGGGCGAGGCGGAAAAGCCGGTGCGCATCTATCGATCCGACCCGGCGGTAGAGAAGAAGAGGGTAGACTCGGTAGTCGAGATGAAAAAGAAGAGAGACAACCACAAGGTGGCACGCGCGCTCGACGAGTTGACGGCATTGGCGCGAGAACCCGAATCCGCGACCAACAATCTGGTGCCGGCAGTGATCGAATCGGTTAAGGAATACGCCACGGTTGGTGAGGTCTGCGACGCCCTGAGAAAGGCTTGGGGAGAATTTCGCGAGCCGACCACTATCTAGAGAGGATGCGAGAAATGCAGGAGCGAAAGATCAGAGTGTTGCTGTCGAAGATCGGTCTGGACGGACATGACCGGGGGGTGGTTAACATCGCCATGGCCTTGCGCGACGCGGGCATGGAGGTGATCTACCTCGGACGGCATGTTTTCCCCGAGGAAATCGCCCAGGCCGCCATCCAGGAAGATGTGGACGTCGTAGGCATTAGCTCGCTCGCCGACGCCCATATGACCTTGATACCTGATCTGGTCAAGACCCTGAAAAAGAGGGGATCGGATATTCCAGTCATCCTGGGCGGCTTCATCCAGCCGGAGGACGTTCCGCAGTTGAAGGAAATGGGGGTTGCCGAGGTCTTTGGCATCGGCTCCAAGCTGCCCGCCATCGTCTCCTATATTCAGCATATGAAACTGGCCGCTTGACCTGCAGCGGTCCGCGGAGGGGCGGCAATTAAGCAAGCCATCGCGGGCAGAGAATACTAACGATTTGTAGCACAGATAACACTGGAGGAGTAGATGATGAAATGCACTAGGTTAAGCAGAATACTGATGTTGTCGGCGCTGGTTGTCGGCACGGCGCTGTCGGCGTCGTTCGCGTGGTCGCAGGCCAAGGCACCGCTGCGTTTTGGGGTGGCTATGCCGCTGACTGGCTCGCAGGCGTCGTACGGGCTCGACTTTGTCGAGGGCACCCGCTGGGCCGTCGCCGACATCAATGCCAAAGGCGGAGTGGATGGGCATCCGCTGGAGATGGTCGTGCTGGATACGGTGGGCGATCCTCAGGCAGGAATCAGTGCCGCCAACAAGTTGATCCACGTCGAAAAGGTGCCCGTCATCCTGACGGCATGGAGCGGCGTGGTCAAGGCCATTGCGCCCCTCGCCAACAGGGAGAAGATGCTCACCTTGAGCGTTGGTGCCAGCTCGCCCGAGGTCGCCAAACTGGGCGATTATGTCTACACGGTGACGCCGCTCGCCGACGTCGATGTCAAAGCCATTGCCAGTTACAGCTTTGAGAAGCTCGGCAAGAAGCGTGGCGCCGTGCTCTATCTCAACAACGAATCCGGCGTGGGGGGTGCGCGCACCTTCCGCAGCGCTTTCGAGAAGGCCGGTGGCCAGATTGTGGCCTATGAAGCCTATGACGCCAATGCGTCGGACTATTCGGGCGCCGTGCTGAAAATACGCGCGGCAAATCCTGACGTCATCCATGTTCAAGGCTTGATCGTGGACATGCCGCAGGTTATCGGGCAGTTGCGGCAGATGGGCATGAACCAGTTGATTACCAGCTATATCGGCGGCTACTACCCCAAGATGGTCCAGCAGTTGGGCCCGGCCATCGAGCCCTACATGGCACCGAATGTGGCGCCGGGGCCCCAGGACAACCCCAATATTCCCGGCTTCATCGAGCGCTGGCAGAAAACGAAGGGCCGTGTCTCGAACGCCCTGCCCTACACGCAGTACATGTACGACTCCGGTCTTCTGGTCGCCGAGTTGTTCAAGTGGGTGCTGAAGAACAACCTGCCGGTGACCGGCGAGAACATGCGCAAGGCTCTGCTCGCAATCAAGAAGTTCGACTTTCCCATGACCGGCTCCATGGAAATCAGCGAGGATCATGAAGTCAAGAAACCGGTCTACCTGCTGGTCGTCAAGGACGGCAAGTTCGTTCCCTTGGCCACGGTCAAGTGACGGCAGCATCGTGGAGCTCCGGTGGCGCAACGCCGGAGTCTCCTCAGGGAATGGAACGCAATGAGTGATCTCAGGCATGGGTGAAGCATCTGTCGTCGTTCAGATATGCTGGACCGCGCTCTCCACGGCAATACCGATGATATTGTTTGCGGTGGCGTTTTCGCTGGTGCTGAAGGTCGTCAAGATATGGAACTTCGCCCAAGCGGGGTTCATGGCCGTGGCTTTCTACGCCATGTACGCCACTTACAATCTGCTGCAGTGGCCCATGTGGCTGGCGGTTCTGATCGGCCTTGCGCTGACCTTGATCGCCAGCCTGACGCTGGAGCCGTTCGGCCTCGACGTATTGCGCAGGCGCAAGTCACCGCACCTCACCTACTTCATTCTGACGCTGGTCATGTCGTTGTTTCTTGCGGCCTTCCTCAGCATGCTGTTCGGCACCGAACCGGTACCGCTGACGCCGGAAATCATGTCGCCAGTGAAAATCGTCGGCAGCATCGTCATGAGCCATTGGGACCTGCGTGCCATCGCTGTCGGTGTCGTCTTGCTGCTGCTGCTGCACCAATTCATCATCCGCACGCGGGATGGGCAGTACATGTTGGCGGTGGCCGATAACGCCGAATTGGCTGAACTCTACGGCATCAGTGCCAAGCGTACCCGAATCGTCACTTTCTTCGCAGCCTCGATATTTATCACTGCCGGCATGTGGCTGGCCGGGACGCGCGGCGCAATCAATGCACACATGCCGCTGCAGATGCTGATTTTCGCTGTGGTCGCCACCCTGCTGGGTGGAACCGGTGGAATTTTCACTTCGGCCCTTGCCGCCGCCATCCTCTCGCTCATCCAGGCGCTGAGCGTCCTCGTCATTCCGTCGCAATGGCAGGGTTTCGTCCTCTACGTCTTTCTCTTCGTCACCATTCTCTTTTTTCCCAAGGGTTTCAACGTGCGCAATCTGAAGCTGGCGGCGATACTGGGAAAATCCGCGCGTGTTATGCGTGCTGGGCAAGGATAGACATGGAATACATCGTTTCGCTGCTCGTCTTGGCCGGGCTGTACGTGATCCTCAGTTCGAGCTTCAATCTGATCATCGGCTATTGCGGCCTGATGAGCGTTGCACATCCGATCTTCTTCGCCTTCGGCGCCTATACCGCTGGCTTGCTGGCGATCCATGCCGATATCAATCCAGTGCTGGCAGTGCTTGCCGGCGGCCTCGTGGCGGTGGTGATGTCGACCATGATCTCGCTGCCCTCGCTGCGCATCTCGGGCGACTATTTGATGATTACCAGCATCGGATTTCAGCTTGCCTTCCTGGAAGTCATCAAGAACATCGACGCGGTCGGCGGCGGCAGCGGTCTGAGCAACATTCCAAACACCATTTCGGGCGATGGCCGCAGCGCGACATTCGCTGTCCTTGCCTGTGGCACGGCGCTGCTGGTAGTGCTGCTGATTCGCTGGCTGGTCAACGGCCCTTACGGGCGCGTGATCACTGCCATGCGCGACGACGAACTGGCCTTTGCCGCGATCGGCCGCAACGCCATGCGCATCAAGGTATCGATTTTCGCTATCGGCTCGGGCATCGCAGGAATCGCCGGCGGCATATATGCCTACTACTACCAGTATCTGACGCCCGAGAAATTTGCCGTACATGAGACCACGGCGATTCTGACCATGGTCGTGGTCGGCGGCATGGGTTCGGTCTGGGGCCCGGCCGTCGGAGCGGTGCTCTTGCTGGCGCTGCCGCAACTCATCACCTTCGTCAATCTTCCTGAAGGCCTGATGGCCTCGCTGCAGAGCATGATATTCTCGTCGCTCGTACTTCTCTTCCTCTTTCTGCGACCACAGGGCCTGTTCGGGCCCACGAAACGCGGCTAGTCCCTGCCCGATACGCAGGATGAGACAGCTGACGAACCTCGACGAGGTCGCGCATCTATTCAAGCCGGGTAGCAACGTGGTGCTGCATTCCGCGGCCGCGGAGCCACCCCTGCTAGTCGCCCAGATAACCGCCCTCTCGCCCCAACTGAAGGGCGTCAATCTTTATCCGCTCATGCCGATGAGCGAGGCACCCTATACCAGCGCAGACGCCAGCCAGCTCGCGGTAAGAACGCTCCTTGCCGGACAGGGCCTGCGGCAAGCGGTGAACGAGGGAAGAGCGGCGGCGGTACGGGTCAGGGTGTCGGAAATTCCCGCCATCTACCACAGCCGCCAATTGACGGCGGATGTACTTCTGCTGCAGGTCTCAGCCCCGAATAGCGAAGGCGTGATGTCCCTTGGTATTTCCGTCGATTACATGCGCGCCGTGCTGGAACAATGTCCGACCGTCGTGGCCGAACTCAATCCCCGGATGCCCTTCACCAGCGGCGACACATTGCTGCGCCCCGAGCAGGTCGATTTCTTCATTGAGTCGGCAGGCCCGCCCTTGATCGTGGAGGCGGTCGAATCGACCCCGATCGACTGCCAGATCGCCCAGCATGTCGCCGGCCTGATCGCCAATGGCGCCGTTCTGCAGATCGGTATCGGCGCCATACCCGACCGGGTGCTGGGCGAGCTGTCTCATTTGCGCGATCTGGGCGTGCATAGCGGAATCATCACCGATTCGCTGCTGCCCTTGCTGGAGAGCGGCGTCGTCAACAACGAAACCAAAAAGGAATTTCGCGGAAGGTGCGTCACGCCGATGGCCATCGGTACCCAGAAATTCTACGATTTCCTGCACCGCAACCCGAACATCGAATTCCAGTCATGTGCGTTGACGCACGACTTCGACACGCTCAAGGAAATCGACGGACTGACGACAATCAACAGCGTGCTGCAGATCGATCTTGCTGGCAATGCCAACGCGGAGCGCTTAGGCCGCAAGTTCATTTCCAGTCCCGGCGGTTTGCTCGACTTCGCGCGCGGCGCCTCCGCGGCGCGGCACGGCTGCAGCATCGTCGCCCTGCGCTCCGCGAGCAAGGATGGGCGGCAAAGCAACATCCTGCCAGGCTTGCCGGCGGATTGCCCGATCATCGTCACGGAACGGGATATCGACTACGTCGTTACCGAATGCGGCGTCGCGCGCCTACGCGGACTATCGCCGGAGCGCCGCGCGGAACAGTTGATCGCCATAGCCCACCCCGATTTCAGGCAGGATCTGCGGCGATCGCTGCGCGCGCCGCAGGCGTAACCGCGCATCGTTGTCCCGCGACCAAGAACCTCAGCCTCGGCTCATAGCCGATCGTCAGCTCTTGCTGTCGCTCCGAATCACATGCAGCAACTCCCCCGCTGCCGCATGCGGGCTCGTGGCACGCGCATCGAGGCGCGCCAGCAGTTCCGATACCTTGCCGTCCTGCTCGCGGAGAAAGCGATCGCGCACGATTTCCTCGCCCGCCTTGAGTAGCCGGCGCTCGTTGATCTGCGTGCGCCGCGCGACGATGTCGCCCGATTCATGCATGCTCTGCCAGTGGCTGTCGATGGCTTGCATCAGCGTATCGATGCCCACGGATTTTTCGGAACTGGTGCCGATGACCGGTACCTCCCATCCGGCCCGCCGGGAGAGTTCTGGTCCGAGGCTCAACATGCCGTTCAAGTCGGCCATGGTACGGTTCGCATCCGGCCGATCGAACTTGCTGACGACGTGAATATCGGCGATTTCGAGCACGCCCGCCTTGATCGCCTGAATGTCGTCGCCGAGTCCGGGCGCCGATACGACCACGGTGGTGTGCGCGGCCCGCGCCACATCTATCTCGTCCTGTCCGACCCCCACCGTTTCGATCAGCACCATGTCGTAGCCCGCCGCATCGAGCACGTCGACCGCCTCCAGCGTGCCGCGGCTCAGGCCGCCCATGGCGCCGCGGGTGGCCATGCTGCGCACGAAGACGCCGGGGTCGCCCGCCAGCGCCGCCATGCGGATGCGGTCACCCAGGATGGCGCCGCCCGAATAGGGGCTGGATGGGTCGATAGCGATGATCCCCACCTTGCGGCCGGTACGGCGTATCTCTGCGGTCAGGGCCGCGACCAGCGTCGACTTGCCGCTGCCCGGCACCCCGGTGATGCCCACGACGTGCGCGCGGCCAGCGGCGGCAAAGATGGCGTCGAGCGCCGGGCGGCATTCGGCATCTCCGGATTCCGCCCGCGTCAGCAGGCGCGCAATCGCAGGAATCTCTCCCGCACAGGCGCTCGCAACCAAGTCGCTCGATGATCGGTGGCGGCGCATCAGCAAACTCCCGCAAGCTGTTCACCCGTCACCGGGCGCGCCTGGCGCTCGATGAGGGCAGGTAGCAACCGCCGGCTGGCGGCCGGGGACAGGCATCTATTCGTCAATGACATCGTCGGAACGGGGGACTGATGGATGATCACGAATCACTCTCTCAGGTGGTGGTCGGGTACCGCTAGGAACTCTTGCCTGGCGCCGCGGATTGGTCTCTCAATGCTTTCTTATAGATCTTGCCGTTTGCCGTCTTGGGTATTTCCGCGATGAATCTGACTCTTCGCGGCGCCTTGTAGTTGGCGATCCGGTCGCGGCAATAGGCCGTAATTTCTTCTTCGCTGCATTTCGTTCCGGCCTTCAGCGAAAGATAGGCCGTGACGACCTGCCCTTTTTCCGCGTCGGGTTCGCCGATTACGGCGCATTCGTTGACATGCGGATGGGTGTAAAGAACTTCCTCGACCTCGCGCGGATAGACGTTGTAGCCGGAGGTGATGATCAGGTCATCCATGCGATCGAGCAGGAAATAAAAGCCGTCCGCGTCCTTGTAGCAGATGTCCCCGGTATGGCACCAGCCGTCCTGGTAGACTTCTCGCGTCTTATCCGGCATGTGCCAGAAACCAGGAGGCAATTGCACCCCCCTCACGTGGAGTTCACCCGCCTCCCCCGTCGGCATTTCGCGACCGTCTTCGCCGACGATCTTCATGTCCGTATCCATGTGCGGGCAGATATCGCGCCACGACTTGCCGATCGACCCGTGTTTGCGCGCGCCATGCAGCGGGTTGCTCGACGACACCCAACCCGTGCATCCGTATCCTTCGAGTATGGCCACCTTGGCACGTTCCTCGAATTCGCGCTGGACCTCGACCGGGCACGAGGCGCCACCCACCATGGCGAAGCGCAGACTGGTCAGGTCGTAGGTCTCGAATCCGGGGTGACGAACCAAATAGGTGTACATCGTCGGAACCGCCGCGAAGAAAGTGATCTTTTCTTCTGCGATGGTATCCAGCACCATCTTCGTATCCCAGCGCTCCAGTATCGTCTGGCTGCCGCCCACGTAGAGGAGCGCCATCGAAGGGATGATCATGGCGTAGGAGTGGAACAGCGGCAGCACCACCATGCTGCGATCCTCGGCCGTGACCTCCCACAATTCCGCCTGATACTCCTGCAGCTTGGTCAAGCTGAGATGGGTCTTCATCACACCCTTGGGGCGGCCCGTGGTGCCCGAGGTGTAATACAGATCGGCAGTCTGGGCAGGGTCGCAGTCCACAATCTCGAGATTGGTGCTGGAAGCATCCATCAAGGCATGGAAGTCCACCGTGCCGGCGATGGGTTCGTCGATCACGATCAAGTGCTCGAGTGCGGCGCAGTCGTTCCATACATTTTCAAAGAGCGGCAGAAACGAGGTGCTCGTCACGACAGCCTTCGCCCCGGAGTTTTTCAGGATGTAGGTCAACTCCTTTTCCTTGAACATCGTGTTGATAGGCGCGAAGGTGCCGCCGATCTTCAGAACTGCCCAATGAGCGATCACCAGTTCGGGACAGTTTGGCAGCATCACCGCCAGTCTGTCGGTCTTGCCGAGTCCCAACGAACGCAAGCCGTTGCCGAAGCGATTCACCTGAGTCCAGAATTCTTCATAGGTAAATCGCTGGCTTCCGCAGCGAATCGCCATCTTGGTGGGGAACTGCTCCACCCTGCGTTCTACGAACTTAGCCAGATTCATCTGTCGCCTCCCCGCTGCAATTCAGCTACTAACATTGCCCCAATGACCTGCACCCCGCCCACCCGGTCAGCACGCTCCCGCACCTTGGCACGCGTCGACGCCGCAGCGCAGCGAATTTCTCTTGCCTAGAATGCGTACGCATCCTCGACAGCGATCTTCACCACGTGATTGACCACCATCTTGCGCGCCGCGTAGTCCTTGCTGAACTGGTCGAACAGAGGACCTGAATCGACAATTTCGCAGGTGCCGGCGATCCGGCAGCCCTTGCGCGTCGCCGGATCCAGGCAGATGATGGCAACCTGCGGGTTTTCGCGCAGATTGGCCAGCGTCTTGGGTGACTTGATCTCGGCGAATGCCACATGCTCGTCGTCGATTACGCAGAATGAACCTTTCGCCGACACGTTGGGCTTGCCGGACTTGCTCGACGTAGCTATCAATCCGGGCTTGGTCTCCGTAACCAGTTTCTTAACATCTTCCGACATCTTCGCCATGATCAACATCCTCCATTAGAGTTAATGACTCGCACCACCTGCCGCTCTTGAGCTTCACTGCTCGCTGCCATTGCCTCGCTATATGGCCGGCGCGCCGCCGCAAGCCGGCAGACTTCAGGCAAGGACCTCGCCCAATGCGCGAATACTGCGCAACACCTGCTCCTGCGTCAGGCCCGGCCAATACATGCGCATGATGAAGTGGTCGACGCCCAAAGTTTCGCGGTAGCGGGCGATCTCTTCCTTCACGAATACCTTGTCGCCGATTATAAAGGACTCGCGCGCCATTTTTTCGAAGGCGGCGTCATGGTCAGCGCTGTCCTGGCCCTCCAGGCCCCACGAGGCGTAGGCCGCGTATTTGGCCTTCAGGGCCGTGCGACATTCGTCGAGGGCCGTGGCCTGCGAGGTGCCCACGTAGCATTCCCGATTGATCGGGAGTTCGGTCGGATCGGGTTTGCCGAGTTGCCGCAGCGTGTCCCGATACAGTTTCATCAAGGGCACGAGCTCTTCCAGGCTGGTCGAGGGCAGGATCAACCAGCCATCGCCCAATGTTGCGGCGCGCTTGATCGCGGCGGGGACCTGTGCCGCAAACCAAATCGGCACACCCTCCGGGCGCACGGGCCTGATGCCCAGGCCGGCGTTGGTGACGCGGTAGAATTTTCCCTGATGGGTAACGCGCTCTTCCGCCCAGAGGCGACGAATCAGCGCGACGCTTTCGCCAAGGCGCGGCACGCGCTCGGACAAGGGAATGCCGAACGCCTCGAACTCCTCTTCCCGGTAGCCGAGACCAACGCCGAGTATGTATTTTCCGCCGGAGAGCACATCCAGCGTTGCGGCTTCTTCGGCCACCGCGACCGGGTTCAGCAAGGGCAGGATGACGATGTCGCTGCCCACCGTCATGCCTTTGGCTTCGGCCATCAGATAGGGCAGCATCGCCGATAGTTGGAACATTGGCATCGGCGCAGTTAGATAATGCTGCGGAAACCACAGCGACGAGAAGCCCGATTCTCGTGCGCAGCGCACCTGCGCCACCAATTCCGGCACCCGCGCAGCCATGTCCATGCCAACCGGCCCCTGCGTGTTCACACATAACCCGAGCTTCATAGCGTCTCCTGCCTACCATCCCGACTTGTTGTCAATCAAAAGAGGTGCCAAAGGCTTTCCTGCGCCTCCAGTTGGCTGCTCGGGCCGTCGAAAATCACGCGGCCGGACTTGAGGACAATCGAGCGCTCGACCTGCTTGATGGTCGCCTGCAGGTTCTGCTCGACCATGATGATCGTCGTGCCTTCGCTCTGATTGATCTTGCGGACGCTATCGAGCACATCCCTGACGATGATCGGGGCCAGGCCCGTGGTCGGTTCGTCCAGCAGCAGCACGCTCGGACGGGTCATCAGCGCCATGCCTAGCGCGAGCATCTGCTGCTGTCCGCCGCTCAGCGACCCGGCCATCTGCGTGCGGCGCTCCTTTAACAGCGGGAATATTCCGAAGATGGTTTCGCAATATTCGGGGTCGTGCAGCAGACCGGAGATCCGCAGGTTTTGCGCCACGGTCAGATCGCGAAAGATGTTGTGCCCTTGCGGCACAAAACCGATGCCCCGACGCACGTTGAGGTGGATCTGCCCGGGCATGATCTGGTGCTCGCGGTAGCGCACGCTGCCCGCTGCTTGCTCGATACCACCGACGCAGCTCTTCAACAAGGTCGTCTTGCCAGCACCGTTGTGGCCAAAGATGCCGACGCGTTCGCCGTCCGCAATGTCCAACGTGACCTCGAACAGGACCTGCAACTTGCCGTAGTGCGCGGTCAGCCGTTCCAGTCGCAGCACTTTCTCGCTCCTCTCACTCCGCCCTCAGAGTCGGCCGCGGCTGGTCACGCGCCAAAATACAGCTCAGCCAGGGTCTTGCTCGAGAGCAGTTGTTCGATGCTGCCGCGCTCGATGATCTTCCCGGTATTCATGAACACCGCGCTGTTGCACAGGTCCTTGATGAAGGAGACGTTGTGTTCCACCACGCATACTGCACGTCCGGAAGCCGCCTCTTCGCGAACGATGTTCTTCATGGTTTCGTAGGCCTGCCCCTCGACGCCGGCCATGGGTTCATCGAGCAGAAGGCAATCACCCTCGTTCATCAAGGCGCGCGCCAGTCCGATCAACTTCTGTTGCCCAAATGGGATGTCGTTGACGTTGGCCTGGGCGAGCGAATCAAGCTTCATGCGCGCCAGGATGGACAGGGCGCGCTCGCGCAGGGTCTCGTCGTTTCTTTGCAGCTTGCGGGGATGCAGCGCCAGCCAGAACAGGCTCTCGCCGGGATAGTCGCGCGGCGCCACGACCATGTTGTCGAGCACGCTCAAGGAGGAGAACAGGCGTATGTTCTGCCACGTGCGCACGACTCCAAAGTGCGGTCTGCCGTGCATCGCTACGCGATCCAGGGTCTTGCCATTGAGCGAAATGGAACCGGCGTCCACCGGATAGACGCCCGAGATCAGATTGAAAAGAGACGTCTTGCCGGCGCCATTGGGGCCGATCAGGCCGAGGATTTCCCCGCGCTTGATGTCGAGCGTGATGTTGTCCGCCACCACGATGCCGCCGAAATGTTTGCAGACCCCATCGAGTGAGAGCACTGGTACCATTGCGCTTCCTTAATATGCCCTTATGACCGGGCCACACAAATCCAGGCCACGCTGCGGCGACAACAGTCCGCTTCCCTGCATGGCCAAGTTCTCTCTAGGTGATGGCAGGCTCTCGGAATTGCCCCCAGGCTTTTCTCAAGGCCTCGCCCACCTCACCGACCGTGGCATATTCCTTCACCGCGCCTATCATTGCCGGCATCAGGTTGTTATTGGCCGTGGCGGCTTCGCGGGCCAATGCGGTCAACTCGTCGAGAGACTTCCTCACCTTCTGATTGTCCCTCTTCTTCTTCATCTCGACCATGGCATCTATTCTTTGCTTCTCCACGGCGGGATTGGGTCGATATACATTCACCGGCTTCTCGGCTTCGCCCTCGGCGCTCTGAAAGATATTGACGCCCACGCGCGGAATCTCATCTTTCTCGTAGCGCAATTGCCATTCGTAGGAATCCTTGGCCATCATCCGCTGGATGTAGCCGGACTCGATGCAACGCACGATCCCGCCCTGGCTATCGATTTCCTCGATGACCTTCCAGGCCCGCTCCTCCGTCTCCGAGGTCAGCGTTTCGACGAAGTAGGAACCGGCCAAGGGGTCTACGGTGCTGTCGATGCCGGTCTCGTAGGCGACCATGTTCTGCACCCGGATGGTGTTGACCTGGGCTTCCGTCGTCGGGATTCCGAATTGTTCGTCGTAGGAGCGCGTATCGATCAGCTCGGCCCCGGCGAGAGCGCCGGCCAGGGAGGCCAGGCCGATGCGGCCGATATTGTTGAGGTACTGCTCCCTGAAGAGTCCGGTGCCCCCCTGAGCGCAATAGATGCGGCATTGCAGCGATTCCGGCTTCCTGGCCTTGAAGCGTTCTCTCATGATCTTGGCCCACATCCGCCGCATCGCCCGGAGCTTGGCGATTTCTTCGAAAAAGACGCCGTGATCGCAAGCCGGGAAGAAGGTGATGCCGGGAGCGATCTTATCGACGTCCACACCTCGATCGATCACCGCCTGAAGATAGGCGCTGGCGTTGACCATCATCAAGGCGAGTTCATGAATATTGTTCGCCCCCCGCTCCGATTGATGGTAGCCACATACCGTTATCGCCTGGTAGCGCGGCATGTTCATGCCGACGTAATGCAGGATGTCGCTCGTCAGGCGCATCGAGGGTCCCGGTGGAAAGATGTAATTCCCCCGCGCCATGTATTCCTTCAGCACATCGTTCTGCTGCATCCCCCTCAGTTCACCCACGCCTATGCCCTTGCTGTCGGCAAGGGCGATGTGGTTGGCGAGTCCGTAGATGGCCAGCGCATTGAAGACCTGATACACGCCGACCTTGTTGAAGTCGATGCCATCCCAGGCGACCTCCCAGTCCTTCTGGCTGGCCATTGAAATACCGGTCCTGCCCACCTCCCCCTTGGCCTTCGCGTCCTCGGGATCGAGACCGACCTGGGAGGGCAAGTCGTAGGCGACCGAGATGGTGTCGGCGCCGGCAGCGACCTGCGCCTTCCAAAGTCCATTGGATTCCTCCGGCGTACCCTTGCCCCCGTAGGCCGTGATGCCCCAAAGCTTGCCGCGATAACCTATTGGGCTGTTGCCTCGAACGTAAGGGTATTCCCCGGGCAGCCCGAGGTCCTTCAGGTAGTCGAAGCCGCGTTCGGCCAGATCCAGCGGCGTGTAGACCCGCTTGATGGGGATACCGGATTCTGTCGTGAATTCCTTGCGTTCGCTCTTGAACTTCTGTTCGTTCTTTTTCGTCCACTCCGCGATCGCTTCCTTCAACTCCTTGATGCCCTGCTCCTTGTACATACGACTGCCTCCTCCGCTACGATGCGTTGCCCGCCCGATCTGCGAACCCAGCCTGCTCCCCTGCTCGCCTGACTGCGGCGCCATACTGCTGCCTGACCGATCCGCGAGCGCATCTTTTCGCGCGCTGCTCATCGGTCTGGACCGGGCAGGCAGCTTTGCTCAATGATAACGCCGCCTCAAGCGCCTTCCAAGCCGAGTATCGATACCGCGGTGACGTTCTGCGACGGTTGGCCACCGATGTTGTGGGTCAGGCCGAGTGTCGGATTGCGCAGTTGCCGATCGCCGGCGCGACCGGTCAACTGCTGGTACATCTCGTAGACCATGCGTATCCCGCTGGCGCCGATCGGATGGCCGAAGCACTTGAGTCCGCCATCGATCTGGCATGGCACCTTGCCATCGGCGTCGTAGAAGCCGTCCATCACATCCTTGATCGCACCGCCTTCAGGCGAGATGAACAGGTCTTCCATGGTGACCAGCTCGGTGATGGAGAAGCAGTCATGGACTTCGATCATGCTGATTTGCTCACGCGGATTCCTGACCCCGGCTTCCTCGTAAGCGCGCTTGGCGGCAATGCGCGCCGTGTGCACGTAGCTGCCATCCCATTCGTTTGACTGGAATTCCCAGCCGTTCGAGACCGACACCTGCAGCGACTTGAAGGTCACCAAGTCCTTCTTCCCCATCGCCCGCGCGATGTCGGGGCGGGTCAAGACGATGGCGGCAGCGCCGTCGGAGACGCCGCAGCAGTCGAACAGTCCCAGCGGCTCGGCGATGATCGGGGCCTTCAACACCTGTTCTTCGGTCACGACGTTGCGCAGGTGTGCCTTGGGGTTTTTGGCGCCGTTGGCATGGCTCTTCACCGAAACGTGGGCGATGGCGCGCTTCAGCAGCGCCGCATCGACTCCGTGCTTGCGCCTATAGGCCGTCGCCAGCTGGGCAAAATTGGCCGGCGCCACGGCGTTCGGATACCACTGCGGAATGTAGGTGCCGACCGTCACGGTGGGGAGGCCGCCGTAGCCGGTGTCCTTGAGCTTCTCGACGCCGAGCGCCAGAACGATGTCGCAGGCGCCTGAGGCGACGGCGTACACGGCAGCGCGTATCGCTTCAGTGCCGCCAGCGCAGAAGTTCTCGATTCGGGTGACGCCGATGTTGGGCAGGCGCAGAGCGATGGAGAGCGGTGTGCCGCCACGGCCGCTGCAGATATCATCC
>Ga0172380_10005450_pt1 | contig 15437 bp, 34 predicted proteins | sample Leawe162metaG_FD_119747 | JGI IMG/M metagenome (GOLD analysis project Ga0172380, IMG submission 119747) | Leachate microbial communities from a municipal landfill in Southern Ontario, Canada - Leachate well 162 metaG | ecosystem: Engineered > Solid waste > Landfill > Unclassified | place...
ACACTAGATTTTGAAAAAGTTTTTGAACCAGATTTATGTGACGATATATTAAATGTTACAGCACAAGATATTTTAGATAAGTTTGGAAGACCAGATATTATATGGGCATCACCTCCTTGTACGGCATTTAGTGTTGCATCAATTGGATGTCATTGGACTGGTGGTAAGCAAGCATATATTCCAAAAACAGAATTTGCAAAATTATCACAAAAAATTGTGATTCATACGATTGATTCAATTAAAGAATTAAATCCTACTTTTTGGTATATAGAGAATCCTCGTGGCGTTTTAAGGAAAATGCCTTTTATGCAAGACTTGCCTAGATATACAGTAACCTATTGTCAATATGGCGATACTAGAATGAAACCAACAGATATTTGGACTAATCATCCAAATCCTAATTTTAAACCAATGTGCCATAATGGTGATAGTTGTCATGAAGTTGCACCAAGAGGAGCAAAAACAGGAACGCAAGGATTGGCAGGAGCAAGAGATCGAGCGGTTATTCCTCCCGAATTGTGTGAACATATCTATAAAATTAGTACCCAATGAAACACAGATTTTATGGACAAAAAATAAGGAGCATAGGTATGTTAAAAAAGAAATATACAGATGAAGAATGGTATGCATGGCCTTATAATTATATTAATAAAATTCCCAATACTGAAATGATTAATGGTAATGGGGACGAATGCCCTTATTGTCATGAAATAGGGTGTGAACATTGGAGAGTGGATGGTTGGAAAAATCCAAATTATATAGCAAAATATAATTGTTTCAATTGTGGCAATCAAGGACTAGAAGAGGATATGATTTCAAAAAAGTTTGATCCTCCTATTTCTGGGAATATGCCTGGAAACACTTGTTATGAAACTCTTTATTGTCCTAATTGCGAAATAGAATTAATTCATAAATATGGTTATAATTTTACATGAAATTGGATTTCATGGGGTAATCTAGAAAGGAGGTATATATTTGATAGTAACTAGAATAGAAAAGCATTTAATTAGAAAGTCCGATCCAATATGGAAATTGGTTGATGAGAAATGCTGGTTATCTAAAAATTTATATAATGAAGCAAATTATATAATTAGGCAAAACTTTTTCAAAACTGGGAAAACGTTGAAAGGAAATTATATAGACAAACTTTTACAAGATAGTAATAACTATAAAAGTTTAGGCTCTCAGGCTTCTCAAAAAACCATTCAGTTATTGGATAAAAATTGGAAATCTTATTTTAAAGCAATTAAAGATTGGTCTAAAAAGAAGGGAGATGGATATTTCGGCAAACCTAAAATACCAAATTACAAAAATAAATTAAAGGGTAGAAGTGTTTTAATGTTGAAAAACATTCAATGTAGAATTGTCAATCAAGAGCTAATCTTTTCTTGGCAGCCATTTAGAAAATTTAGTGGAATAAAGACAAGGGTAGATGGGAAGTTAATGCAAGTTCGTTTTGTACCTCTTGGAAATTGTTACCAAATGGAAATAGTTTATCAAACAGAAGTTCCAGAGCCATCGAAAATTAATAAAAATATTGTAGGAATTGATTTAGGTGTTAATAATCTTGCAACTATAGGAAATAACTTCGGCATTACCCCGATTGTTATTAAGGGCGGGATTGTTAAGTCAATGAATCGACATTATAATAAAGAAAGATCAAAAATTTCTCAAGAAACAAATATGATTTGGAATAATCGCATGAGAAATTTAACTGATAAACACAATCGAAGAATGGATACTTATATGCATCAAACAAGTAAAAGTATTATCAACTATTGCTTAGAAAATCAAGTTGATATGATTGTTGTAGGATTAACAAAAGGATGGAAAGACGGATCGAATATGGGCCATATTAACAACCAAAATTTCGTTTGCATTCCACATAGAAAATTAATTGACCAAATTCAATATAAAGCAGAAAATGTAGGAATCAAATGTATAATCGTTGAAGAAGATTATACATCAGGGACAAGTTTTTTAGACAATGAATTGCCTATACAAGAGAATTATAATATCAAAAGACGCATTAAAAGAGGAATGTTTAAGTCGAATGATGGAATTGGAATAAACGCAGATTTAAATGCGAGTTACCAGATAATTAAGAAAGTATTTCCTGAAGCCTTTACGGGCATAGGGAATAGTGGATGCGATTTACATCCTGTCAAATTAAACAGTGATAAAGGGGTATAACTACCCCATGAATCTCGAATTTCATGGTGTATTATAAATAAGATAATATTGGTTTAATATAAGGAGAAATCATTGGGAATTAATGTGCTTTCAGTATTTGACGGAATGTCTTGTGGGCAAATCGCTTTAAATCGTGCAAATATAAATTATGATAATTATTATGCTAGTGAAATAAAGAAAAATGCTATTAAAGTTACAAATAAAAATTACCCAAATACAATTCAATTAGGAAATATTCTTGATTGGGAAAATTGGAATTTACCAAACATTGATCTATTCATAGGTGGATCTCCATGCCAAGATTTTACAAGACTAAAAGTTGGAGAAGACAATAAGGGTTATTTTGGAGAAAAAAGTAAATTATTTTTCGTATATGTAGAAATATTAAAATATTTGAAATTAAAAAATCATGATATTTTATTTTTGTTAGAGAATGTATACATGAAAGAAGAATTCAAGAATAATATTAGTGAAATTTTGGGAGTTCAACCTATTCGTATAAATTCTAATTTAGTAAGCTTTCAAAACAGAGATAGATTATATTGGACAAATATTCAAAGTATAGAAATGCCAGAAGATAAACATATTGGGTTTCAAGAAAATAAAAGTTTAGATTATAATTATTTAAAAAAATATAAAGTTAATAAAACTCCTAGCAGAATCAAGATGTATGAAAAGCAATGTCCCAATGTTACATATAGAGAAAAAATTAATGCATTATTATGCAAACAAGATCGTAGGAATAATTCTGGTTTGGTTGATTTTGAAGATTTTTGTAGATATTTAACTACTGAAGAATTAGAAAAAGCTCAAACCGTTCCGTTAGGATATACTTCTTGCGTTAGTAAAAACCAAGCAGAAGATTTATTAGGCGACGGTTGGACTGTGGATGTAATCGCCCATATTTTTTCATATCTTCCAGAAGAATTTAAAAGGAGTGCTTTATGAGAAACGGAAATATTTATGTAGTAGAGGTTCTTATTATAGATGAAGAACATCTCGTAGGAACAAAAAATATTAAAGTTGCTTGTGTGGGCAAGACTGATGCAGAGCAATTAGCACTAAAAGGTGCTAAGGAAAATAATGTTTATAAAGACTTACCAGGAACTGAAAAAACTATTTATGTGGTAAAAAATGTTGAATGTGTTGATGCGTGTCTTGTAGATTAAAACTACCACATGAAATTGGCGTTTTATGGGGATTTTACCCTTGACAGATATTGAATTATATGATATAAATATATTGTAAATGAGGAAATTGGTTATAAATTGGTCTTGTTTTGCCCTTGACAGATTTAGAAAGATGTGTTATAAATAAGAAATGATGCGAACAGCAATTCTCAAATTCTACTGTTAATAGAAAAATAAGCATCATGTTGTTGATAGGCATTTACAGCAATAAAAAATATTTGACTTGAAATCAAAACCAAACATGTCTAGAGGAGACTAAAAAATGAATACAAATTTTGTAAAAGCAATGAATCAAGAAAATAATTGGAAAGAAACAGAGAACGGTGCAGATGCACTTAAGTCTACAACGAATAATTTGTTAGATTTATTTGCAACAATTGGAGCATTAAGAACCAGAAACAATGAGGATATTGAAAGATTATTTTCCTTAGCTCTTGCTGACGATAAACTTCTTGCAACCAAAATTAGTTTTTATGCAAGAAATATTCGTGGAGGATTAGGAGAGCGTAGAACTCCTAGAATTATTTGGAAATGGATGGCGACCTTATACCCAGAAATTATTAAGAAAAATTTGCATCTTATTCCCGAATTTGGAAGATGGGATGACTTGTATGAATTTGTTGGAACTTCCGTAGAAAAAGAAATGTGGGAGATTATCAAACAACAATTTCTAAAAGATCAATCTTCATTAACTCAGGGTGAAAATGTATCATTATTAGCCAAATGGTTGAAATCTATTAATACTAGCTCTAAAGAATCTTCTAAGCTCGGCAAAAAGACCGCTGAAACTTTAGGATTAACAGAAAAACAATATCGCAAGGCATTATCTTCTCTTCGCTCTAAAATCGATGTGGTAGAAAAGAAAATGACTGAAAATAATTGGACTGACATCAATTATCCTCATGTTCCTAGTAAAGCCATGAATAATTATCGTCACGCTTTTCAAAAACATGATGAAAATAGATTTACGGAATATTTAGATAAAGTATCCAAAGGTGAAGAAAAAATTAATTCTGGTACATTATATCCATATGATATTGTAGAAAAAATCTTATATCAAAGAGAATATAATCAAGTTCTAGAAGAGCAATGGAAAGCACTACCTAATTATGTTGAAGGCGAAAACAACATCTTGGTGATGGCAGATGTTAGCGGTTCTATGGATGGACGACCTTTGGCTACTTCTGTAGGGCTTGCTGTATATTTTGCTGAAAGAAATCATGGGGCTTTTCATAATGTGTTTATGACATTTAGCGGGAACCCTGATTTTGTAACACTAAAAGGAAATACATTGCACGAAAAAGTAAATAATGCCAGAAATGCTCATTGGGATATGAATACAGATATTGAAAAAGCATTTCAACTAATTCTCAATGCATCGGTTAGCAATAATTTAAAGCAAGAAGATTTGCCCAAATCTTTAATTGTTGTTTCCGATATGGAATTTGATCAATGTACTAGAACTGGCCGTAAGACATATTATCAACATATGAAAGAATTGTATGCAGAACATGGATACGAATTACCAAAGGTTATTTTCTGGAATGTAGATGCTAGACAAAATACTTTTCATGCACAGGTAGAAGACGGTGTTCAATTTGCGTCAGGTCAAGCGACTTCTGTATTTCAATCTATTATCAAGAATTCAGAACTAGGAGCATACGAAATGATGATAGAAACCCTAAATGATCCTATGTATGAGAAAATAGTTATTTAAAAATAATTAAGACACCCACAGCAATAAAAACCTTTTCTTATGGAGAAAACAAGTTATGGTGTCTTGTAAAAAAATAAAATAAATAAGATGCTAACAGCAATTAAACCCTTCTAATGGATAAAACGCATCTTGAAAAATATAGCGAGGTAGTGTAACGGATAACACGTATGATAAATATATCTTGTAAAGATATTAACAGCATACATTCCTTTGGGGCATAAGACAGCAGGTTCGACTCCTGCCCTCGCAACTTAGACCCGAACAGCGATTTAAAAAATCTAACTGCTAATTAGAAAATAAGGGTCTAGTTTTTTAAATACCTAATGAAATCAATATTTTATGGTATAAAAAGGATAAAATAATGAATAAAAAATATTTACGAGATGGCAGAACTGTAGATTTGGTAATGAAAGTTACTGATTCTGAAACAAAGAATGTCAAATATTTAGTATCAAATGTTTCTGAATATTATGATCCAAATTACGATAGCGATATAGAATTCTCAGACGAAAATGCTATGTACTTTGTGGATTCAGTTTTTGACAATCCACCTAAACAACTTAAAAATGAAGAAATTATTAAATTAGAAGAAAAAATAGAAAGTTTAAATAATCAGAAAAAAGAAATTGAAAACAATATTCGAGTATTGACTGAAAATGAAAAGCAAATATCCAAGAAGTTTGAGAAATACAGTCAATTAAAATATTTGCTAGATTTTATTGATGGTAAAGTTTCCCATTATGCAATCAAACATTGGAGCGATATTGAAATTGTAGATTTTAAAGACGAAAAATGTGATTATGATAAAAAAGAACTAAAGCTTTTAACTCTTTTTGGAGGATCAAACGGGAATCTTCTTTGGAAAATAAATCAATATTCAGATGGATCTGGAAGTTTTCACGATACTGTTGTTCCGTGTATTTCTTATGAAGATGCAGTAAAAGAGTGCCAAAAGTTTCTAGATGAAGAAACAGTAAAAGGAATTACATATGGCGCAGAAAATTATATAAAATCTGCTAAAAAATATGGGTTAAAACTTCCTGAAGGATATGTTGATCAATATAAACAATCTCAACGTAAATCGAAGGAAGATGCTATCCAGTCTAAAGAAAAAGAAATTCAAGAACTAAAAAAACAAAAAGAAGAAATAGAATAAAAAGGAGAAAAGTATGAATTACGAATGTCATAATTTACAAGATTTCAAGAATATGTTTGATGAAATTTATAAAGATTTATATTCTGTCGTCGTTGTTGCTAATAAACGAGATATGTATATTTTATCTAATTTTAATGATCCAATTAATTATTTTAAATCTTTTTTTGGTGAAAATACAATAATCATACAAATACCAGAAATTGCCGATATCGCAAACCCTAAAGAAACAAATTTGTTTATGAAGAATAAAGTTTTATTGCATGTAGAGTCTTCTAATGGTTCAATTAAGGGGAATGACAATAATTGGTTGTTTTTTATGGATTTAACCCAATAAAAGAACTATTTTATTAAATTAAAGGATTAATATGAATAAATCAAGTGACAATTCCATATTTGTTTTAGCTGAAAAAACTTCTGGAAAATATTGGACTGGAAAACATTTCGTCAATACTTTAAATTATGAAGGATTAACTAAAAATATAAAAAATTCAGTAATGTTTAAAACAAAGTCTAAAGCTGAAAAGATAATAAAAGGAGATTCTTGGTTTAGGCGTCTTGATTATGATTTTGAAATAAAAGAAGTAAAATTAATAATACAATAAAAGGAATGTTTTATGTAAAATAAATTATAAAAATAAATAAGGAAAAAATTATGCATAAAGAATTTGAAAATATTAAAAATGTTGATCAATTAATAAATGCATTACAATTTTTACGCAATCAATATGGAAATATTCATGTTAATATAGATTTGAGTATTCGCAAAGACGAGGGATGCTATGATATTGATGCAGTTTTTTATGGATATGATGAAGAAAACAATCAATTCATTAGTTTAATTAGTTGGTAATATAGATGAAGAGGAAAGAACCTACATGTGGAATCATCCAGAAGAATTTATTGGTAAAATGGCAACTGTTTGCTTCTTTGGCCGATCAGAGTATGGTGTTCCTAGATTTCCTAAATTTAAAGGAGTAAAGTAACATGAACAATAAAGCAAATAATTTATTACAAGAAATAATAGATTTTAGACAAGGAAATGGAAAATTTGATTTTTCAAGTAGATATGGCGTAGATAAGGAGAACGCTATTTTTGATGCATGGGAGGATATTGAAACACGTATACTTGAATATCTAAATGAATTAAAGAAAGATAAAAAATCAAAATTAAATTTATCTAATCAATAAAAGGATTATTTTATAGGTAAGATCAAATGATGACAAGAGAAAAGCATATTGAAGAGGCTAGAAAAGTATTTAATCATATTGGAATTCTGAATGATACCGATATTGTTTTTGTAAAGAATGTGGCAGAAAGTTTACATAAAAATAAATAAATAGATAGCAAGAGAGGTACTATTGTGATAAAAGAAGAAAAAATTAATATCATTAGGTTTTGTCAAGAAAATAATATTAATCCCATAGAACATATTTATAAAGATAACATTTATGCATCGCAGGAAGAAAAGGAAGAATTGCTTTCTTTGTTTTATGTTATTAAAGCATATGAAAAAACACTTATTCAATTATATTTACCAGAATTTGTTTTGCCTTAATTATTCATTAATATGGAGGAAATTTGATAAAAAGACCTATAACATGCTGTAAGATGGGCACATATGAATGTCAAATTCCTATGCCAATTAATGGTAAAGTTTGTGGTATTGATTATTGTATAGCAGATATTGTTGCAGCATTAAATGCTTCTAATATAAAAACAACAATGTCATGTTGTGGGCATGGGGATAATGACATATCTATAATTATTTTAGAAGATGGTAGAAAATTAAAAATAATTTTTGAGGAGAATAAATTATGAAGTTTATAGATAAATTAATTGAAGAAACGCAACAGGGACTATTGGATTTTGTTTGGAATTTTTATGGGGATGATCGTTTTAAATATAGTGCTGATAAACATCCATTAAAAGATTTGAATTTTTCATTATCTGATATTGTTACAAAAGAAATCACTAAAGATAGTGGTAAAAAGAAAACTGTTCCAGATGAAACTAAAGGAATTATTGTGTTCCCAAATGGTGCTGGATTAAAGGTTGAGCGTGAAAAATTAGAAATCTTATACTATGAATGTACCAATGCCATTTTTAGAGCAATGGAGTTAATTGCAAACGAATATGCAAATGGAAATACTCAAGCAGAATTAGAGGCAGAAGCAGAAGCAAAAGAGGATGAAAATAAAAAAGAAGAAAGGGTAAAATTAGAATGAAATCCGACTTTTATGTAAAAAAGGAGAATAAATGAAAATTTCTGAGCTTGTAGAAAGTCTTATTGATATTAAAAATGTCAATGGAGATATTGAGGTTAAGATGGACAATCTTAATGACGATTGGACGGACTATTGTATCTATGAGTTAGATGTTGTTGAATTTGATGAAGAAGCATATGTGGTATTACGATAAAATGTCTAATTTATAGGAAATAAAATGTTTAATAAAAAGTATAAAGAACTAAAGAAAGAAAATGCTCAACTATGGTATTATCTATACTTAATTTTAACTAATATAGTTAAAATGCATAAGAACAAATCAAAAAATATTGAAGAATTATATGAGATTTCGGACGACGTTTTATCTCACTTAAATTTTGGGGAAAATTTTGGATCTATGCGATCTATTGATGATTTTGAAAATAAAAGTAAGTGGTAAAATAACATGAAATCTAACTTTTATGTAAAAGAGGTTTAATGAATAGGAAAGACTTTTTAAAAATTAATATCGGCGATAAAATTTATAATAATAAAACAAAGGTTGGTTTTGAAATACAAGAAATTGTTTCACATAATCCAATTGTTATAAAAATTAAAAATTTAAAATATATTGGACAATATGATTATATTAATGAAAATACATGTAAAGAATATAGCTTACAATAAAATCATTCTTTTATAAGGAAAAATATGAGAAAATATAAAGAAGTTGAAAATACTCCAAAATGGGGTGATGCAAGACTTGTGACTAAGTTTGTTCTATTTCCAAAAACATTAAAATTAAAATCTGGTGGACAAGAAACAAGATGCTTTGAAAATTGTGATATTGTTCAAACGGCACAAAGAGTCGCCCATCTAGAGGCAAGATGTGTTTGGTTCGAAGAAGAATTTGTTGATGAATATTGGAAGGAAGATTCTTATGACATTAAAAATTATTTTTTTGATGTTCGTCCTCCCTCTCCAAGAAATCTATTTCTATAGAACAAAAAGGGAAATAATATGAATCGTTATCATGGAATTGATGCAACAACTGCGCTGAAAGAACTTTATCAAATAGAAAAAGATGGACAAATTGGAAGAATATTTTGCAACGAACGTATTCTAATAGATGTGTTTAATAGTAATTCAAAATATGGACTTCACGACATCTATGTTGATAATCAATACATTGAAAAAATAAAAAAAACAATTGATATTAGAGATAAAGATGATTTGATTATTATTGCTAGTTTGGAATCAAATTATAGTGAAAGAGAAATAATTGCATATTTTATTGTATAAAATATTCCTTTTATATAAAATACTTTATGTGCAAGGAGAAACAATGAATAGAAAAGATTTTGATAAATTAAATGGCGATCAAAGGGACTTAGTGCTTGACGAAATTATTGATTTATATAATTTGATTGAAAATTATCCAGTTAATTTTAACAGTTTATTAATATTTACGAAATGGGTTTCAGTTTTAGGCATGTTCGACGAGGAGTTGGAAGATTTTTTAACTGGAATATATCCGTATTATAAAATGGAAAGCGGAAAATATGATATTGAAAAATTATATTATTTGTCTACATATGCATTAAATTTTATCAATACGTCTCATAAATATGTTAAATCAGAATATCTTAAAGGATTATGATAATTATGGAAACAATACGAAAAACTGTATTTTTTATGCTTTTGATAGGATTGATTATTGGAGAAATTTTTTCATTCTCTTCTACAAATATTATTGCTGGGGCAATGTGTTTATTATTTTTAATAATTTTAATTAGAGCTGAGAATCGTAGAGGTGAAAATAAATGATTTATGAATATATTATCAAGTGTGCAAAAGAATATGAAGCGTGGCATAAAAGTGTTCCTAAAATAATTATTGGAAAAAATACGTTGCAAGAAATGGTGTTAAAAGTTCCTATATTTGGAATGAAAAATTTAGACAATGTGAGAAGAAATCAATCAGGGGAAATTTCTGGATATTCTTATGAAATTGGGCAATTTGAATATGGATTTTATTTAGAGTCAAACATGAACATAGCAACAGAAAATAAAGCCAAAACATTATCTAAACAATATATGTATATTACAGAAAAAGATATAAATTTTGGACAGTAAATAATTTAAATAAATTTTTTATAGGAATAAAAAATTATGAAGGAACATGAATTTGTCAAGTGGTTAGTCAATGAAAAAGAACTAAAAAATAAGAACATATGTTCTTATTGCAAAAATGGTATAAACAATACAATAGATAAATTTTGTGATAGTTGCGGAGCGCCAAATGAAAATTATGTTGGAACTACTAACTCTGCTTGTGGAATAATTGATAATATAAATATTTTTGGAGGTATTGGCAATCAAAAAATGTATCATTGTACAACTGGATCTCTAATAAATGCTATTTAATATATAAAATGTTTATTTCATGATAAAATTGACCCTTGACAATATTTAAAACCTGTGGTATCCTTATTATTATAAGATGTAAGGATAAGGAGATGACAATGAAAGAATATGATCAATATTTCGCAACATTAGAAATTGATAAGAGCCACAAGACGGTATCTAATTATAAATGGGTTCTTGATAATTTTATAAAACATTTTAATGCAGTTTCAGTTGAGGATTTTTCAAAAATAACATCGAATGATATTCAGGAATATTTGAATATTCTTGCACAGAATCCTAAAGCAAAAAATAAAGATGCTGCAAAAGCTTCTGCTAATGCTAATGGTCGTGTTATTAAGGTTTTTATGAACTGGTTAGTTTCAAAGAAATATTTGAGCGAGAGTCCTTATACGAAAGATATAAAGAAGTTCAAAGAAGCCGTAACTGTAAAGGTTTTCTTCAATAAGGAAGAAAGAGATAATATTATTCTTGCTTGCAAAGATAAGTTATGGTTACAAGTCACTATGGCTCTTTTATTCTACACCGGATTGCGACGAAATGAGATTATTAACATTAAGAAATCAGACTTTTATGGAGATCATATTTTGGCTCATCGAAAAGGCAATAAGGAACAGAAGCTATATTTTCCAAAATTTGTTGGTGGCTTAATTCAAAAATATTTAGACAAAAGAGAGGACGATTCTGAATATTTGTTAGTTGGCATTCGCACTCACAAAAAAATTAGTAGTATATCTTTGGGTGAGCGTGTAAAAGAAGCTTGTAGGTTGGCTGGTTTTAGTGAAGATGTTGTTAATCAATCAACTGCACACACGATAAGAAGGTCTTTTGCATGTATTTTATTTCTAGATGGAAATTCAACGCTAGCAATTCAAAATTGTCTTAATCATTCATCTCCTATTGTGACCGAGCTTTATGTCTCTCCTGCAAAAGCATTAATGACTGGAAAAATTATGTCTGAACAAGAAAATCCAAATTGGTATAACGAGGACGAGGATTAAAGTGTATAATTGTGGAATTTATAGAGTTAGAAACATTATAAATAACTATTTTTATATTGGGCAAAGCAAAAACTTAAATAGAAGAAAAAACCATCATTTCGCATCATTGAAAAGGGGAGATAACGATAATAAAAATTTACAAAGAGAATATAATGAGCATGGAGAATTTAATTTTATATTTGAAATATTGTTATATTGTGAACCAAATGAATTATTATATTATGAACAAAAATTAGTTGATTTATATGATCCAGAATATAATATCTGTAAAGAATGTGTAAACAATACTACTGGTGTTTTAGCTTCAGAAGAAACAAAATGTTTAATATCTAAAAATCATGCAAATTTTAAAGGTGAAAATCATCCAAATTTTGGAAAGAAAATGTCAGATGAACAGAAGAATAAATTATCCATTGCTCAAAGTGGAGAAAATAATGTAAACTATGGAAAAAATTTGCCAGAAGAAACTAAATTAAAAATATCTATAGCTCTTAGCGGTGAGAAAAACGGAATGTTCGGAAAGCATCATACAGAAGAAACTAAAAAGAAGATGTCTGACAAGGCTAAGGGCATTCCAAAATCAGAAGAAACAAGAAAAAAAATGTCGGCAGCGCAGCAAATAAAAAGAGAAATATTTGATGAAACCAGGAAGAAACAATCCGAATCTCAAAAAAAGAGATGGGAAAATAAAAGAAAGTTTGATAATGATAATTTTTCAAACGATGATGAGGATGATTAAAAATGGGAAAGATGAAAGAAATGGATATTGATAGAAAAATGAAAGATGAGGATAGTGTGTCTTTAAAAGAATGGATTGCCCATATTAAACAATGGCTTTTGTCCTGTCCAATTTTCGATAATGATCTTCATTGTTATACTGGTGCATTATCTAGTAATATTAAAACCTGCATGGTTTGTGGCAAAAAAGTTTTTGATGAGATTGATGAAAGGGAATTGGAGTTTGACAAGAAGTTTACTGAATTTATGAAAGGGTTTAATATAGGCGAGGAGTAGTTTACAACTATACTTATTTCAATGATAATATAAGTATGGTTGTAAAAATGATAATAGACAAAACTTGTTGATTATCTTATATGAAAATTATTTTTATAGGAGATAAATGGAAACATCAAGATTTGAATTAAAGAAAATTGTTGCTGGAACTCAATTCATGTTTAATTTAAAAGTGGGAAATACTATTGTATTAACAAGTGAGAGTTTTAAGTTAAAAGTTAAGGCACTGAATACAATTGAATCAATAAAGAAAAATTCTATGATAAAAGATCGTTTCGAACGTAAAACAACTAGTAACGGAGTCAATTTTTTTGTTCTTAAGGCTGGAAATGGCGAGATTATCGGCAAGAGTGAAACTTATTCATCCGAATCGGCCATGGAAAATTGCATTGAATCTGTGATGGAAAATGCATTCACAGCAAAAATATACGATTTGTGCTAATATAAATTTAAATAAGATTAATGTAATTGAATATTTTATATAAAATATATTTTTTGGAGGTATAAATGAGTTATAAATTTTCAGGATGTTGTTCTAAAATTGAAATAAAAAATTATCAAGTTTTATATGATTATAATGATGATACTATTTATGATTGTGTTATTGGCGAAGAGAAAAATATTTCAGATTTTTTAAATTTTTCGGAAGACATACTTCCCACTCTTGAAAATAATAAATCAGCAAAACATATCGAAGATGGATTTTATTATGTTTACTTTACAGGTTTAGCAGAATTTGGTAGCGACCAAGATTGGGAAACAGGTGTTTATGAAGGATGGGTTGAAATAACATTAGATTATGTTAATTGGGAGAAACTAATTAAAAAGCCTGAATCAAGGTTGTTCAATATAGAAATTCCTATAAAAGAATAGTTTTATGCAATAGTTTAACTTGACAAACTTAAATATTTATGATAAAGTTATGTAGGTTAAAGAGATTATAAATGAAAAAGAATATGAAATTTGGAGAAATTATGTATGAACCTTATATGTTTAAAAGAGATGATGGTTCTTTTTTAATTGAATTTAGTGAAGAAAATAGTAAATTTTTAATATCTATTGGAAAAGATGTTGATGAATCTGGATGGAGTTATGTTAATTTGAATTGTAAAATGAGGCATGGAGATTTTCCAGAAGATATGATTAAATGTTTGAAAAAGTTTTTTGAGGAGAATGAATGAAACACTTAAAAGCCTTGGATTTTGCAATCGAAAGACACGGAGATCAAAAGTATGGTGACTTTCCATATTCTTTTCATCTTCGTCAGGTAATGGATAGTGTTTTTCAACTATATGGAGACGAAGAAAATATTGAAGAATTAATGATTATTGCCGCACTTCATGATGTTTTAGAAGATACCAATACAACACAAATGGAGATTATAAATATGTTTGGAAGTAATGTAGCTCAGTCATTATTCAACATTACCCATCATCCAAATATATCTTATGAAGAATATTTATTGAATGTTTCTATGGATGACATGGCAAAGAAAGTAAAAATTTGCGATTTATTATGTAATTATAAAAATTCTATTTTAAATGATAGATATATAAAATTGATTAAAAAGTATGAAAAAGCAATTGCTTTTTTGGTTGAAAATTGAAAGTATATGAAATGGTGATTTTATTAAAAATAAGGAGAAATAAAAAATGCTTATTTTCTTGATTTACGTATATTTACTTGGAACACCATATATATTATCTGAATATTGTGCCAATAATAACATTTCAATTTGGGTTCTGTTTTTATTGGTCGCATGGATGGACATTGCTTCTGCATTAGGATATTTTGGTGGAAAAAGTGGAAAGGTAAAATTATAAAGTGTTTTGTAAAACCTAATAAAATAACGGTTTCATGTAAGGAGTTCACTTGAAAAAATACAAACATGTATATTGCACTTGCTGTATCTATGGAAATCATTTAATGGATGCTTTCGATTCTGGAAAAACAATTCCAAAATCGTGTCAATCATGTTATCCATACGATCCAGAAGATAGTCGTAGTAACTATTTGAGAGTTAATTATAGAGAGTCTTTGAATGGTTGGTGGTGGCTCACAAAATGGGGAATTATTGATTTCTTCAAATATAAAATGTGGAAATGAAGGAGAAATAAAATGCACATACAACATAAAAATGATGCATTTAAATGTTTCATTCTAGGTTGGATTGAGATATTAAAAGGGATTATAGAAATTTTATCTTTTGGATTTATAGTTATAGATTTAGATTTTAAATTTTTGGCATGGTGGGTTTTAAATAAAAATAATATGAATAGGAATGTATAATAAAATAATGAATTATGAAACGTCAGCAGAAATTGAAATTGCCATTGCAAAATATTTTGACGTAAGAAAAAATATTATTGTTCCAAATGTTTCTTGGGGAATGTTCAAATATGAATTGGATTTATGTATAGTAAATATTACAGGAAGATATGCAACAGAAGTTGAAATAAAAATTTCTAAATCAGATTTAAAGGCTGATTCAAAGAAGAAGCATAACCATGACAAAAATAATAATTTTATTAAAAA
>Ga0172380_10005451_pt1 | contig 15434 bp, 13 predicted proteins | sample Leawe162metaG_FD_119747 | JGI IMG/M metagenome (GOLD analysis project Ga0172380, IMG submission 119747) | Leachate microbial communities from a municipal landfill in Southern Ontario, Canada - Leachate well 162 metaG | ecosystem: Engineered > Solid waste > Landfill > Unclassified | place...
AGATGCGTAACATAGTGGCTCTAAACAACTTTGTCATATATTTTGGGTTCACCCGTTTGGTGAGCAGCGCTACGGGCTGGATTGCACGGTTTTCCGGGCGCATGGCGGCGTTGCAACTCCTTGGAATGGAATGACCATTCCGCGTCGTTGCGCCTTGCCCTGCACCCGGAAAACCGTACACTCCAGCCCGTTCAACGGAGGTTTCTAGGATTATCGAGGCCTATGTGCTTGATGAGAACTATTTCCCGTTAATCCGCCTTCACGAACACGGCGTTTTTCCACTTCCGCAACAAGCCACTTTTCACCTGGTATTCGACAAGATCACCCAGGTAAAAGAAGGGTAAATTTGTTCTCAGAAAAGTGGATAAGCGTGAGCTGCACCCCCCCTTACTTGCGCTGACTACATTCTGCGCCCATTGACGCCACCGCCAACCAGGCGCATGATGCGCCCAATGTCGCAAACACGGCAGGCGGGTTTGACAGCCCGGAGAATTGGCGGATAACCGCCACCCAGCGGTTTTTTTACGCCTTCAATCAGGGCAGCCCTTTTTATGGGCGCGCCTTGCGGGGCAGCTTCGGCTGCGCCGGTTCCAATTCCCGGTCTGTCAACCCGTAAGGTCGCGCCCACCCGTTTGACAGCGGATGGCGCGAAACTCAAACCGTTTGAATTGGAGTTTTGCCATCATGACCCCTCCCAGCGCTACCGCAATCCATGCGGCGATTCAAGAACTGAACGACACCATCACCACCCTTACGCGTTGCCCCGAAACCGACCTGCCCGTCAGCGCGGCATTGCAGAGCGTCACCACCGCACGGGCGCATTTGCGCGATGCCTTGGCCTTGGCAACGCCTGCCGACGCCAAGGCCATTGCTGTACCCACAGGCGAACCCGACACCTTCAACCTGATCTCCGAACTCTGGGAACGGGCGGCGCCCGGCCTGGACCGCGAATCCCTGGCGTGGTTCGCCGGCGCCATCGAGCAAGCCGGGAATGTGGCCGGCAAACTGCAAGAAGCGATGGAAGGCATCGGCTGTTTGGTTGCCTCCGATGCCGGTCGCATTCGATTCGGCAACGACGCCCCGGCGCTGCTGTTCGCATTCGCCCACGCCATGGACAACCTCCGGGCGTTGATCCTGGTGGGCGATGCGGCTGGACATAGGCTGTGGCGACCGGAGCTTTATCGCTGAGTTTCGCAGCCCGGCAGGCTGGGGGCGCGGGACCAACCCAGAGCCGTAGGATGTGCCGACGCCAGGAGGCGCATCGTTCGCGCATCCCGGCGATGACACGCGACCGATGCGCCTCGTTCCTCGGCACATCCTACGGGCTCCTTTGCCTTGCGTGGAAACGCTCAAAATTTCTTGCTTTTCGCGTGAGGGAAAGACAAAATCCGGGTTTGCTTGAGAATTCGGCGTTAAAAATCGGCATGGGTTGGAGCGCCGCAGATATGGATACTTGACATTATATGCTTGCGATAAGGTCAAGATGGATGCTAATATCTATGTTTCGATGTCAATCATAAAAACCACTCCTAAATGAAGTGGGTGAAGGGTTGGCGTCTACATATCCAACTGAGCAAATTTGAAGGAGTACCCCATGGCTCCAACCGGAACAGATGCAGCAAAGGATGGCAAACAGAGTGATAAGTTTAACGTCTTGCTTCTCTATTATGGACCTGCTGACAAAGTCTTTGCCCTGATTTTTAAGCAATTCATCGATAAAATGATGAAATTTTCTGATGTTTTTCTGCATGCCACAGAAGACGGACGCGTTGATTGGAGTACGCCACTCATTGCAGATATTAGGAGAAGCCATCTTATCCTCATTCTTATGTCTCCAAATATACCGGAAGATGCAGGGACTCAAAATTACGAGGCGGGAATACTCGCAGTCTTAAGCAAAGAAAATAAAAAAAACACATATATCATAAAATTAGACGGAATGTGTGATGAAAAGATTCCACTACGCATAAAAGAACAGGGGTTTTCGGCCTTTGAATATGATGAGTATGTTATATCTAGAATCTCTCAGGATTACAATAAATTTGTCAATGGAATAGGGATATGCGATTCGGATTTTAGCGGCGATAAATTTTTTAAATACCTTAATGAAACTATAGCAACTCTCACGGGAAATACTTATTTATTAAGATCAAAGTCACTGGGCAATTGCGGTGCGCATGTTATTGATATTATTGATATTTTGCGCGACCTGCAAATGAGCGATGATAAGTTGTTTGACAAAAAGGCGACTTCCGTGAAAAGTATGCAATACCATTTCATTGAAAATCGCCTTACGAATGTGCTGCGCGATCTGAAGGGGCTGAAAACTGGGGTTTTACCCGTTTACAGGGACTTGGTTATGGATTTCTGGCGCAGGCATATCATGGGAAGGATTGAAAAATCCATGCGTACCACAAATGTGGCGCCAACGGAAGGCTCCTATGGCAGACGACTCTCACCGCTGTTGCTGTTTGCTCAAGGAAAGGCCATCAATCGTCGTGGAGTAGCGATGACCCGAGTCTTTTCCTACAGCCTGGATGAGATTATTGATCCCGACCTTTCAAAGTCTTTATTGGATTTGATGACTGTCCAGAAAATGATAGGGGTAAATGTTTCTGCAATATTTGAGGAAAATTTCAAGAAGTTTGAAGAAACAAAACTTAGCATTTTGTTTGAAAAACATGGTCACCTCAAAAAGGAACTGAAGCTAACATCTGATACACTTGATAAGACTCTTAGCTATCATTTGCCTGGATGTGATTATATGATACTTGATGAGAAAGCTGTTTATCTGACCAGATATAAGAATAATGCAGTTTTTTCAACAGAATTGATTACCGAGGATACAAAAGTAAAGGCGGGCGGGATAAATATTCAAAAAATCAGAGTCAAAGCAGCAATTCTTGGTATGGAAGAACTAAAAAAAATATCCCAAGATATCGAGGTTAAGCTAAGGCTTAGTGAAAGATGCATTGGCGATCCTTGCTTTGTTTTGGGAGTGCCCCCCGATAAAATAAAGAATAAGCTCAGCGAAAGAATACGGAATGATAAAGAGAAGAACTATAAATATGATTTAAAAGAACTCATAAAAGCGGTAGGAAACGACTTGACAAATTGCGGCATTGCAGGTGATGACAGGATAAAATTTACCCAGGCGATTGTTGCTAAGTCCTTGGTTACTGTGCCTGAATTTGCGCCATGTTTTAAGATATTTAAAAAAGACACTGACTTCATTCACCGCCTAATATTCGATGGCGGAAGGGTCAATAACGATCAAAAATTGCCAGATATTTTTACCGATTTTGGCGGTAAGGATCAGGAATCCGTACTTAAAATATTCCATAGTTGGTCAGATTTTCTTTCCTATTTGGGAGATTATCAAATCAAACCTGATGAATCCACAGGCAAACAGTGGGAAAAAAAACTTGCCGAACGGTTAATGAAACGACCGGGGACTAATCCTGGGGAAAGGATGCTTGGCGAAATGATGTTTGTATATGAAAAAGAGGTGCCCTTATCAAATTTGATTGAGAATATGGCTTCTCAAAAACAAACAACCCAAGAAAACAAACTACCGCACCGCGAAGAGCTATCTCTTGAGGAAGAAGAGCTATCTCTGGAGGAAGAAGAGCCATCTCTTGAGGAAATAGACTTTAATGGCCCCTTCTCTCTAGAGCATCTCTGGGCGTGCGTTAACTTAACAAAGATACTTGAAACAACATCCGCAGAAACAACGACCACCGAAACAAAGTCCATCGAAACAAAATAGGTAAATCGCGATGACAACCGAAATAATCCAAAGCCCCATAACAGGCGTATTTGCAAAGCGAATCAGAAACAGCTTGTCCTGTTTGCTGCTGATCGCCACTGCTATGCACTCTGTGGCTGGTTTAGCGGTAGAGGGCGCCGACCGCAAAATATGGGCAGCAGCAGTCCCTTCAGCCGAACCCACGAAATGGTTCAAAGAATGCCCCAATGATGTTGATAAGCCTAGTGCCGAAGCCCTGAAAAAAAGGGATGAAGCCCTGAAAAGTTACCCTCCTGGCCTTCGCGGAATTCTCGAAAAAAAGGTGCTGACCGTGGGACTCAAAGAAGGGGACTCGGTGCCTTTCTTTTATGCAAAAAACCCCTTTGATCCCAAAGCTGCCCCCAATGCTGACCCCAATGAATTGGCAGGCATCGATATTGATCTTGCGCTGCAGATCGGACGGGAACTGGAGGTTTGTGTCGAGTTTCAGCGAGACGCTAAAAATTTTGACAATGTGGTTGGCAATGTTATAAATGGCAAGGTGGATGTCGCCATCTCCAAAATCAGCGTTACTTCCAGTCGCACCCTGAAGGTTCTCTATTCCAAGCCCTATGCCGTTTTTCGCCATGGCTTATTGGTCAACCGCAAAAGTATTAAAGGGATGGGGGATGGGCAGTTAACGGAGATCATTTCCTATTTGCGCGGGAAAAAACCGTCGGGTGAAGCTGGCGACTACTCAAAAAAGCTTACGCTGGGGGTCATTGAGAATTCTTCTTATCACCAGTTTGCCAAGGACCTCCTTCAGCTTCCACCCGAATCCATCAGAACATACGCTGACTGGCCAGCACTGGTCAAAGCGGTTCGAAAGGGCGATGTGGCCGCTGCATATCGGGATGAGTTTGAGATTAAAAAAGTTCTTAGTGATGATTACAGCCAAATTGTCGACATGGCCGCCGTCGCCATAAAGGGGCAGGAGGATCAAATTGCGATGGTTGTGTCAGTGGAAAACCCTCATTTGAAATATTGGCTGGATAATTTTCTGGATCGGTATTTAGCCAAGAATCTCATCATCCAAAGAGCGTCTTCCCAAAAGCTTAAAAAGTGCGGCGCGGCGCTGAAAAAATTCGTTAATAGCAAATATCTGGCTACTGCTACGGATGCGTTATGCCAAGAGGATAAAGTACATGTTTTTGATACGGATGCGGTTTTGGCATATGAAAAAAAATACTTGCCACCGCCTAAGTCGAGCAAAAACTCAGAAGATGCGAAAAAGACTGAGTGTCTTGATACACTCCGGAAATTCGTGGATGCAGAGAAGCTGGAGCGCGCTGCCCAGGAAATATGTGTTACTGCACGGGAATGAACGTTTGATACGTTCCGATCAGAGGATACGCTTCAACCCTAGTATTTGCTTGGCCGTTCGCGGCTGCAAAAGGAGATAAACAGCATGACCCATTCAGCATCTGCAAACCACGCCCAGCCTTCTTTGTTAAGTAGGCTCTTTAAAAAACTGAAAGGTCCATGGGCTATTTTTTTGGCAGTCGGCATCGGCGGAGTCTACGGCATATATTTTGCCCCGACTGCCGAAGATACTAAATTCATCGGCGATATTTATTTGCGTCTGTTACAGATGTGCGTCATCCCTATTATCGTCACAGCTATCTCCACCCGCATTGGCGATCTGATTCTGAAGAACAAGGAGACACTGGGTCAACAAGCCAAGCGGATTGGTCGAGTTGTTTTCATAGCTATGCTGCTAACCATCATTATCGGCAGCTTGGGTGTGATGGGACTTAAAGCCGCCGGTCATTACATTCCGGTGGACCGTGACGGTATGGGACGCATGGTATCCGATAAATCTTCCGCCGTTGAGGCAGTTGTTGAGCTGGAAGATTCCTGTGGTGGGTCAGAACAAGCTAATACTCCAGACTGTAAGAAAAGTAATATCTGGCAGGAAGTCGTGAAAGGTTTTGTGCCCGAGAATGTTTTTGAGGCATTAACCAACTTTTACGCGATGCAATTGGCCATCTTTGCCGTGCTCTTAGGCATTGGCATAGGCCTCGTTCCCGATGAGAAAAAAGCGGCGGAAGCCATCCGGATTTTGGATATTTTTTACGAGGCTTTCTATAAACTGGTGCGGATTCTCCTCACCTACCTTCCTGTAGGTCTGTTTTTTCTTATCGCGGGACTGGTGGCGCAGCAGAAGGGGGGGCTTAAAGAGTCGCTTCTAGCCATGGGGCTTTTTCTGACCTCCTTCTACATCATTGGAATTCTGCTTGTCATTGGCTGTTCCGCGCTGATTTGGATGCGTTCCAACAAGTCGGTTTCCATGTCCACGGCCATCTTTGACCCAAATTATCTGCTCAAGCCGGTGCTGACATCGTTTACCACGATGAACAGCTTTGCCACCCTGCCGGTAGCCATCGATACGCTGAAAGACCGGATGGGGTTTGAAGAGCGCACCACCAGTCTCTATCTGTCACTTTTCCTGCCTCTGCTGCGGTTTGGCAATGCCTTTTACTTTATCATGGCGGCAGCTTTTTTCACCTATGTCTATCAGCCTGATTTTACGTTGTGGACGGCCATCAGCATCTCCGCGTATTGTTTATTGGCCAGCTTTACGACTATAGGCGCCACGTCGATTATCGCCATTCAACCCATCATTGGCATTCTTGACCAATTCGGGCTGCCCTCGGAGATTGGGTTTCTCCTTCTGGTTACTATAGACCCGCTGGTGGACCCCATGCGCACCACATTGATTGTGCATTGCAATACCGCGATTACCAGTATGCTTGCCGACAGGCAACCGATGGGACAGGGGGGGAATGCGGCCTGATTGTTGGGACTGCTATCCCCTCATGACTTGGCGCCTTCATTCAGGATGAAACCGGACACGCAATCTCTCCCCCCGTCAGTGCAGGAAGTCGTTGAGTTTCTGGAACGGGACTATGCGCCGTCCGGCGCGAATGCCGGCAAAATCTGGTTTCAACTGGGACGAAACCCGGAGGTGAAATCCTGCTGGGATGCCGCCCGCCATCGGCAGCGGTTGGGGTCGGTGGGCATTCCGCTGTGCGATGAATTGAAAAGCCTGGTTTATGAAGGGTGGCTGGAGGGGAAAGCGGTGCTGGTGGCCTTGCATATGCGGGCGGACCGGCGGATAGCGCCCAGTAAACTCGGTGCGCTTCATCTACGCAAGCCGGGGGATTTGGTTCTCGATCTGAACCGGTTGGAAGTCATTTCCCATCTGGGGATAGGCCCCGGCACGGTCAATCCCTTTTTGCTGGAAAGCCGCCACCGGCAGGCCGGCAACGACGCGCGCCGGTTGATTCACATGCTGGATGGGGATTTGCTCCAGCCTGCCGGACCGCCCGGCACGATTATGACCAATGCGGGCGATCTGACTTGGTCGTGCGAATTCGATCCCGCTGTGCTCCCCAGGGTTTTTGCCACATCCATTCAGGCCGATTTTACCGATCCCGATTCCGAGGCCTATGCCATGACGCAGGGGCTGAGAAGGCGTAAATCCATCGGGATTATCACCGGCAATAATCCCGAGTCGGGTTCCCTGCTCTGGGGAATGATTAACCATGCCGTGCGTCGGGAGCTTAGGGTGGAGCGCACGTTTAACGGGGATATTTCCTATCCGCGCACGGAGATTTTATCTATTCCCGAGATGGGGCTGACCATGGAGCTTAACGCCAGGGAGGGGCAAGTTTGGAATACGATTGCGCAAGGGGTGAGGCAATTGCGGGATGTGGATTTTATCGCCATTGCCTGCAATACCAGTCAGTTTTTTACGCAAGAGATTCGTGCGCTGCTTTTGAAGGAAATGTCTTCCGGCGCGGGCGGGAATGAGGGTAGGGGGGGAAGCGTCCCGCAGTATATTTCCATGCCGGAATGCCTGGCCATGACCTTGAAGCAGCTTGGCATTGAGGAGGTTTCTTTGCTGGGGATCAGTTATATCAATAATCACAAATATAGTTTATATTTTCAAGCGCTGGAAAATGTGGGCATCCGGGTGGCCAATGATAATCTCCAGAGCCTGGTGGGTAGTCTGGCGTATCAAATCAAGGAGGAGGGCGCCAATCCGGCCAGGATTCCCAGCTTGAAGCGGGCGGTGCGCAATACGTCGTCCCCGATTGTGGTGCTTGCATTGACGGAGCTTTCTTATCTTATTTCCCAATGCCGGTTTGTTACGCCGCCGGGGAAAATTATTATTGACGCTTTGGCAATCTATGCCGAGGCTATTGCCATGCGGTATCTTTCCAAGCCGTTCCCCAAGCCCGATCTGAAGCTGGAAGATGTTGCGATTATCAATACGCGGGGAAAGCGGGGCAGAGGGAGTCGGTTATCCTAGAAACCTCTGTTGAACGGGCTGGAGTGTGCGGTTTTCCGGGTGCAGGGCAAGGCGCAACGACGCGCAATGGTCGTTCCATTGCAAGGAGTTGCAACGCCGCCATGCGCCTGGAAAACCGTGCAATCCAGCACGTAGCGTTCGCACCATACGGGTGAACGCAAAATAGGTAACAAAGTTGTTTAGAACCACCCTATTACACATCTTGGCAAGCGGTCAACAGAGGTTTCTAGGATTATGACTAAGCGAAATAAAAGGAAATTTCTGGTGCTGTTTGCCGGCGGAACTATCGTGATGGAAAGGGATCAGGAGCATAACCTTTTACGCGATGGTGGGGAGAGCGCACTCGAAAAGCTCATCGACGAAATTCATGCGCGATTCGGCGATGAAGCCGAGTTTATCTGCAAGCCGCCTCTTTTCAATATCGACAGCACCGATATGTGGGCTACTCACTGGCAATGGCTGACGCGGGAGGTTGCCGAGGGGGTGGCAGCGGGCTACGACGGCTTTTTGATTACGATGGGCACCAATACTCTGGGCTATGCGGCCAGCGCGTTGACTTTTTCTCTGCTGGGGATCGATAAGCCGGTGGTTATCACTGGCGCGCAGGTGCCGGCCAAGGAGCTTGCTTCCGATGCGCGCAATAATTTTATTAACTCCGCGCGGGTTCTGATTGAGAAGCAATTGAAAGGGGTCATTGTGGTTTTCGGCAGCCGCATTATCAATGGCTGCCGTGCCAAGAAAGCATCGGAATCCGCGCTGGACGCTTTCGTTTCTTATAATTCCAATGGGATTGGCACCATAGGTGTGGATATCAGCATTAAACACGAGCCTTTCCGTACTCAGCGCCCCTTTCAACCCCATGCCGTTTTTGCCGAACCGGTTACTTGTGTCACTTTGACGCCGGGCGTTCAGAAGGATGTTTTGCAGCTATTGATCGACGCGGGCAATAAGGGCATTATCATCCGCGCTTATGGAACCGGCGATATTCCTGTGTTAATGCATGGGGGGCTGAAATATGCCCGTGAAAAGCAGGTGCCCGTTGTGGTGACGACTCAGTGCCCGGATGGCGCCACGATGATTGGTGTCAACCCACCAGGGCAGAAGGCGCTGGATATTGGCATTATTCCCGCGCTTGATATGAGTATGGAGGCCATGACAACCAAGCTGATGTGGCTGCTGGGGCAGGGGCTGTCGCTGGGGGAGGTTAAGGCGATGATGAAGACTAATCTGGCGGGGGAGATTGCGGCATAGTAGTCGTTTATTGGTCTGGACTTTTAGTCACTTACTGGTCAAGTCACAAGCAATTTGTGACAAGAACCTATCGTAGATCAAGCACTGGAGCGACTTTCCGCAAAAAAACAAGGACAGGATGAACAGGATTTACAGGATGGGTTTTCTATCCTGTTCATCTTGTCAATCCTCTCTCAAACGTCTGTTGGCTTCCGGCTTGTCCGGCTTTCGTAGCGCCCCCCACCACAAGGGTGGATGCAAAATGCATGATAAAATTTTATTATAGTCAATATGTTACACATATTGCCAAGCGGACGGCTGAGGTTTCCAGGAAAATCAGCCAAAGAAAGCGTGGCGCAATCTGGCGCGTTTAAGTTGTCCAAGGATAAATTAAACGTTTTAAATGCCGTAAATTTGAGGTAGAGTTAAGCCAATTGACCGGTCATAAACAGACTGACTGTAGTCTTGTGCAATTTTTAACAATATCATTGATTTAACAGCGCAATTTGCTTAACGCACGGAGCGGGGCAAATGCGCTGAATCTATTATTTGAGAATGGCTTCTTAATAAGAAGACTCAAGCTCTGGTAAGCAATGCTAGATGCTTTGGTCTGGAGCTTGGAACAGCCTTCCAAGCACTTCCTTAAAATCATTAAAAACAACTAACCGGTTCCATTTGTCAGCTATGAACATAATGAATGTAATCGAACGCGCTTCCTCAAAGATCAAGGCGCTCCCTCCCTTGGAGATTACGAGCGTCAACATTTCCAATTGCAAGGCTGGAAACTTGGCTGAAGTTGAAAAACGCGCTTCGGAAAAAATAAAAGCACTTCCCCCTCTTAAATTAAAAAAATAACAGCACTATGCAAAAGGCCGAAGTTGAACAACTGGTCAACCAGTTGTTGCGGGACTGGTTTGATTCAAGAATTGTTAAAAACGCCGCCCTTGGCAGTGTTGTCGATCTTCAGCATGCCGTAATCCAAAAAGTCGCCGATCTGGCGTTTAAGCACAGCAACGAACTCAGAGAAGAGCTTGTTGCTTCCGCAGGCATTGATTTGCATAAAATCGCGAGCGCCGTTGCCAGAGCGCTCAATGCGCACCCGGATTTGTTTATGGTGCGCCATGGCCAGGGTTATAGCGCGGACGACGTAAAACTCGGTTGTATTATCGATTGCAGCCTTAGCGTTTTTCTTTCGATTTTGCGTTGCGATAGAAAGTCCATCGAATCGGAGACAAATACCTGGGCGGCGCTAAGGAAGTTGTTCAGCAAGCACAGCAACACTTCCTTATTATCTTTGGCCATGATCGCTTTTTTACTTGAGAAGACCTATCCCGAGGTTTGATTTGTAGCCTGACGGTGGCCGCGTGGGCACAGAAAAACGTGCCTACCCTACCGGGCTGTTTGGCAAATACACGTAAGCCGCATATAATGGATAAACTAATAATTGCCTTTTGGGATACCAAAGGGTTCTTCTGTCACTGTATTCTCAGGATCAAGCAAAATGTCTTTGCCGAGCTATGACGAAATCATGTCTGTGCTACGTGACGATGCCGGGGTGCTGAACACGAGCGCGCAGGAGTCCTTTTTTACCAGCGGCATGTCCTCCAATCTCTCGGAAATGATTGCGCGCGTTGGTTCCGGCGGCGATTTTACGGTTGAAGAATTGGCTGTTTTTGAAAAACAGGCAGAGGACTTCGCTACGCTTTGTGCGTAACGCCCGCCGTGCCCGAGCAACTCACCGAAGAGCAACTGGCGCGCCTCGGCTTGGCTATTGTCACTGCCCTGCAAGCACTGCGCAAACAAATAGAATACACTAATGTCGCGATGCGGAAAGCAGGCAAGGCGACTTCGTACAAACTCCCGGAAAACGCTGTCATTCACCAAGCAGCTCGGCACATCCTACGGTGCTGATCCCTGATTCCTGCCCCCTACCAGGCTTTGGCGCTAAATTCGCTGTCGTTGCGCACTTCGACGGTTTCGCCGCTTTGCGCCAGCACGTAAAAGCCCTTTTCCTGGGCATAGTCCGCCACATCGTTTGGAACCACCATGGCCGCCACGGCGCCGAAGGCTTGGTGATGGCGGTAAGTCGGCAGTAAGCGCTTGAGTTTTTCCATGCGCTGCAAGTGCTTATCGACATCTTCCCGCGTCAGCTTGCTTTTGCATTCCACCGCCACCAATGCGCCATCGTTGACCACCAGCAAATCCACTTCCATGCCTTCGCCTCCGCGTTCCACTTGCACGTTGGGGTGGACTTCATGGACTTCGATGCCTTGCGATTTGAACAACTGAACTACGGTGGGTTCCACCATATGCTGAACAAATTCCCCCATGCGGTTGCCGATTTTGCCCAGATTATCAGAAAGGGTTTTAATCATGCGCTCGGTTTCCTGGAACTTGCGGTCGGTTTCGAGGGCGCGTTCTTTGAGTATGCGCTCGGTTTCGAGAGAGCGCTCTTTGAGCATGCGGTCGGTTTCTTGACTTTTGCGGTCGGACTCCTGAAATTTACGGTCAGTATCCTGAAATTTACGGTCGGTATCCTGAAACTTGCGGTCGGTATCCTGAAACTTGCGGTCGGTTTCGGAAAACAGACGCAAGATGTCATCCAGGGTGGGTGCGGGGCTGGCTGCCAGTGTGCTCATGTTCGATCTCCCGAAAGGCTGGTGAATTTCGATTTTAGCACAAGCAGACGTTGGCAATTGGGCTGGGGACGGGCTGTAGGATGCGATGCATCCGACCGGATGCGCTTCCTGGCGGAAGTCGCATTCTGCGCGGCTATGCTAGTGAAACGCTTTGCACTTCAGCAGCATGTCAAAGCACAGTCCGAGGGTTTCCTGGTTGCTGTGTCGTCTGACGAGGTTGTATTGGATTTCGACGCGGATGGTGTTGTCGATCTTCCGAATGTCCAGGCCAAGGAAGTTGTACGAAAACGCCAATGCCGCAAGGTAGTTGAGCTGCATGGCCGCCCGCTCGTTTGCCAGTCTTTCGGGCAGTGAGATGACGTTCCAGCGGCTTAAGCGGAAGGCAAAAACGCCGGCCACTTTTCCTTCCGAAACGCCGTTCGGCAATCTTCGGGTTGTCAGCATTTGCAGGTCTTTTGAGCTTTCAAGAAGCGCGCTTGAAAATGCGTGCTCGGAAATCACGACATCCGCCGCGCCAATGGCGCTGTTTTCAAGTATGGAAAGAACCAGTAAACGGTATTTTTCGAATAACGCACCTATGCCTTCGGCACAGAAGACGAAACGGATTTCTTCAATATTTTTCGGCATCTTGCAACATAACTTCGGCATGGGTGCTTTCGGGAGAATGCCGGGCGAATTTTTCAATAATTTCCGCAGCGCTTTTCACGCCATTGTTCATGGACGTTTTTTGCCATTCGGCAATTCCCTTGGAATAGAAGTCGGCTGCCGCCTGAACAGAGGCCTTCAGCACTTCAGGGTTTGACAATTGACCGAGAGTAGCCATGATATTATTCCTTTCTCACTCGAATCCGAGTGTACATTTCCCGCTGGCAAAGATCGGGTGGTTAAAATTCCAGTCGTGGAAAATAAACCGGCGTTTTGCCATAACGCCACGTTTTAATTCTCCAAAGCAATCGGTGAAAACAGTCGGGGCGCGAGGCAAGGCCGACAATCCCCAAAATCCCTTGACTTAAGACCCCTGCACAATTCGGGAGGAGTGTAAATAACTTATTAGAATATTAACATGTTTAACATGTTTAATGTTAAACATGTTAAACGTCAAACATATTGACACGCCGAACGAAATCGTCTAAGCAGGCGAACTCATGGTTTTTAAGCCGCGCACCTGTGCGATCCCCCCCATCAAACCACACACTCATACACCTTCAAATCCGGCGCTTCCCCGATAATCAGGCCGTCGCGGATGAAGCAGTTTTTTCCCTCCGCCACGCCGTGGCCGGCGACGCGCATCAGGCCTTTGTCCACCATCAGGCGACCGCCCATCAATTGCACGGCGCTGGTGCCGTCGGGCATTTGCGCCAGCACCGTGCCGATCAGGGTGGGGCGGTCGGGGAGGATGCTTTTCAGCGTGTTCCACAGGTTCATTTCAATCGTCCTTATTCGTAGTGTCGTTCGATTTCGACGTGTTGTTTCAGCACCAGCGCGTCGTTTTGCATCTCCGCCGTGATGCCGACGGCGGTGGCGATGCCTTTCCAGCTTGGGTTTTCCGGCACTTCGATCACTGCGCCGGGCTGCACCAGGCCGGGGAGCGCGCCGTGGGCGGTAAGGGGGAGGGTGACGGCTATTTTGGCTTTATTGCCGAAGGCCGAGAGGATTTGCCTGCCGCGCTCCTTGCCGGCGGCGGGGGTGGTGATGAGGGCATCGACCACCATTTGCGCCAGGCGCTCGCCGGAGGAACCGTCGCGCCGGGTGAAGACGGTGACGCCCTGGTGCTGGCCGCTGGTGTAGACGCCGTTGTATTTCGGCTGGGGCGACCATTGCAGCGACAGGCCGGTGAGCAGCGCCGGCTCCAGCGTGTGGTTGGCGGCGGCAGTCGTCAGATTCCACGGGCTGAAGCGGTATCTTGGGGCGATGGTGAGTATATTCTCGCTGGGGTGGGGGAGGATGACCGCGCCGACGGATGCGGCGATGCGGGCGATGGCATCCAGCGGGGTGAGGTTGTCGTAGCTCCACGCGCCGCCGGGGATGAGCCAATCCTCGGTTTGCCAATCCAGACTCCAGCCGGTGTTGGTCAGCTCTTCGTCGGCGAGTTGGCGGGCGGTTCGCTCGTTGTTCTGAGTATAGGTTCTGGCTGGCGCATAAGGGGCGGCCAGAATCGCGGCGGTGCTGCGTCCGGTGATGGTATAGGCGGCTGCGCCGAATTCGTGCGATTCGGCGAAGCCCTCGACCAGCATATGCCAAATATGGCCGGAAAGATTGATCTCGATTTCGGCTGCGCCGTCGTTGCTGGGCATAATCAGCGCGAGCGAGGCCGCCGGAACGGTGGCGCGCAGACTCCACGCCCAGGAGTCGATATCGAGGTCGAGGGAGATTTGCGTGGCCGAGATGGGTTCGCGGGCGGGCAGTTTAACGAGCGTGGCGGTGGGCAACAAAATGAGGCTCCTATTAATCAGATATTCCGTTGGGGCATGACACCAGAATTGCAGCCTGGTGGCGACGGGCAGCGCCTGGCGGAAATCGAAATCGGCGCGACCTTTAACGGGCTGGTAGTCGCACCGGTTGGGCGTCGGCGGCACGGGCGGGATAATGGCGGGCGGCGGCCAGACGCCGGGAGCGGCGCCCCTACCCCACGGAATGCCCCAGCGCTTTTGACGCCAAGTGAGGCGCGCCCAGTCCAGGGCGAGCGGCATACCGTATTGCCGGAGCGCGCCCCAGGGGAGGCGGTGATCCATCCAGTGCGGCGCGGGGTTGCGGTAGACGCCGACGCTTTCCGCTTGCCGGGCGGACGGCGCAGTCCATGGCAGCGCGCCGCCGTTGTCGCGCTTTGCCTTGATGCGCCAGATTGCGCCGGTTTGAGCGGCAGCGGGGCTGAAGCGCTCCCACGCAAGGGGGAGGATAGCGCCCTCACGCCGGCCTTTGTCGCGCCACGGTGCATCAGTTGCGGTGTTGATGCGCCGCGCCGCGCCCCACGGGATGCGGTGCGCCGGGTCTTTGGCTGCGGGAGTGCGCGCGCCGCCGATAACGACGGAATGCAGGCGGGTCGGACGTCCCCAGGCCTGGCCGCTGGCCGAGACGACGCGCCTGACGGGCGGCGGCGGGGGCGGCGCAACCCATGGCGCGCCGAAATTAAGCGCGGGGGTGACGGGCAGAGGGTGGGTGAAATTGAGGTTGGGCATTTGCGCGCCGAGTTATGCGTTGGGCAGATTGGGTTGCTGCGACACGAAGCCGCTCATAGAAGTTGCTCCTACCTTAGCACATCAAAGGGGTCAGACTAAAAAACTGCTCCGCATATCGTTTAATGCATTGATTATAAATATGTTCAGCAATATGTCGGCACTTAAACCTAGAAACCTCCGTTGAACGGGCTGGAGTGTGCGGTTTTCCGGGTGCAGGGCAAGGCGCAACGACGCGCAATGGTCGTTCCATTGCAAGGAGTTGCAACGCCGCCATGCGCCCGGAA
>Ga0172380_10005452_pt1 | contig 15428 bp, 13 predicted proteins | sample Leawe162metaG_FD_119747 | JGI IMG/M metagenome (GOLD analysis project Ga0172380, IMG submission 119747) | Leachate microbial communities from a municipal landfill in Southern Ontario, Canada - Leachate well 162 metaG | ecosystem: Engineered > Solid waste > Landfill > Unclassified | place...
ACATTTTTATTTGTGTGAGGACTTGAAGACCTTGAGCACGGCTGTGCGAAAGGTGTACTGAACATGTAATGTTCAAGTCCTCAGGCAGGGTCTTCGATTCCCTCTGGCCAAGACCAAGGACGGGAATCGGTTCTTACAGAACCTGTTCAGGTTGTCGCTATTTTTCATAAACTCAAAATAGCTGGCAACCTTTTCGATTCCCTCTGGCCAACAAGAGAAAAGTCCCGCAGAAGCGGGACTTTTCTCTTGTTGAGGCCAGGACGGGAATCGAACCCATGCATGGAGGTTTTGCAAACCACAGCGTTACCACTTCGCCACCTGGCCACATTGTCTTCTATTTGCTTCTGGTACGTTCTCAGCCATGCATGGAGGTTTTACAAACCTCAGGTAAAACAAGCTCCCAGCGTGTTTTACCTACTTCGCCACCTGGCCGAACCCCTAGATTACCATCAGTTCTCTGAGACACAAAATGTGAGAGGGATTCTATTCCTTCTCCTTCTCAATCTGGTGTGTAATCTCGTCGATGTGTTGACGGTGACGCTCTCCATAATCAATCTCAAAGGCGATATTGGGAATGAATTTGAAGCGGCCATGCTTCTTTATATACTGCCGTAATTCAGTGCCTTTACGCTTCAGGAAGATGAGCGCGTCGTCTTGCTTGTTGTCAGGAATGGTCGTGAAGAAGACGGTAACGTTGCGATAGTTGGGTGCAACAATGACATTAGTGATAGTGATGAGAGGGTTCGTATTTGCTTCATTGCGCACGAACTCAGCAACAATTTCCATGAGGAGTGACCGAGCGCGATCATGTCTGTCGAATTCCATAGTATGTATCGATTAGACTACAACGATGTCAAACGCTTCAATAAAGTCGCCCGCGCTTATTTCAACCTTCGAATCAAGTTGCATGCCGAACTCGCCATCGCTGATAGATTTCACATTTGATTTCATCTGCTGCAAATTCTTGAGGGTTCCAGTGCCGAGAACAAGATCGCGACGAATTACGCGCACGCGCTGATTCAAATTGAGTACGCCTTCTTCAATGCGTCCGCCGAGCACGTGGGTGTTCTTTTGTGTACTGAATTGCTTGAGAATCTTCGCACGACCAGTGATTCGCTCTTCTTCCTGCTTAGGCGTACGCTCCTTGAGCGCTTCCGCAAGCCACTCAGAGAGTTTGTAAATAATATCGAATGAACGAATCTCTACTCCGAGACGCTCCGCAAGATCGCGGGCCGCGCGGTCTGGTTCTACATTGAATCCTACGATGATAGCGTTCGGTGTTGCGCTGACATTCTGTACATCATTTGGCGAGATGGAACCAACGCCAGTACCAATCACCTTTACGACAACACGATCTGACTTACACTTTTCGAGTTCATGTACGATCGCGTCGATGGTACCGAGTACATCAGCCTTGATAAGGAGCGGAATAGCGGGGAGGTTGCTTTCAGGTTCTGCATTCCGCACAGGACGTATCTTGTTGAGCGTTGCAAGCGCCTCGGCTTCTTTCTTTGTTGCGACACTCACGAATGAATCACCAACTTTAGGGACAACATCCCAACCAACGATACCCACGGGTTCTGACGCATGCGCCTCGCGTATGGTGCGTCCTGACCAGTCTTCCATAATACGTACAGGAGCATAACTTTCACCTGAGACTACAAATGTACCTGCGCGGACGGCACCGTCTTTGATCATCAGCGTTGCAGTGTTTCCGCGCTTTTTATCAAGCTTACCTTCGATCACCGTACCAGTACCAAGTCCTGAAGCATCGGTAGTGAGTTCTGCAAGCTCTGCAGTAAGAAGGAGAATATCAAGAAGATCGTCAACACCTTGTCCGCTCTTTGCTGATATGGCGGTCCATGAGATGTCGCCACCCATCCCTTCGATATAAATCTCGTTTTCAATGAGGCTGGATTGTGTGCGGATAAGGTCTGCACCAGGCTTATCAATTTTGTTGATCGCAACGATATAGGGAATACCCGCCTGCTTTATAGACGCGAGTGCCTCAAGTGTTTGAGGTTTAACACCATCTTCAGCCGAAACAATAAGGATTGCAATGTCAGCAACGTCAGCACCACGAAGACGCATTTTCTGGAACGCTTCATGTCCTGGCGTGTCGAGGAATGTGATGCGCTTCTTGGTGCCGTCCTTTGTCTCATGTTCTACACAATACGCACTAAGGTGTTGGGTGATACCACCAGCCTCGCCTGCAACTACGTTAGACTTGCGGATATAGTCGAGAAGCGTCGACTTGCCGTGGTCGATGTGCCCCATGATGACCACAATGGGTGATCGAGGGGTACGCTCTCCTGTTGGGGTATGGTTTTTCGACATAGCGGTATCTAAAAACGCCTGTACCGCAGGCGTATGAATACGATGAAGCCGAGTATACCAGATATTGCAGCGATTGACACCCCGTGACATTATGTGCCAATGCTTTCATTTCTCTCTGGCTTCATGCCCCGAAAAGGAGTACCACGCCGTATACACCTTGATTATGCATCGGCGACACCCGTGCATCCTTTGGTGTATCAGGCTATGCGCCCCTACTTTCAAGAGCATTGGGCCAATCCCAGCGCTGTGCATACGGAAGGGGTCCGTGCCCGGCAAGCTGTCGAAGGTGCACGACTAACGGTTGCGCGAACGCTTCGTGTTCGTTCAGAAGACATTGTATTCACAAGCGGTGGAACAGAATCCAACAATCTTGCCATCCTCGGCGTTATTGAGCATCTTCATGCTGCAGGTAGGGCATTTGATGACATGGAGATACTTACAACCAAGATTGAGCACCCGTCTGTCCTTGAGGCAGTCAGCACACTTGGTACGCGTGGCGTGCGCACTGTGTACGCGCCTGTTCTTGAATCTGGTCGGATTGATATGGAAGTGTTCAAGACATTGCTCTCACCAAAGACCGTATTAGTGACGATAGCGTACGTAAACTCAGAAGTTGGTGTAGTGCAGGACATAAAGAAAGTGACACGTATCGTTCGTGCATGGAATACAGAGAAGACCATGGGCGTGCTCACCCATGTGGATGCGAGCCAAGCGCCTTTATGGTTCTCCTGTGCAATGGATATGCTCGGAGCTGATCTCCTCACGCTTGACGCAGGAAAGTGTTACGGACCCAAAGGTGTGGGAGTACTCGTGCGTCGTCATCGTGTACCACTGCATCCGGTTACGTTTGGTGGAGGACAGGAAGGCGGTCTTCGTTCAGGTACAGAGAATGTGCCACTCGTTGTTGGCTGCGCCAAAGCTATCGAACGGGCACAGGAACAGTATGAGGCGCGCAGTGCTGGAGTAAAAAAGATTCGTGATTTTTTCCTTACCCTTCTTAAGGAAAAGATACCCGAGACTGTCATAAATGGCAGCTTGGAATATCGCGCGCCAAACAATGTAAATATATCCATACCTGGCCTTGATAGTGAGTATGCAGTCATATGGCTCGACACCCACGGTGTTGCAGCATCAACGAAAAGTGCGTGTGGTGTAGGGAAGGGTAATGGGTCTGATGTAGTGCGTGCCATGAGCGGTGACGAGCAACGTGCTCTTTCCACAATTCGATTTACACTTGGCGAAGAGACAACAGAAAAGGATGTTGCGCGCGCCGTAGACGTCCTTGCCACGCACTGCGCGCGTGTACAAGATTCAAGAAACGTTCTCAGTCAATAGACGGACGCGATTGTATACGTTGACTCAACCATTCTCGTGTTGTATTGTTGTTTCTACAACGCGCAGACTGAGTACTTGTATACTGCAATTCCTCGACGACGCTTTTTCTTTGGTGAGAGGACTCAAGTTCGCGTATAATTGAGTATTCTCATCTATGCCAAATTTTCACAATTTCACAACGCGCGCAAAGGAAGCAATCCGCAAGGCCCATGAACTTGCTATTGAACGCGGGCAAAATCACGTTGGACCAACCCACCTTCTTTCGGCTCTTGTTATGCAAGATGAGAATACGGTGATCTCTCTCCTTGATCGTCTTGATATCGATATAATTGCGCTCACTGACATGCTTCTTGAGGCGCTCGAAGCACCCATGGGTCAAACGATGTCCCAGTCGTACCAGCTTTACCTCACCCCTGATCTTGCGCAGGCACTTGAGCACTCAGGTCGTATCGCGCAAGAGCTTCATGATTCATATGTAGGGGTAGAGCATCTTTTCCTTGCGCTTCTTGAACATCCCGGTCCAGCAATCGAGGTGCTTGATCGTGCCCACGTCGATAAGAAGAAAGTACAACACGCGTTGCGTGAGGTGCGTGAACATGCGGTTGAAGATGCACAGTCTCCAAACAAGAAATATCGCGCGCTTTCAAAATATGCACGCAATCTCACCAAGCTTGCGAGCGAGAATAAGCTTGATCCAGTGATTGGACGCGATGCAGAGATACAGCGTGTTGTGCAGATACTCTCACGACGAACAAAGAATAATCCTGTGCTTATTGGTGAGGCAGGTGTGGGCAAGACCGCTATTGCTGAAGGTCTCGCAAATGCAATTGTGCAAGGTAACGTACCAGAATCGGTACGTGGAAAGGAAATACTCTCGCTTGATCTTGGACTTCTGGTCGCTGGTACTAAATTCCGTGGGGAGTTTGAAGAACGTCTCAAGGCAATTATGAAGGAGGTTGAACAGGCTCAGGGTGGCGTCATTCTCTTTATTGATGAGCTTCACACTATCGTTGGTGCGGGACAGGCAGAGGGCTCAATGGACGCATCAAACATGTTGAAGCCTGCACTCGCACGAGGAGAACTCCGTGTTATTGGTGCAACTACGCTTAAGGAATATCAGAAGCATATTGAACGTGACCCAGCACTCACGCGAAGGTTCCAGCCAGTGTACGTGAACGAACCATCTATTGAAGATGCAATAGCGATTCTTCGTGGCGTCGCTGAGAAGTATGAGATTTACCACGGCGTACGTATTACCGACGACGCGATTGTGTCTGCGGTTAATCTATCGTCACGCTATATTACCGACCGATTTCTTCCTGACAAGGCGGTCGACCTCATCGACGAAGCTGCTTCAGCGCTCCGCATCTCGCTTGAGAATAAACCTGAGGAACTGGTCCTGTCTGACCGTGCGGTACGTCGTCTTGAGATTGAGCGTGAGGCACTTAAAAAGGAAGAAGAAATATCTGAGCATCAATCAAAGATTAAGGCGCGCCTCAAGGATATTGCGCACGAAATAGGTGAATTAAAGCAAAAGACCTCGGTACTTGAGACGAAGTGGAATAATGAAAAGGATGCGGTAGGAGAGATTCGAGAGATGAAGAAGAAGCTTGAAGAATTCCGTCTTGAAGCGGACTCCGCCGAAGCAACTGCAGATCTTACCCGTGCTGCTGAGATACGCTACGCACGCATTCCAAAGATTGAGAAGGATCTTGAAATCAAGAGTGCAAAGCTCAAGAAGTTGCAACGTACTCGCCGTCTTTTAAAAGAAGAAGTGACTGAGGAAGATATTGCGAGCGTGGTCTCACGCTGGACAGGCATTCCTGTCGCACGCATGCTTGAAGAGGAGGCAAAGAAGCTCGCACGCATGGAAGAAGTGCTTGTTGACCGTGTCGTTGGTCAGAAAGACGCGGTACAGCGTATCAGTGATGCTATCAAGCGCTCACGTGCAGGTATCGCTGATCCAAATCGCCCAATCGGCTCATTCCTATTCCTTGGTCCAACAGGTGTTGGTAAGACAGAACTCTCACGCGCACTTGCAGAATTCATGTTCAATGATGAGAGTGCTTTGGTTCGAATCGACATGAGTGAGTATATGGAGCGACACTCCGTTTCAAAGATTATTGGATCACCACCAGGATATGTAGGACATGAAGAAGGCGGTGCGGTAACTGAACTCGTTCGTCATCGTCCGTACTCAGTCATTCTCCTCGACGAGATTGAGAAGGCACATCCAGAGGTATTCAACATCCTGCTTCAAGTACTCGACTCAGGACATCTCACTGACGCGAAAGGTCGCAAAGTGAACTTCAAGAATACGGTCATTATTATGACGTCAAACATTGGCGCAGAGCACATTGATCGTATGAGCAAGCTCGGCTTTGCAAGTGAATCAAACGAAGTGACCCAGTATGCGCAAGCAAAAGACAAGGTAAGCGATTCTCTTAAGAGTTTTTTCCGTCCTGAATTCTTGAATCGCCTTGATGAAATCATTATCTTTGACATGCTCTCGCGAGAGACCATTCGCGATATTGTGACGATGCAGGTAAATCTGGTGAAGGAGCGCCTTTCCGCAAAGGATATTCAGCTTCAGGTCACGGATGAGGTGCTCGAATACATCGCAGCAGCGGGCTATGATCCAAAATTTGGTGCTCGACCGCTGAAGCGTGTGATTCAGTCAAAGATACTCACACCAGTAGCTTCTATGATGATTGAAGAGGGAATGCTTCAGGGTGGTACGGTTTCCGTGTCAATGAAGAAAGGAGAATTGTGCTTTGACGTCAAGAAAAAGCGAAAGATTACAAAAGAAAAGAAGAGTCAGAAGAATACCGCTGTCGCAGCCTAGCTCAGAGAGATACAAAAACCCCCGTACCGAGTGTGCGGGGGTTTTTGTATTTGTTGCATGCTACCATGAGAGGATTCATGAAACGATACGAGCTTGTCGTGAACAGTATCTCAGAGTTCGCTCCGATTGTAACGTTCGTAGTTGCGGTTGAACTTTCTGGTTTTATGCAAGCAGTCGCACTCCTTGCTCTCGTATCGGTTCTGGTCGTGATATTGGAATGGAAGGTTTCTCGGCGAATCCCAAAATTTGGATTGCTTGCATCAGGTATCATCCTTTTCTTTGCAGGCTTATCCCTACTCACAGGAAGTGAGTTTTTCATTATCCTCAAAGATACGCTGTACGCATTCTTTTTTGGTATGGCGCTTTTCATAGGGCTCTACTTCAATCAACTGTACCTGAAGATGCTTTTTGGTGATTTCTTCGCAATGACCGAACGTGGCTGGCGTATCCTTACGTTTCGGTGGGTACTGTGGTTCATGTTGCTTGCCCTCAGTAACGAGGTGGCGCGGGCTATGCTAGTGCCTGAATCGTGGGTGTACTACAAACTTATTGCAGTATTTTGCACTTGGATATTTGGATTCTACCAATTCACACTCTCGCGAAGAGAGCGATCATCTGAAGCGAATGAATGGGGACTTCGCGTACGTGCCTGAGTTTTATTTTGATGTAAGTTCATACACGCCACACCAAGACGTAGGTGGTTCTGTATGGAAGGCAAGCGCGCGCTCGTAGAGTACTTTGGTTGGTCCGTCTTCACCTCTCTTAAGGATACGTTCGCCTACAGTAATCACTGTATCCCAATCGCCTGCGTAATAGTGAGTGCGCAATAGTTCAAAATCACTCATAATAGAAAGCACAAATTCTTGGCGTGATTGTTCGACAATCTCAAAGAGTGCTACGGGTTCTTTCTTGCCCTTCACCGTCACTTTATCGATTTCTCGTATATGAATCTTAGGATCGACAACACCCGTCTCCTGGAACGCCCGCACGGTCATCTCACTTGCAAGGAGGCGAACGCCATATGTTTTAGTCTGTCCTTCTATACGAGAACCAAGGTTCACTGTATCTCCCATGATGGTGTAGTCAAAACGCTGCTCTGAACCCATGTTACCTACAATGACACGACCCGTGTTCAGACCAATACCAATAGTAATTTTTGGCATATTTGGATCATTGAGTTTTGCATTGAATATCTCAAGAGCATCAAGCATGGCAAGTGAGCTTCGCATCGCACGATGTGCATGTGCAGGGTCTTTGAGCGGTGCGCCCCAGAACGCCATAATTGCGTCGCCGATGTATTTATCGACCACACCTTCATCAGCAAGAATAATATCAGTCATAGACGTTAGGTAACGATTGAGGAGTGAAGTGAGTTCTGATGGTGTGAGACGCTCAGAGAAGGAAGTAAAACCCCGAATGTCGCTGAAGAAGACCGTAACCTCAGTCTCTACACCGCCCAGCTTCACCGCAGCAGGATCCTTAAGTAGTTCTTCAAGCACGGCACCTGAAACGTATTTGGAAAATACGCCACGGATATCGCGCCTCTCACGCTCGAGGAAAAAGTAGTGCACCAAGAATGAGAGGAGTGCAGCAATGAAGATTGCGAGCGATGTGTAGACGATATCGACTGCTACCCCATATTCAAAGAACGTTCCGATCGCGAAAAGATTCAGTACGCCAGTAGCAATGGTTGCGATCACTGCAAGAGAGATGCTACGAAGCGTAAAGAATGCAAGACCGACGAGTAGGGCGAGTATCAATATCCAGAGTCCGAGATAGGGAAGTGAGAGCGACACAAGCGCCGTTCCCGAAAGAAGCATGCTCGCTATCTGTGCCTGTATCTCTACACCAGACATAGAGGTACCCTCTGAGACAGGCGTTGTTTGGGTGTCATGGAGATTTGCTGCTGTTGCACCAAGGAAGACGTACGCACCCTTGAATAGACGCGTATCAAAATCAGGATTAAGAATCTCATTAAATGAAACGTGTGGCACGGTGCCTGGTTGACCACTCCAGACAATACGTTCAGTAGCTCCTGTGCGAGAGATCCCGGTTATCTGATCAGTGAAGCTTGGAATGCTGCTGTCCATATGTTCGATCGCTGGCGGAAATCGACGTACAATGCCGTCACGGTCCTTTATAAGATTGATGTGACCAAAGCGGACGTGGGGACCGTCAAAGAGCGGTAATGTGTGGAGGAGGCTCTCAGCATGAGGAATACGGTCCTCTCTCAGTGAGAGTGTTAACGCCTCAATCGGGAGAATGATAGGGACGCTACTTGTATTGAGTAGCTGTGAGAGCGTAGCGTCATCTTCACTACCAGCTCGAGAAGGTTCTGCAAAAATAATATCGACGCCAATTGCAGCGGGTTCTCCTTCAATAATGCGCGCAAGTCCCTCTGCTACGGTTTCCCGTGGCAACGGCCATTGTCCCAGCGCAGCAAGCGACACATCATCAATGCCTACAATGACAATGCGCCCGTCTGGCGTTTGAGATGTAAACAGACGATCACTCAGTGTGGACTCGATACCGCGAAATAGTCCTAAGGTAACGAAGAGTCCTGATATGACTACCGTGGTAAAGACAACAATACCGAGTGCGGGGTATCTCATCCTTCAGGAATTAGGGGAATGACCTCACTCTGTACCTCAAAGATCGGTGTCGCGCCGAAGATCTCTGCTTCAGTCTCTGCATTTCGCCATGTTGCAGTGATGCTGCCGGACGCACGGCCAAACTCAGAAACACTTTCATCAACACGCGGTGTGAATACATTACCCTGCATTATTCCAATCGGTCCTAACAGTCGCCAAGTGACGTTTCCTGTCACATCTTTTGTTTTACCATCAGAATAGGCAAGTATGGCAGTAAGGCGTATTGATGCATCTCCTCCAGAAAGACCAGTGAGTGGTGAGGATGGATTAACACTGAGGCTGAGCGGGCGAGCATTGAGGGATGGTTCAGGCAAGGTATCTGCTAAAGGAGCTGGCGTGTTGCTGTCTATGATCCCAAAATCCATCTCTCCCGTGGTTCCGATCTCCACTGTGTCGGATCCTTCCTGCGTCGTGTCACCTCCGTCACGCTCCTCGTTCTCTGTGATCCAAGGATCATTACGCATGCCATCAGTCTTCTCTTTTTGTTCAAGGAGTGTGCGTGGGTCAACCGTTGATTCTCCAGATTCTCTCTGCGCGCGCGCTGTTTCAGCCATCGCATTGGTGATGACAACGTAATTATCAGGTTCTAGTATGGTGTAGTAGTCAGGATAACGTTCACCCGTCTCTAGATTGCGGACAGTGAGCAGCACATTGTTCTCAGAACCGATCACGGTCGTTGTTCCTGTTGCAGAAGCTTGTACATCGAATGCGGTGCCGCGTACCGTCGCTACGACATTTGAGGTTTCCACCTCCCACGAAGACGCCGGGGTTGCAAGTGAGACAATATGTGACCACGCACGTCCGAGAGAAAGAAAGACAGACACTGAAAGATCTCGAGTGTCTGTTTTGTATGCAGCCTTGTCTATGCGGAGCGTTGAATTGTGGTCAATGCGCAGCTCTGATCCGTCAGGGAAGTGCAGTGTCGCACGCCCTGCTGTGTCAGTAGTTACGGAAAAGGGAGAGACAAGCGTCTCGCCCTGTACCGCGGTTCGCGTACCGTCGTCGTTGGTCACCGTTATGGTGCCCGATTCAACCTCAATGGTCACGCTATTTGTTGTATTGAGTGTGTCTTCTGAGAGTTCGTCGTCGCCTCGCGAAAGAAGGAATGCTCCTCCAAGGATAATAACTATAGCGCTTATGGCGATGACGATTGGTTTCATGTAGTCATTATATGCCCGGTTCCTAAAAGGAACATCAGAGAGTTGTGTACTAAAAGTTCTTAGAATGGGGCTGAGAAGGTATCGAGTATCGCTGAGACTCCAGCAAGATTCCGAGTCCATTCTGTGCTGTTTCGTGTCTCAAGTTCAACGGTGATAGCAGGTATGCCAATCGATGCGAGCCAGCCTTCTGCGTCTCCTGTGATCGGATATGCATCAAAGACTGGTACTGCATCATATCCACCAGCATATGCGTAGGCGTTCATGATCGTTCGTGTCGTAGATAAGATGCCCTCAAGGCACTCTGATGCGTATACCGCACCTGCTTGGCTGTGCCAAAAGACGACCGCAGCGGGTGCATGTGCTGTCACAAAGTCGCGAAGTGCTACCGCTTCTGGTTCAGAGAATGGAGATGCTCCCGCGCTCACGGTGTTTCCACGCCATGTGCTTTCTGGTTGCCACTTACAATCAAAGTTGCGGTTGAGATCGACTTCGTGTGCATTAAAGCGACCTTTACCAGAAGTGTTGGGAGTGCTTGGTGTATCTTCTATGGTGAAGCGACCTTCTTTTCCGATCACCGCGAAGAGCCCGTCAGGATTTGCTGATGGTATCACTGATATGGTCATAGTGCTTGGTACAAACTCAGGATGTGCATCAAGATGGTCCATGAATTCATAGGCAAGAAGCACACTGTTCCATTCGTATCCGCCATGTATGCCACCTACAAAGAGCAGGTGTGTATCGCCGGTCCCGTACGTAAAGACTTCAATAGGACGCCCTTCAACCGAGGTCCCTAGTACACTTTGACGTTTAAAGGCATCGGGTTCAGGGGTTAACTCCGATTGAGGTGGTACTACTTCGGGTGCTGGCTCACTTTCTAGAGAAAAGTACCAAGCGATACCAAGTGCAAGAAGAAGAGCAACACTAAGACCAATGAAGAGGTGTCTCCGCTCCATTATTCAGCGAAGTAATTGAGGAATGCATCGATGCCTGCTCGGTTCTTTTCCCACTCAACAGCGGTGTGAGAAGAGAGAAGTACGCTAATCGCAGGAATGTCTTGCTTTGCAAACCAGTTCACCATGTCACCCGTAATCTCGTAGAAATCGAAGTCCTGATAAGCTCGATAGCCCGATGCTTTTGCATAGGCATTCGTCAGTGCTTGCGTGTCATCTGAGATTCCGTTCTTACAGGTCGATGCGAATACGCCTCCTGCTGCGCTATACCATACGACTGCGCCAGCGATATCGTGTGAAGCAACATAATCACGAACTGCCTGAGCCTCTGGTTCTGAGAATACAGCAGTTCCACCACTTACGGTGCGTGTCTGCCACGTGCCCTTTGCTTGCCATTCACAATCAAAGTTGCGATTAAGGTCTACGTCGTGTGCGTTAAAGCGTCCAGGAATAGTTGCAGCGAGACTGAGGGGAGTTGTTGGGGGAGTGAATCGTCCCTCAGAGCCCGTGATTTTGAAAAGTCCATCAGGATTGAGTACGGGAATCACGGTCACGCGATATCCTTCAGGGATTTTTTCTGGATTCTCTTCAAGATAATCCATAAGCTCATACGCGACGAGTGTCGTATTCGCTGAATAGCCACCGTGTATGCCTCCTACAAAGAGAAGTTCTTGGGTGCCGGTGCCATAATGGTATGCGGTAATGTCACGATTATCAACAGAACTTCCGATTCGTGTCTCTGAAGGATTTTCTGCCTCTGGTTCCTCTGCAGGGGTTTGCGCGGTTGAGGTTCCATTTGATTCATTCGTTTCAGTCTGCTCACTTGTCTCAAGTGGAGCGTTCGCGACGGGAGTACTGCGGAAGAATAGATAATAAAGGCCACCGATAATAAGCGCTACTACCAACACCCCAATGGTGATTTTTTTCATAATACTTATTGTACCACCGTGAAGGAATCTGGCTATTTTGGGGATACAAGCGTTCACAATATCTTCATCCTCGGATATCTACTATGATAAGTACTATGCGGGCAATAATTATCGTGGTGGGATTGGTTATGGCATGCGTCCTTGCTACATTCGTCTGGTGGCTTTTTAAAGAGACAGGATTCGAGCCGCATCTAGCTGTCCCTGCTAATGGAGCTATAACACTTAAAGGCGAAGTCCTGTGTTTGCCACATCGAGACACCAGAGGTCCGCAGACACTAGAATGTGCATACGGACTTTTAGGAGATGACGGTAATTATTATGCGCTTCGTGATGAGACAGTTGGTACCAGTCCGTCTGGTATCACCACCATCCCTACTGGTTCTAAGGTGGAAGTTATGGGCACCTTCACCCGCGGAGAAAGTGAGATATATGCGTCTGTGGGAACGATTACTGTCGACACTATACAAACAGAAGACGGATCTGATGTAGCAGGTAGTGAGACGCACTCAGATGGGGTCATTACATTCACTCGTCCAAAAGATTTCGGGTTAGCTATTACTGAGGAGCAGGTATTGGTACAGAAGGTCATTCCACCATGTGAGCTTGGCTTTGAGTACTGTTTGTATTATCTCGGTGATACTTATGAAGGCACCAATTTTGAGAGCGCAGGTATCGCAATACAGACTCGAGATGAACTGACGACCGAGAGCGTGTGTCTCGCAGCGTCGCCGGAGGGCTATGCGGACATGACGCCCCGTGCAACCTCGCACGGTGATTTCTATGGGATGAGTGTTTTTTCACCAATCCCCGATGCGGGGATGGGTCACTATAGTACCGGTATGCAGTATCGACTCTACGTATCGGATACTTGCTATCAGATTACGGAACGTGTTGGCGAATCTCAATTTGCGAATTTCCCAACAGGAACGATACAAGAGTTCACTGAGGATGATCGTGCTGAGCTTTTTGAACGCCTTCAAGCGGTCATTGAAGGCATTGTCCTCAATGAGACAGGGGAGACATTGATGTTGCCGAAAGAATAATAAGGGAATTTGAAATAGTTTAAGATCAGTTGGTTTTAAGATATAAGAAAACCGCCCTCCAACGGTTTCTTGGAAAGCGGTTATTTTTTGTGTCCGAAGATCAGAGGGGTCACCCACAGCACGATGCCTGTGACGATGACCTGCATAATGATCTGGGACCAACCAGGATGGATGCTAGCGTATTCAACCAATACGTGCAGGCCGATCATGATGAGCACCTGATTACTCAGGTGAAGACCTACGTACGCGAACACCTCTCCCTTCACATCGCCTGTGCTTTTGAAGGCCCAGACTCGGTTACTGACGAAGTTTATTACGAGGTAGGTGAAGAACGAAGCAAAAGAGGCGATCTGGTAGTAAACGCCAGAGATGATAAGAAGAGAGAACGTTGCGTAGGCAAGCGTCACACTCAAAGCCCCCACAAGCATCATGCGCATCCGTGGAGATGCGCTGATCTTTAGCAAGATCATAGCAATTCTCCAGGGTTTTCTGTATTAAGAGTACACCATGAATGACGTATATGTCAAGAAATGTAATATATTCACATAAGGAGGGTGCGGGGAAGATTCGGCGTCCAACTCTAACTCACTACGTTCATAAGAGTTACCTGCCCGGACTCGCTGGTTCGGGACATTAGGGATAGTCCCTCACATCGCTCGTCTTTCGAATCTTCCCTCGGCTTCACTTAATAAGAAAAACCCCCAACAAAAGTTGAGAGTTTTTCCTATAGTGCGCCGGGGAAGATTCGAACTTCCGTAGGCCGAAGCCAGCAGATTTACAGTCTGCCCTCGTTGACCGCTTGAGTACCGACGCATGATGGGGAGGGGTTGCGAACAACCTTGGTTCCTCACGGGGTATAACCTAGCATATTTGTGGCATCCCGAAAAGATGGGCTCTATGATATAAATGAGGCTATGGTGCAGCGATACAGCAAGAAGCGAGAGCAAATACTCCATGCCCTCACATCAGTACAGGGCGCTCTTTCTGCTTCTGATCTTCATGCAAAACTTCCAAAGATCGACTTGACGACAATCTATAGAAATCTCGAAGCATTCGTGTCCAAGGGCGAGGTGCGGAAGTTCAATTTAAAAGGTAAAGAAGCGGTCTACGAATATCAAGCAAAACCGCATCATCATGCTATTTGTGTGGAATGTGAGCGGGTGATTCATTTCACTGCCCCTGATGAGAAGATAAAAAAACTCCTCGGTGTTAAAGATTTTCAGGTCGATGAACTGGAGGTGACGGTTCGGGGTATCTGTCTCCACAAAAAATAAACTCATGGTATAGTGTCGGACGTACAAAAGGGCCTATAGTTCAGTGGTAGAATAGCGGTCTCCAAAACCGTTGACCGAGGTTCGAATCCTCGTGGGCCCGCAAAATAAAAACACCAATGCGAAAAAGAGCATTGATGTTTTTATAATTTTGCGAGCGCCCACGAGGATTCGAAGACCTTGCGAGACAGATTGCGACCGCAGGGAGGCAATATGTCCACAAGGTGTACTGAAGCTGTAAGCTTCGAAAGTCCTTAGTCCGGTAAGCTTCGAAAATCCTCGTGGGCCACACATCAATTCTTTAACAATTCAATCTTCATCCAATCTCTCTCAAGAGTTCTCAACTCTTATCCAGTCGACCACCACGCGCCTAATTTTGCCACGATAGCCCAGATAAAGGCGATAAATATAAGGACTCCTCCTAGACTTCCATATCCAGCACCATCTCCTTCCAAAGCTTTCATCACCATAATGAATCCAACAATCAGAATGATAAAGGCTATCAGTTTATGTTTCTTCCACTTTTTCTTTGTGAGTTGGATGGTGGTAACATTTTCGTCGCTTGTGAGAGTCCCAGGACTAATTGGAGCACCGCAATGAGGGCATGAGAACGCCTTATCCGAGACTTCTTTCTTGCATTCTGAACACAAAATCAAGGCCATGCTATAGCAGATTAGTTAGTATGAATAAATTGTACCATGTGTTTTTAGTCAGCAAAGTGACCACATTAGTCCACACCACACACTATGACCTGCGGTGAGGTACCGTATAATGAATATAATATGTTCCGAACGCTCTTTGTGGGATTGGTGTTCTCTTTAATAGTATTGGCGCCACTTGACGCTTCTGCAGCAATTATTCCGTGTGGTGAGGCTAATAACCCATGTACCGCATGTGACGCATTTGG
>Ga0172380_10005453_pt1 | contig 15420 bp, 15 predicted proteins | sample Leawe162metaG_FD_119747 | JGI IMG/M metagenome (GOLD analysis project Ga0172380, IMG submission 119747) | Leachate microbial communities from a municipal landfill in Southern Ontario, Canada - Leachate well 162 metaG | ecosystem: Engineered > Solid waste > Landfill > Unclassified | place...
CTGGCCGCGGTCTTCGTCGGCGGACTGTATTCCTTCCGCCTGATCTTCTTCACCTTCCACGGCAAGGAGCGCTTCCGCGAGGCGGCGCACGACGCCCATGGCCACGATGCGCACCATGATGACCACGGCCACCATGGTCTCGTCGAGCCGCACGAAACCCCCAAGGTGGTCACGGTGCCGTTGATCCTGCTCGCCATCCCGGCGATCGTCTCGGGCTGGCTGATCGGCACGGTTCTCTATGGCAACTGGTTCGGCACGTCGATCACCATCGCCGAGGTGCACAAGGGCATGGCGACCATGGCCCACGAGTTCCATGGCGTGTTCGGCATGATGGCGCACGGCGTGACCACGCTGCCCTTCTGGCTGGCGCTGTCGGGTGCGGCCACGGCCTGGTACCTCTACATCGTGCGCCCGGACCTGCCGGCGGTGATCAAGCAGAAGTCCGGCGTGCTGGCGACCATACTCGAAGAGAAATACGGCTTCGACCGGTTCAACGACTGGTTCTTCGCCGGCGGCGCGCGCCTGCTCGGGCGCGGCCTGTGGAAGGGCGGCGACCAGGTCGTCATCGACGGCGTCATGGTCAATGGATCGGCGGCCGCGGTGGGCTGGATTTCCGGACTGGTGCGCCTGTTCCAGACCGGCCGCATCTACCAGTACGCTTTCGGCATGATCTTCGGCGTCTTCGCGCTGCTGACGTTCTGGTTCGCCAGGGCCTGATGCAATGACACGCACACCGGTCTGATGGAATATTAATCCGATGAAATCGCAACTCCTGAGTCTCGCAATCTGGGTGCCGATCCTTGGCGCTCTGCCGGTGTTCTGGCTCGGCTCCGAACGCCGCACGCTGGTGCGCTGGCTGTCGCTGGCCGTGGCGATCGCCGGTTTCCTGGTCACCATACCGCTCTATACGGGCTTCGATACCAGTACCGCCGGCATGCAGTTCTTCGAACAGGTGCCGTGGATTACCCGCTTCAATGTCCAGTACATGCTCGGGGTTGACGGCATTTCGATGCCCTTCATCCTGCTCAACAGCCTGATCACGGTGCTGGTGGTGCTGGCCGGCTGGGAAGTCATCGAAGACAAGCAGGCCCAGTACATGGGCGCCTTCCTCGTCATGTCCGGCCTCATGAACGGCATTTTCTGCGCGCTCGACGGCGTACTGTTCTACGTCTTCTTCGAAGCCTCGCTGATCCCGATGTACATCATCATCGGCGCCTGGGGCGGACCGAACCGCGTCTATGCGGCGATCAAGTTCTTCCTTTACACGCTGCTCGGCTCGCTGCTGATGCTGGTGGCGCTGATCTGGCTGTTCCTCGAGTCCGGCGGCAGCTTCAACATCCTCGACTGGCACCATCTGCGTATCGGCATGGCGCCGCAGATCCTGATCTTCATCGCCTTCCTGGTTTCCTTCGCGGTCAAGGTGCCGATGTGGCCGGTGCATACCTGGTTGCCCGATGCACACGTCGAGGCGCCCACCGGCGGCTCGGTGGTGCTTGCCGCGATCGCCCTGAAGCTCGGCGCCTACGGTTTCGTGCGGTTCTCGCTGCCCATCGTGCCCGACGCCAGTCATCACCTGGCGCCACTGATGATCGCCCTGAGCCTGATCGCCGTCATCTACATTGGTTTCGTGGCGCTGGTGCAGACCGACATGAAGAAGCTGATCGCCTATTCGTCGATCTCGCACATGGGTTTCGTCACCCTCGGCTTCTTCATCTTCAACCAGATCGGCATCGAAGGCGCCCTGGTGCAGATGATCTCCCACGGCTTCGTTTCGGCGGCGATGTTCCTTTGCGTCGGCGTCATGTACGACCGCATGCATTCGCGCATGATCGCGGATTACGGCGGCGTGGTGAATACCATGCCGAAGTTTGCCGCGCTGTTCGTCTTCTTCGCCATGGCCAACTCCGGCCTGCCGGCCACTTCCGGCTTCGTCGGCGAGTTCATGGTGATCCTGGGTGCCATCAAGTTCAATTTCTGGGTCGGCTTCGCTGCCGCCACCACCTTGATCCTCGGCGCCGCCTACACGCTGTGGATGGTCAAACGCGTGGTCTTCGGCGAAGTCGCCAACGACCATGTGGCCAAGCTGAAGGACATCGGCGGCCGCGAGTTCCTGGTGCTCGGCCTGCTGGCGGCCTGCGTCCTGGCCATGGGCATCTACCCCTTCCCCTTCACCGAAGTGATGCACGCATCGGTGGATAACCTGCTCAAGCATGTTGCGGCAAGCAAACTGTAATGAACACCTATGAGCGGCACACGACGAGAGAGACACGAGAGAAGCGATGCTGAATAATTTCGTGATGCCCGACCTGTACCCGGCGGCGCCGGAGATTTTTCTCCTGCTGATGTCCTTCCTGGTACTGTTTGTCGACCTGGTCTTCGGCGCCACCCACCGCTGGATCGCGGCCATGCTGACCGTGATCACCCTGCTCGGCTGCGCCGCGCTCACTTTGGTGACCTCCGACGGACAGACGACGCTGACCTTCAGCAACATGTTCGTCGACGACCTGCTGTCGGATTTCCTCAAGCTGATGAGCTATCTGGCGGTGATCATGATGCTGGTCTATAGCCGGCAGTACCTGAGCGACCGCGGTCTGGACAAGGGCGAGTTCTACGTCCTGGTGCTCTACGCCACGCTGGGCATGATGGTGATGATCTCTGCCGCCAGCCTGCTGACCATGTATCTCGGTCTGGAACTGATGTCGCTTTCGCTCTACGGCCTGGTCGCCATCGATCGCGAATCGCGGCGCGCCACCGAGGCGGCGATGAAATATTTCGTGCTCGGTGCGCTGGCCTCGGGCTTGCTGCTCTACGGCATGTCGATGATCTACGGCGCCACCGGCAGCCTGGAAATCGGCGGCGTGGCGCAGGCGCTGTATCAGGGGCATTCGGAAAAGCCGGTGCTGATCTTCGGCCTGGTCTTCCTCGTCGCCGGCATCGCCTTCAAGCTGGGCCTGGTGCCCTTCCATATGTGGATTCCCGACGTCTATCACGGCGCACCGACGGCCGTGACGATGTTCATCGGTTCCGCACCGAAGCTCGCCGCTTTCGCCATGGCCTTGCGCCTGCTGGTGTATGGGCTGTTCGGGCTGGCGATGGACTGGCAGAAGATGCTGCTGATCATGGCCGTGCTCTCCATCGGTCTGGGCAATCTGGCGGCCATCGCGCAGACCAACATCAAGCGCATGCTGGCCTACTCCGCGATTTCGCACATGGGCTACATGGTGCTGGGCCTGATGGCGGGCGTGATCGGCGGCCAGATCGACCCCTTCACGGCGGTCAATGCCTACAGCTCGGCGCTGTATTACACCGTCGCCTACGTGCTGATGTCGCTCGGCGCCTTCGGTATGGTGCTGCTGCTGTCGCGCGCCGGCTACGAAGCCGAGAACCTGGAAGACTTCAAGGGCCTCAACCAGCGCAGTCCGTGGTTCGCCGCGATGATGCTGATCATCATGTTCTCGATGGCCGGCATACCGTTCTTCATCGGCTTCTTCGCCAAGTTCGCCGTGCTGCTGGCGGCTATCAAGGCCGGCTACACGACGGTCGCCGTTATCGCCGTGATGTTCTCGCTGATCGGCGCCTTCTACTATCTGCGCGTGGTCAAGCTGATGTATTTCGACGCGCCGGTCGACTCGTCGCCGATTGCCGCCGGTCTCGACCTGCGCGTGATGCTGTCGCTCAACGGCCTGGCCATCGCCGCCTTCGGTTTGTTCCCCGATGCGGTGATGCTGGTGTGCACCACCACCCTGATGCGTTCGCTCTAAGCAGGCGGGTGGTTCGCGCTTACGCGGCTTTCGCGTAGCGCGCCTTCGCTGCCCTGGCCTCGGCCGCTTCGGCCGGCGAGTAAGCCTTGCCCGACCACAGCATGCGATACGCGATTTCTTCATTTCCGTTTTCGCACAGTTCCAGCACTTGGCGGAACAGCGGCTGGAAGGTCTCGCTGCGGTGTGAAGCTTCGTGCTGCGCGAAGGATTCCCAGAAGGTGATGATCAGCGCCTCGCGGTCCTGCAGTGGATTCGCCACGGCCTGGCCGAGGGTGCTGCCTTCGTTGGAAACCTGGCCGCTGTTGAGCACCACCATGCCGCCGAGAAAACCCGTTTCGGAATGGTAGGTTTTTACGTTCTCGCAGAGCACGGCAACCCGTTCTTCGAGGTCCTCGATGGTATATCCTTGGCGCAGCAACACGCGGTTGATGGTCACCACGCCGTCGCCGTTCAATCCCGGAATCAAGCCTGACATTTGAGCCTCCTGTATCAATGATGGCTAATATAAGATGGCGCCTGAAAACAAAAGTTCAAGTATCAATTATTCCCCTTACCGCACTATGGATGATGCCGACCTGATCGAACACACCGTCGCCAGCGACCCGGTTTTTCACGGCAAGCTGCTTCATGTGCGACGCGACACCGTGCGCCTGCCGAACGGCCACGAAACCATTCGCGAGTGGATCACCCATCCGGGTGCGGTGGTGGTCATCGCCGCGCTGGACAACGGCAAGCTGCTGTTCGAGCGCCAGTTCCGTTATCCGCTGCAACGCATCTTCGTCGAGCTGCCGGCCGGCAAGATCGATCCGGACGAACATCCGCTCGACACCGCCAAGCGCGAGTTGCGCGAGGAGACCGGCCATCAGGCGAAATTCTGGCGTCATTTGGGTACCATGCATCCGTGCATCGGCTATTCCGACGAGCGCATCGAAATCTTCTGGGCCCACGGCCTGATCTACGTCGGCCATCAGCGCGATCACGGCGAGTTTCTCGAGGTCATCGAAATGAGCGTCGCCGAAGCGATCCTGGCCGTGCGCGACGGCGATATCACCGACGGCAAGACCATCAGCGCCCTGATGTGGGCGGACAAGATCAACTCCGGCGTCTGGCCCGCTCCCGAATGAACAAGATCGACCAAACTAGCGCCACGCCTTCGCACGCCGAACTGGATCTCGATCCGTCCGGTAGACACACCCTGGAGGCGCTGCATGTCCTCGCCGAGATATCCAGCACGCTGGCTGACGAGGACGATCTCGATGAACTGCTGGGCCGCTTTCTTGGCACCATGATCCGTCTGGCCAAGGCCGACGCCGGGGTGGTGCGGGTGCTGACCAGCGACGGCAAGCATTTGCGCATGGTCGCCTCGCGCGGTTTGCCGCCGGCGGTGGTCGAAAGGGAGCGCCTGGTCTCGCGCGACTGCGGCTTGTGCGGAATCGCCATCGGCCAGAACCGGCCTTTGTTCGATATCGACCTGAGAGCTTGCGACGCGCGCACCGGCGGCGAGTTTTTCAAAACCGGCTGCCAGGCCATGGTGGTGGTCCCGTTGCAGACGGCCGGGCGTCTGCTCGGCACCTACAACCTGTTCCTGCCGGAAGCTTTTGAACTGCCCGAGGAAGTCGCGCTGCTGTTCCGCTCGATCGGCGAGCATCTCGGCATGGCGCTGGAGAACGCGCGCCTCAAGCGCGAAAACCTGCGCATCGTGCTGACCAGCGAACGGCAGATGATGGCTGCCGAAATCCACGATTCGCTGGCGCAGACCCTGGCCTACATGAAAATGCGCATGGCCATGCTCAACGACGCGATTGCCGAAGCTTCGCTGGAACGCAGCGCCAAGTATGCCGGCGACGTCGGCCAGGCGCTCGACGACGCATACGGCCACCTGCGTGAACTGCTGGTGCAGTTCCGCAGCCGGATGGACCCGATGGGCCTCGAACACGCCTTGCAGGGATTGGCCTGCGGCTTCCAGGAGCGCACCGGCATCGCCCTGCGCTACGACAACAAGCTGACCGACCTGCGCCTGCCGCCGGAACAGGAAAGCCAGGTCTTCCACATCCTGCAGGAAGCGCTGGCCAACGTGGCCCGCCATTCCGGGGCCACCGAAGCCAGCATGACCCTGGAAGCGGCCGGCGACTATTACAATGCCACGGTCGAAGACAACGGCCGGGGCGGGCAGGGCTTTTTCGCCATCGCCAATCGCGTCGGCGGCTTCGAGGAGCATCCCGCCCTGCGCGATCACTTCGGACTTGCCATCATGCGCGAGCGCGCGCAGAAAATCGGCGGTCGCCTCGAAGTCGTCAATCTGCCGCAGGGCGGCTTTCGCGTCAGACTCAGCTTTCCGCCGGGAGGGGGCGTTTAGGCATGAACACGCAGACCGAAGCCATCCGCGTCCTGCTGGTGGACGACCACACGCTGTTCCGCAAAGGGCTGGCGGAACTGCTGGAGCAGCGCGGCACCATCACCGTCGCCGGCATCGCCGGCAGCGGCGACGAGGCCTGCCGCATTCTTGGCGAGGCGCGTCCCGACGTCGTCATCACCGACCTCAACATGCCGCCCAACGGCGGTCTCAGCCTGCTGCGCCAGTTGGTGGCGGACGGCTGGCTCGGTCCGGTGCTGATCCTGACCGTCAGCGATGCCGAGGAAGATCTCGCCGCGGCGCTGCAGGCCGGCGCCAAGGGTTATCTGCTGAAGGACATGGAGCCCGACGACGTGGTCGACGCCGTGCAGCGCGCGGTGCGAGGCGAAACCGTGGTGGCCCCGGCGATGACCCTGAAGCTGGTCAATCTGCTGCAGGGCGGCAATGCCGCGGCGACCAAGGCCGATACCCTGAAGCTGTTGACAGCGCGCGAGCACGAGATACTCCAGCAGCTCTCGCAAGGCCTGTCGAACAAGGCCATCGCCCGCGTGCTCGACATCAGCCACGACACCGTCAAACTCCACGTCAAGCACATCCTGGCCAAGCTCAACCTCAGCTCGCGCGTCGAGGCCGCCGTATTCGCCGTCGAGCAGAAGGCCGCCGGGCAGGCCCGGCGCAACTAGCCGGTAGGGCCGGCTTCAGCCGGTCGCAGCAGACAGCACTTGCAGCACTCAGGTCGTGGCCGTACCCACTTGCGCCGCCTGGCGCATCACCTGCAGCAAGGCTTCCGGCGGCTGCGCGCCGGAGGCCGCCAGGCGCTGGTCGAAAATGAAAAAAGGCACGCCGCTGATGCCCAGCCGCTGGGCTTCCGTCGCGCCGCCGCGTACCTCGTCGGCATCTTCGGTGCTCTCCAGATAGCGCAGCACCGCGGCGCGGTCCATGCCGCAGGTCGCGGCCATGTCGGCCAGCACTGCGCGGTCGCCGACATGGCGGCCTTCGAGGAACTGTGCGGCGAACAGCGCTTCGACCAGACCGCCGATCGCCGTGTTGTCAGCACCAACTTTCTGCGCAAGGTGGATCAGGCGATGCGCGGCGAGCGTATTGGCGCGCAGTTCGATCTTCTCGAAGGCGAAAGCGATGCCGGCCTTGCTTCCCGCCTCGCTGACGCGCTGCCAGAGTTCTTCGAGCTGCTTGGGCCCGCCGAACTTCTTTTCCAGGAAGGGCCGGTAGGGCTCACCCGCTTCGGGCGTGTCCGGATTCAGGAAGAACGGCCGCCAACGCACCGTCACTACGCAAGCCGGCTGTTCCGCGCGCCACAGTTCCAGGGCGCGGTCGAGATGGCGCTTGCCGATGAAGCACCAGGGGCAGACTACGTCGGAGACGACATCGATGTTCAGCGTGTTCATGACCCGGCCACCTCCAGCACGATCTTGCCGATATGGCGGCTGGATTCCATCAGGCGATGCGCCGCGGCGGCCTGCGCCAGCGGGAAGCGGGCGAACAGGTGCGGCAGCAGTTCGCCACGTCCCAGCGCCGGCCAGATCTCGGCCGCCAGCGCATCGCGGATCGCGGTCTTCTCGGCCGGCGTGCGCGGCCGCATCGTCGAGCCGGTGATGGTCAGGCGCTTCAGCATCACCGGCATCAGGTCGGCCTCGCCCTTGCTGCCTTCGAGGAAGGCCACATACACCAGGCGTCCGTCGCGCCGCAGCGAGGCCAGGTTGCGCTGCAGGTAGGGCGCGCCGACCATGTCGAGAATCACGTCCACGCCGGCGCCCGCGGTCAGCGTCTTGACCTCCTCGGCGAAGTCGGCGCTGCGGTAATTGATCGCGTGGGCGGCGCCGGCGGCGCGGCAGAAGGCCGCCTTGTCTTCATTGCCGACGGTGACCAGGCATTCGACGCCGAGGTGCTTCGCCAGCTGGATCGCAACCAGGCCGATGCCGCTCGATCCGCCGTGCACCAGGAGCCGCTCGCCGCGTTTGAGGCGGCCCAGGTCGACCAGGTTGGCCCACACCGTGAACCAAGTTTCGGGCAGCGCCGCCGCGGTGGCGAAGTCCATCCCGGCCGGGATCGGCAGCGCATGGCTGGCCGCCGCCACGCAGAATTCCGCATAGCCGCCGCCCGGGGTCAGCGCCGTCACGCCAGCGCCAACTTTCCATTGCGTGACGCCGGCGCCGAGTGCCGCGACGCGCCCGGCAACCTCCAGGCCGAGCACCGGCGAGGCGTCCGGCGGCGGCGGGTAACGGCCCGAGCGCTGCAGCACGTCGGGCCGATTCACGCCGGCGCACACCACCTCGATCAGGATCTGGCCGGGGCCGGGTTGTGGCACCGGGCCCTCGGCCAGCGTCATGCAGTCGGCCGGGCCGCCGGTGCCGTGGTCTATGTATTTCATTGTTGGGTGCTCCGTGAGGATTTCCCGGAGAGTCTAGCAGCGCGGCAACGGGGAAGCGGCGTTCAAGCGCGCAAGGCGCTCGACTCGGCCAGCGGCAGTTCGATCCAGAAGGTGCTGCCGATTCCCAGGGTGGATTCGTAGCCGATGCGGCCGCGCATCCTGTCGATCAGCTGTTTCGAGATGGCGAGGCTGAGCCCGGTGCTCTGGAAGTTTCCGGCTTCCGCACCAAGGCGGGAAAACGGCTCGAACAATTCGTTGTTCCAGTCGCTGGCGATGCCGATGCCGGTATCGGTCACGCTGATGCGCAGATAGGCGGTTCCCGCACGCTGGCAGGAGATCGTGACGCTGCCACCCACTCGATTGAACTTCACGGCGTTCGACAGCAGGTTCAGCAGCGCCTGCTTGACCATCGCGCGGTCGGCCCAGACGATCCAGTCGGCAGCAGCGCTGCAGTCGTCGATCAGGCCGATGCGTTTCTTTTCGGCCGCCAGCGCGACCAGGGACAGGCAGGGCGGAATCAACTGGTCGGTATGGATAGGTTCCATGTTCAGCTTCAGCTCGCCCGCCTCGATGCGGCTCATGTCCAGCACCTGCGTCACCAGTCCGAGCAGGTGCCGGCCGGCGTTGGTGATGTGGCCGATGTTGGCCAGTTGATCCTTGGTCAAGGTATTCGCCGGTTCTGCGCGCAGCCGCTCGGCGAGTTCCAGGATGGTGATCAGCGGGGTACGGAATTCATTGCTGATCGAAGTCAGGAATACGGTTTTCGCCCGGCTCGACTGTTCCGCGGCACGCTGCGCGGTGCGCAGCATTGTCTTGACCTGGGCGCGGTCGCGCGCCACGACGAAGCCGGCCAGCACCACAATGCCGACCGAACCGAGCATGGAGGTCAGCATCAGCCCCGGCATTTCCGTCGTCGGGATCATGCTGATGGGGAGCCAGCTCTGCATCGTCGCCGTATAGAGGAACAGCAGCGCAGCGCCCAGGATCGCGCCCATCACCAGCAGGATGGCGGGATTGCCGAAGGTGCTCAGCAGCGCGATGTTGGCCAGGAATCCGGGCAGGGCGATCGAGGTGATGCCGCCGGTGAGGAAAGCCCAGACGGCGATGACCAGGATGCCGCCGATATTGGTCACCACCAGGCCCAGGCTGATGTCGCCGGTGACGCGGATCAGCAGGGCGCCGAGTATCGGCGTCAGGATGCCGGCGGCGAACATGACGTGCTCGGCAAAAGGCATCGTGCCGCGCACGAAGGCGACGCCGAGGTACATCAGCGACACCACCAGCGAAATGGTCAGCAGGGATTTCGCGATGCCCCGGTGCCTTGTGTTGCGGCGCGGATCGGGCAAGGCGTTGGGCGGAACAAACCAGGTGATCACATCCATTGGGTGCCCCCGTTTTTCCGGTCGATGCCGGAGTGATGACTCGGGACGAATATTCTACCGCCCGCGGCGGCGCAGCGGCCGTCCCAGCAATGCCATTCGCGTAGCATGGGTATGGCGCGGCGGATTCCGGGAGTTGGCGCCTGGCGGCCCGCGCAGCGGCGTTCCCGGCAGTTGGAGTCCGACACGGCGTAACATGCGTTTCCATGCCCGCCGACGCTCCGCCCTCGGTTCCGCCCGTCGATCTGCTGGTCATCGGCGGCGGCATCAACAGCGCCGGCATTGCGCGCGACGCCGCGGGCCGCGGCTTCTCGGTGACCCTGGTGGAATGCGGCGACCTGCCGGCGCCACCTCGTCGTGTTCCTCGAAGCTGGTCCATGGCGGTTTGCGCTATCTCGAACAGTACGAGTTCCGCCTGGTGGCCGAAGCCCTGGCGGAACGCGAAACGCTGTTGCGCATGGCGCCGCACCTGGTCTGGCCGACGCGCTTCGTCATGCCCCACGTGCCGTGGCTGCGCCCGCGCTGGATGATCCGCGCCGGCCTGTTCCTCTACGATCATCTGGGCGGCCATCATGCGGATTCGCTGCTGGCGCGCTCGGTCTCGGTGCGGCTCGATCGCGGCCCCTTGCACGCCGGCTTGCAGGATCGCTATCGTCACGGTTTCATGTATTCCGACTGTCGCACCGACGACGCGCGGCTGGTGATCGCCAACGCGCGCGATGCGGCGCGACTCGGCGCGCGCATCCTGCCGCACACCGAACTTGTCGCTGCGCGGCGCAGCGGCGGCCTGTGGCAAGTGCAACTGGCCGGCGGCGAAACCCTGCAGGCGCGCGCGATCGCCAATGTCGCCGGACCCTGGGTCAAGCAAGTCCTCAATCAGCGGCTCGGCGTGCCGTCTGCCGATTCGCTGCGGCTGGTGCGCGGCAGTCATCTGGTGCTGCCGCGACTGTATGCGGGCGAGCATGCCTTCATCCTGCAGAACGACGACCGCCGCGTGGTGTTCATGATTCCCTACGAGGGACGCTTTACCTTGCTCGGCACCACCGACGTGCCGGAGACCGGCGACCCGCTGCAGCCGCAGGCCACGGCGGCGGAGGCCGCCTACCTGTGCGCCGCCGCCGGCCGCTACCTGCAGCAGGCGCCGCGGCCGCAGGATGCGGTCTGGCGTTTTGCCGGCGTGCGCCCGCTGAATGACGACGGCTCGGGCGATCCAGCGGCCATCACCCGCGATTACACCCTGCGTCTCGATAGCCATCAGCAGGCACCGGTGCTGTCGGTGTTCGGCGGCAAGCTCACCACCTATCGCAGTCTTGCCGAGCAGGTGGTCGATCGCCTGGCTGCCGCCCTCGGGCAGCGCCGGCCGGCCTGGACCGAGCGCTCGACCCTGCCCGGCGGCGACCTGTCGGCGGGCGGTTTCGAGCAATTCGTCGCACAGCAGATCGCACCGCGCCTTCCGTGGCTGCCGGCCCCGCTGTGCGCGGCCCTGGCCCGGCGCCACGGCAGCGAGCTGGACGGCCTGCCGGACGTGCCCGCAGACCGGCGCTGCCGTTGCCTGGATCGGGCGTTCCGCGCAAAGTGCATTCATCACAATCTCCGCTCGACTATGACGCCGAGCATAGGCGGCAACGCGGCGGCGGCATGTGCGCTATGACACATATGGCAGCAAGATTCGTCGATTCCTTGCCGCCCAAACGAAGTTTCTCCTACTATTCGGATGGCGCCCGTCGCGCCGCAGAACTATTCCCCGACAAGGAGTGGCCCATGATCGAAGGCAGTTGCCTGTGCGGTGGCGTCCGCTATCAGTATGACGGCGAGATCGGTGAGATTTCGATCTGCCATTGTGCGCAGTGCCGCAAGGCGCAGGGGTCGGCTTTTGCCGCGGTGAGCCCGGTGGCGTCGGACAAATTCAGACTCGTCGCGGGCGCCGAACTGCTCAGGGAGTACCGTTCCTCGCCGGACAAGGCCAGGGTATTTTGTTCGCGCTGCGGCAGTCCGATCTACAGCGCCAAGGACGACCTGCCGGGGGTCAGGCGTCTGCGCCTGGGCACCCTCGATACGCCCGTCGCCTGCGACAATGTTTTCCACATCTTCGTCGACTCGAAGGCGCCCTGGTGGGATGTCGGCGATATGCATCCGCGCTTCGCCGGACGCAAGCCCTGAGGACAGGGGACGCCAGTGCTGCCGAACTCGCTGACGGAACTGGAGAGGACCCGCGTCTCCTGCAAGGCCATGGTCAGGCGGCGCGCCGCGACCTCCGGCGGCATGTCGCTGATCCCGATTCCGGGCGTGGACATCGCCGGCGACATCGGCCTGCTGCTCGAACTGATTCCGGCGATCAACCGGAAATTTGGTCTCACGCCGGAGCAGATCGACGAGCTCGATCCGCGCCACAAGGTGCTGATCTACGCCATGCTGAAAAAGGTCGGCAGCGACCTGGCGGGGCGGGCGATCACCAAGCAACTCGCGGTCGCGGCGATGAAGAAAGTCGGCGTGCGCCTCGCCACCAAGCAGGTGCTCAAGTACCTTCCCGTCGCCGGGCAGGCCGCCGCCGTGGCGCTCAGCGTGACGGCGATGATGTATCTGGGCAACTCGCATGTCGACGCCTGTTATGAAATTGCCAAGGGAGCGATCAAGAATGAACCAGAGGCCTGAACCAGCGCGTTTCGCGATCCCGCAGGAACTGGAGACCGGACGTCTGCGGCTGCGGATGTTCCGCGACGACGACTGGCGCGGACTGCACGAGCACTACTCCGATCCGGAATGCACGCGCTTCACCTTTCGCCGCGCCCTGACCGAAGCCGCCACCTGGCGTGCCATGGCCAGCATGGCCGGGCACTGGCTGCTACGCGGCTACGGACCCTACGCGGTCGAGGAAAAGTCCTCGGGAACCGTGCTGGGTACGGTCGGGCCCTGGTATCCGATCGAATGGCCGGAGCCGGAAATCAAGTGGTCGCTGGCGCGACGGCACTGGGGCAAGGGCTACGCCAGCGAGGCGGTGCGCGCGGTGCAGCGCATGGCGCAAGACTGCCTGCCGCAACTGCGCCTGATCAGCCTGATCGATAGCCGCAACGAAGCCTCGATCCGCCTGGCGCTGGCGGTCGGCGCCACGCTCGAACGCGAGATCGAATTCGCCGGAGCGCCTTTCCACATCTACCGGCATCCGGCGGTGGCTTGAGTTGTTGACGGCTATGGAACATCGACAATTCGAACTGCGCACCGCCGACGCGGTGAACCTGGCGGGCCAGGCCTGGCTGCCGCCCCAGCCGCGCGCCGTGATCGCAGTGGTGCATGGCATCGCCGAGCATTCGGGTCGCTACGCCTTTCTCGCCGAACGGGCCAATCGGCAGGGCATTGGCCTCGTTTCGGTGGACTTGCGCGGCCATGGCCGCTCGCCGGGCGAGCGTTCCTATGTCGAACGCTTCGACGACTATCTGCTGGACGTCGATGCACTGCTGACAAAGGCGCAGGAATTTGCCGCAGGCCGCCCGCTGTTCCTCATGGGGCACAGCATGGGCGGCGCGATTGCCCTGCGCTGGCTGACGCAGCGCGGGGGGCCGCTGGCGGGGCTGGTGCTGTCGTCCGCCGCGCTGAAGATCGGCGGCGACGTGCCGCGTCTGCTGGTGGCGCTGGCGCCGCTGCTGTCGCGCTGGCTGCCGCATCTGCGCGGTACGCGTATCGATCCGGCGCTGATCAGCCGCGATCCGGCGGCGGTGGCGGCCTATGTCGGCGATCCGCTGGTGAGCCTGCAGGCGCCGCCGGCGCGCACCGGGGCCGAACTGCTGCGGATCATGGCGGTCAATCGCGTATCGGCGCCGGGACTCGATGTGCCGGTGTACCTGTTTCACGGCGATGCCGACCGGCTCACCGACCCGGCCGGCAGCCGGGAAATTTTCGATCTGTGGGGTGGACCGGACCGCAGCCTGCGGCTATGGCCCGGCAGCCGCCACGAGACGCTCAACGACCTGGATCGCGAGGCTGTGGCCACCGAACTGCTGGACTGGGTGCTGGCGCATATGCCGGAGAGCGATTAGACCGTTGGCGTGGCGATTTGCGGTTAGCGTCGGCGCTCGCCATTCGCCGGGCGGCTCCGGATGAACTATGTTTGTAACAAAGGGCTATGCGGCCTTCCCGTGGAGCCGATCCTGCAACCGTTGAAGGAGATCGCATCATGCAAAAAACTTTCTGGGTGGCGGCCGCCGCCGCCGTCCTCATCGGTGGTGGGGTGGCGACTTATTATTTCCTGCAGGATGAGCCTCCGCCGCCACCGCCGCCGCCAAAGATAGCCCGTGATCCGGTGCGGGCGGCGCCTGCACCGGTTGTGGCGCCGACCATACGTCATCCCTTGAGCGGCGTAACGGCTACGGGTTTGCCGGAACTGGAGCAAAGCGACGTGCCTCTGTTGCAGGCGCTCGACGAATTGCTGGGCCGCAAATGGCGGGCCTATTTTCTTCCTGAGGGGGTGATCCGGCGCATCGTCGCCACGGTGGATAGTCTTCCGCGCGAGCGGTTGCCGGCCGACGTGATGCCGCTCAAACGGGTGCCCAGGGCCTTCGTTACAACAGGCAAGGACGCGACGCTGGCGATCGGCTCACGCAATTCGGCGCGCTATGCCGCCTATGTGTCGGTGGTTGCTGCGATCGATGCGGCGAAACTGGTCGCGGTGTATGTGCGCTTCTATCCACTGTTCCAGCGGGCCTACGAGGAGTTGGGGAACCCGAAGGGCTATTTCAACGATCGCCTGGTCGCAGCGATCGACGATTTGCTGGCCGCGCCGGACCTTGTCGGTCCGATCAAGCTGGTGCGGCCGATGCTGAATTACGAGTTCGCCGATCCTGCCCTAGAGGCGCGCTCGGCCGGCCAGAAGATCATGATCCGGATGGGCAAGGACAACGCCGCCAGGGTCAAGTCCAAGCTGGGCGAGATCCGCAAGCTGGTGGCGACCGGCGGATGAACTCGCCAAATGGGGAAATAAAACAAACCACTTCAACAGTTGGGTTTTTGGTCTTATAGTTGACCTATCACGAACGCGCGGGGCGAAACCCTGCTTCGCGTGTTTTCCCGAGCCGACGCCAAAGCGTCGGCTCTCCCTGTAGATCGGGAGCAACTCCCGGCTGCACTGTGATGGGGTCGGTGGATTCTGCCCTCAAGGCTAGGATCGGCCGACCCGGTTTTCTTCGCTGTCTCTCCACGGCAGGCGCATTCCACGACCAGTGGCGCGCTGCGCGTGTCGGGCGCGACATGAAATCCATGATCTTGGCGCGGCTTTGTTTCTCGCTTGAAGAAACGCCGCACCGCACAGGCGAGGGAGCAGGGAGTAGTGGAGTCGTTGTCCAATCTGGCAGTTGCAGGGGCATTCATGGCGGGCCTGGGCGTGATCCTGGCGCTGCTGCTGGCCTTTGCCAACAAGAAGCTTTACGTCTACGAAGACCCGCGCATCGGCGAGGTCGAGGACCTGCTGCCGAAGTCGAACTGCGGGGCCTGCGGCCAGGCCGGCTGCCGCGACTTTGCCGAGAAGGTGGTCGGCGGCGACATCATTCC
>Ga0172380_10005454_pt1 | contig 15419 bp, 18 predicted proteins | sample Leawe162metaG_FD_119747 | JGI IMG/M metagenome (GOLD analysis project Ga0172380, IMG submission 119747) | Leachate microbial communities from a municipal landfill in Southern Ontario, Canada - Leachate well 162 metaG | ecosystem: Engineered > Solid waste > Landfill > Unclassified | place...
GCTCTCTTCCATCCGGTACGTATCGGCCCTGATTTTTGTCGGAGGCGCAATGGCACCGCCGAAGAAGTCCCCCGAGCGCAGGCAACGGTCGAACACTGCCGATGTTGGCACGGTCACTGTGCTCCCGTCGATGGTTGTGGCGAAAGCGTCGGCGCCTGATGTTCGGTGGGCGCCTCCTGTCGCCGAGTCGTGGACCGAACTGTGGTCCTCTCCGCTGGCCGGTTTGATCAAGCCGACAGATGTGCCTGCGCTCAGGCGCCTGTTCGAGTATCGGCATCAGTTGCTCGCCGCTCAGGCGAACTACGACGAGGAGCCGATGACGGTCGGGTCGATGGGGCAGCCGGTGTTGTCGCCGTGGGCGGCTGAAATCCATCGGCTTGAGGGCGTGGTGCAGAAGCTCGAGGAGAAGTTCGGGCTCACACCGCTCGCCCGTCTCCGGTTGGGCGTGACGTTCGAGTCTGGGGTGAGTCTTGCCAGTCAAAACGCTGCGCTCCTCGACAAGTTCAGGGCGTCGCAAGGCGGCTGAGCTGCCGTCCTATGGTGACCTTGCTGTCGCTTGGATCGAAGCGAACGTCGTCCATGGTGAGGGTGACCTTTTCGGTCAGCCGTTCCGGTGCACCGAGGATCAGCGCCGGTTCCTGCAACGCCTGTTGCGTTACGACCCGAAGACCGGACGCCTAGTCGTCAGGCGTGCGGTGCTCGGCCGTGCGAAGGGTTGGGGCAAGACCGAGTTCATCGCCGCGGTGGTGTTGTTCTTCCTCGCCGGCCCACTGGCTCCGACCGCGCCGAACATTCCGGTGGCCGCTGCGTCGTTCGAACAGGCTGATCTGCTGTTCGGGACGGCTCGGGTGATGGTGTCCGAAGGCCCGCTGAAGCCGTTCCTCGAGGTGTACGACACAGAGATCCTGATGAAGGGCGGACCGGGGCGGACGTTCCGTGTTGCCGCCGCCGCCGGGACGAACGACGGCGGCAGGCCGACGGTGTTCGCCGCCGACGAGTTGCACGAGTGGACGGGGTCGAAGGCCAGGGTGTTCCTGGTCATCTCGAACTCGATAGCGAAGCGGCGTGACGGTCTGGTGCTCGTCATCTCGACCGCCGGGTCTGATGAGTCGGTGCTCCTCAAGGGGCTCTATGACTACGGCCGGCAGGTCGAGGCGGGCGAGGTTGACGACCCGGGGTTCCTGCTCGACTGGGCTGAACCGCCGATCGAGTTGAACCCGCATGACGGGCCGGACGTGCGACGTGAGATGGCGTTGGCGGCGAACCCGCACGCCGAACAGTTCGGAACGCTCGAGTTCATCGAGCGTCGCTGGCATGAGATCCCCGAGCATGAGTGGCTCCGCTACTTCGCCAACCGTTGGGTGTCGATCGCTGATGAGTCGTGGCTCCCTGGTGGGCTAGCGACTTGGGAGGCGTGCCGCCGCCACGGCGTGAAGGTCGACACGTCCCGCCCGTTCGTGGCGGCGATGGATATGGCGCTCAAACACGACACCGCGGCGCTACGGACAGTGCAGGCGCAGGGCGATGTGGTTGTGACCGAGTCGACGATCTGGACGCCGAACGGTGATGTACTCGATGTCGCTGCGATCGAGCGGGAGATCCTCCGACTGCATCGCACCGGGAACCTCACCGAATGCGCTTACGACCCGGCGTATTTCGAACGTTCCGCGCAGGCGCTCCTCGATGAGGGCGTGAACATGGTCGAGTTCCCGCAGTCGCCACAGCGGATGGTTCCTGCGTGTGGGCAGGCGTATGAAGCGATCGTCGCCGGCCGGGTTGTGCATGACGACGACACGATGGCGGCGGGGCAGGTCGCTGCTGCTGCGCCGAAAGCGTCGGGTGAGGGTTGGCGGTTGTCGAAGGGTCGAGCGAAACACAAGATCGACTCGGCGATCGCCCTGGTGATGGCAATCGATCGGGTGTTGGCGCCCGCTCCAGTTGCCATGGCGTCGTCCGTGATGTTCGTAGGAGGGTGACCGATGAATGCATCTGAGCGCATCGCCGCCCGTGTGGCCAATGAGAAGCCTCTTCGCATCCTGTTGTCGGTTCTGGCGGCGCCGTTCTATCTGCTCGGTTTCATGGCGGGCCTGTTCGTGGTTGTCTTGATGTGGTTCTGGGCGGCGGCTGGTGTCGGGTTCTCCGATGTTCGGGACCGTGCTGAGGGTGACTCGTGAAGCTCGCCGACCGGGTAGCGGCCCGTGCCGTGGACCGCCGCGACGTGCGCCGTGCGTCTGCTGTGTCACAGGAAGAGTTCGCCGAGTTGCTGCTGAACGGCCGCAGCGGAACGACCCGCACGAAGTCCGGGGCGCTCGTGTCAGAGCGGCGCATCCTCGGTATCCCCGGCTGGTATCGGGGCTGCCGATACCTGTCGGAGCAGGTGGCGTTCCTCCCGTGGAAGCACTACAGGGACCAAGGTTCGCAGCGGATGTTGCGCCCGTCGCCGCCGTGGATGACGTATCCCGATGTGGATTTGCCGTGGCCGATGCTCGTCGAGTTCTGGATGCTGTCGATGCTGAACCGTGGGAACGCCTACGCGTTCAAGCTGCGGACGGTGTCGGGCCAGGTGACGGGGCTCCGCCCGATCCACCCTGACCGTGTTCGTGCTGTGGGTCGGGACCCGCTCGGCGGGGGCAAGGTGTTCGTCGTCCGCAACGGGAACGACGACGTTGCCTTGACGTCGCGTGAGTTGCTCCACATCCCCGGGATGTCGTCTGACTCGATCGTCGGCGTCGATCCGCTCACCTACCAGGCCGACGCTCTCGGCCTCGTTGTCGCTGCCGATGAGTTCGCTGCCCGGTCCTACGAGGGTTCGCATCTGCGGTCATACCTGTCGGTGCCCGAGGTGCTCACCGTCGATCAGGCACGTGTGGTCAAAGCGCAGTGGGAAGAGGCGCACGCTGGGATCAAGTCGGCATCCGGGTTCGGTGTCCTGTCCGGTGGCGCGAAGTATGAGACGTTGTCGATGACGCCCGAGCAGGTGCAACTCCTCGAGACTCGTAAGTTCAACATCGGCGACATCGCTCGGCTGATCGGTTGCCCACCTCACAAGTTGTACGACTTGGAGCGGGCGACGTTTTCGAACATCGAGCATCAGGCGATCGAAGCGACAACCGATTCGATCCGGCCGTGGACGCAACGCATTGAGACGTGGATCGACTTCGACCGGGACTTGACACCCGACGGGAACTTCACTGAGGCGACCCTTGACGGTCTGATGCGTGGTGACGCCAAGACGGAAGCCGAAGCGATGGCAGCGTCGATCACGGGCGGGTGGATGACCCCGAAGCGTGCGGCGGAGATCAAGAACCTTCCGGCACCCGACGAACTCGACTATCACATTCGGCCGCTCAACTACGCCGTGGTCGGCGATCCATCGACAGACCCGATATCGCAGTTGCCGACATGACCGACGAGGAACTCACGTCACTACGCCCCAAGCTCCGCGACCTGTACCTCGACCTGACGGCCGCCGTGTCGGTTGCAGCGTTGAACGACATTGAACTCGGCATCACATCCGGGCTGGTCCTCGTTGACCGTCCGGCGTTGACCGAGTTCCTCGAAGAGGTCCGCCTCCTGTGGTGCGACCTGGCTGCCCGTGAGCGGGAGGAGATCGTATGACCGACCGTCCAGTGATCGCTCGTTCTGTGCCGCTCATCGACCTCGAAGTGGGTGGCGGTGACGGCCGGACAGTGACCGCGTACGCGGCGACGTTCGACGACGCCTACGAGGTGACCGACCAGTTCGGCCACTACCTCGAGCAGATCAACCGCACGGCGTTCAACCGCCAGCTCGGGCTCGGGATCTCTCGGATCATGCCGCTGTTCAACCACGGACTCACCCCGTACGGCACGCCGTCCGATGAGTTCTCCAAGCCGCTCGGTCAGGTGCTCTCCGTGAAGGCCGAGAAGAAGGGGCTCTTAACCGTCACACGGTTCGGGACGACCCCATGGAACGAAGAAGTCCTCACGATGCTCAAGGACGGCACCGTGTCGGAGTATTCGTTCCAGGGCACCGTGTATCGCACGGCCCCGGCCCGACGCTCGAAATCCGGGCTCCCGATCTTGGAGCGCATGGACCTCGGCCTCCATGACTTCGGCCCCGGCATCAAGTCGGTCAACCCGAACGCCCGCCTCGTCGCCATCCGCTCTGCGTCACTGCTCGCCGAGGAGATCCAACTTCTCAGCGAGGACGAACGGGCCGAACTGCTCGCATCTCTTTCCACCCCGCCAGCCGATGAGGCACCGGGCCAGGACCCTCCCGACTTGCCGCCAGCCGCAGAGGCACCGGACACGTCAACCCAACTGATCGCCCTACTCGAAGCGGAAGCCGCCAACCGGCGCCGCCTCCAGGGCACCCCCGCTTGATCTCGAAAGGATCAGACATGACCCCCACTCCCGAAGAGCTGCGCAACCTGCGCGCCCAGAAGCTCACCGCCATCGACGACATCATCCGCGCCGCCAAGGTGGCCAACGCATTCACCGACGAAGAGCGTGCCCGTCACGACGCCCTCGTCGCCGAGATCGAAGGCGCCGACGGACTCGACGCCCAGATCGCCCGTGCCCTCACCATCGAAGCCGACACCGACCGGCTCGAGTCGGCCGACGTGCGTCGCGCCCGGTACAACACGATCCAGGTCAACACCGGCGCCGCCGCATCCAGCATCAAAGCCGACCGCGACCTGAACGAGATCCTGTGGGCCACCGATAACGTCGTTCGCTCCGCCAACGGCGCAGTGAACAAGGTCGAGCAGGTCATCATCCGAGCCGAGGTCAGCGACCCCGGCAAGCTCGCCCCACGCCTCGCCGAGTTCCGCCGCGAGGATCACGACGTCGTGCGTGCCTTCCAGTCGACCGTTGCTGACATGTCGATGTTTGGGATGCTCATCGACCGTGACGCCAAGACGTCCGCCAAGGGCTTCGAAGTGGCCCGCTCGCACCGTCTCTTCCGTGACCGGTACAAGAACATCCTGCGCGCCATGGACGTCGACACCTCCGCCGAGGGTACCGAGTGGGTGCCGACCGGCATCGGCGCTTCTCTGCATGAGCAGGTCCGCGCCGAGGGCAAGGTCGCTGCACTGTTCGACCGCATCGACATCCCCACGAACCCGTGGAAGTGGCCGATCGAAGGCACCGACGCAACCGCCTACCGCGTCGCCGAGCCGACCTCGGACACCGCCACCAAGGTGACCGCCTCGACCCCGGGCACCGTCGCCGCCACGTTCGATGCTGAGATCTTCGGTGCCCGTACCCTGATCTCCAAGAGCCTCGAAGCCGACTCGGCAATCGCCATGCTCCCCTACTTGCAGCGCAAGCTGGTGCAGGCGTTCGTCGCGGCCGAAGAGAAGGCGATCCTCGACGGTGACACCGACGGAACCCACATGGACTCCGACACCAACACTTCTGGCACGACGTCGGCGTCGTGGGCGTGGGATGGCCTCCGCAAGAAGGCACTCGCCCAGACCGTCGCCACGGCAACCACCTGCTCGGCGTTGAACCTCGGCATCGTTCGCAAGGCCATGGGCAAGTGGGGCGTCAACCCCGCCGACCTCGCCTTCATCATCGGCGTGTCGAACCTCCACTCACTGTTGGCTGATACGAACCTGCTCACCGTCGACAAGATGGGTCCGCAGGCCGTCATCCTCAACGGTCAGATCGGGTCCGTGTTCGGCGTGCCGGTCATCGTCTCGGAGCACGTGCGGGAGAACCTCAACGCCAGCGGCGTCTACGACGCCATCACCACGACCAAGACGTACATGCTGTGCGTCAACCGGCGTGAGTGGGCGATGGGCCAGCGTCAGGCGCTCGACATCCAAACTGATGAGTCGATCTACCGCGAGACCTATCAACGCGTGATGCTTGGCTTCATGAGGGAAGATTTTCAATCCATTACCTCTGCGGCGACCAACGAAGATACTGCGATTGCGTATAATGTGACCCCATGAGTTGTAGTATTTGAAATAAGTGAGGCCCCCGGAGCTAGATACTCCGGGGGCCTCGGCCGAACAGCCATAGGAGGGCTGACCGACATGAGTGATCGTAGCAACCGTTCGTGCCTGCAATGCGAGACGCTGTTCGCCCCCAGGCGCGTCGACTCCAGACACTGCTCGAAGGTCTGCTCAAGGCGTTGGTTCGCCAGGCAGGACCACCTGCGTAAGAGGGATGTCGTTGAGCGCCCATGTCCCACCTGTGGCGCGTCCATCTCGGTCGACTCACACGCCAACCGCGTCTATTGCTCGCTTCGATGCCGCAACGCCGCCAGACGCCTGGCTGCTTACGGCATGGATCAACCCGCCTTCGACGCCATGCTCGAAGCGCAGGGTGGCGGTTGCGCTATCTGTTCGTCTGGTCCTGTTCTTGACGAGTCGCTGCGGTGGCGAGCTGACTGGGATGGCTGGCACGTCGATCACGACCACAACACGGGCATCGTGCGAGGCATCTTGTGCCCGCCGTGCAACTTGATGCTGGGGTACGCCAAGGATCGTCCCGATGTTCTGGCTGCCGCGGTGAAGTACCTCGCAACCCACATCTCATAAAGGAGGCCTTCAATGGCTACGTTTGTTCAGGCGGCTGTTGGGCCGTCGTTCTGGTTGTCCGACACCGTCGTTGTCGCGGTCCCGTCGATCACCGACCCGGACATCGCGAAGGTCGATGTCGACGTGTCGGGCGGTTCGGAGTTCGCACCGAAGATCGGTGACGCTGTCATTGCGATCCCGCTCGAGGCTTTGCCGACGGCGTGCCGGTTGCAGGGTGCGTGGGTGACCACGACCGACACGGTGCAGGTGGTGTTCGGTTCCGAGGGCGCCAGCGTCACCGGGGCGAACAAGAACTTCCGGTTCTTGTACGTCGACTGCACGCAGTGATCGACGCGGCCCGCCTGATTCGGACGGTCACCTACAAGCCTGGGTGGACGTTTCGGATCGGCGGGCCGCTCAACCGGTTCGTGTGTGTGTTCGCCACGACGACCGACTCAACGAACCATGCGGCGCAACGCTGCACGCAGCACATGTTCGAGTACCCGACCGATGTGGACGACCGCGGGTTCGTGCGGTGGCTCCTCGGCCGGCTGCTCGATGTCGAGTACCACGAGGCTGCCGAGTTCCTGCGGGTTGATGGTGTTGCACCGTTCTGGCCGAACCACGAAGAAGGCTCACCCTATGAACGGGTTGAGCGATGGGAGACATGATGGCTCTGAACCCGATCTCCGCCCGCCTACGGGTGGTCAACAAGTCGAACGGTGTGGCGAAGGTGAGTCTGGTCGTCGCTGCTGGTGATGAGTTGGAGGTGTCATCGGAGGTGGCAGCTCAGTTGCCGTCGGCGTTCGCTGCTGTGGCCGAGCCGGAGCTTGCGCTCGAGCCCGTCGCCAAGGCCGAGCCTGAGGCGCCGGCCAAGAAGTCGAAGAAGAACGCCGACGACTGATGCTCGATATCCGTCACCCTGACCAGCGCATCCTGCGTGGTGTTGCAGCGTCGTTGTCGTTCACGAACGTCGACAGCGACGGGTCGAACACGGCTGCTTCTGGTGCGGTGACGGTCGGTGTGGTCACGGGTGACGGCACGACGCTGGTCGCTGCCGGCACGGCGACCACGGGCAGCAACCCGTACCTGTACGCACTCACCGCGGCGAACAACACCGTGATGCAGTGGCTCACGGCTACATGGACCGATGCCGGTGACTCATCGACGCACACGACGTTGATCGAGGTGGTAGGCGCTTACTACGTGTCACCGGCCGAGATTCGCAACAGCGATTCGTCGTTGACTGACGCAGTGAAGTACTCAGATGCACGGATCTTGCAGGTGCGGTGGGATACCGAGGTCGAGTTCGAGACGGCGTGCGGGGTGTCGTTCGTGCCCCGCTATCGGCGTGTACGGCTCGACGGGTCTGGGCGCGGCCTGCTGGTGCTCCCTGATCAGATGGTGCGCACCGTTCGCAGTGTGCGGGTCTATTCGGACGAGACGACATACACGGCGTTCACTGTCGCCGAGCTGGCTGCGATCGATGTGTCGCAGGGTGCGGGGTTGATCTATCGCACCGACGGCAATGTGTGGTCAGCAGGGTGCAAGAACATCGTTGTCGAGTATGAGCATGGTTTCGACCGGCCACCGGCCGATGTGCGTCAAGCGTTCCTGACACGGGTCCGGTCCCGGTTGAACTTCGACAAGTCCGGCATCCCTGATCGTGCGACGACCTATGTCCCGGCTGAGGGCGGCACGTTCTCCCTCGCCACACCCGGTCGCGGTGGTTCGATCACTGGTATTCCTGATGTCGATGTGGTGCTCGCTCGTTACGACTACAACCTGCCCGGGTTCGCCTGATGGCCGTGCTCGGCACGTCACGGATCTGGCAGGTGTGGCAGGCCGTCTACGACATCTGCAACGCGATCGCCTGGCCTGCCCTCGAGCAAGAGGTCGAGGTGTACCTGTCCGACGACCCGAAGGATTCGGGCCGCAACGTCGTCGTGGTCTACGCGAACCGTGAGTCGAACCAGGACTGGGCAACGATCGGGCAGCGAGCCAAGGACGACGAGTTCGACATCAACATCGACTTCCGTGTGTGGAACCCGGGCGACACGGCGCAGGAAGCCAAGGACAAGCTGCAGCTCGTGTCCGACGAGATCGAGTCGGCGTTGCGCACCAACTTCCAAGGCCCGAACGCAACAGCGATTGCCGGGGTCGCATGGATGCATGTTTCGTCGGTCACCCCGAACGTGCTGGTTGTCGATGAGGGCTATGCCGGTCTCGGGCAGATCATCGTCCACGCACGCTGCCGCATCTAAGGAGAACACATGCAGATCGTCTACGTGGGTAGCTGTACTGATGGGGTCATCATCGACGCCACCGGGCAGCACGCACTCCCCGGCGCCACCATCGAGGTTGACGACGCGCTCGGTGCGTCGCTCCTCGATCAACCATCGAACTGGCAGGCCGTGAAGCCAGCCAAGTCCACGCCCAAGGAGGGCTGACCTATGGGTCTCGCATCAGGGTTGCAGTCCCAGCTGGGGTTCATCAACGAGACAACGGTCGGGACGTTCGCCACGCCGACGAAGTTCGTCGAGTTCACGTCGGAGGATCTCCGACTGGAGATCGATCGCATCGAATCGAAAGGCCTGCGTGCCGGGCGCACGACGCTGCACCGTTGGGCTGCCGGTGTGCAGCGTGTCGTCGGCGGGTTCGAGATGGAGCTTGTGCCGCAGGGCGCGGCACTGCTGTGGAAGCACGCGCTCGGCGCTTGTGTGACTGCGGGCGCAGGGCCATACACGCACACCTGCACCCCGACCTCGGCGCTCGACGCGCTCGGGTTGACGATCCAAGTCAACAAGCCGGACATCTCCGGCACGAATCGGGTCTTCTCCTACCTCGGGTGCCAGATCACCGACTGGGAGATCTCCGCCGCGGTCAACGAGTACGCCATGGCGAAGTTCGGGATCTTCGGCATGGCCGAGGACACGGGGCAGTCGCTGGCGTCGGCGTCGTTCCCTGCGACATACACGCCATTCACATTCGCTCACGGCACCGTCACTGTTGCCGGTTCGGCGCACGATGTGAAGTCGTTCACGCTGTCCGGTGACAACGGGCTGGCCACGAACCGGCACCGAATCCGGGCGACCACTCCGACGTATCCGAAGATCAGCCTTTCGGAGTCGCTCAGGTCATTTACCGGGACGCTCGTCACCGACTTCGTGGATCTCACCGACTATGGCCGGTTCACGGGCGCGACCGAGACGGCATTGGTGCTCACGTTCAACGCCGGGGCGTCGGCGATCATGACGATCACGATGAACGTCCGCTATGACGGCGACACCCCGACCGTCGGTGGTGCCGAGTTGCTCGAGCAGTCGTTGCCGTTCAAGGCCGTGCACGCGACGGCGGATTCGTCGGCGATCACCGTTGTGGTCACCAACGGCGACAGCGCCCCCTGACCGATGGCGGTTCTCAAGTCCGCGGACGGTGCCAAGGTTGTCGGACTGTCGGAACTGCGACGGGAACTCAAAGCCCTCGAAGACAAGGGCTTGACAGAGGAACTGAAGGACGCGAACGAGGCAGCTGCAGAGATCGTCGCGGTGAAGGCACGAGCGAACTTTCGTGCGCTCGGCGGTGTGGGCGCCAAGGTGGCTGCAACCGTTGTTGCTGGCCGAGTCCAGAACAGGGCACAGGTCAAGTTTGGTGGTAGCGACGCCCCGTTCGCTGGTGGTGTCGAGTTCGGCGCTGAACGCAACGTGTTGCGTCTCCGCAAGAACACCGGGGGCCGGGCGACAAAGGTCCGTGACGGCGAGAACCTCGACAAGGTCATTGGTCGGGTGCAATCCCAGACAGTCGCCGCTGCTGGTCGCGGCTCCGTTGCCCGCCAGCTCGGCGGGACACGCGTCCAGGTGACCGGCAAGGTTCGCGGCTGGAACCAGTTTCAGCCGTGGAAAGGCAACGGCGCCAACGCCGGTTACGCCCTCTATCCGGCGATCAGGGAGAAGATGGACGATGTTGTCGAGACGTATGGCGACGCCATCGAGAAGCTCACACGCAAAGCATTCCCCGACTGATTGGAGCCCTCGTGGCTGAGGTAGCGAAAGTGAAGGTCACCATCGGCGACGTCACCCACGAGGTGGTCGTTGACGATCGGACGTTCACAATCGGTGAACGACGCAAGGCTCGCACCGCTTTGGCGGCGCTCGGCGGTGAGTCCGACGAACTCGACGTGTCCGCCGCCGCGGTGTGGATCGTGCTCAACCGTGCACACCCCGACGTGACGCTCGAGGACGTGCTCGACAACCTGACCGTTGGCGACTTCCTCGACGCGGCCGCGGCCAAGGACGACTCCCCGGAAGCGTGAGGCGGGCACACCTGAAGGCGTGGCCCGCCCTCTCTCATCTGTACGGCCTGCATCCGTGGGACATCGATCGGTTGACCTACGCCGAACTGCGTGAGTACGTCGCTCACGCCCGGAAACTGAACCAGAGGTGATCTAGTGGCCACGAGGAAACTTACGGTCGAGATCCTCGGGGATGCCAAGGGCCTCGGCAGGGCGTTCGGTGAGGCCGGCGAGCACGTCAAGGGTTTCGGCTCAACGGTCGCCGGCATCGGCAAGGGTATGGCGATCGGCGCCGCGGCGATCGGCGGTGTCGGTCTCGCTGCCGTTGGTATCGGTGTGCCGCTGTTCCAGGCGGGCGCGTCGATGGACGCGCTCGACAAGAAGGCCGCGACCGTGTTCTCGGGGTCGGCGATGGAAACGGTGACAGCATGGGCCGACGACGTCGCGCTCAAGTTGGGGATGACGAACAGCGAGTTCATCCACACGGCAGCATCGATCGGGGACCTGCTTAAGCCGATGGGGTTCACCTCGGACGAAGCGGCCAACATGTCGAGTGAACTTGTCAACCTTTCAGGTGCGCTATCGGCTTGGTCTGGGGGACAGATGTCGGCCACCGATGTGGCTGACACGATCACCAAAGCAATGCTCGGTGAGACCGATGGACTAAAGGCCCTTGGTATTGCGATCTCTGCGGCAGACGTTGAGGCGCGCATCGCCGAGAAGGGGCAAAAGAAGCTCACCGGCGCCGCTATGGAACAGGCAAAAGCAATCGCCGTGCAGGAACTGGTATTCGAGAAGTCGACTGACGCGCAGACTGCGTGGAAGGACGGCTCGATGGACGCCATCAAGATCCAGAACAAAATGAAAGCATCGATCAACGAAGCCAAGGAGGCGTTCATTCGGGGGCTATACCCGGTGCTGTCCAAGGTCGCCGTGTTCCTGAACGATGAAGTCCGCCCGATCCTGGCGCACGTAACGGCGGCATTTAATGAGGGCGGTCTCGGCGGGGCGATCTCGTTCCTCGGTGACAAGTTCCGTGAGGTGTGGCCAGAGATCCGCGCCGCGCTCGGTGAGATGCTCGCCGGCCTGTGGTCGTGGATTCAGGAGACGACACCGAAGGTCCTCGAACAGTTGGGAGAGTGGGGTAAGCAGTTCATCGCTTGGGTCGGACCGCAGATTCCGCCGATGCTGCAGGAGTTGGGCAAACTCCTCGGCGACCTCGCGAACTGGCTCATCGATGAGGGGCTCCCCCTGCTCGTCGACAAGTTGATCGAGTGGGGAAATGCGTTCGTTGCGTGGGTCACACCGTTGATTCCGCCGCTCATGCTGGAGCTGGGCAAGATCCTGGTGAAAATCGGCGAGTGGATCATCACTGAGGCTGTCCCGAAGTTGGTCGCGTTGGCGCTCAAGCTCGGTGTTGCGTTGGCGTCGTGGGCTGGTGAGGTTGGCCTCGCCATCGTCAGAGGGTTGCAGCCGATGTTCCCCGCCCTGTGGGATTGGGTCACCGGTACCGCGGTGCCTTGGTTGATTCAGCGTGGAGCGCAACTGGCCGCAGCGTTCACCGACTGGGTGAAGAGTGTGCCGGGCAAGATCCTCGAGCTTGGTGCTGACATCCTCGGCAAGATCGGGGCGTTCGGCGCTGATCTTGGCAAGGCGTTGGTGAACGGGCTCATCGGGATTTGGAACAAGGCCGATCTCGTCTTTCCGCGTGTCGAGGTGCCCGGCTGGGTGCCCGGTGCGGGTGGTAAAGGGTTCGGCGGGTTCGACATCTTCCCTGATGTGAAGCCGTTGGCCGAGGGTGGCATCGTCCGGTCCCGTCAGGGTGGGACGTTCGCTCAGATCGGTGAGGCCGGGATGGATGAGGCGGTGATCCCGCTCGACAAGTTGTGGTCGCAGATGCGAGCGATGCAGGGCGGTGACATCGTGCTCAACATCGATGGTCATCAGTTCATGCGTTGGCAGCGCCAGTACGGCAGGGCGCTCGCATGACGCTCTCAATCGGCCGCTGTGGTCTCGACGTGACGTGTGACGAGGTTGAGACGCTCGACATGGACGGGCGCTCTGTGCGGCTCTCCGGCATCCTCTACGCCTCGTCGCTCGCCGACGTGAAGGTGCTGCGCCAACAGTTGCTCGGTCACGTCGACAATCCTGACGAGCCGGTTGTGCCGGTGGCATGGTCGGAGGACTCGTCGATCGATGGGTTCTACAAGGTGCGTGCCGCGTCAGTGGGCACTACGGCGGTGTCGTATGCGGCGAACTGGTTTCCGTTCTCCGTCGACCTCGAGCGGATACACGGGACGACGATCACGTGTCTCGCTGAGGCGATCCAAACGGTTGCGTTGCGCACGAACTCCTACGGCATTACGACCGCGTCATGGGTGGCGCTGCCGTTCACGAACTACTCGGGGATCCTTCCGGCGTGGATCAGGAACGCCACGACGACATCGTCGGCGCTACAGACAGCATCAAGCGGTGAAGCGACGATGTACACCGCCGATGCAACGTCCCTGTACCCGGGCGCGTCGGTTATGGCGTTGAACACCCCGCCATCAGAGTGGTACACGGGTGCCTGTCGCGTAGAGGTTGGTTCATCATCCCGTAAAGCCGTCGGCCGCGACATCATCAATGACCTGTCGAACTGGCGAATCTCAAACGGGATGGTCCGCGTCATCGGCAACGGCACCACCGGATCACAGTTAGACATCCAGTGGCATAACGGCTCGTCTTGGTCATCGACTAAGTCATTCGAGATCACCTACGGCGGGGCAGCGTATACCGGGTATGGGGTCGCACCCCGGTCGGTGAACATCCTGCGCAACTCGGTTGAGCGGGTCACGGTGCGGCTGTCGGTCAACATAATCACCATCGACTTGTCGATCCGTCGTGGTGCCCGGTGTGTTGAGGTCAATGTGTCCTACAACAACGGCATCTCAACACTGGCGCATGGCGTCAAGCGCACATCGGTTGAGGCAGCTACGGCGCTCACTGGCGGCATCCGTGCGACATCGAACGATGGCGACGGGAACCGTTACGTGATCACTGCCGGCGGCTCTGGCGCTATCACCAACGATCTCGTGAACGGTCGTATGTACCTGTCCGGCACTGCCGCTACGTCGTGGCAGTTCGGTATCTCGTCGGAGATCGGCGGCTCGGGAGCTGCGTCGTTCTCTACGGCGCAGAGTCAGGTGTACCAGTACATGGCGGTGTGGAACGAGACATTGCGGGTGGTGTCGCGCTGATGCCTGTCACCGAGAAGCGCACCGAGTCCGGCACTGGTGAAGCGGCAGGGTCATGGTCTATCCGACTGAGTGAGACGACCGAGAAGCCGGTACTCGACTTCCTCGATCTCGCCGACGAGTCTGCCCGTTTCGCCACTCTCGTCATCACGCCGACACGCGTTGACCACCGGGCACTGTCCGCGGCGACACTGCGTTCGTTGGCTTGCTACATCGGTGTCACCCGTCGACGTAGTTCAGAGCTGGAGATCGGCGGCGCCGGCGTCGCCATCCTGCTCGGCGATGAGGACGACAAAAGTGAGCAGCCGACCGCTGCCGTGGCGTTCTCCGCGACGACACTGTCAACGGCGCTCGACTCCTATCTGCCGACGAACGGGATCACCAAGGGTGCCGTGACCAATACGGGCACGGGCATCACCGACACGATCCCCGGATACGTGTCTCGTCGCAAGATCATTCAGCAGATCGTCGACAAGTGCGGCGGCGAGTGGCGGCTCACGACCGACACGTCAGGCAACATCGATCTCGACGCCGCGGTGAACGCCACACTGTTCGGCTCGACGCCGCCGGCAATGGTGATTGAAACCGATGGTGGGCGTGAACCAGGGATCATCGGGCTCGAGGCCGTCAACATCGACCAGGCGCACGACGTCGAGGACTTCGCCACAAAGCAATACCTACTCGCTCGTGCCGAAGGTGGCGTGAACGTTGGCTCCGCCACGTCGGCCGCGTCTACGTCGTACTTCAACGGCACGGCGATCAAGATGGAAGCGGTCACCGATTCGTCTGACACCGACGCGACGAACGCCAACACGGTCGCTTCACTGCTGCTCGGTTCGCGCCAGACGATCAAGCGGAACATCTCCGTGTCGGTCAACCCGCTCGACATCGTCGGTCACACCTGGGGACCATCGGGGGCACTGCCGGGCACGGTGCGTTGCGGCGATTCGATCTACATCTACGACCCGCTGCACAACCTCGTCGACACAGCGAACCAGGTCACCTACCGCGGTGAGGTCAGGTTCCCGCTCAAGACGCGAATCTACGGGATCACATGGCCGATCCTCGGCGGGATGGGCGTCTACCTCCTGACCGCGGATGCGTCTCCGACGGTCATCGACCTGTCTGACTGGTACGTCCCGGAGTCGGGTCCTGCGACTCTCGATGTCGGGGCACAAACCCGCTCGGTGTTCTCCTCTGGTCCGTCGGCTCCGCTGTCGCCATATGTCGGGTTGCCGACGACGCTCGTCTCTGATGCCTTCGGGGCGTACAGCCCGCAGATCGATCAGGGAGCGTCGACGAACATCTCGAAGTCGACGAGATACGCCGGGTACATCCGCATCGGTCGGCTCGTGTTCTGCCAGATCGCAATGACGGTCAC
>Ga0172380_10005456_pt1 | contig 15418 bp, 13 predicted proteins | sample Leawe162metaG_FD_119747 | JGI IMG/M metagenome (GOLD analysis project Ga0172380, IMG submission 119747) | Leachate microbial communities from a municipal landfill in Southern Ontario, Canada - Leachate well 162 metaG | ecosystem: Engineered > Solid waste > Landfill > Unclassified | place...
AATACTATCCCAATTTGTATTTACACTAATACTAACTCAACTAAGTATACTAGTATATCAATACTACACCAATCCTTCTAGAACAGCTACCATGTTTCTCACCCAAACCAACTGGGGGGGGGGAAGCTTCTACAACTCTCTTTGCTATTCATCCCACTAACCTAACTAATTGGACTAACTTCTACTCTACGAGTAGTGTTGACGTAGATACTAGTGTCTCTGGACAAATATCTGTTTCTCCCAGTCTCATTGCAACCACTCAGACTACTGATTCAGACTTTAACAATTGGGCTACCTCTTCGGTTTTTGTAAGTAGTACCGGTTCCACTGGTCGTATTGTGTTACTCAAGCCCAATAGTGCTACATGTAATCAAGCTTCGGAGTGTCGTAATGGAGGCTGTAATGCAAGTCACCTCTGTTATACACCTCCGTGTGCAGGTTTAACTAGTGTAAGTTACTCCGGACAAACCTACAATCTCGTAACCATCGGCACCCAATGCTGGTTCTCTCAAAATCTCAACGTGGGAACCATGCTTGCTTCAGCTGGAACTCTCCCTTCCAACAACTCTCTCATTGAAAAATGGTGTTACAACAACAGTACTGCCGACTGTACCACCTATGGTGGTCTCTATACGTGGGCAGAAGCAAATCAACTAGCTACTACCTGTAACACTAACTCTTGTACTCCCTCTTCTCCCTCACAAGGAATTTGTCCTTCTGGTTGGCATATTCCTACTGATACTGAAATTAAAACTCTTGAAGTCTATCTTGGTATGTGTACCGGTGCGGGAGTTGGGTGTGTGGATTATGTAGCTAGTAATCGTGGAACTAATCAGGGAACGCAACTTAAATCCGGGGGTTCGAGTGGGTTTAATGCACTCTTTAATGGTCATCGTTTTTCTGATAACACTTTCTATGGTCAGGGTACAGTAGTTTATCTTTGGTCTGCTTCGGAATCTAATGCAACTACTGCGTGGGAACGATACATGTCTTCTAGTGCAACTGTGGGTAGTGATGCCAACACTAAAAAATTAGGTGACTCCGTCCGTTGTCTGAAGAACTAAAACATTACTAACATTGATTACACTGATTTTGAATTAAGGATTTCACTGAAAATAAAATTTTTTACTTAGTAATATAAATTAGTCATCAAGAAAAACTTCTTCTACAGGATATTTAATAAAACTTTCATTTAGTCCGTCAATTCCAAACCTTTTCAACCATTCCGGATTGCTAGAATATTTATAATAAAAAGCCTCTTCCAAATTGGAAACCAATCCATGCTTGAAGGGGGTTTTTATTATATAATTGAAATGCTTCCAAAAGTCTGGTTTGTTTCTGATACAATAATCAAAGTATTGGTACCAGATTTTACGAGCAGGAACGCTGTCTTGTTGATTTAATAAAAGACTGCTGACACTATGCAATCTCTTAATAAATTTTACTAATATATTCTGGTGAGAACCAAAATTTTTTTGTTTAGGATTGGCGAACTTACGTTCGCCAATCCTATCTTATTTAACTTATGTTCACCAGTCCTGTCTTATTTATTTTTTCATAAAAAATAATCACCCTCTAGCTAAACTAAAACCAACTACTTTACCAACACCACCATCTTTCAAAACTTTGGCACACTCTTGCAAAGTAGAACCAGTAGTAAAGACATCATCAACCAACAAAATATTTTTATTAACAAAATCTTTTTTATTATCAAAAGCAAAAGCCTCTTGTAAATTAGTCAATCTTTCTTGACGTTTGAATTTTGCCTGTGGTTTGGTATAACGTGTACGTTTTAGCAAACTAATACACGGCTTGTCTATTTTTTGAGAAACAATATTAGCTATTTTCTCAGCTTGATTGAAACCACGCTCTACAAAACGACGACTGTGCAGTGGTACAAAAGTAACACAATCTATATCTAGTAACTTGTATTTTTCAAAAAATATATCTATCATTTGAGTAATATTTTTTTGCAATTCTTCTACATATTGATATTTGAAACTATGGATTAATTCACCTATCAAAGATGCTTCATTATACTTTGTCACTGCTACATGTCTATCTAGAAAAGATACTGGACAATCATGACAATATTTACCACCAATTGTTTCTTTGTGACATGTTGGACAACAAAAAACACCTGACAAATCAAGTGTTTGTAAACATTCGTTACACACAAAACTACCTTCTTTGTCGCAATTTAGACAATTTATGGGAAAAAAAATATCTTTCAAATAATCCACTACCCCTCCGAAAGCCATATAAAAATTTATTTGGATGAAGTCCTATCCCAAACACCAGACACTTTCCAATCTGAACCAGACAACTCAAAATTTATTTCAAATTTTTTCTGTTCTGTTGTTTGCTGTATTGTGCCATTGATATCTTTGGAAATTAGTTGGTTAGCATCTACTGACACTTTAGCTGTACCATTATTCTTATTGAAATCACTAAGCGCTGTACTAAGTACATGCGTAGTGATACCACTATAGGCTACATTGTTTTCTGGTGCTTGTAAATTCATCCAAGCAAACATAGGAGCTGTGACACTATTTTCTAATTCTTGAATATTAATATTATTGTTTTGATTTGAATAAGTAAAAAATCTTTCTACAAAAATTCTAGCCAACTGTTTTACAAACAATTCTTCTGGAGTACCATCTGGTTTGGTTATATTTTGATTATCTTGATTAGTAGAATTAAAAATTATATTGGGATTATTTGCATCTACTACATTTTCATTTGTGGTAGTAGCTGATGTGTTGTCATTTGCAGGATTATTGTTTGTATTAGTTTTTGGTCTGATATAGAGCAAAGACAAAACAATAATAAGTACAACAGCAACTGCAATACCAGAGATTATAAAAATTCTTTGTCTAAGTGTAAACATACAAATATATTTATTGATTTAGTTCTCCTTCACTAATTTGATCTTGAAATTCTTTTTTGGCTCTTTCAATATCCATAAGTTGTTGAGGATTTGTAGTAACCAATTGATCTTCAGTATAAGAAGCTACGACTTGGATAGCCACATGTTTGTTGCCAGCAAAAAATATTCCTTGACCGACAGGACTGTCCAAAAGTAAATATTTTTCACCTTCAGTCAACATAAAAGTCTTTTGAATAGTATCAATTGCTGAAGGAGATTGTTTGAGTAAAAGTTGCATTGAAGAATTGTTGACAATAGCTTGGCCATAAGGTGAACGCAAAAAGTCATTGACGTCTTGGGTAATAGTAGTAACACCTAAGAAATATTTACGACAACGTTTGACCAAAGCATACATGAATCTAGCACTATCTTCGTGCATCATGAGCCACCAAGCTTCGTCGATCATTAGTAATCGTTTTTTGCGTTCAGAACGAACAATGTTCCAAATATAATTGACCAAAGTATAAATAGCCATAGGTCGCAATTCATCTTCCAAATCACGTACACTAAATACCACCAATTGATTGCTAGTATTTACATTTGTAGGTGAATTGAACAATCCAGCAAAAGTACCGTCAGTATATTTTTTTAGTCTAATAACTAGATTATCAGCACCGTCCATACCAGACAAAATATCTACCAAATCTTGCATCACAGGAGGCTCTACTGTAGACAAATCACTATTGATAGTAATATCTTTTTTGGCATAAGTCTCAAGCAAGGCTCTATCCAAAATAGAATCTTCAGTAGAAGTCAAATTCCCAAGCATAATACGCAAAAGACCTTTGAGAGTAATGACAGCACTTCTAATAATATCTTCTGTAGACACTTGTTGACCAACCGGACGAGGCAAATCAAAAGGATTGACTTTGCTTTCAGAAGCCAAAGAAATATTGACATAAGTACCATTGACAGCTTCTGAGAGATGAGCATATTCCATTTCAGGATCAATGACAATTACATCTATCCCCAACATCAAACTACGTAAAATTTCCAATTTGACAGCATAAGATTTGCCAGCACCAGAAGTAGCAAAGACTACCATATTAGCATTTTGAAGAGAAAATCTATCAAACAAAACCAAACTATTGTTGTGTCTATTGATACCATACAAAATCCCATCATCACTAGTCAATTCTGAAGAAATAAAAGGGAAAGAAGCAGCAATAGGTGAAGAATTCATATTGAAAGAAACCACTAATTCGTCAGTGCCTATTGGAATAGTAGAATTGAATCCTTGTTCAGCTTGGAATAACACATGTTTACTATAAATTAATTTGGAACCAAAAATATTGTGGATATCGTCTGTGCTTTTTTCTAATTCTTCTTTATTAGCAGCATAAATAGTAATATAAAAAGCAAATTGAAAAAAATGTTCAGTACCTTGTGTCAAATCATCACGAAGTGATTCAATATCACGCAAAGCTGTTTCACGAAGTGGATCACGAGCTGCACCTTTTTCAGAATCAGAAGATAGCTGAGCTTGCAAAGCACCAACCTTATTTTTCAATTGTTTCAAAATTACTGCAGAATTTACTGGATAAAAAAACATACTAACATCCATACTCAAATTCAAATTGAGAATAGATGCATTCCAACCAACGCTAATATATCTTGGATAACTTGTCACAAAAATAGTACGCAAAAAAGTATTACCCAACTGCAAAAAATTGGATTCTACCTTGAAAGCTGATGGTGCAATCAAATCACGAATAGTCACCGTACCTTCGCGATAGATTCGTTCTTCTTCCAAAGTTATGATATCTTCTTTTATTTTCTTTTTTTCTTCATTTTCCAAATCTTCGCCATTGCCGGTGTTGCCAGATTTTTTGTTGTAGATTGGTCTAAAAGGCATAAATTAGTTAATTTGATTATTAGTAATAATTACAAATTTCAAAGCTCAAATGTCAAATAAAATTCAAAATATAAATGTAAAAAATTGGAATTTGGATTTTGTCATTTGAAATTTAAAACTATACATCTTCTAATTGTAGTTTGGCTATATCTCCCAGTTGTTCAGCAAAAGAAATATCTGGATTGTAAGTATTGTAATAAAGTTCAATCAAAGATTGAGTGTCTAGCTGGGCTACTTGCAAACCAATTCCTTCCAAACCAGATGAAACTTGTCTCACACGTAAATCCAAATCTTCTTTGCGCTGTTTGAATCTTTCATCTTTGAGTCGCAAAGAGATTGCTGGTTTCAAAACTTCTTTGAATCTTGCCCAAAAACTTTTTTTCTTGTTTGAAAGCGGATCATAAGGAACTATAACATAATATTTTTTTGTCATAATTTTGCCAATATCTACCAACTCTTCAATAAACGCTCGATAATCAGCAGTTTGGACACGCAACAATTCATTGCTCTGTACTTTTTCTCTTTCTACTAATTTTTCTAAATATGGTTTGATTTGTAAACGTCTGGATTGGACACAAATTTGAACTGGAAAATCCAAAGAATTCAAAAACCCAACATAAGCAGAAATAGTACCATTTTGTTCATCTTCTGATTTCAAAGCAAAATTGATACTAGAAGTAATCAACACAGCTCGAATAGTACCGTCCTTCAAGACGACAACTCCATCTCTAATCTCAGCAATATCCAAATAAGTTTGGGTATTTGGTTTACTAGTATTTTTTTTGACAACTTTTTTATTTTTCATAACAAATCAAAAATTTTAATATCCTTATATATTATATATCATTTTCAACATTATAAAAACCTCCAGTATTCACAAGCAAAGCCAAATCTCTAATATGACGACGTTTGACTTGTTTTTTTTCCATAGTCATTTCTGGAGCAACTGTCACCATTTTACGCAAAAAATCCAATTCTTTGTTGTCATAATGCTTGTGCCAAACACGCAAAGATGGTTTTTTGACAGACTGGATAATATTCAAAACAAAATAATGAAAAGGTTGACCATTCATCTTGACAAAACTAAAAATCAAAGCTAGCCCACCAAAAAATATAACACTAAAAATAAACAAAGTAAAATCACCAAAACGATAAAACAAAAATATAAGAACACCAGCCACGAGCATTATCAAAAATTGCCTAGTAGTAATCGGACCAATAATTTTGTCTTCAACATCAATAAATTGTGGGACAACGAATTGTTGCATAAAAAAATTAATAATTGTTCAATTTACTATTTATTTCTATTAGACTTTCGTATTCTTCCAAAGTCAAAGAAATCTTACTATCTTTGGATTGCAAAACTTGTATTACTGTCATGTTACTATTGATAGCTTCTACTGTAGTACCTACATACATATTGTACAAAGGACTTGTTTGCCAGCCAACCAAAGTATCCAAAAATAATAGAAATGATTCTTCTTTCCAGCCAACAAATTTGGATAACAACATATCAGCACATTTTTTTGGATCACGAGCTAGACGTCGATAATCTATCAGAGAAAACTCAGCAATCTCTTGTTTTGGTCCGAGAGTCTTTGCTTCAAACTGAGGAGCCAAAACATCGTGAACTACAGAGATTGGTGACACATGTGAATATGGTTTACTAAATTCCACAATAGAATTATCAATAATATTAGTCTGTACAATTTCTTCACGCTGTTTGACTGGTTCTAATATAATCATTTCTTCTTTTTTTGCTTTCTTTTCAAATACAATTTCAAACAAATTGTCCAAATTCACTTTGGAATCTTTAGATTTTTCCAAGAATCTATTGGCTTGGTCCATATCCAAACCCAAACCACCATGATTGATATCTCTTGTAGCATAATCAAGAAATTGATTATTGTTTCTGATGCCTTTTTTCCAAGAAATAACCAAAGATTTGGCACGATTTTTCAAATCATCATCTATAGCTACACTTGGCATCTTGATATGTTCTTGCAAATCATGTGCACCTACATGTACATTACCCTGTTTTTTCAAATTTTCTACTTCAGTATTATCTTCTTCCAAAAGAGATTTGTGATCCTTTTCATTCCATTCAAAATTAGCTGCAGCCTCATCCAAAAAAATATCTGTAACAGGAGAAGTGGTTGCCAATTCATGTGGTGTTTCTATCATCAAACTATCTTCTACTACAGTCTCTTGTTCTTTTTTTATTAAGGTAACTGAATTTATTTTTTCTTCTTTATTTTCAACCACATCACTTTTTACATTTGTCATTTGAATTTGATTTGACATTTGAGCTTTGGAATTTGTTTTTTCTTCAACAATCTTAGTAGAGTCAGCAGTCTGTTGTCTGTTGTCTGTTGTCTGTTGTCCACTTTTTATCTTTTTGAATTCATCCAAACTAACCCGCACCATAGTGCCGTCTGCTTTCTTAATCAAAATTGTAGGTTGTTTTGTATCAGCCATATTATTTTGTATTTAACAAATCTTCGTTCCAAATAAATTTTCCAATATTTTCATCAAAAAAGTATAATTCTTCTATTTGGACATCATCATTCTCTTGTGCTAACTCAGACAATTTTGACAATACATCTTCTACTGGCTGTAATTCACCATCAGTATCATAGGAAAATTGTTGTTCAAGTTGGGATTTGATAGTGGAATAAGTTGTTTGTTCTGGTATATTTATTTCATCACTCTCTTCTACTTCATCCCCATATTCTTCTGATAAATTCTGATCTCTTATAATATCCATCTTATGATCAAAAGCAAAAATAAATTCATTTATTTCTTGTGGTTCAATATCTATAAAAAAATTTATCATGTTCAAAAATAAATTATAAGCTTTGTCGGTTTCAAAAAATCTATACTTTTCATTTCTAATAACAGAAAATATACTATCATGAACTTTGGTCTTAAACTCTACATAATCCAAGTCCAAATTTTTGTTTTGCTTAAAAAATACTTTTTTATCATAAATATCTTTGATAGAGTATTGTGAAAGACCTTTCGACGTCACAATCTTTTCTGTACAATTTTGTATTTCCTTTTTTATATTACTATAAAAAGACTGCATTTCTTCTGGATCTGGTGTGATATTACTAATAGCTTTGAACAGACTGTCTTGGACATCTATACCAAGCTGAGTTGCGTCTACAAGTTGGTGAGCAAATGTATTTATAACCATTTTCTCATCTAAAAATTTTATAGTTTCCCAAAAAAGAAAAACATACCATTCCCACAAAGTAGCATAATACTTAAGATGTTTTTCTTGATTTCTGTCATCAGCAAAAAAATCATTTAAAATATAAAATAATTCTAACTTTTTATCACTGTCATTTACAATGGTGTCGTAGACATAAAAATGACCTTCATCAAAAGATTGAAATGGTAATTTTATATTTGTTGGAAAAAAATCTTTTATCATAATTACTTTTTACAAAGTTTATCTAGATGTATATACATGAATTATACTTCTGATGATTATGGATTACTCAGTAATCCCTGAAGAGCTAAAACTTCTGACATACTTCCATCAGAAGAATTAAGGCTTTGTATAAAATCAGAATATTGAGATGACAATAAGGCTTTAGCAACTTTTTCTTTACCCATTTTCTGATATTTTACAAGTACTTTATGCAATGCATTTATAATTTGTTTTTTAGCCGTTTTTCCTTCATTTGTATTTTCAAATTTGTCCTTTGTTAAATATGAAGAAAATTGTGCATTAAAACCATCAGCAACAGCTCTTTCATCTTTAAACTGCGTCATTATATTAACAAATAAATCTTCTTGATCCTTCAATAAACCAGTAATATATGTATCTTCGCCTACACGTTTTGTTTCTGAAATACCATCTAGTCCGTTTAATTGTTTAGTGTGTATCCATTTAACAATTCCTTTGTAAGTTTCAGATAAATGTTTGTTATAAGCATCAGTTTCTTCTTTAAATGGATTAAATATTTGATAATTCCTAGAACCTTTTTCATCATCTACTGCTTCGATAGCGGCAGTAGCAGAAACTCCTCCACCTTCAAGACTAGGCCACATTGCTTTATTTAACCAATTAGAAAGAACAGCATTCTTTTGACTCTGACCACCTTCAGTAAACAAAGCATTAACTTCAGCATCAGCTTTTTCAAATTCTTCATTTTTAGTGATTATTTCGCCAGTCAAAAACTCTAATCGTAATTTACCTTGATTTTTAGTACTACGGTCAGCCCCTTCAGGTTTATCTTTATATAATTCGCCTAACATTTTTTCTTCAGCGTCATTTTTACTATCTACACCTAAGCTGTCAATATATTGTAGAAGACTCAATTGGTCTCTCTGCATTCTAGCTTTTTTATTAGAATCAGTTTCTCCTGCAATAGCCATCATTTGTTTTCGAGCTTCAGCAGATCTCTCCCCTATACTCATACTTTTGTATTTTTTAGCATTTTCCTCTTCTATCTCCTGATAAGCCATTCTCATTACCTGATCAGCTTTACCTTCTTGACCAGATTTTCTATATTCATTTGCTCTTTCTTGAGCTTCAAGAAGACGTCCAGATCTAGATGCTTCTTCTTGGATATTTGAAATAGTAGCTTTACCTTCAGCAATTTTCTTAGCTATTTTTTGTCCAGCATGACTTGCTTTAAATTCTTTATTTATTATTGCCTCAATAGCTTCATGCCCAATTTTAGTAGACTGAATATTAGCTCTAGCCTCAGCTAATTGTTTAGCTATTTTTTGACCATCTTCCTTACCAGCATACTTCTCACTTAAATCTCCCTTAACAACTTCATGTTTAGTTTTAGCTAATTCTGCCTTTCTTGCACTTTCTTCCAAATCTTTTGCTAATTTCGGTAATTCACCACTCAATTTCTCTTCTTCAGTCAAACTTGATGTGTCTTGAGTTAACCTTCTTAACATATCTTCACCTTTTTGGGTTTTCTTTCCTGCAGAAATTGTCTCTTGTATTTGCAACTTACCAGTTATTTCTTGTTTAGCAATACCACCACCAAGCGAACTTGTACTATATTTAAGTTCACGATATTTTTTTGTTCTTTCAAAAGTATCTTTGTAATCTTCAATTTCTTTTTCAGTTCTTCCTGATGTTTGCCAAGCAGATGCAGCAAGTCTGCCAAGTACAGCACCAAACTTTTGAGAACGACTATATTTTGCTAATTCACCAAGAGCTTTCTCTTTATCTTCATCACTACCAGTCCTAGATTGCATTTTTAATTCTTGTATCTTGCGATAATCTTTATCCATTTCTTGTGCGGTCTTATCTCTTTTTTCTAAACGTTTTTGATTCCAAGTAGCAATACCATATTTATATTTTTGCAAAGCATGACCGCCAACAACAGGAATTCGATTGAAAACAAATTTTCCAACACCTTTCACCGTACCAATAGCTGCTTTTTTGGCCTTACCAGCCAACCATCTACCAGTCACATAACCACTAGCCAGTTTTCCAGTTTTATTGATGAAGCCTTCAGCAGAACCGACAATACTAGATCCTGTAGCACCAGTTTCTTTGGTAATCTTAAGACCAATCAATAAGAAAATCATAGCCAAAATATAATTGGCCATATTGTCCCAAGTAGAAATATCTGTCAAAGATGCAGACAGAGGCTCTGAACTTTGTTGCAAAGGAATAGTATTACCTTGTTTGATTTCATCAATGACATGACCAGTACCAAGAGTAGCAAAAGCTAACCACAAGAAAAAAACCATTACTGGAGCTACGATAACATGATTGGTGAATTCAGACCACCATTTGCTAGCATATTTCTCACCTTTTGGCAAAGCTGAAAATAGATAAGCAAGTGGAGATAATATTATCAACGCCCACAAAACTACAATTCGCAAAACCATCACAATCGCATAAGCACCGATAGTCACTGCTGTACCAGCTGCAAAAACAAAAGCCAAAGCAGAAGCACCAAAAATAGACAAAGTAGCTCCTTGAACATTGTCCCCAATATTTCCATTGGTGATAATCTTTGTGATGTGATCCATACTAAACATATTGATCAGGTTGCCACCAGCACTAGCCGACACAGCATTCAAAAAAGTAATAGTGAAAACATGAGCAGCATCAATAATCAGTTGGGCAATCAAATTACTAAAATTTATAAGTATAGCCATTGCAATCAATTTTACCAAACTCTTTTTCCATTCGTATTTCTCTATACCAAGAATAGTAGCAAAAGCAATAACTAGCAAAGAAACTACAAAAAACATATTGGCCACATCTCTGACCATCACCCAACCAAGCTTGACAACACTTACATTGATATAATCATTGTAACTAGCCAGAGTAATAAAATAACGTAAGAAAAAAATTGCCAAAGCCATTGCAATTTGGGCAAGAGAAAGCAACATACTAGAAATACCTTGTACAATCCATTCTACGACTCCAGCATGTGCAAACTGTGTAGTAAAACCAAAAAACAAAACCAATAAAAATACAAAAAACGCCCCATAATGATATTGGGATAATTTTTGTGGCAAGATTTTTTTAGCAAAACCCTGTAATCTACTTACTTGTGTCAAGATAAAACGACTCATGTTTTTTGGTTAGCCGTTTATAATAAAATTTATGCTTATATTATAACACAAAATTAAAATAAATAGTAATGTTTGCTGTAGACAAATATCCACATCCAAACAAAGATATATGATATATCAATAATCAGCTCAAAATTCAATAATTTTGAATTTTGAATTTTAAAACAATTTTAGAATTTTTAAATTTTAAACAGACCTTTTGTAAACACATTTTTGTCACAAAGACTATGGATGATTTTTCTAACTTTTAAACAATATAATTAAAATTTAGACATTAATTCATTGTTTTAAAATTTAAAATTTCTAAATTAAAAACGTCCTTTACAAAAAGGACGTTTCCTAATACAAAACTAATTTAAAATAAAACGTTTATGGTTTAAGTCTATTCACCATCCTTGGAAAAGGAATACATTCTCTAATATGTTCAATACCTGCCATCCAACGTACTGCTCGCTCTACACCAATACCAAAACCAGAATGTGGTACTGAGCCATATTTGCGCAAATCTGTGTACCAAGAATATTCTGCTTCTGGCAAATGTTCCTCACGTATACGTTCTAATAATAAATCAAAATTGTCTTCACGCTGTGAACCACCAATAAGCTCACCAGAACCTTCAATACCAATAAGATCATCATTCAATACTCTTGTATTATTTTGTGGATCAATCTTCATATAAAAAGGTTTGATAGATTTTGGCCATTTTTCAATAAAGACTGGCACATCACTATCTTTGGTCAACAAACCTTCATCATCATTTCCCAAATCTTCACCATGCTTGATGTCACTACCCAATTCATTCAATTTGACGATAGCTTCATCATAAGTATAACGTGTAAAAGGTTTTTCCAAAACTTTTTTCAAGGTTTCAGTATTTCTTTCCAAAATCGTAAATTCTTGTGTGCAGTTGTCCAAACATTTTTTGACAATAGCTTTTACTAATCCTTCTTGAATAGTCAAATTTTCTTCATGCTCGACAAAAGCAGCTTCAGCATCCATCATCCAAAATTCTGTCAAATGTCTTTTGGTCACAGATTTCTCAGCACGAAATACTGGTCCAAAATCATAACAACGTCCGACACTAGCAATAGCGGCTTCAATATACAATTGACCTGACTGCGAAAGAAAAGCTTCACCCAAATCAAAATATGGGACAGGAAAAAGCGTGGTTGTACCTTCACAAGCATTTGGAGTAAAAATTGGTGAATCAGTACGAATAAAATTTATACTATGTAAATATTCATTGATAGCAGTTTCTACCATATCGCGAATACGCAAAATTGCCCACTGTTTTTTGGAACGTAGCCAAAGATGGCGATTTTCAAGCAAAAATTCTGGACCATGTTCTTTGTTGGAAATTGGATATTCAGCAGACAAATTTATTATTTCCAAATTATTTACTTGAAGCTCATAAACACCTTCTTGTTTTGGATGTTTACTCACAATACCTTTCAAAATTACAGAAGATTCTTGTGTTATTTTTTCAGCCATTTCCCAAGTAGTTTCAGAAACATTATTTTTCACAACTACAGCTTGAACAAAACCAGTACCATCACGAAGCTCCAAAAAAACTAGAGAACCTGAAGAACGCGTGTTATAAACCCAAGCTTTTATTTCTACTTCTTGACCAACTTGTTCTGCAATATTTTTTATGAACATACAACTTAATTTTAAATTTTTAATTTTGAATTTTGAAACAATTTCAAATTTATTAATGAATCAATTTTAAAAATAATTCAAAATTTAATCATTAAAAATTGTTTTAAAATTCGAAATTTAAAATTCCTAAATTTAGATTATAATTATACTACTACGTAAACTCAAACTGTGCAAGTCAATGCCCAATCTACGATCTTTCTCTCCGTATAATGAACCAAAAAATTATATACTACTTTATGTATTTTTTTGGCTAAATTTACATCAAAATTCAATGAAAAAATCTCTTGCCAATCCCCTTTTTCAAAAACTTGAATATAAGACAAAAATTCACTATTTATTATAGTATCGTCACTACTCAACTTGAAACCAAGAAAAGCTAATAAATTAACTACAAAAACATCCAAAATAAAAACTGACATTTTATTATCTAATTTAGCAAAAAAAGAATCCACATATTCCAAAAATTCTCGCAAAAAAAAGAAAAATCTACTATCAAATTCACCTTCAGAAAAAAGTTTATCAACAATAAAAACAATATACGAAGCTATTAAACTTTTTTCCAAATTTTCTCTGATATTTCTCAAATAATTTTCTGACTGTACTCTGGTCAAATAATCTGTTTCTTTGCCTTTTTCTATGGTAATGTTTACTATAGAAAATGGTTCCAAATAAGCTGAGTTTTTGCTAACAATTTTTTTGACGCCACGAACCAACAAATTCATTTTACCTTTTTCTTCTGTATAAACAGAAACTATTTGGTCATAATCACGAAAGTCTTTTCTACTCAAAACTATAGATAACATATACAAAAAATAAAATTCCTAAAGTTTGTAAAGTAAAAAAATTTAATTTAATTACAAATTTCAAAGCTCAAATGTCAATTTATACGCCTTGAGTGGAATCAAATCCAAATAACAAATAACAAAAATTATTTTGAAATTTATTTGTTATTTGGATTTTGTCATTTGAAATTTTTCACATCTTAAATAAAATAACTATTTTATATCTAAAAAAGTCTTCAATATAAGCATAGCTGCTTTTTCATCAAGAGTTGCATCACCCTCCATAGATCTAGCTTCAGAAGTAGTCAGACGTTCATCAGCAAATTGAAATTCTTTTTTTGTCAATTTGTACAAATCCTCTGCAAAAGATTTTATTCTTTGGGTATTCTTGTTTTCACTCATATCTTCCAAAGTCAATGGCAAACCAAAAATTATTTTATCAATATTTTCTTCTTTGACAATCTTGGCCAATTTTTCAAGTTGTTTTTGTCTAGTTTTTTCTTGCACCAAACCAAATGGTAAAATAATATCAAGACCAGTCTGCAACCAAGCTAAACCAATTTTATTTTTGCCATAATCAATTCCCAAAATATTCATAAATTTTAATTTACTAATTCAGATGGTCTTCTGGTTACTACCAATGGACCATTTTTAGTAATGACTATTGTGTGTTCAAAATGAGCACTCAGACTTCCATCAACTGTGGAGATACTCCAACCGTCTTTGGCAGTCTCTACATTATAATCACCCATAGTAATCATGGGCTCAATAGCAATTACAGCATCTTCTTCTATTTTCCAATGTTCCAAATCTTGGTCATAATAATTTGGTACACGAGGTTCTTCATGCACTTCATGTCCAACACCATGTCCGACTAAATCTCTAACAATACCATAACCTTGAGGATCTATATAATCTTCTACTGCCATACCAATATCAGCAATAGAATTACCAATAATACATTTTTCAATTGCTAATTCCAATGATTTCTTGGTGGCGTTTACTAATTGTTTAGTTTTATTAGAAACATTACCAACCAAGACAGTAATGGCTGTATCTGTAAAAAAACCATTTCCACCTTTGCCAAGACCGCAATTGACTGGATATTGCATACCAATATCAATACTAAAAATATCACCATCTTTCAAGATTTTGTCTTTGGTAGCAATACCATGAACAACTTCGTTGTTTAAAGAAGCACAAATAGTCGATGGAAAAGGTGGATCACTTTTTCTACTACGGTAACCTTTGAACGCAGGGCGTCCACCAGCCCCCACAATCAACTTTTCAGCTTCTTTATCTACTTCATAGGCAGATATGCCGATTGTAGACATTTTGGCTAATTTGTCCAATATTTCACCCAAAATTTTACCACCTTCTTGGAGATATGCTATTTCTTTTTTTGTTTTTATATATGACATAGTGGATATATTATAGCAAAATTGCACAAATTAGGCAAATCAAAAAAACAATCCTTTTTTAGGATTGTTTTGATATATAAATAAGACTACACTCTATCATACTCATGCATTTTGATTTGAGATTCAATTTGTTTGGCTGAATCTATTGCTACACTAACTACGATAAGCAAACTAGTACCACCAATAACAAGAGATTGTGAAC
>Ga0172380_10005458_pt1 | contig 15415 bp, 16 predicted proteins | sample Leawe162metaG_FD_119747 | JGI IMG/M metagenome (GOLD analysis project Ga0172380, IMG submission 119747) | Leachate microbial communities from a municipal landfill in Southern Ontario, Canada - Leachate well 162 metaG | ecosystem: Engineered > Solid waste > Landfill > Unclassified | place...
CCGTCTTTAAACAGGAGTACATCATCGGCATAAACCTCTGATACGACAGGGAAGAGGTCGACATGGTAGCGCGTCTTATCGGCAGTGATGCCAGCTTTTTTATATACCGTATGTTTCTCTCCTAGAGAAAAGTGGAGGCCAAGCGTACGTTCGAAGGCGGTGATGTCACTGAGAGGAGTTTGTGCAGTGATTGCGCGATTCAGTCCGAAACCTACCTCGCGGATGATCGCGCGTTCATGCGTACGTATCTCTGCAACAATATTCGCGAATGATTGTGGAGTATTGCTACTCCAGCCAGTGACGAGACCTTGTTTGATGTCGATGCGGAAGGGTTCATACATTTGGATGTGAAAGTCGGTATCCGCGAATGCATAAATCATCAACGAGCCATTCACTGCGCTTAGGTCTTTTGCTTCGGTGAATACTTCGCCAATAGGGAAGGTGCCACCGATATTTTCCATACCCGTATAGTCACCGAGATTTGGTTTTGGGATTTCGAGCCCTCCCTGTATAAGGAGCGCACTGTCTCCATGCATAACACGTAGTGTCTCAATCATCTCCAGCTTTTTTTTGAGCTTCGAACCTATGCCGCGATACCATGCGGGGTCGTAGGCGAGCGCGTTGATGTAGGTGTCCCAAGTTTCTGGTGCGTGCCGATAGAGATGTCGATGGTCTATGACTTTGAGCTTTCGCTGAAAGAGCTGGATACGGATACGAAACTCATTGAGTCTGAAGTCGTTGGTTTGGATAAGGATAACGAGATCGCGCGGAGCAAGCGTGTCAAACAGCGCAATAATCTCTTCACGAGTGCGTGTGTTGAAATCGATGAAGGTGGCATCAGGAAGGGTGTTTCGATACGCCTCGGTCAATATGCGCGTGAGCTCGTGTTCAGTATCGTAGATAATAACGGCCTTGTGAGGCTCTTGATGCTCAAGCGCAAGGGAGAGGGTGTCGCGCACATTTGTTGTTGCCTTTTCGGTGAGTGTCGATGTGTCTGGATTCATGGCTCCCGTACAGTACCATGCAGTATTGGGAATAGAAAATATAATCGAGCCTCTATGAAGGAGTGAATTGAGAAAGGGGCACAGGCACCGTATACTCAGAAGGATGTCAAAAAAGCCTGCACTACCTGCCCGAGACCAAGAACCGCATTACGATGTAATCGTGATTGGCGGTGGCGCTTCTGGAATGATGGCTGCGTGTACTGCAGGAGAACAGGGGAAGCAGGTACTCCTCCTGGAGAAGAATAAGCGGTTGGGTGAGAAGTTGCGTATATCGGGTGGAGGACGCTGCAATATTACGAATGCCGAAGAGGATGTACGGATACTGCTCAAAAAGTATGGAGGAGCCGAGCAGGCCCTCTACTCCGCTTTTGCTCGTTTTGGTGTGAAGGAAACCTTTGCATTCTTTGAGAGTCGCGGATTGCCGCTGGTGATTGAGGCAAATAAACGCGCTTTCCCAAAGACCCAAAAAGCGATTGATGTATTGCGCGTGCTTGAGGATGCTCTGAAAGTGAATGGTGTGCGTGTGAAGACAGGAGCACCAGTATCGAGTATCAAGACTACTGATGGAATGGTTAGTCATGTTGTGGCAGGAGGTGTCGTATATACAGCGAAGACATATATTCTTGCAACAGGCGGAGTGTCGCACCCAGAGACAGGTTCGACAGGGGATGGATTTCCGTGGCTTACACAGTTAGGGCATACGGTGAGTGCGCCGTCACCGACCATTGTGCCGCTTTCTACAAAAGAATCATGGTCGCACGCACTCTTGGGAAGTAGTTGCGAGGCGAAGGTTACATTCTTTGTACATGAGCGGAAGGCATTTGTGGTGAAGGGGAATGTTCTATTCACCCATTTTGGTCTGTCGGGACCCACAATCCTGAACGCCTCTTCACGTGTCGCCGACCTGCTTCAAGAGGGCAGCGTGACCGCTCGAATAGACTGCGCGCCTCACCTTGATGATGCGGGACTTGAAGCACATATCCTAAAAATCTTTGATGCAGGAAAAAATAAGATGCTTAAGAATGTATTCAAACTCATTGTGCCAGGAATACAGGCGTCATTTCTTACGCACCTTCGCACCATCGATCCCGACAAGAAAGTACATAGTATTACTAAAGAAGAAAGAAAGCTCTTGTGTCGGGAGTTGAAGGCGGTATCACTCACTATCACGGGACTTATGGGATTTGATCGCGCAGTCGTTGCTGATGGAGGTGTCGCGCTGAGCGAGATCGACATGAAGCGTATGCGATCTTTGCGGGTATCCAATCTATTTGTCACGGGAGACCTTCTCAATATTAGACGGCCGTCTGGCGGGTATTCACTCCAGCTCTGTTGGACCACAGGGTTTATTGCAGGAATGAATGCGTAAGTGAAAATACGGGACCACTTTCTCTGCAGGTCTGTATTGTCGGTAACAATGCTTCATCCCTGGTCTCATGACGAAATTTGCTATACTGTCTGTATATGAACAATATTCTTATTACGACTACTGAACAGATTGCAGGAAGAGAGATTAGAGAGGTGTTGGGACTCGTGAAGGGAAACACTGTCAGAACTCGTCACCTCGGAAGCGATATTATGGCGGCGCTACGATCTCTCGTGGGTGGAGAGGTTAAAGGGTATGTCATTGCACTTAATGAGGCACGACAGGAAGCGACTGAGCGCATGGTTAGAGAGGCACAGGGTATGGGTGCTGATGCCATAGTGTGCGCTCGCTACTCCACATCGCAAATCATGACGGGAGGAGCAGAAATTCTCGCATACGGCACTGCAGTTAAATTGCGCTAGTCACGTGTTGGGAGCTATCGCGTTTCTCGGAGAAGACGTACTATATATTCATAGACGGAAGCAGGCCTTACTTTAGTAGGATTACGAGATTTCTAAAGTTCCGAGCGTATGCACCAGCTTCTTCGCATAACGATGTCATTTCGCCTTGTGCCTTTTCTCATTGCAGGTCTTGTCGCCTTTGCCTGCGCAAAATTTGGGCAGTACCTGTTCTTTGGCTGGCAGACATCCCCCGCAGTTCTTTGGCCAGCAGCAGGTATGGGCGTGGCTATAATCTGGATATGGGGATACCGCTACGCCCTCCCAATCTTTCTAGGGCTACTCCTTGCGTCAATTACAGGACCATCTGCTCATGTGTTTCCTGGAGTTTTCACTACACCCTTGGCTCAAGTGGTGGGACAGATGGCGACTGTATATTTTCTAAGGTTTTTTGGATTCACTAATTCATTTCAGACGCTTCGGAGCGTACTCACGTTCCTAAGTGTGATTGCCGTGACCTCAATGATTGCACCCACAATCTCGACATTGATTTCGTTCCTGGCTGATACGCTCACGGTCGCACCGTATGTGTCTTGGAGCCGCGCTTGGGCAGGATATATGTTGAGCGCGCTTATACTCACCCCATTCATTCTTACGTGGTGGCATACAGAGGAAGTACCTGGACCTAAACGGACTCATATTGAATCTGTGGTGGCAGGACTTGTATTGGTACTCGCCGTATATTTTCTATTCTGGACGCAGGTAGCTTCGCAGTTCTCATTTCTTCTCTTTGCGCTCTTTTTTACGTCACATTTCTGGATAGGGTATAGATTTTCCAGTAGGGAAATGACGCTTGCAACATTATTCTCAACCACCTTCGGCATAGTTGGTCTCTTTATATCACCGTCCTCAAATAGAGCTCTTAACGAGCAGTTATTTGCAGCCGAACTCTTTCTTTTTCTCGTAGTACCTATCTTCTATTGTTTCTCTGCGCTTATCAAAGAGCGTGCTAATACAATTCGCGAACTTAAGTCGGCTCTCGATAGTATTGAACGTGAGAGCGCAAGCAAGAATGAATTCATTGGAGTCTTGGCCCACGAGCTCCGAAATCCGCTTGCGCCCGTCAAGACGACTTTGGAGATACTTGGATTGCAGGACATGAACGATGACACGAAGCAGCTTATCAAAAGTGCGCACCGGCAGGTGCATGCGATGCGACGCATTCTTGACGACCTTCTCGATATCACGCGCGTGACTCAGGGTAAGTTTCAACTTCAAATAGAGCACGCAAGCCTGACATCAATGGTTATGCATTGCATTGATTCAATGCAAGAGACGTTTACACGCCAAGAACAGCAAGTGGTCACCCATCGGCTTCAAAGCGATGAAATCTATCTCGATGTTGACCCTGTTCGTTTTGAGCAGGTGATTACCAACCTGCTCAGCAATGCCTCAAAATACACTCCGCATGGAGGTAGGATAGACCTGACGTATGGCGTACAAGCGCAAAGAGCAGTAGTTACGGTTAAGGATGATGGTATGGGAATCGAAGCAAAAGATCTTCCTGATATTTTTCAGCCGTTCTGGCAAGTGCAAAGTGCATCGGTGCGTGCAGGTACTAGTGGGATAGGTATAGGACTTTCACTAACCAAACATATTGTAGAGATGCATGGAGGAAAGGTCTCCGCCCAGAGTGCAGGAAAGAATCAAGGCAGTGCATTTACGGTTAGCATGCCGATTTCAAGCAAAGTCTACAATGCGCCTCGCACAGAGGTGAAGCCCTCATTGTTGCCCACGCAGCAGGTGCTTGTGGTTGACGATAACAAGGCAGCGGCTGATGCTCTTGCAAAACTTCTACAGCTCAAAAATCATAAAACCGAGATTGCATACAGTGGACAGGAAGTTTTTGAATGCTTAACGCGTTTCACACCCACTATTATACTCCTCGATATCGGGTTACCCGACATGGATGGATATGCTGTGGCTCGAAAGCTCCGGGAAGAGGGTTTTACCGGAAAGGTTGTGGCTCTCTCAGGGTTTGGGCAGAAAGAAGATAAGGAGAAAGCAATCGCGTCTGGTTGTGATTATCACATCACCAAGCCAATGAGTATAAAGAGTTTTGAAGAATATCTCCGCAACCTTGATGCCCCTCAGCCGATTCTTTTCTAGCGAGTATTCTCATTCTGTAGCAATTCGTTCATAAATACTTCACTACGAGGAAGGTACTCTTTACCCATTACTCTCGTAATCGTCATTCTTTATGAATAGAACCCTAACTATCACCCTCGTTGTGTTGGTTGCTATCGTCGCAATCTTTTTCCTGTGGTACACGAATAACAAAACCGATGAGGAGTTGAATCAAGATAATCGCGCTACTACAACAAATACCTCAGTGGAGCAAAGGCTGACGCGAAGTGCAGTAGTGCTTGAAGAGAATGAACCTGGGGAAGAGGCAGAGATTAAGAGTGCGGCACTGAGCCAGTCTGGCTTTATTGTCATCTTCACCACAAGTACTACGAGTACTGATGGTAGTGTACGGGGGGTATCAAATCTGCTCTCTGCGGGTACGTACAGTGACCTTACCATTCAGCTCGAACGTGCGACTGTAGCAGAAGAGACGCTCGTAGCAGTGTTGTTTGCTGATGATGGCAATGGCGTCTTTGATATGGGACAGGATCCATATCTCAGTAATCAGAATCTCATAATCGTATCGGATGTAGATGTCGTAGGTACCTCTCGAGGAGATGAACCTGAAATCCTGGATCAACAAATCGAACTCTTCATTGAGAACGCAACAACGACGGAAGCATAGTGTCTACCGAAATAAGTCTCGGTAGGGCAATTCCTGTATAAGACGTGCCAAATTCACTCTTCTTTCATCAGGGGAGGGTTAGTATGGGGCCAAGAGCAAAGAAGGGCTCTCTGATGTGTACGAGAGAAAGGAAATTCCGCATACGAATACGCTCACCAATTCCATTCTTTCTCTATCTTTATTTATGCATTAACGTTAACAAACTATGTTCACGTACAGGCAATCTATCGTTCGTAGTCTTGGAGTCCACCGTTACTTACACGGCATACAATATCCAGCAAAGAAGGAAGAAATTATTGAATTCGCCATCCTCAATGAAATGCCAATAGATATTGTAGACTCCATTAGAGAGATTCCTGGAGGCACTTACCTTGGCGTGGCAGATCTCCTACAGGAGATTGAGGAGCGTGAACAGAGCATATTGGAACTGAGTGCTGCATAAGACAGTGGTCGAGTCCTCATCTTTTCTTCATGAACATTTGGCTACAATGAAAGCATTGTTAGTATAAACAAATTGCGTATGTCAAAGTTCATTGTTCTTGCAATCATGTTGGTACCGTTTCTCTCTTCAGCAGCAACATACCACTATGTCGCCGTGACGGGAGAAACCGCAAGTGTTGAGGCATCATCAGCCGAAGAGGCTTTTGCAAAGGCTCACGATATTGCACCTAATAGTGGTGTTGCACTTGATATGGGTATGATAGAAGATGGAGATGAGGTGGCGGAAGGAACCGTTGCTGGTCACGTTGGGGCTACAGGTGGTTCGAACACGTTCCACTACGTGACTTCCGATGGTTACACAGCATCAGTTACAGCAAATGATCCTCAGACTGCACTCACTATTGCTCCGAATCGTGCATCCAACAGCGGTGTAGCCATCGATGATGGAATAATCGAGGATGGTGAGGTGGTAGCAAGTGTTGCTGACTAGCACACCGCACCAATCTCCGCATTAAACAGAACAAAATAAACCCCGACTTTTGTCGGGGTTTATTTGAGCTCACCTGCTGCGTAATACTAGGACATAGTGTGACAAAAGATTTCATGAGTAGTTCATCATTGCTCATGATAATGGGTATATGGACAGGCACACATCAAAAGAGAAGAAGGGTAGAGCGTCGAAGGATCCGCGCAAGAAATTCCCTAAACCTGGAGGTGCGGAGAAACCCCAGACGTATCCTGGGCTTGAGCGGACCATGGTCACGAGACCTGATTATGGAAAGGAAAGCTATGCGGGGTCCGGCAAACTAGTGGGGAAGAGCGCCTTGGTAACAGGTGGCGATTCAGGCATTGGGCGAGCTGTTGCACTTGCCTTTGCGCGCGAAGGAGCCCACGTCATGATCACCTACCTTCCTGAAGAGGAGAAGGATGCAATGGAGATTCTTGCTGATATACAGGAGTGTGGGGTGAAGGGTATTGGCGTGCCCGGTGACTTGAGCGATGAAGCATTTTGTATGGAACTCGTACAGGGGGCACAGAAAGAATTGGGTCACATCGATATACTCGTAAACAACGCGGCACTCCAGAAATCTTTCAAGAGTTTTGAGGATATCCACGCACGCGATTTTGTACACTCGTATCAAATTAATGTCATAGCGCCGTTTCTTTTATCAAGGGCATCCGCAAAACACATGCGGCCAGGGAGTAGCATTATCAACACGGTCTCAATTCAGGCGTACGCCCCGTCAGCACATCTGTTGCCGTACGCAGCGAGTAAGGGTGCCTTTGTGGCGCTTACAAAAGGTCTTGCTGAAGAGTTTCTCAATCTCGGTATTCGCATCAACGCAGTGGCGCCAGGCCCCATCTGGTCGCCACTCAATACGCACGGAGCTCCTGTTAAGAAGCTCAAGAAGTTTGGAGAACATTCAGCCTTTGGCCGACCTGGACAGCCTGTCGAGGTCTCGCCTATATATGTATTTCTTGCATCGGAAGATGCGAGTTATATACATGGAGAAATATACGGAGTGACTGGTGGAGAACGTATTGCATAATGCAGCATCAACTACCTGATTTTCATATCAGGCACCTCAAAAGGAGACTGTTTCCATGGGTCGTCGACGTCAGGCATTCCGTCTTTATCGAAACCTCATCCTCTCTCACTATCACTTCATGGTCTACGTCTTAAGATAGATAGCTCCGCATCGCGCACCAGTATGGAATTGTGCATAAGGCTTGGCAATATTGCGGTGTGTTCACCGACCTACAAACGCGCCTCGCATTTTTTGCACGCATATTTCATATGTGCACTGTGGATCTTTATAAGTATCAGTTACTTATTAGGGAGTAATCGTATATACACGTATGAACATTACAAAACACATAAGCCTTGGAGTGTTTGCACTTATTATGGCCGTTATGCCTCTTGCGGGCATCTCTCCAAGAACTGCGGAGGCGGCTCCAACTGCCACCATAGAAAGAGAGGCTTCACGTGGATTCTTTGGTGGAGCGCTACACTCTTGGCGAGGTTGGTACCACAGCCGTCCTGTCGTCGAGGACATACATCCTGATGAGGGTGCGATAGGTACCACCGTCACACTCACGGGAAAGAAATTCAAAGACGACAGTGTCATCCATTTCGGACGCGGTGTCATAGATGATGTAGACGTCGCAAAAGACGGCAAGTCTCTTTCATTTGTGATTCCAGAGTCAATGGATCAATATTGTTTCTCAAGTCGCTTCTGTAGTGACTCGGTACTAGATGTAGAGCCGGGCGACTATCGAATCAGTGTCTGGAACGGACATCGGATGAGTAATACGGTCAAATTTGAAGTTACTGATACCGACCCTGTACCACCATCAGATGGCCCCATTGTGATTAATGACATTGAGGGACCAACAACGCTGGCACTTGATGCAGAAGGTACGTGGACTGTCGATGTTGAAAGTGAAAGTGAAGAACCCCTCCTGTACTCAGTAAAATGGGGAGATGAGGTGGACACCATGAAGCGTGCAAGCGCACTCAATGCCTTGGCAGTGTCTTCAGCAACTTTCACGCACACATACACTGAAGTCGGTACCTATCAGCCCGAATTCACGGTCACTGACCATGATGGCAACACTGTCACCAAGCTTGGTGAGAAGGTAGTCGTCGGGGAGGAAGAAACAGATATTCCGCATATTACTGCCATAAGTCCTGGTAGCGGTCTGGCAGGAATTTCAGCAACGGTGACTGGAACAGGCTTTGATGCCGACAGTACAGTAACTCTTGGGAATGTTTTGGCGACCGATGTGGTCGTTGCAAGTGATACAGAAATCACCTTCACTATTCCAAAGATGAATGCTGGCAACTATGCCGTGACTGTCACCGATAATGACGGTACGAGTAACGGTGTGGACTTCAAAGTGATTGAGAAAAAGGGGAAGGTCGCGATTAACAGCATCCTAGCACCAACTCGTCTTACAGCTGGCGAAGTTGGTACATGGACAATCGAGGCAACCTCGAATCTTTCAGGTAATCTTCGTTACTCGGTAGATTGGGGTGAATCGATGATGGTAGGTCGCAGGGCGCTAGATACGCATACGCAATCATCAGCTACATTTACGTACGCGTATGATACCGCGGGCACCTTCCATCCAAAATTCACCGTCACTGACGAGCATGGCAATTCAGCAAGCGTCAGCGCGTCGGTCGTCGTAGCTGCCACAGCTGAATAGACATACCCAACTCTCCTCTGATAGTTCGTTGAGAAACCTCACTCACAGAAACCCGTCGCCTCTGCGGCGGGTTTCGTTGCACGTGGTTTATCGTGGAGCGTCCTATTTAAAGATCTTCAGACGAGAAAGACCAAGTCCCCGTACCGTAACTTCATTGAGGGGTAGTGTAATAAAAAATGAGGTACCGTTACCGATCACACTATTCACGACAATGTTTCCATGATGGCGTTTTATTATCTCTGCCACAATAGCAAGGCCGATGCCCGTCCCTGAAAGCTTGCCGGTCTTGTCAGATCGATAAAACGGCTCAAAAATGTGCGGTACGTCTTTCTCAGGTATACCCATGCCGTCATCCGATATGCGGATTTTCAACTCTTTCTCGGAGCATCCAAGGTACACAACTTCAACCGAGCCGTTCTTTGCGGTATATGAGATAGCGTTCTTGAGTATGTTGAAGAATACTTGTTCCAGTGCCGTCTTGCTCCCCATTATTGCAGGCATGTCAGTAAGGTTCAGTGTAACGGTAATGTTTTTTTGTGCCGCAAGTGATACCAGTCGGTCATGTGCATCCTGTATGACACTTTGTAAATCCATTTTCTCGACGCGGATACTGTCTGCCGAAGTCATACGGTCAAGCAAGAGTAGATTATTCAACATCTCATTAATCATATCGATGTCCTGCATATTCTCTTTAAGCAGGGCACCAGTCGTGGATTCGGGGTCTGTCTGAAAGGAAGCAATTTCGTTATTCATCCGAAGGATACTGAGTGGCGTACGCAACTCGTGAGCAATACCAGAAATGAAACGCTTTTGTAAACCGAGAGCCTGACTCACAGGGCCCAAGGCAAGTCTCGATACGACAATGCTACAAAAAATACCGAGAAGCGCTAAAAGCAGGACCATGAACTGAAATGCCTTGTCGATCTGCTCATTCGTTCGTTCGAAGAATGTGGGAGCGTTCTCTCCGGTCGTTACCACGTGCACGAGGTATTCAAGAATACTTGCGGTAGTGACCTCTTCAAGGTATCCGATAAGTATCCAATAACTCAGAATTATGAGCCCGATGAAGAAGATGAGGCAAAGCGCTATTTTTACGCGCGTTGCAAAGTATATATCGTGACGAATCTTATGCTTTAAGGATGTAACCCACTCCATTGATTGTTTCAATATATTCATGATCTTCGTTCGCTTCTTTAAGTTTCTTTCGGAGATTTTTTATGTGTACGTCAACCACGTTGCTGAAGGAATTAAAGTTGAAATCCCACACATGGTCAAGTATCTGCTCACGATCAAGCACCTGATTGGGGTGGCGCATGAAGTACTCCAATATCGCGAATTCCTTTACTGTGAGCGATAAAAGGGCTTTGTTCAGGTATGCAGTATGGGTTCCGATGTTGAGTCGCAAATCGCGCACAATGAGCTCTGTAGGGTACGCGGTCTCAGGACGACGCATGAGTGCATTACTGCGCGCAACTACTTCACCAAGCGCAAATGGCTTGGTCATATAATCATCAGCGCCAGCGTTTAGAAGCACGATTTTGTCGACCGTCTGATCCTTTGCGGAAAGTACGAGAATGGGAACACTTATCTGTCGCTCTCGGAGCGCACGGCAAATCTCGATTCCGTCCATGCCGGGAAGCATCAAATCGAGGATCACAAGATCATAGAGAGTATGGTGCAAGAGAAGATGCTCAAATGCCTCCCGACCATCATGGCGGCTGTCTACTGCGAAACTATGCATTTCAAGCCCTTGGACAAGAGCTTTTGCAAGTCTCCGTTCGTCCTCAACAACTAAGATTCTCATATGCTGTTGTGTGCTTAGGTACGGGTAAAAGCCTAGTCGCTACTCTACGCTAGTGTACATGAAGAAGTTATGAAGTGCCTCGGAATCCTATAGGGAGACATTTCTCTGTACCGAGGGAGTAGGTCCTCTTTTCATAATATCTTCATGTATATATGACGTATACTACTGGTATGAAAAATGCACTTTTATATTTCTTCGCATCGCTGGGAGTGATCTTCAGTTTTGTCCTCATCGGTCTGGCGTACTTCTATGTTACGGATCCGTACAACCTAAAGCCACTTTTCTTTGGATCAGGTGCGATGCCTGTGGCACAAGACCAGGAATACAGAGATAACGGTTCGACCGACGTCTCATCGAACACAGAGACTGGTACGTCATCGGTGCAGGCATCAGGAGGATTCACGCTCTCGAGTGCACAAAAACAAGCGCTTATCGATCTTGGTATTGATCCTGCTTCGGTCCCAACGAACGTTAGTCCGGAACAAGAACGTTGTTTCGTAGGAGTACTGGGCGAAGCGCGTGTGGGTGAGATAAAGGCAGGTGCGGTGCCAAGTGCGATGGAGTTTTTCCGCGCAAAGGCGTGCGTACAATAGCCTCAGGAAAGGTATGGTATCTTCCTTGATTACCTGCCTGTCCTCAGGACCATGTTGCAAAGATTCGGACTCGATGCGGTATACTGCATACATATGACACTAATACATAATCGCGTTGGCGAGATAGCTGGTTTGACGGCAGCTGGTCTTGCACTTGCGCTCGTACTTTTCCTCCCGTCATCCGCATATGCGGTAAGTTGTTCGTTTACTCGTGACCTTGAGTTGGGCGACATGGGGGAGGATGTCCGCTGTCTACAGCAGTATCTTAATAGTGCAGGATTCACGGTGTCCTCTTCAGGCGCAGGTTCGCCAGGAAGCGAGACTACAGAGTTCAAGAGCCTTACCCACGCAGCAGTAGTGCGGTGGCAGGAATCAAAGGGGGTTACTCCAGCATCAGGTTACTTCGGACCGAAGTCACGCGCGACGTACGCAGTCGCACTCGCAGGAGGATCTCCAGGCACGCCTTCAGGTGATACATCTGGTGGAGGAAGCTCCGCGACTCCAGGAGCTGTGCAGTCACTTCTCGAGAAGATCAATGATCTTGAGAAGAAGCTTCAGGACACAAAGAATACCCAGAACGGTAGTGGCTACGAGAGTGGGGATGCTGATGACGTTCGTTCGCTTATGGAGGACGTAATCGACATGATTGAGGACGCAGAAAACGAGATTGATGATAATCCTGATGCAGAAGACATCGATGATGCCGAAGACTCAATCGATGACGCAAAGGCAGACCTCTATGATGGATTCCGAGCATATATTGACGGCGATTTTGATGAGGCGTTGGACTATCTAGAGGACGCGCTTGATAGTGCTGAAGATGCGTTTGAGTTTGCAGGCGGGGAGTCTGCAGAAGACGATGCTGAGGAGCTTATTGACGAGGTAGACGAGCGTATCGACGAAGCTGAAGATGAGATTGATCAAGCAGACGAAGACGGTGAAGCAACCAGTGAGTCCGAAGACCTTCTCGACGAAGCAAAGGATCGTCTCGACGAAGCAAAGGATGCGTTTGACGAGGGCGACTATGAGGACGCCATTGATCTTGCGGAAGAAGCAGACGAGCTTGTCGACGATGCACTTGATGCAATAGGTGAGGATTCAAATGGTGGTGACGAAGACGACCTTGAGGATCGTTTGGATGAATTACGTGATGATCTAGACGATGCTTGGGACGATGTTGATAGCGCAATCGATGATGGAGATGATGTTGGTGATGCCGAGGACTATCTCAACGACGCCGAGGACTATCTCGACGACGCAGAGGATGCAATTGACGATGGAGACTATGACGACGCCGAGGACTATCTCGACGACGCAGAGGATGCAATTGAAGATGCATTGGACGAACTATAGGATTCACAACTCTCTATGAGAGGTGTAGTAGTCACGGTAAGCGACACGATGCAGAAGACATATCGCTATGTCCGCACTGAACCTGCTGGAAAGAATTTTGATTCAAGGTTTCGGCCGCAACTGACGCCCAAGCAAATGCTTGCCATGGGCGTCTTTGGCGGTGTATACCTCCGTGATTGTCGCAAAGAGTTTCCGAAGGACTGGTTTATGGGTGCACGACTTCAGAAACAGGGAGTACGTACACCTGATGCAAAGCTCAACTATTTTGAGATACATGCGAGTCAGTCACTTGCAGTCTGGCGTGCTAAGGGTTGGATACATAAAGATGATCCGCGTGGATGGTTCCAGTGGTACTGCAGGTACTACAGTGGCCGACGAGGTGTGGATGATGAGCGGCAGATTAAGCGATGGATAGCTATTCGTCGCCACATTGCACAAATACAAGCACATTGCCTCCCGGGAGATCTTCACTGTCGACGCAGACAGCGCCAGGCTGTTTTGCATTGGGCATACGATAGTCGAAGAGCCTAACGAGCAGATAAGATTCTTGTACAATAGCGATATGGTCAAGAAAAAGTTTGGTACTCCACAAATATCCTTTAGTGAGAAGGTGCTTGCTATAGCGCTTTCGATACCGAAGGGTAAGGTCATGACGTACGGCGGCATTGCACGTATGGCAGGAGGAGGCCCTATGGCTTCGCAGAGTATCACTACCATCTTAAGCAAGGCATATGATAAGGGCGAGAAGCGTATTCCATTTCATCGCATTGTGTACGCCGATGGGCGCGTATGGATCGATGAGAGGCATAGGGAAGAGCGACTTCGTCTCTATATAAGAGAGAACATCCAGATTGATACACGAGGTCGCATCATCGATTTTGAGCTGCATTTGTTTGACCCACGAGAAAGTTGAACACCCAGCGTAGTATACTAAGCGTATTAAGCGGAAGTGCTTGTCTGGCGTCTGCTACATAATTGGAACATATGCAAAATAATTGGAACATATGCAAACAAAAATCATAGGCGCGGTTGTACTTGTGTGTATTCTCTTTGGATTGTTTGTATTCATACAGTCCAAAAAAGATTCCGAGTTGGTATCCGTATTCGATCCGTATACAGAATTTAGGGACGCGGAACGGTTTGAGTTTACAAATGCGGAGAGTGAATCAGTTACTGTCGCATTCCCTGAGGAGTATGCCATTCTTACTGGTCTTGGTTATACCGACCTCGTATTGACGCAGGCCATCTCCGCATCAGGAGCGCGGTATACAAATACAGAAGGTTTCGAACTTTGGAATAAAGGGAATGAAATAACTATTTCAAAAGATGGAGAGATTCTATTCACTGGTTCCACCGAACAGAGTGAATCATTTTCGCTTTCTGATGCGTGGGTATGGCGTACTATGGTGGTCGGAGGAGATGCTGTTGTGGAGCCGAGCAGACCAGATGCATTCATTATAACCTTCGATAGTGAGGGCAGGGTAAGTGGCACAACTGATTGTAATAGTTTCTCAGGAGCATACACACGTGAAGGTGATGTGATTACCGTCGGTCCCTTAGCATCCACAAAAATGTTCTGTGCTGACTCACAGGAATCACAATTCACGGGCGCGCTTACCGAAGGTCCGCTTACGGTTTCCTTTGAAGGAGGTGAGGTGTTAGTGCTACGATTTTCAGAGTCGACTGCACTCTTCTTTGATCGCATTCGCTAATATTTTCTTTTCTAATTGTGTAGAACGCCGCTCTCTCGAGCGGCGTTTCGTGTATGCTATGCGTATATGCTTTTGCACATTGTTGATTTCATCTTCACTGTCGGTCTTACCTTAGGAGTTGGCTCGTCCACATTCGCACTTATCTTTTTCATACGCGCACTGCAGGATGGTGTCATTGACGCATCCGAGAAGCGCTTCATGCATACGGTCTATACGGTCTTGCGTATCGGCATGATTCTCATTTTTGTAGGTCTCATTGGTCGTGCACTTTTTGATACGTACTCTCTCCAACTCGGTCTTCAGCTCGCACTCCTTTCGGTTATTACGATAAATGCAATCCTGATGACAAAGCGCATGATGCCAATGCAGTATGGTCCTATACTTGCAGGTGGTTCTTGGTATTCGCTATTTATCGTTACGCAGACAGGCATTGCTTCATTTGGATTCTTCATTGCACTCCTTGCATACATTGCTTTCCTTATACTCTTTTATAATGTCTTTGAGTATTGCAAACGTAGCTTCATCCCTGCGAAGGGAGGATTCACGGGGGAGGTGATGACCGACCCTAAGACGCGCGAGCAATATGCGACCGACGCCAGTGCTTTCAAGCGCACGCCGCAAGCTATTTATTATCCAAAGAATATTGACGACGTGCGAGCGCTCATTGGTATGTGCAAGGAGAATCGGAAAGGAGGAGGCAGTGCTTCTTTGACTGTTCG
>Ga0172380_10005459_pt1 | contig 15413 bp, 15 predicted proteins | sample Leawe162metaG_FD_119747 | JGI IMG/M metagenome (GOLD analysis project Ga0172380, IMG submission 119747) | Leachate microbial communities from a municipal landfill in Southern Ontario, Canada - Leachate well 162 metaG | ecosystem: Engineered > Solid waste > Landfill > Unclassified | place...
AGGCTGGCGGTACGCGCCGAGGCATCGGCCACCAGCAGGCAAGGCACCGCGTAATCCTTGGCAATGCGCCGTTTCTTCGCCAGCAGTTTCAATGCGGCAAGGCGACGGCCACCGGCCACCACTTCGTAATGCTCGCCATCGCTGGCAAGTGTCACGGTCAGGTTTTGCAGCAAGCCTACGCGCTCAATGCTTGATGCAAATTCGGTGATGGAAGCGCCCAAGGTCTTGCGCACATTGCGCTTGGACGGGCGAAGCTGCGACAGCGGCACCAGCAGCATGTTCTGCGAGGGCGCGGCGGCTTCAAGGGCTTGGACTTCTTGATGGGTAACGGTATTCATGGTGATAGCTCCTGTCCCGTGTCGGGACGAAAGAAAACAAAAAAATGGGAGAACAAAACTCGGTGTCGATTCACGGTGTCGGTATCTGCATGCGCGGCTCTCCTGTGGTTTCAAAGCTGACCGGATTCCAAGATTCGGAGCCCGTTGTGGCTTTGGTTGGTTCGGCGCAGAGACCTGGGCCGGTCCTGTTTGCCGCCGTCTTTCCTGAGTTCATCGCCCGCGAAAAACCGGGCCAGCGAGGGACTGGCCGTCAAGGAAGCAAGCGCAGGGTTGGTGCGGCCCGCAGCGCAGCGAGGACTCGGCCCTGCGCGCCTTGACGGCCAGGCACCGCGGGCTACGGTCGCGGGAAAAGCGATGAACTTGGGGAAAGACGAACAGCGGCCGATGGGCCAGGAGATGCGCTGAAACCAACGCCGCGCGGCGAGCGCCCCTGCGTGCCGAAGGCACGCCTAGATGGATGGCTGTTGGCCGATCAGGCACCGCCTGTTCGGCAGCATTACAGGGGCGCCAAACAGAGTGCGGCGGGGATGGGCTGACCAGCCGATCCCCTGGAGGGCAAACGCAGTGCGCAGGCGTCAGCCGACCGCAGGGAGGGAACGATGGAAGCCCGAGAGGGGCGAGACGCTACGGCGGCTCGATGCCATGCACGACAGCGCGGCCCGGCGATGCCGGGAGACGCAAAGACAATTCAGACAGGAACGCCGAACTACCCAATGCGAAGCATCTGGCATTTGTCGGCTGGTTCCCCTTGCCAGTGATGGCGAACACCTACAGCCATCGAGCGGTCGCTACGCGACCGCCGCCGCGCGCCCAGACGGAACGGATGGGCGCGCGGCGGCCTGGCCTGGCCGCCGTTTGCTTTGCTGTTCGCCTTCGGTGTCGAGGGGGCATTGCGCCCCCTCGCTGATTCAGCCGGTCAAGCCTTGAGCCGCTTCATGCCTTCGGCCAGCATCCACAAAGCCCTGTTGATCTTGACGTTCTGGTCGATGCCTTGAATGGGCCGGGTGCTGTGCCTGCGTCCGGTGGCGGTGCGTCCATGTAGCCCGCCCTGCGTCAAATTCTCCTGCACGCGGTTATAGGCACTCCACAAGTCGGGCCGGTCGTCATCGCGGCGGCGCGGCATCAGCAATTGCGATTCGGTGATTGGCGCGGGTGTAGCGGGGTCGTCGTACTTGAGGGTCAGCGCCGCATGGGCGAACACTTCGGCCTCGCCCCGGTCCAGCGTGATAGCGCGCATCTCGTCGCGGCGTTCGCGCACAAGGTCGAAACCGTCCAGTACGTCATACGCGCCTTCGATCACTTGCCCGACCACATCGCCTTTGTGCGGGATGCGCAGATCGGCCACGGTGTCGCCGCACACCAAGCCGTTTTTGCAGACGAAGCGGAACATGCCCGCCAGCATTTGATAGCTGCTCGTGCCATCGTGCGAGTTCAGCAGAATGATTTCGTTGGCCTCCGCACCATTGATCTGGTCGGCATGGCGCAGCCGCACCATGTGCTTGGTGTGCTCTCGCTTGCCTTCGTCGCGCACGCGGGTCTGGCACACCATGAAGGGCTGGAATCCTTCCTTGCGCAGTTCGGACAACACCGCGCCGGTCGCTATGTAGCGGTAACGGTCAGAACGGCTTTCGTGCTTGTCCTCGGCAAAGATGGACGGGGCCACGGTGCGGATTTGATCATCCGACAGCGGATGATCGGCGCGCAACACGGGGGAGCGGGAAGCGAAACGGGAACTGAGTTGCATGGTCTTTCTCCAGTGATTGAAGCTGTGGTTTCAAAGCTGACCGGATTCCAAGATTCGGAGCCCGTTGTGGCTTTGGTTGGTTCGGCGCAGAGACCTGGGCCGGTCCCTGTTTGCCGCCGTCTTTCCTGAGTTCATCGCCCGCGAAAAACCGGGCCAGCGAGGGACTGGCTGTCAAGGAAACAAGCGCAGGGTTGGTGCGGCCCGCAGCACAGCGAGGACACGGCCCGGCGCGCCTTGACGGCCAGGCACTGCGGGCTACGGTCGCGGGAAAAAGCGATTAACTTGGGGAAAGACGAACAGCGGCCGATGGGCCAGGGAATGCGCTGAAACCAACGCCGCGCGGCGAGCGCCCCTGCGTGCCAGCGGCACGCCTAGATGGATGGTTGTTGGCCGATCAGGCGTAGCCTGTTCGGCGGTATTGCAGGGGGCGCCAAACGAAGCGCGGCGGGGATGGGCTGACCAGCCGATCCTCTGGAGGGCGGCGCAGCGCGCGGTGGTATTACGGACGAAGTAAAAAAAGGGGGCGATGCCCCCTCGGGCTACAGTAGCCCGCGTTCTGCAAAACTCATCACGTTGTTACCCGCCACGATCAGGTGATCCAACACCCGCACGTCCACCAACGACAGCGCGGTTTTGAGCGTCTGCGTCAACACCTCGTCAGCCCGCGATGGCTCGGCAACACCCGAGGGATGGTTATGGCAAAAAATCGCTGCGGCGGCGTTGAACGCCAGTGATTCCTTGACCACCTCGCGGGGATACACCGATGCCTGGCTTACCGTGCCCCGGAACAACTCGACGTATTCGATCAGGCGGTTCTGCGCATCGAGCATCAGCACCGCAAATACCTCGTGCTCCAAACCACCCAGTTTCACGCGCAGGAAGTCGCGCACTGCCTGCGGCGAAGACAGCACTTCACGCCCGCGCAGTTGCGCACCCAGCAAGCGCTGTGCGGCTTGCAACACCTCGTCAGCATTGGCAGGACGGTAGTCGCCCGTGATATCGCGAACGAGAAGGGAAGAATCGAGGGAAAGAGAAAGTTGCGACATGGTCTGCTCCGGTCTGTAGCGGGCGGAATTGCCCGAGACCGGCTCCAGCACGCTGCAGCGCAGTTGTCAGGGTTCGCAGACGGCCGCCAGGACGCAAGCGCACACCGTGCGCGCAGACCTTGACAGCGAGAACAGCGTGGTACGTTAAAGGGAACAGCAAGGCCACCCCACTCACTCCACCGCACCAAGGCAAGCGCAGCGCGCAGGCCGGGAACGCAGAGACGGCCGAAGGTGTCAGGGATCAAAGCCGCATGGCCGCGACTCGGCACGAGGCGCGGGGCAACGCCCGCGAGCCCGACGGCGGCACGCCAGGACACCAAGTCGCTCGTGACAGAAAGTAAGTGACCCAATGGCATAAATGAGCCACAATGTAGCTACAAACACTTAGAGCATATGAAATGGCGAGTACCGATGTCGTTCGTGCCCGGATTGACGGGCATATCAAAGAGGAAGCGACCAGCGTCCTGGCCGAAATGGGTCTATCCGTTTCGGATGCCATCCGAATGCTGCTGACCCGTATCGCGGCGGATAAAGCGCTGCCATTTGACGTCAATCGTGTGCTTCCCCATTCAGATCGGAAGACACCATGAGGTTGTGCCTGAAGACATTTAACCGTTCTTGGCCCTGAACCGCATGGATCGCATACAACAGCTCAGCTACGAAAAGGATTTCCGCATCGTCTTCCTGGAAGCCAAGGGGGACGAATTTCAGCGCCTATTCGAAAAATTGATGGGGAAGGCCCACCTTAACGATTTCATGGCCTGCCGACCATGGGGCAATGTCGGCGACCGGAAAAATGACGGATACCTGCCTTCGGCGCGAACCCTGTTTCAGAGCTATGCGCCCAATGAGTTGAGTGCTGCCGAAGCCATCAAGAAGATCAATGAGGATTTCGAGGGCGCAAAAGAGCATTGGGAAAGATATTTTGATGAATGGACCTTTGTCCATAACGCACCCGATGGGCGCCTGGGTCCACACATCATCGAAGCGCTGGCCAAGCTCGCTCAAGAAAACCCGAAGATCAAGATAGGCCACTGCGGTTGGGAGGAAATGCTGTCGAAGTTTCGCCAGCTCAGTTTGCAGGACCTCGAATCCTGGTTCGGTCCCTCGCTGACCATGGAAGCAAACGTCAATCTTGGCTATAGCGATTTGATGGCCGTACTGACGCATATCAGCGTTGCCCCTGCGCCAGCAACGAGCGAGGTCAAGGACGTATCGCGAGGAAAGATCGAGGCAAACCTTCTGTCTCAGGTGGTCGCCGATTTTTTGAAGATCGGTATGCAGAAGTCGCCGCTAGTCATGCAGTTTTTCGATAACTGGAAGAACCCCGTGTATGGCGAACAAATTGCCTCGGCCTTCAAGAGCCAATACGTGTCTCTGAGGGATGCAACACCTGCGCTTCATCCCGATGAAATCTTTGGGCAACTTGAAACCTGGGCGGGGGGAGTCGTGAACACGACACCCACCCACAAGGCGGCGGTGCTGGCGGTCATGGCTTACCTGTTCGACAAGTGCGAAATATTTGAAGATGCCCAAGCAGTGAGGTCAGCATGATCCTGCCGTCCAAGCATCTCTCGCAAGATCGCGCGCTGCTCACTGTGGGCGGTCATGTTCTGACTTTTCTCGCACGTCCTAAGACGGTCTCCGCACTGTGGGAAGAATTGAACCTACAGGACCAAGGGCTGGGTGCCACGCTTCCTCGGCGAATCACCTACGACTGGTTCGTGCTGGCGCTGGACCTGCTGTACTCCCTTGGAACCATTGAACTCGAAAACGGCCTTGTTGCACGGAGGACTGCTTGATCCATAACCTTTTCAGTACGCTGCCCACCTTCAAGAATCTCGGCGAACTGAAGCCGGGTCTGAACGTGCTGCTGGCCCAAAAAACCGAGGGCTCAACCAGTAAGCAGACCCGCAATCGCGCAGGCAAAACCAGTTTCATTGAAGCTATTCATTTCCTGACGGGCTCGGAAGCCGGCCCTGATTCCATCTTCCGCACGCCAGAGTTGGCCGAATACACCTTCGGCATGGACTTCGATTTGAAGGATGCGCGTACCGTCGTCGAGCGCAGTGGCAGCGCTAAAGCCAAGATCTACGTGACGACACCACCATCGGCCAAGCGCAAACTGTCGGCAACCGATTGGGTTACGTTCCTCGGTGAGGAAATGTTCGGCTTGAGCAGCCTCGAAGCGGCAGGCAGCAAGCCCCCTTCATTCCGGTCACTGTTCGCCTACTTTGTGCGCCGCCAGATGAGCGGCGCATTCACAACACCGGAGAAGCAGGCCACTATGCAAGGGACAGGCGACATGCAAATGGCGCTGATGTTCCTCCTTGGATTGGACTGGCAGATTGCGCGTGATTGGCAAGCTGTTCGTGATCGTGAAAAGACATTGGATGAGCTAAAAAAGGCAGCCGGTACGGGCGCATTCGGTTCGATCATCGGCAAGGCCGCTGACTTGCGCACGCAGTTGACCCTGCAGGAGGCGCGTCTCAAGAAACTTTATGCGGAAACCGAGTCCTTCCAGGTGTTGCCCGAATACCGGGAGCTAGAAGTCGAAAGCGCCAAGCTGACACGCCAGCTTAATGAACTCGCCAATGCCAATACCATCGATTTCGCTGCCATCCGGGATCTCGAAGGCGCGCTGGCCTCGGAAATTCCTCCCGATCTGGAAGACCTGCAAGCGGTTTATCAGGAAGTAGGTGTTGCGCTTCCCGGTCTTGTGAAGCGCCGTTATGAGGATGTGAAGAGCTTCCATCAATCGGTGGTGCGCAACCGCAAGGACTACCTGTCCAGCGAACTCGAAGCTGCCAAGTTGCGCATCGAGCTTCGCGACAGCAAGAAGGCGCAGCTCGACCAACGTCGCGCAGAAATCATGGGCATTCTCAGGAGCCATGGCGCGCTGGACCAGTTCCTCAAGCTGCAGGGAGAAATAGGTCGTCTGGAATCAGAAGTGGAATCGCTGCGGCAGCGCTTTGAAGCCGCTGAACAGCTCGAAGGCACAAAAAACGAACTGGAAATTGAGCGCAACCGGCTCACGATCCGGCTGCGACGCGACTTTGCCGAACAGAACGACAGGCTCTCCGAAGCCATCGTCGCTTTCGAGGAAACATCGCAGCGGCTCTACGAGTCGGCCGGCAGCATGACTGTCGACGAAACCTCCAACGGCCCGATGTTCAAGTTTCCGATGCAGGGCCAGCGCAGCAAGGGCATCAAGAACATGCAGATTTTCTGCTTCGACATGATGCTTATGCGCTTGTGCCACAAGCGGCAGATAGGGCCCGGCTTCTTGATCCATGACAGCCACCTGTTCGACGGCGTTGATGGCCGACAGGTGATCAGCGCCTTGCGCCTTGGTTCGGAGATTTCGAAGGAACTTGGTTTTCAGTACATCGTGACGATGAACGAAGACGACGCCTTCAAGGAAACCATTGATGGTTTCGATCTGAATGACCATGTACTTCCAACGCGCCTGACTGATGCCACCGAAGATGGCGGATTGTTCGGAATAAGATTTGGCTAAATAGGGGATAACAGTGGATAAGAAGACCAAGGGATCATGGCTGATTCACCACACCAACAAACTCCAGGGCGTCACTAATCAGACTGGATATGAAAAGACGTTTCTCGCTGGGAAAGCAGGCATTTTGCTTTCCGCAATCTCGTCCAATAATCAGGTCACAGTCAACAATGATCGGCTCACTGTTCTGGCAAAAGCCGCCAATATCAATACGACATTTGAACTCCCAAAACTCATCGAAGTTCTGCAACAGCAGCAATTGATCGACACCGCAGGCGGTGGAATTGCAGTCCTCGGTGTCACGACTGCAAAGACGTTGCAACACACGTCAGATATTTTTGATGCCCTTGCGCCCGGCTCAACGGAAGTTGCCACAATCGCTCTCGCGGAACTAGCCTCCCTCGAACCCGTTCTCGCTGGTCAAGTAGCCGTAGAGTTGGCCGACTCCTATCACCTCGGTATGGCGGAGATCGGTCAGTTGATGTCGGACGCGGAACAGATCGGATTCGTGGATGCGGAAAAGCTCAGTCCTGGCGAAACCCTGTTATTCAACGGCAACCTGTTCCGTCGCGAAACGACCCGAAAAATCAAAGCGGTGCTCGACTCGCTCACTTCGGCAGAGCAATCAAAATTGAATGAACTCACCGAAACCCTGAAGAAGCAGGCCTGCGTCGACACGGATTTTGCAAGCAAACTTCTCGGAGAGCCACTCTTTAAAAAGGTTACGGCCATTGGATTATTTGACATCAGCGTTGTAAGCAATTCAACCGAAGACGTTGGATTCCTGACACTGCCATCGGCATTCTCGAAATACAGCAATTCGATGGTCGATGATGCATTCGATCTTGCCAAGGCATTTGTCAGTTCCATCACCTATGGTATGACGAAAAGCTCTTACGCCAGAGGTCAGATACAGATGGTCGATGCCCTGTTGAGCGCGTTGGTCCGGGGGGAAAGCGTCGGCCCGGTGAATGCCATTGCACAGGACTATAAAGTCCTCGAATTGAAAGGCGTCGTCGAGGTCAAGACAGGCACCAAGAAGGGACGCACTGGACCTATGTTGAGATTGTTGAAAACGGAAGTCGGCGAACTTGCTCTCCAAGCCATTCGTCAGGGTGATGTCAGTGAACATTCCCTAAGCTCGCTTCCAACGGCAGCAGTCACTACTTTTAGCGGCCCTGAACACAACCGAGAGAAAATCCGAAGAGCACAAACGAAGATGAGCCCCAAGGCGACCAATGACATGCTCTCTATTCTTCGTACCGGAGGCGGAATATGAGCAAGAGTCCGCAAGTCCTGCTGAAGGGCTCCAGAATGGAGGAGTTGTTGCGAAGCTATTTCCTCAAGGCGGGCTATTACGTCGTCAGAGGGGTGCCGTTTATCTATGAAGGATTTGATGTTACCGACATCGATCTGTGGCTCTATAGCCGCACTTCATCCGTGTCGCGCGAAATCACGCTGGTGGACGCCAAGAACAAGAAGACGCCACAGGCCATAGAAAGAATATTTTGGGTTCAAGGGCTACGTATTGCAACCAAGGCTACCAATGCGGTCGTGGCGACGACAGAGAAGCGCCAGGAAGTGAAGGATTTCGGTCGGGAGTTGGGGGTCTTAGTTCTTGATGGAACTTTCTTGGGCAAGCTGGATAAGACGGACGACCCAAATGCACGCAGATTCTCCGACGAAGAATTTTTCTCGAAGATTGACGAATATTCGCTGAACAAGCTTGACGGAGATTGGCGAGGTCGCATGGTTCTCTCCAAAAGCTTGTTGGCGAAATCGCTGTCTTTCGATAGTTGCAATGAGTGGCTCTCGCAAGGTAAGTTCTTCGCCGAACAATCCATCACGAAAAGTAACCAGCGTGAGACCGCGTTGCGCTGCTTGTACATGGTGTGTTCGCTCATTGCCGTCGCCGTTGACTATTGCATGAAAGAGCTTTCGTTCCACGAGCAATCCGAACGCAGCACGCTCATCAAGGATGGTTTTACCTATGGTTCAAAAGGTAGCGCGGGTCTCAAGAAAATATTGAATGTCGCTATGGGCCTCATTGAGGAACATGCCAACGATGGTATGGCGATATCGAGGCAAGTGCGGTCCAGCATTGACCGCCAGTTGGAGGCTCTCAACACGGTGATATTGGGGGAATTCTTCTCAAAAAACGACGTGGCAAAAACACTTTTTCCCGTCGCTAAAGAATTCGAACAAATGGCGATGAATAGAGAATTTTCTTCTCATGCCGACGCGACGCTAGAGCTTCGCAGCATGCTTTATTGCTTGCTCGACTACTGGGAAATAGATCGGGTCATGTTCTCAAATATGCCGAAGGGCGAATAGCCGCGTCATCTGAATCGATGTAATCACGTTGCTGTGCACAGCCCGAACAGGCGTAGCCTGTTCGGCGACTTTCAGGGGAGCCAAACAGAGTGCGGCGGGGATGGGCTGGAAGCCGATCCCCCTGGAGGGCAAGCCCTGCTCGCAGGCCAAGCCCAGAGGCATGAAGGATCGAAGCCGCATGACCGTGACTGGCGCAGCCGGGCACGGGGCAACACTCAAGAACCTGACGACGCGATATGCCGACAGGCCCTGCAAAAATCAGTTCATTTCGATCCAGAGATGAAGTATGTCGATATCTGAAAGCCCTTTTTCCCTGGCATGAGATGACCTATAGATCGTCAGATCGGGTTTGGTATCCGTGGGGTCGGTACGGAGCAGGTCCTTGGCAGTCCATCCCGCATGCTCAGACCCATCCAGTTCTTTAATCCAGGTGTTCAGACGACCATGCCAGATTGCAGGTGACTCCGCCTGCACGTAGCCAATCATGCCGGCAAGAACATGTGCCGCACCGTGGTTGCCAGCTTTGAAACGTTGAATGCCGCCCGTGGTCGCCTTCCGACTGATGACGTATTCGCGCTCGTCACGGTCTTTGCTTTTCGGCGTCGGCAGCCGCTTGCATTCAATCGGAAGCAAGGTGTCGAACTGGGTGCAGCGTCGCCCCTCGATCCAGACCGTGGGTCCGCATGGTGACGCCACAAGATCGATTTTTCGCCCCTTCTGCTGCTCATCAGGCTCCTCAATCCTGAATTGCAAAATGTCCCACCCCGAAGAGAACCGCGCGACGGTGTTCAGGTAGCCGCAGAGCTGCGAAGTGAGATCCGTCTCAGACGTTTTCTTTGGTCGATCAGGATGGTCACGCCAGCCCGGCAGCTGGTCCGCAATGAAATCAAGCAACTCGTGCATTGACGTCGCTTCCAGATGCACATTTTTGCCGAGAGCGCCTGATTGAACTTGGTGATTTGCGGAGTGGGCGAGCATAGGCAGTGAGTTAGAACCCCTGTGCTCGGAGCTCTGCCAATGTTTCATCGGCATCACGCAATGCCACGGATCGCATCCAGAATCTCAGACGATCCGGTTTGAGTAGGAAGATGAAATTCCCGTCATAGATGCGTGCGATGCGGGTGACCTGTAGTGCGCCATCCTGCCGCTCATGAAGCAATGCCCCCAATTTTCCCTTTAACGCCTCAGCATCGCTCCAATCCACATTCCCCTTACCAAACGCAAACGGCTGACAAATGACACCTGGCCAAACCTGCGGAGCCAGTGCCTGTACTGACCTCTTTTTGTAGATGGCATTGACTTGGCGCGCAAAGGTTTCGCTGAAAGCGGGGACTGTGGCAAGCCCGCTCTCCTTCATGGCCGTCGAATCCTCGCCGAGTCGAACAAGGTCACGGTAATAGTCCACGATGTCATCCACCAGAATCTCCTCGTTGGGACTCAGATCCAAGCTTCCTTCTTTGGGATAAAGAATGGAGAACACATCGTCGGCCTGCAACGCAGTTGCTTTTTGAACAAAGAGACGCGGGCTGACCAACGCAAGATGCGCTTGCAGTACACGGCGAGAGCTGTACATCCACTTGTCCAGCATCTTCAGATCAGCAATATCTTTTTCCGGTGCGCAGAATCCGACAATCTGCTGACCATAAGTAAGATAGGAATCCTTCCACAGACAATGCGCTAGGTCCATTTGCTCTCGAACAAGCAACATCGGCGGCGTGTATCGGCTACTCGTGTATGGCGTCTTGAAAAGATCACCCTTGGCGACTGTGATTTTGCTGCGATCTGGCCCATCCTCCAGAAGCGCTTCAGACGGTAGATACTTCTTGCCTGTGATATGGCTGGCCGCTACGCGTTTACCCTTCTGGGCCTCAATAAAACCCTCACCGAAATCCCAGCCCTTTTCTTTGGCAAATTCACCCAGAGTCCTGTAGTTTTTCAGCCTATTTACCAGTCCCAGTGCGCGTCCGCCACCAAGTAAGTCAGTACGCCACACGGCGTCATTGGTCAAAGCAAGTTGTCGGGGCAACCAGTGCAGATCGTAGTAGTCGATATCGAACCCTTGTTCGGCATCAGAGCGCCCGCTGCGCCGGAAGGTCGCATGCAGAATTTGCCGATCTTCTGGCGCCGGTGCCGCTTCGGCAACAATCACGATGATCTTAGTGTCGGCCTTGCCCTTTTGGAATAACCCACGCACTGAAATGAAATCGAGAATCTCCCGCACATCCCATTTGGAAATGAAGTCACGCCGAAATGAAAGCGAATGTTGGTTGTAAAGGAAGTTGTACTGTTGCAGCATACTCAGCACGCCGCCCTCGGCGATCATTTCCATCGCCTCGTGGAGAAAGAGATACGCAAGCTGCTTATCCGGTAGCGTGCCACCGGTCGCGTTATAACGTTCATAACTCCGCTTGGCGCCCGGCGTCGTCAGTTGCGACGTAAACGGTGGGTTTCCGACCACAACGCCGATGGGAGATGTGATCAGGTTTTGCTCCTTGGCCTCAAAAAAGCAGGACAAGTGCAACGTCTTTCCGGCAAGTGGCGGAAACAGCTTGATAGTGGCACGGATAGTTTCCGGCTCTAGCGCGTCACAAAGTGCCAAGCAAAGACTGAATGCTGCAAGTTCTATCGCGCCTTCTTCACAGTCGATGCCGTGGACGTACTTCAACAACCCTTTGAGGACGGCGACACCAGGCTTTTGCCATTGGTTTCGACTACGCCAATGGAGCACCAGCCGTTTGTAAGCTTCCACGAGAAAGACACCCGACCCGCATGATGGGTCGAGGATGACCTCCCCCCGCTGTTGCAATCGGTCAAGACGCTCCCAACTCAGCGACTCTTCCAGCATCAAGCGTACGAGAAACGGCGGCGTATAAACTGAACTGTCGGCATCCTTAACGAACAGCTGATAGATGTGACTGATCAGTTCAACCGGTAGGTCCTTGAACGAATAGAGTTGCCAAAGCGTCAATTGGCCGCCAACTTCTTCACGCCCTTCAATTAGTCTTGAGAAGCGGCTTAGCTGTTGACTGCCCCTTAACCGTTCGCGGTCAGCTTCATTAAACGTGAAGACGTGTCCATTGAATCGCCCCTCCAAATCCTCCAGCAACGAGACCAACGCGGGGCCGTTGGCAAGCACTTGGAAAAACTTGCTCGCGTCAGGAAGGAAGCGCGCGAGATAACCATCCTTGAAAACTTCGCGCTGTTCCAGATAGGCGATCAACAAGGAGAGAATCAATAACTTCCGACGAAGGTGCTTAGGCAAGATACCTTCATCGTTCAGTTCATCACTGATTCCCTTGACGGCATTGATAAGGCCTTTGTGCGCAGACTTGCTCGACGAAAGCAAGACCTTGCAAGCCTCCGTGTTATCCCACAACGTGCCATTGTGCAACTGCTCTCCATTCCACCATGGATCAGCGGCAACCGCCGAAGCAAGCAGCAATGTACGAACCGGATTGCATACCAGTTCACCAGAGGAGGAAACAAAGTCCGGGCCGTGCGCGCACCGGAATAGTTGCAGTTGCCCGGGCAGTTTCCGATAGACAAGTGGCACACCACCCCAACTCCACAATTTTTTGTGGATCTCGGCAAATTCCTGATTCTTCTCTGGTCCCTCTGCAATAAAAATGAACGCTTGCGCCACAGAACGCTTGCCATTGCGGCTTGCTTCAAAGAACACGGCCTGCGCGCCGTACTCGCGCGCCTTTTCCATCATGACCACTTCTTCGGGTGGTCGTCCATCGTTCATATAGCTACCGACGAGGACGAGTCCTTCCACATGGCCCGCAGCAGGGGCACTCAGATGGTCCCACCATTGCTGGTGGCCATTTATCAACATCTATACACCCTGGACATAGTCGCGCTCACGCCAGTGCCGCCAGATGACCAACAGTCTCCGGGTATTTCTGCACGAGACGAATCAATGTAGTTGCTTGGGCATTGGGCTTCGCGCGCCCCTGCTCCCAATTCTCCAATGTCCGTGCGTTGGTGCGCAGGTACATGGCAAATACCGGTCGAGACAAGTGCAATTGCTCGCGAATTTCCACCAGTTCACCAGCGGTAACAGCAGGCAGCTTGTTCATCTCCACCTTGTGTGAACGCAGCGTGACCTTACCCGTCCGCGCGCCTGCCAAGGCATCAAAACCTTCGGCCAGCTCAGCAAACATATTTCGTTTCACGGTTTCTTCCTCGCGTTGACTTCTGTGTCTAGCAGACTCTTCAGCACTTTTTTCTGCGCTGCACTGAGATTATCCTGGACGTCTTTGCCATACAGAGTGAACAGCCAAAATTGCGCACCGCCCGACCACCAGTAATAGATGACCCGGATACCGCCACGCTTTCCCTTTTGCCTTCTTTCATCTGCGAAGCGCACCTTTCGTAGACCACCCGTACCCTGGATGACATCCCCGGCATCCGGGGTCTGCATCAACATCATTTGAAGCGCACGAAATGCGTCGTCGTCAAGGTACCCAGCCCGATAGCGCTCGAACGGCGGTAACTCAATAAATACTGCCCCCATCATTGTACGTTACCTGCGTATGCTTTGAAAGCACGAAATTTGCCTGTTGCCCCAAGTGTTGAAGGACCGCAGATTTGAAGACAAAACGGCTTCATTTGTGCGCAGCATTTCTGCTGCAAGAGAGTTTTGAGTGAAGGCTGGGTGATGAAGTGCATCCAGCTCAATTGCCGTACCAGCGATACGACAATCTGCTTGTCCGAGAAATCACTGGCGAACTTCACCATCCGGCGCAGATTTTCTTCCGCAAAACCCCTGCCGCAATCACACACCAACTGTGCAGTCAGTGTCGACAGGACTTCCTCGCCGTTGACTGCTGTCGTCGTGCGCTGGCGTGCGGCATCAATCAGTTCCCGGATGTCTCCCAGCAGCGCCAACGGACCCAGTGCTGGCGGGACTAGTCTCTTCTTGTACCCGGTCATGCTGCCACCTCCTTGTCGCGCTGCGCTTCCACCACCGTCTTGCGCCGGTTCGCCACCAGTTCGGCCGCCTGACGCACCGGCGCATCCTCGGTGTGGATATAGCGCATGAACATCGCCACCGTCTTGTGCGCGGTCAGCACCATGCCGACCTTGACCGGGATGCCCGAATTTGCGATGTCGGTGGCCGATCGGTGCCGGATGCCGTGTGTGCCGACATGCTGGACACCGGCTGCCGCCAGAATGCGCGTCCAACCACTGTAGTGTTCTCCGTTTGTCATGTGTTTGAGCGGATCACGCAGCGATGGCAGCACATAGAGCGAGCCTTCGTGCCTGGGCACCGTCGAGAGCAGGCGGTGCGCTTCCTCGCTCATTGGTTTAGACATGCCACCGGTCTTGCTGTCGGGCCAGACCACGCGCCGGTTCTCCAGATCGACCCAGGTCCACTCCAGCAACAGGATTTCGGAGCGGCGTGCCGCGAACTCGAACTGCAGGCGGATCGCCAGCGTGACGATGGGTGGCTCGCTGCCTTCGGCCTCCACCTTGTCCAGATGCCGGAACAATTTGCCCATTTCCTCGTCGGTGATGAGGCGGGTGGTCTTGCCTTGAGGGTATTGGGGGATGTGCCGGCACGGGTTCGTGCCATCCGTCCGCAAGCCCCAGATTTCGGCCATGTTGAACATTTTGCGCATGACGGCAAGTGTGTGGTTGGCCTCCATCGGCGTGCGCTCCAGCTTCTTCATCATCGCCGCTACGTCGGGGCGTGTCACGTCCTGAACCTTCATCCGCCCCAGGATCGGGATGATATTGCGGTCGATGTTGCCTTGATAGCCTTTCTGGGTGCTGGGCTTGTTGCGTTGCTTGGAGTAGTCCGACATGAAGCGGTCGCACAGTTCCTTGACAGTAGGCGCCTTGCGCGCCGCGGCCTTGTCGCCGCTGGGATCGCCACCTTTGCGAACCTCGGCCAGCCAGGTCTGCGCCAGTGCGCGAGCCTGCTCGACGGTCAGCTCTCCGTAGAGGCCGATAGCGGGCTTACGCCGCTCCCCGGCATTGGTCCGGTACTGGAGCATGAACACCTTGCGGCCTGCGGGTGTAACCTTACACATGAAGCCGGGCACCAGGGTGTCTCGTAGTTCGACGGGTTGCGCTTGTGCTTGAACTGCGTCTACCGCAGACTTGGTGAGTTTGATCTTAGCCATGCTGGCTCCTAGGAAGAATGAGCCAGTTTCCAGGTGTCGGCTGGGAGCCAAGCGGATGGAAACCGGATCGGGTTGTGGAAAGCACCGGGGTATGGTGAATCCACTTGATCCCTAGGGAAACTCGCTGTGGCGGGCCTCAGCGTAGATCAGCCAAATTCGGTGCTGATCACAGCATGAAATAAAAAACCCGCCACCCGGCGGGTTTTTTATTTGGGTGCTTTTGGCAATGGCTGCGGCTACAGGGCATAGCGGCGCAGCCGCGAGGAAAACTCCTCCAACTGGCGGATGCCGCTCGCCTCG